>OIWO01000003.1_pt1 | contig 358422 bp, 310 predicted proteins | sample 1587641 | NCBI WGS metagenome assembly OIWO01 (sample SAMEA3888924, study PRJEB22519) | human gut metagenome | biome: human gut; feature: human-associated habitat; material: faeces | place: Denmark | collected 2010
CTGCATTTGGCCGGATACCCCTCCTGATGGTGTAACGCTTGATGAAGAAAAATATCCTGATAATAAAGGCAATTACTTAGCCGTTGCTAAGCTGGTGGTTGATTGGGATGCAGGTACTGCGAGTGCCGACCCGACATTTGACCAGTCATCGTGCGGCACTGCTGTCTCCAACTTCACCTCCGCAGATGTCCTTGCTGGCTTGCAAACCAATGCCGGTGCGGGCGTTGAATGGGTTGCCGGAATCGGTCATCCAACTTTTGTGTGGGATGACAATAACATCCCCGCTGATTACACAGCTGTCGATGCAGCCATCGCAAGGGCAACGGCTCTTGATAGCAGCCTTTATACAAATTATTCTGCGGTAAAAGATTCCATTAACTCTGTTGACCGAGCAAAAAGCAAAGCCCAGCAAACAGAGGTTGATGCAATGGCTAAGGCTATTGAAGATGCCATTGCTGCCCTGCAATACAAGGATGCTGATTACACTAAGGTTGACGAAGCCATTGCTAAAGCAAATGCACTAAACAAGAATGACTACAAAGATTTCTCCGGTGTGGAAACCGCTGTCAATGCTGTTGTCCGTGGTAAAAATATTACAGAGCAATCCGAAGTAGACAAGATGGCAAAGGCTATCGAAGATGCGATTGCTGCTCTTGAGAAAAAGCCTGCCAGTACTAAACTGGGAACATCAGATAAGAGTCCGCTGACTGGCAATACAAGCAACCTTGCACTGTGGATTTCCCTACTGTTAGCCAGCGGCGGCGCAACCCTTGCTACAACGGTTGCCAGCAGAAAGAAAAAGTACAACAGATAATTGAATAGCATTCCCTTGCTCCATCTTTTGAGCAAGACAAAAGCGTCGTAGAAATACGGCGCTTTTTTGTTACCTAATTATTGAATAGAATATACGAGACTTGAGTTTGGATTAAATCTGATTGAATAATTAGCTTTTATATTCTTCGTCATTAAATTGCACAGTACCCTGCTGTAAAAGATGATGCGGATTTAGAGTTTCTTTCGACACCTCATTGTAAGGTTCACAATTCCTCATACGAATTTGCTGTGCTGAGCAAAAATAAAATTCTGAGAGATTTTAGAAAGACGCAAAGTCTGAAAAATGGCTTAAATAGGCGGTTTTGAAAAAAGATTGCGAGCCTCTGACTTCGCCATTTTAGGTTCGAATCCTTATTACGAGCGAAGCGAGTAACAAGGTTATCGGGACCCATTCAAAATCTGTGATTTTGTAAATGGGTGATGTTCTTATTACGGGTTTATAATGCAATTAAACCCGTAAAAACGTTCTGTCAAGTCTTTAAGGTGGAGATTCGCAAAGCAAATACTACCGTGACTTGACAGGTTGTTATACCTCTGCCAATACCTCGGAACAATTTGTTCCGAGGCTTTTTTATGCCCGAATACTGCTTTTTACGGCGGTATTCGGGCATTTTCTTTTGCTTCATATTTTACAAAAACATATAATCATTTATTCGCATAAATAATTATTGTTGTATTGTTTAACGAGATTTACAATACAGGAAAAATAAGAAAATAAAATCATAATAAGCGGCGGAAAAACGCCCAAAAACAATGCTGAAGTTTTATTAAACCCTGCTATGTAGGTGTCTGCTTCCCAATGTATAATATCATCGATAGCAAGTCCGCCAAAAACCGTTATTAACAAAATAAAATAAATTGTCCAAATAACCATCTGAGAAAAATAAAATTTCTTCTTCAAAAGCTTATTATATAATACAGAAAATTCCTCTTTCTGAACTTTTATATTTGAGCTTTGAACAATTATGGGATGCAAACATCTAGCCCTTATATAAAGGAAATTATTATAGCAGCTTGTTTTAATGGCAATTTCCAATTTTGCATTACGATGAATATGCAGCATGTATATTACTTTGAAACAGGCTAAATCATATCTGAAAGCAAACAAATGATTCAATATTCTCTTTTGAAATGATTCGGATAAAAACGAAAATTTCAATTTTCCTAATTGATTTTTCTCAAAAGGAATGCTTTCAAATGTTAAAATATGATTTCCAACTTCTGTTTCAAATACATAATTGATTGCTTTGCCTGTATTTTCAAAGTCCACAGGTTCTTTCCCGTCTAACAGAAGCCGAAAATTATTATACTCGTTAAAGTACAAGGTCAATGACAATTTGACCTTACCGTATTCCGCATTTACCATCGAAGCTACAATCCATTCTGCACATTATTCGCAATCGTCTTTAAAATACATATGTTTATTTCCGCCGAACGGCACGGCTCAAATTTTATTTTTCTGAATATTTTTCTGAATATTTTTCAATGAAGCTCTCAACCGTGTTCCAATAAAGCTCCGGCTCAACCGAGGATGAAAGCGCGTGTCCGGCACCATTGACGGTCAAACATTCTTTCTTGCAGACTGCCGCCGAATACAGCTTATCGAGCATACTGTATGGAACAAGCTCGTCATCGGAGCCGTGAATAAACAGAGTCGGAATACGGCTTTGTTTGACCTTCTCAAGAGCGCTCGCTTGCTTGAAATCATACCCGTCGCGAAGTCTTGACATCACAGATGCGGCGTTGAGTACGGGAAACCACGGGATATGCAGAGCGTTTGCTTCGCATTTGAATTCATCCCATTCCGAGGTGTAGCCGCAATCCGCAATTATAGCCTTGACATTTTCGGGCAGCTCTTCTCCGGAGGCCATAAGCACCGTCGCCGCTCCCATGGATACGCCGTGGAGTATTATTTGCGCATTTGGCTCCCAAGAAATAATAAGCTTTATCCATTCGATAACGTCAAATCGCTCCGGCCAGCCCATTCCTATTTTCGTGCCCTCGCTGTCGCCGTGTGCACGTGCGTCTGCTGCCAAAACATTATACCCGAGTGAGTAAAATTTGTTTACAAAACCGGCCATATGCTTGGCCTTGCTTGTGTATCCGTGGCAGACAAGTACATATTTTGAACTGTTGTTTTTAAATATCTTACCGTGCAGACGAAGAGAGTCGGACATAATGTAAACATCCTCACCGTGCTCATTGTACCATTTTTTCATTTCGGGCGTACCGGTAAGTCCGCTGTATTTTTCGCTCGCGTCTTCTTCGCTGCCGGATGTGTTCGTGACCTTTTGAACGAGATTGTTGAGCTTACTCATATGTATAGGTGATTTTGTGTTTATCGAGAAATCATAGAATATTTCAGCCGACATTGCGGTCAATGCCGTCAGTCCGCAGAGAGTGCCGAAAACCGCACCTGCATTTTTTCTGTTCATAGAAATTCCTCCGTCATTTTTTAAAATTATACCATACTCGCGAATTTTGTTTCAAGTCTTTTGCTATTTATATATTTTATACGGCAATTAGAACTGTTTTTTTGTTAAAAAGCGAAGAGGCTCAAGCAGACCGTTTCAAGCGTTTTGCTTCGTATCGAAAATGTTGTGCGGTATTGATTCCGATTTATCGCTTTGATATAATAAGATAAGAGTAATAGAGGTGGATTATGAAAATAACATACATTAACCACAGCGGATTTTTGGTTGAAACCGAGAACTGCTATTATGTTTTTGATTATTACAAAGGCGAGATACCGAAGCTTGACCAAAGCAAGGAAGCCATAGTCTTTTGCAGTCACTTTCACCAAGACCATTTCAATCCGAAAATCTTTGAAATTCTTGATGATATGGGTATGGATTATCAGGCTGTTTTGGCGAAAGATATCAGCAAAAAGAGGTATCCTGCCGGTGTGAAAGTCACGACTGCTTATCACGATCAAACCTATATCCTTGACAACGGCACACAGGTTAGTACGCTTCTCTCAACAGACAGCGGTGTTGCTTTTATCGTCAAAACAAGCGAGGGCACAATTTACCACGCAGGTGATTTGAACGATTGGCATTGGGAGGGTGAGACGGAAGATGACAACCGCCACATGGCCTCCATGTACCGTGCCGAGATTGACAAAATCAAGGGCGCTCATTTTGATGCCGCATTCGTTCCCCTTGACCCAAGGCAGGAGGAACACTATGCCGACGGTATGCTTTATTTTTTGAAACACGTCGATTGCAACGCCGTTTTCCCTATGCATTATTGGAACGAACCGAGCGTGATTGATAGGTTTATCACCGAATATCCGCAGTATAAATCACGAATAAAAAATACAGAATCCGCAAAAGGAGAAGAAATATGAACTTTAGAATGATTCACGAAAACTATAATGTTTCCGATTTGGATAGGTCGATTAAGTTTTATGGTGATGCGCTTGATTTGCACGAGGTCAGACGAAAAACGACCGACGATTTTATTATCGTTTATTTGAGCAATGATTCAAGCGATTTTGAACTTGAACTTACTTGGCTTAAAGAACATCCGCAGCCGTACGATTTGGGCGAATGTGAGTTTCATTTGGCATTTAAGGCAGATGATTTTGATTCGGCACATAAAAAGCACGAAGAAATGGGCTGTATCTGCTTTGAAAATCCTGAAATGGGTATCTATTTCATCGAGGACCCGGACGGCTATTGGCTTGAAATTTTGCCGTAACACAGAATAAACCCAAAAAGCGTCGGAGAAAGCCAATCTCCGACGCTTTTTGCGAGTATATAATCAGGCCTTTACGGGAAACCCGTTGCCCGATTACTTTTACAATTCTAAAATCGTATATATGAATTTGCCCATTTCGTCTATCACGTCCTCTGCTTGCGGAAAAACTCCGGTTGCGTTTAAATATCCGTGGCCGAGTCCGTTGTAAACGACAAGCTTTGTTTTTACATTTGCGTTTGCAAGCTTATGAGCCCAAGCGACGGCGTCTTTTTTCAGATAGTCAAGCGCGCCTACTGTAATAAATGTCGGAACATTGCCGCTTGCGTCGAAAATGTACGGATTATTGTATTCGTCGGGCGAGAGTATGCCTATCTGCTTGAAATTGCAGCGTGTAAGCATTTGCATTTGTTTTATTACGCCTTTTGAAACGGCCTTTTGTGACGGCTCAAATTTGTAGTCGGAATATCCTTTTTTATAATACTCGTCGGTAAAACCGAACATATTCAAGGTAGGATAGAGCAGAAGCTGCGCTTTGATTTTTCCGGTACCCTTGTATTTGGTAGAGCACGCTTGAGCAATATTTCCTCCGGCACTGTCGCCGCATACAAAAATTCTATCCTTGTCTATTTTGAATTCGCCACAGCTGCGGCTTATATATTCCAATACGTCAAAGCAATCGCTGTACGGTGCGGGATAGGCGTTTTCGGGCAAAAGCCTGTAATCTATGCTGATTACCTTAACGGCGAATTTATCAACGAGCATTTTTAAGCTCTCGTCATACGGTGCGAGCGTTCCGCCGACAAATGCGCCGCCGTGAATGAAAATCATTGCCGTCCTTGTGCCTTCACATTCCGCATTTTCATATATTCTGATCGGAATATCAAATCCGTCGGAAGCTTTAATGTGCTTGTTTTTGATTGAAACGCCTTTTATATGACAGTTTGCATAAGAAATCCTGTCGCAGCCCTTTCTGAAAAAACCGAGGCTTCTCTCGGTTATTTTTAAATGAATACCTTTTAGAACAAAATCCGGGACAAGCTTTAGTTTCCTTGCCATTTTGCCTATGGGTCCGCCGAGCATGCGCGGATCTATGCCGTATTTTGATACGGCGTCGGGCGCATACTTGGCTGTGTAAGTTAAATTTCCGTCGGCTTCCGCGTAGGCTGTTCTCTTTAATTCATTCAAGAACTCCTCGCTGTACCATTTTTTATCAAAGCTCTTTTTATTATTATTCATAATACACCTTCTGCCGATGATATGGTATAACTATATCATAATAAGGACGGTTGTCAATAAAATAAGTTAAGTGTATAATTATTAATATAAAGATTATGCGAAAGGTTTTTTTATGTCTCATATTATCCCAACTCCGTTATTTGAAAAAACAGATGAAACAAAAAGATTGTTCATAAAATCTTTGTCGCTTGACGAAAGAAATGTCAACGGTTCTGTTAAAGATGATTTTTATGATTTTATACGTAAACTCGAACTGCCGGTCGGGAATGATGTTGTTGTTAGTTTTACGCATGATTTTTCGCTTGAAAATGAAGAATACAGACTTGAAGTAAACGAGAAAATCTCCGTGTATTCGAGTGGGGAGGCAGGAAAAGTGTTTGCTCTGCAAACACTCAAGCAACTACTGTTTGAATACGGCCGAACGATTCCGTTTATTGCGATAAAGGATAAGCCTAAGTATAAAATCAAGGGCTTTATGCTTGATGTCGGGAGATATTTCTATCCCGTTGACGATGTCAAGCTGTTTATCAGAAAAATGTCTCTGCACAAGCTTAATTTTCTGCATTTGCATTTGACGGAGGACCAGGGATGGCGAGTTGAGATTTACAAATATCCGTTGCTGACGCAAATCGGGTCTGTAAGGAAAAAGACAAATTTTAATCATAGGCAACATAAGGGCTATTACACAAAAGCTCAGATTAAAAGTATAGTCAAATATGCGCATGATTTCGGTATTTCGGTTATGCCTGAATTTGATATTCCGGGGCACAGCAGAAGTGCGCTGGCTTGTTATAATTACCTCGGCTGTTTTGAAAGAAATTTGCCGGTCGCCGACCATTGGGGAGTAAAGCATGATGTTTTGTGTGCAGGAAAAGAAAGCACATATGAATTTGTCGAGGATATAGTGGATGAACTTTGTGAGCTTTTTCCGGATAAGTATTTTCATATAGGCGGCGACGAGGTGCCGAAACACAGATGGCATCTTTGCCCGCATTGTCAGGCAATGATGAAGAAGCTTGGCTTAAATAACGAGGATGAGCTTCAATGCTGTTTTATGAACAGAATCAATGATTATTGTGCAGGCAAGAATAAGCAGGCGTTTATGTGGAGTTGGGATTTGAAGGATGATAAGCTGCTTTCCGAAAATTTGGGCTTTACGAAATGCGGGGACATAAACACGGGCGGCAGACCGTTTATCGATACAAGTTCAAAAGCATATTATATAGATTTGCCTTACGGCTACATAAGTCTCAAAGATACTGCCAACCATAAATTATACGACGGAAATTGCCTCGGTGCGGAAGCAACGTTATGGACGGAATATGTTCCCAATATGAAAAAAGCGGACAAAATGACTTATCCTAGGCTTGGAGCTATGTGCGAAACTGTTTGGCGCGGAGAAAATTCATATGAGCAGTTTCATAATAAGCTTGATTATTATTACTCATATCTTGATAAAAACAGAATCGGATATTCAAAGCTGTATTTTGCAAATCCGAACAGGGTTCTTGGTTTTTTACAGAGGATTTGGTTTGAAAAACGACAGCTTACATGGGAAGGATTAGCAAATATTTTTGACGATTTAAAAGTTAAGTATATTGCAAAAAAGGACAGTAATTTATAGTTTTATACGGATTTAGACGAGTGTGACGCTGATTAAAAAACTGTTCGCTTTTTCGCTTATGTATGAAGACCGTTACATTTATTAAGCCGGAGGAGCGGCTCGACGAGATAACAGCATATCAAATAGGAAAAGCGAATAAGTATACATGGGGCATAGGAAAGGTATAATATGGGGGTTATAGTGTGGAAGTGAAAAAAATTATATTTGTTTGCCACGGTAACATATGTCGTTCTCCTATGGCAGAATTTATATTTAAAAGTATGGCAAATAATCTCGGTGTGTCGGATAAATTTTCGGTATGTTCGAGAGCAACGAGTGATGAGGAAATATGGAATGGCGTAGGACAACCGATATATCCGAAAGCTAAAGAACAGCTTTTATATCACGGAATAGCAATAGGTGATAAAAAGGCGATTCAGCTAAAAAGAAATGATTATTATGAAGCGGATATGTTTATCGGCATGGACAGTGCAAATATACGTAATATGAAAATACTATTCGGCGGCGATGCGGATTACAAAATACACAAATTGCTTGAGTTTACGGGAAGCAATTCTGACGTTGCCGACCCGTGGTATTCGGGCGACTTTGACAAAGCATACAATGACATAGAAAAGGGCTGCAACGCTCTTCTCAATTTCCTCCTCTTTGAAAATTCTTGACTTTGATTACAAAAGTTGATACAATACAATAGCTCACTCGGAGGGCTGGTTATCGTATGGAAATAACAAGCCGGATAAGGTGCAGGCTGAAATGCCCGTTCCATATCCGGTCTTTTTTAATATTCAAGGAGTAGGTATGGATCTTTTAAAGGATAATGTCGGTAAGCTTTACCGTAAATTTTTTATAGCTTCATTCGGAAGTGCACTGATAGCGTGCATTTACGGACTTGTGGATATGGCTATGGTAGGGCAGTATCACGGACCGGACGGCTCTGCCGCAATGGCGGTAATTGCCCCAATTTGGAATATTATATACAGCTTTGGGCTTTTGTGCGGTATAGGCGGCTCGGTGATTTATGCCGTCGCAAGGGGAGAACGCGATGACGTAAAAGAGGCAAACGGATATTTTACCTCTGCATTTATACTCGGAGTTTTATGGGCATTGATACTTTGGGTCTTGGTGTGGGTCTGCGAGGAACCGCTTCTCAGGCTTTTCGGCGCAAATGACGCACTTATGCCGCTTTGCAAAGAATATATGGTAGCCCCAAAGCTTACTGTTCCCGTATATGTATTTATAAATCTGCTCTCGTCGTTTCTCCGTAATGACGGTGACCCCGGCAGAGCCACAAAAGCCGTTATTTTCGGCGGTATATTCAATGTGTTCGGAGATTATTTCTTTGTGTTCACATTGGATATGGGAATTAAAGGCGCGGGAATTGCAACAGCAATGGGAGCTTCAATGTCCGTTCTTGTGATGCTTACGCATTTTATCAGCAAAAAGAATACGTTGAAATTCGTAAAGCCTCTCAGAATACTTAACAGCTTTAAAATGATAAGCGTCAACGGATTTTCTTCATTTATAGTTGACGTGGCAATGGGCATAGCCACAATGCTGTTTAACCGCCGTGTAATGGAGTATCTCGGTACGGACGCACTTGCGGTTTACGGAGTAATAGTTGTTGTAGGCACTCTTGTACAGTGCTGCTCTTACGGTATAGGTCAGGCGGCACAGCCTGTAATTTCGCGTAATTTCGGTGCCGGACTTACAGACAGAATTAAGACAATGCTTAAGTACAATATCATAACCGCCGCCGTTTTCGGAGCAATTTGGACGGTTCTTTCTATGGCTATGCCGCAGGTGTTTATAAAGCTGTTTATGACGCCCACTCCCGAGGTGCTGTCAATAGCTCCCGGAATAATCAGAATTTATGCGATTTCATTTATACTGCTGCCGTTCAATATCTATTCAACGTACTATTTCCAGGCTATTATGAGAGCCAAGATATCACTTATCGCATCCGTTGCAAGAGGTATTGTAATAAGCGGTGCTCTGATACTTTTATTGCCTGTTGCTTTCGGCGGAAATGCAGTTTGGTGGGCAATGCCTATAACAGAAGCCGTTGTATTTGTGTATTCGGCTGTTATGATGAAAAAAGTGAAGCTGTCAAGATAGTATTCTGCTGTCGAGCAAAAAACGAGTCATTGCAAAAGCAGTCAAAATGGTGTATGCTTATCTTGATTTTTACTGAAAAGAGGAGTTTTCGGTTGACTGTTGACGAAGCACTCTCAAGGCTTCAAAAATCTGCTTTCAGAGCTAAATTTCATCTGTCCGACGAGGACATAAATTATATCGACAAAAAAGGCTTGGATACCGTAAAAAGCCATGCGGAGGATTTTATAAAGAAACGTCTTGCACCGGCGGTTATACCAAACGACGGCAAGCAAACGCCGATGCGCGGTCACCCCGTGTTTAAGGCTCAGCATGCCTGCGCCTGCTGTTGTCGAGGGTGTTTAAATAAGTGGTATCATGTAGAAAAGGGCAGAGAATTGTCTTATGACGAGCAAAGGCGGATAGTTAATCTGTTAATGGCTTGGATAGAAAGAGAATACCGCAGTTATAAAAATAATACATAAAAGCAGTCCCGTGAAGGAGAGTAAACTTCACGGGACTTTTTCTTTATTCAATTATTCGCTTACTAAGTTTTTAATGACCTCAACCATCTTGAGCATAGCATTTACAGGTATTGCTTCATAAATACTGTGGAAGTTCATTCCACCGGTTGAAAGGTTGGGGCAGGGCAGACCCTCAAACGAAAGCCTTGCACCGTCGGTTCCGCCGCGTATCGGTGTAATTTGCGGCTCCACACCGGCTTTACGCATTGCTTTTTTTGCTCGTTCTACTATGTCTATATGCTCTTTAATGACATCAAGCATATTGTAATAGCTGTCTTTAATTTCAGCCGAAACCGTGTTTTCTCCGTATTTGCGGTTGAAAAATTCAACAAGTACGGTAATAAATTCCTTGCGCTTTGCAAAGCTTTGCTTGTTGTGATCTCTGATTATCATATGAAGAGTTGCCTTGCTCTCGTTGCCGTTAACCGATGAAACGTGATAAAATCCCTCGCGATTTTCGGTGTGCGCGGGAGCTTCGGCGGCAGGAAGCATATTTATAAATTCCGCAAGATACAAAACAGCGTTTTTCATCTTGTTTTTAGCCGTGCCGGGATGCGTGTTGACTCCGTTGAAGGTTATTTTTGCACCTGCCGCGTTGAAGTTTTCATATTCTATTCCGCCAAGCTCTCCGCCGTCAACGGTATATGCAAAATCCGCGTCGAAAGTTTCAAAATCGAACTTGTCGGCACCTCTGCCTATTTCTTCATCGGGTGTAAAACAAATTGAAATTTTGCCGTGGCAAAGCTCTGCGTCATCGCAAATTTCGCGGCACGCCTCGATTATTTCGGCAACACCGGCCTTGTCATCCGCGCCGAGAAGCGTTGTTCGGTCGGTAACTATAATATCCTCGCCAGAATACTTGGCATCTATCATCGGCGCATTTGTGCCGTCAAATTTTATTATTTTTGCTTTGACGTCTTTTCCGCTGACATCGGGGGATGTGTCCATATGAGAAATTAATCCGATTTTGGGAAGCTTCTCAAATCCTTTTGTAGCAGGTATATGTCCGTAAACATAACCGTATTTATCACGGTAAGCGTCACTTACACCTATGCTTTTCAGCTCTTTTACAAGGTAATCCGCAAGAACTGTTTGTTTTTCCGTTGACGGTATGCTCTCGCTGTTTTCGTTTGAGGTCGTTTCGAATTCGACGTATCTTAAAAATCTGTCAATAACACTCATCTTATTCATTCCTATCTGAAAAAATTATGCCTTTTCGGTACAAAATGATTTTAACATACGGCTATTATCTTTTCAAGCATATAAAAACCGCCCGTATCGTTTAAGATACGGGCGATCATTTTTGCGCTTAGTGTCTTAAGAGAAATTACTTCTCAAGGGTAGCATACTGGAAGTACCAATAGCCGTACGGGCTGTGCCATACGCCCTTAAGCTCGGGCTTCTGGAGCCAGAAGTCATTGTAATAAGCAACGGGGATGCAGGCGTAATCTTCCATCATGGTCTTTTCAGCCGCGTGGAGAGCCGCAAAGTGAGCTGCGGAGTCTGCAACCTTAGAGTTAGCAATGTCAGCGTCAAAAGCAGCGCTGTTGTATTTACCGTCGTTGTTGCCGTTGGTAGAAACGAAGAGCTCAAGTATATTTGAGGCGTCATTATAGTCCATTACCCAGCCGTTGCGAGCCATATCGTAATTGCCTGCACGACGCTGAGGAGTGAATGAAGACCATTCAACAATGTCAATCTTCATAGTGATACCGAGCTGAGCATAAGCACTCTGGAGATACTCTGCAACAGCCTTGTGGTAACCTGCATCGTTTGTTGAGTAGGTGATGGTCGGGAAGCCCTTACCGTCGGGATATCCTGCCTCTGCGAGAGCCTTTTTAGCCTCCTCGAGATTAGCCTGATAATCCTTGCTGATATAGGTCTCTCCGCCGTTTTCCTTAACTGCGTTATCGAAGAACATACCCTCGTTATCAACAACACCGGGACCTGCAAAGTTATAGGCGGGGGAGTATGTGCCCTGCATTATGGTGTTTGCAATGTAGTCGCGGTCAATTGCAAGGTTAAGAGCCTTGCGGACATTCTTGTTGTTGAAGGGAGCCTTGTTAAGGTTCATGCTGAGATAGTAGGTGCCGAGATTGGTGTCAACATAGAATTCTCCGCCGTCAGCAGCCTTCTTGAGAGTCGGGATTTCCTCGGTGGGAACATCCTTAATGAGCTGAGCCTCGCCGCTGTTGTATGCGGTGAAGGAAGCACTTGAGTTTTCGAGAAGCAAGAATGTGAGCTTGTTGTTAACTATGCGCTTTGAATCCCAACCACCTTTGTAGTTCGGGTTCTTTTTGCATACAATGCGCTCACCGGGAGTCCATTCGGTAATCATGTACGGACCGTTGCAGACATAAGTATCGGGTTTTGTAGCCCAAGAGTCACCGTTAGCTTCAACGGTAGCCTTCTGTACGGGGCTCATAGTGCCGAATGCAACGATTTTGTCAAAGTAAGAGCAGGGGTAAGCAAGCTTGACTGTAAGAGTTTTGCCGTCCTCGCTTGCTACAACGTTGAGTTTGTCGGGATCGGGAGTAGTAGTGGGCTTACCGTCTTCATCCGGATTGCCGATAGCGTCCTGATAGCCCTCAACCATACCGATAACAGTCTCGGCATAGGGAGCGGCAAGCTCTGTGTTTGTAAGGCGCTTAAAGGTATACTCAAAGTCCTTGGCGTTAAGCTCGGTGCCGTCAGACCATTTAAGACCGTCACGCATTGTGAAAGTCCAAGTAAGACCGTCATCGCTTACAGTGTACTTTTCAGCCTGACCGGGCTGAACCTTGTTGTCCTCATCAATTATGAGAAGCGTCTCATAGAGCGTGATGAGCATATTGCCGCCGTCAACAGCACTGTTAAGAGCGGGATCGAGCGTTTCGGGGTTAGATCCTATCTGAACCGTTATACCGGCGTCGTCCTTTTTGCTGTTACCGCATGAACTCAGGAGTGCCATTGCCGACAGACACATGACAACTGCGAGTATCGCAGCAATAAGTCTTTTGGTTTTCATTAAATACATCTCCTTCTTTTAGCAACTCGCGCTGCTTGAAAATATATCCATTGTGCTCCAGATGCACAATAAACAACTATTTTACCTTGTCAAGGTGATGGCAAGCCGCAAAATGGCCTGCCGAGATTTCGCGAAGCTCCGGGCATTTTGCGGCGCAAAGGCCGTCGGCATACGGGCAGCGGGTCCTGAAACGGCATCCGCTCGGGGGATTCAGCGGACTCGGAACATCGCCCTCAAGGGGAATTCTGTGAGAGGAGCGTGCAATTATCGGGTCCGCCTCCGGTATAGCCGAAATAAGGCTCTTAGTGTATGGATGCGCGCTGTGTGTTATAAGCTCGTAGCTGTCGGCGAGCTCAACGAGCTTGCCGAGATACATTACGCCTATACGGTTTGAAATATGTCTTACGACGCTTAAATCGTGCGCTATGAAAAGGTAGGTGAGACCGAGCTCGTTCTGCAAATCCTCAAACATATTGACGACTTGTGCCTGGATTGAAACGTCAAGAGCCGATACAGGCTCGTCGCATACGATAAATTCCGGATTTACCGCAAGAGCTCTCGCTATGCCGACGCGCTGCCTCTGACCGCCCGAAAACTCGTGCGGATAGCGGTTGGCGTGCTCGCTGTTAAGGCCGACGGTCTCAAGAAGCGATATGATTTTGTCGCGTCTTTCCTTTTTGTTGGCGGCAAGATGATGAATATCAATAGCTTCGCCGACAATATCTCCTATCGTCATACGCGGGTCAAGACTCGCATACGGGTCCTGAAATACCATCTGCATCTTTCTTCGATAGGGGAGCATATTCACCGCGATTTTTTTCTTTTTGTCAAATATGACGTCTCCGTCATATATTATTGTTCCGTCTGTGGGCTCGTAAAGCCTTAAAAGAGTGCGCCCTACTGTGGTTTTACCGCAGCCGGATTCGCCGACGAGCCCGAGAGTTTCGCCTTTTTTTATACAAAACGAAACATCGTCTACCGCCTGAACGTATTTTTTCTTTTTGCCTCTGCCTCCGGCAGGAAAGTACTGCTGCAAGTGCTGTACTTCTATGAGCTTTTTATCGTCACTCACAGTCTTTCTCTCCTTCCTCAAATTCTTCTTTTTGAAGCAGCCAGCAATGGCTGTAATGTGTGTCGCTTAAAACCGTTTTCGGCGGCATTTGCTTTAAGCATATCTTCATGCATTTTGAACATCTCGGTGCAAACGGACACCCTGCCGGCGGGTTGAGAAGATCGACCGGCTGCCCTTCAATCGGTACAAGCCTTTCCTTACTTTCGACATTCAGCTTCGGAATTGATTTTATAAGACCCTTTGTGTATTCGTGCTTCGGCTCATAAAATATCTCGTCTGCCGTGCCGTATTCAACTATATGACCCGCATACATAACTGCAATTTTTTCGCACATACTCGCGACAACGCCAAGGTCGTGAGTTATCATAATTATGCTCATTCCGAGCTTTTTACGCAAATCCTGCATAAGGTCAAGTATCTGCGCCTGAATTGTGACGTCAAGAGCCGTTGTAGGTTCGTCGGCTATTAAAAGCTTCGGCTCGCAGGCAAGAGCTATGGCAATCATAACTCTCTGGCGCATACCGCCCGAAAGCTCGTGCGGATACTGTTTAAGACGCTTGGTAGGCTCGTTAATGCCTACAAGCTCCAAAAGCTCCTTAGCGCGCTCATATGCCTGTTTTTTGTCTTTATCCGTATGCAGCCTTATAACCTCTGTTATCTGGTTGCCTATTGTGTAAACGGGATTAAGGCTCGTCATAGGGTCCTGAAATATTATGGAAACCTCGTTCCCTCTTATCTTTCTGAAATCCTTATCGGTCATCTTTTCAATTTCGTGACCGTTAAATCTGATTGTTCCGCCTATAAGCTTGCCCGGGTAGGCGGTAAGCCCCATTATTGAATATGCCGTGACGGATTTTCCCGAACCCGATTCACCGACTATTCCGAGAACCTCGCCTTCATCCATCGAAAACGAAACGCCGTTAAGTGCTTTGACTTCGCCTGCGGGAGTAAAGAACGACAGCTTTTCGTCTTTTATTTCCAAAAGTTTTTCACTCAAAATATTTACCCTCCTTTAGTTCTTGAGCTTCGGGTCGAACGCGTCGCGCAGCCCGTCTCCGAGAAGGTTAAAGGCAAGTATGATAACGCTTATCAGTAACGCCGGTAAAAACAGCAGATAGGGATAAGTGTTCATACCCTTTACGGCCTCCGTGGCAAGAGAACCGAGCGACGGCATGGGAGCCGTAACGCCGAGTCCGAGGAAACTCAAATAGCTTTCGGTAAATATTGCGGAGGGTATCTGAAGTGTGGTTGTTACTATAAGAGTACCTATGCAGTTCGTCAAAAGGTGCTTTCTGATTATACGCGAATTGCTTGCACCGAGTGCTCTTGCCGCGGTAACGTATTCGGACTCCTTGAGTACAAGTATTTGAGAACGTGTTATTCTTGCCATACCTACCCAGTATATCAAAACGAATACAAGGAATATTGCTATAAGGTTCGGTCCCATTCTCTGCATCCAAGTAAAACCCGGATTTGCAGACAGCGCTTCGAGTCGCGGCTTTAGGGAGGTTGCAAGCAGAATTATTAAAAGTATATCGGGAATGGTATATAAAATGTCGGTAAAACGCATCATTATATTATCGACCCAACCGCCGGCAAAACCGGCTATTGCACCGAACAGCGAGCCGACTATAAGAACCAGCGCTGCGCACACAAGACCTACCGTAAGGCTTATTCTTGTGCCCATCATAAGGCGAACGGCAAAGTCTCTGCCGAGCTTATCTGTTCCGCAGATGTGAGGAAATACCTTTTGACCCGCGTCTATTTGCGCCTGTTCTGTTTCGCTGTACTGAAACGGGGAGAGGTTCTCGCTGTATTTTATTTGCTGCTCATAGCTGTACGGCCAAAAGCTGGGAAGAATGTAAGCAAAAACCACTATCAGTAAAATAAAGACAAGACTTATCATGGCAACCTTGTTTTTACGCAGACGTCTGAGGCCGTCCTTCCAAAAGTTGACGCTGTCTCGCATTACAACAAGGTTTTCTTTTTCCGTTGTTGTAGCCGGTATAAAATCGTCTGCCTTCAAATGCAGACTCGGAAATTTTTTGTTCATCGGCGATGCCGCTCCTTACTTAAGTTTGATTCTCGGGTCGATTATTTTATACAGTATGTCAACTATGACGTTTGCAACTATGATAAGTGTCGCAAGGACAATTGTTGTTCCCATTATCATGGTGTAGTCGCGGTTGACTATGGCCGAAACAAATTCACGGCCGAGACCGGGTATTGCAAATATCTGTTCTACTATAAACGAACCCGTCATAAGGCTTGCGAGCATTGGTCCGACGTATGTTATTACGGGGAGTATTGCGTTTCTGAGAGCATGCTTGAAGAGTATTTTGAAGTTTGAAAGGCCTTTGGCTTTTGCCGTTCTTATATAATCCTGCCCCATAACGTCCAAAAGACTTGAGCGCATAAGCCGCGTTATATATGCCGTCGGGTAAACCGACAGCGCCGTCACCGGCATTATATATGATGACAGCGTGTTAAGACCTACCGTTGGCAGTAGATTTAGCTTGCTGCCGAATGTATACAGTAAAATTACGCTGATTATAAAGCTCGGTATTGCGATACCGCACGTCGCGAGTACTATAATAAAGTTATCGGCAAATTTACCTCGGTTGTATGCCGAAAGACATCCGAGCGGTATGCCTACAAGAAGAGAGACGAGAACAGCTATTCCGGCGAGCTTTGCCGATACGGGGAATTTAGAAAAAATAATGTCCGATACGGTTCTTCCTCTTTGACGTAAGCTTACGCCCATATCGCCCTTGATAAAATCGGTAATATAGGTTATATATTGCTCAAATAAAGGTTTGTCCAATCCGTATTTTGCAGCGAGAGCTTCCTGTGCAGCCTTGCTTATGGATTTTTCCGCAACGAACGGACCGCCGGGAACAAGGTTCATAAGGAAAAACGTCAGCGTGGCAACAATGAAAATGCTGAGCAAGCCCATTGCTATGCGCTTGATGATGTACTTGGTCAAATGATAGACCCCCTGTTAATTTGTGTATTTTTTTCAAAAGACATAGAAGTCTTTTTATATTATTGTCTCAAATAACCAATTATTGCTAAATCACAGGTATTCTTGACGACATTATTTGTACATTTTAGCACAATGGCTCACTAAAATCAAGATTTTTGCTTTGTATTTATTTAACTATTCCGCAAAACAAAGCATTTTTTCGTGATATGTACCGATATAAGACATTTTGCCCCATAAATAACGATTTAAAAATATTTGTAATTTTTTCTTGACAAAGAAAGAACGGCGTGATAACATTGTGGCAACATCTAAAAAACCTGTGATTAAGAAGAGTAGCTTTACTTAAAGCTTGCAGAGAGCGGTTGTCGGTGGAAATACCGCAGGGGAGAGTACAGCGAATGGACTTATGAGGGCGGCACGAAAGCGTTTGTGAGTAGCGGCCGACGGGTTCCGTACCCGTTATCAGAGCGGCTTATATGTAAGTATAAGAAACGAGCGGTCGGTTTATCCGGCAATTTGGGTGGTACCGCAGGATTCAAAGTCTTGTCCCATATATGGGATAAGACTTTTTTTATTTGCTTATTAAGGAGAAAAGAATGAAATATTATTTAAGACGATGGCGATTTTTAAAATATAACATTGTACACTGATTTATTTTAAAAATTAAGGAGTCATCATCATGAAAAAAGTAAAAATAACGGTAGCGGTAATTTTAGCGGCAATAACAATATTCTTCGTAGGCTGTACGGCGAAAAAAGACAAGGTTCCGGTAATAGGCATCAGTCAGTACGGTGAGCACGCCTCGCTTGATAATTGCCGCGAGGGCTTCCTTCTCGGTCTTAAGGAGGCCGGACTCACAGAGGGTGAGGATTACACAATAGATTATCAGAATGCTTCGTTTGACAATGCCACCGCAACACAGATTGCCAATAACTTCTCTTCCAAAAACGTCGCGCTTATGTGCGCCATAGCAACCCCCTCGGCAACAGCTTGCTACGCTGCGGCAGAGGATAAGAACATTCCGGTTGTATTCAACGCCATAACAGACCCCGGTGAAGCAGGTCTTACAACAGGCAACATCACGGGCGTTTCGGATAAGCTTCCCGTTGACCCGCAGCTTGAGCTTATAAGAAAACTCCAGCCTGATGCAAAAACAATCGGTATCATCTACACAACAAGCGAACCGAATTCGGTATCAGCAATCGCCGAGTATAAAGAAAAAGCAGGCAACTACGGATTTACTATTGAAGCCATAGGTGTTGCCGATCAGGCGTCCGTTACACAGGCTGCCGATACTCTTATAAACAAGAAGGTTGATTGCATCACAAACCTTACCGACAATAATGTTGTAGGCGTTCTTCCGTCAATACTTGAAAAAACCAATGCCGCAGGTATTCCCGTATACGGTAGCGAAATTGAACAGGTTAAAAAAGGCTGTGTGGCGTCTGCCGGTATCGATTATGTGGAGCTCGGCAAAATGGCAGGTAAGCTTGCCGCTCAAATTTTAAAGGGAGAAGCTAAGGCTTCCGACCTTCCGTACGAAACAGTGACCGAGTACAGCACATATATAAATTCCGACGCAGCAAGCGCTATGGGAATTACCGTTCCGTCGGATGTAGCCGCAAAGGCAATAGAATGTAAATAAGGTAGTGTAAAAGAATGCTGGATCTTATTATAAGCACGTTAACTCAAGGCTTTATATACGCTCTTCTCTCCTTCGGCGTATATATTACATATAAAATATTGGATTTTCCCGATCTAACCGTAGACGGCAGTTTCCCTTTGGGAGCTGCCGTAACGGCTGTTTTACTTGTAAAGGGCGTAAATCCGTATCTCGCTCTTTTAATATCTTTTCTTGTCGGAGCTCTCGCCGGATTTGTCACGGGATTTATCCACGTCCGTTTGAAGGTACGCGACCTGCTTTCGGGTATTATAACAATGACGGCTTTATTTTCAATAAATCTGCAGATAGCCGGTTCGAATCTTTCAATCGCGCGTGAAAAAGATACTATATTTACATCTCCCGCTACAATGTCGGTTTTCGGGTCGATGTCGCTTATTTTAAGAAAACTTATCGTTTCCGCAATTCTGATGATAGTCTGTAAGGTGCTTCTTGACCTTTACTTTAAGACAAAAAACGGCTTTTTGCTTCGCGCGGTAGGCGATAACAGCGTACTTGTAACCTCTCTCTCAAAGGACAAGGGCACAATAAAAATAATCGGACTTGTAATATCGAACGCTCTTGTGGCTCTTTCGGGTGCCGTTGCCTGTCAGGAGCAGCGCTCGTTTTCCGCGACGATGGGAACCGGTCAGATAGTGTTCGGCCTCGCAGCGGTGATTATAGGAACAACGCTTTTCAGGCGCGTAAGCTTTATAAAGGGCACCACCGCCGTAATATTCGGCAGCGTAATTTACAAAGCTTGCATACAAATTGCAATAAGCCTCGGCTTGCCTGCGAATCTTTTGAAGCTTATAACGGCTGTTTTGTTCCTGGCAATACTTGTTCTCGGCAATCTTCAGAAAGGCTCGGTGAAGAAAAATGTTGGAGCTTAAGCATATTTCAAAAATATATAATCCTGGGCTCGTTACGGAGATGTGCCTTTTCGACGATTTTAATTTTACCGTAAATGACGGGGAATTCGTCTCCGTAATAGGCTCAAACGGCAGCGGAAAAACCTCCATGCTGAATATAATATGCGGAAGTATACCCGTAAACGCAGGCGAAGTTCTTATAAACGGCAAGTGCGTGAATAAGAAGAAGGACTTTGAACGCTATGCCTATATCGGCAGAGTGTACCAAAATCCCTCAATGGGCAATTGCCCGAATATGACGATACTCGAAAATATGTCGCTTGCCGACAATAAAGGAAAGCCCTTCGGTTTGTCATTTGCTCTCAATAAAAAACGATATGATTTTTACCGCGAACAGCTTTCGTCGCTCGGCCTCGGACTTGAGGATAAATTGCACGTGAAAATGGGCTCGCTGTCGGGCGGTCAACGTCAGGCGGTTTCACTTATTATGGCAACGCTGACACCGATAGACTTCCTTATCCTTGATGAGCACACCGCCGCACTTGACCCCAAGACCGCGGAAATAATTATGGAGCTTACCGATAAAGTAATTAAGCAGAAAAAACTTACGGCTGTTATGGTAACGCATAATCTTCGCTATGCCGTGGAGTACGGCACGCGCCTTGTTATGATGGACAGGGGCAATATTATACTTGATAAGGCGGGCGAGGATAAAAAGAATACGTCGATAGACGATATTCTCGCAATATTTAATAAGATAAGCATTGAATGCGGAAATTAACATTTTTTATATAAATACGTATATCAAAGCAGCTTTGAATTTTAAAATCGGCTTCTCAATTAAAAATATATAAAAATGACCGAAAGCAGAGATTATTTTCCGCTTTCGGTCAAAATTTTGGTCGGAGTGAAGGGACTCGAACCCCCGGCATCCTGCTCCCAAAGCAGGCGCGCTACCAACTGCGCTACACCCCGATATATTTGATTTTTTACTTTGTCAATCCTGTGAATTTCGATATAACAATCCGCTGTTTGCACGAAAATGTATTGAATTCCGGCTGAATGCTTAGATATTATACATTTTTAACCCCTGTTTGTCAATGACGACTATTGCTATTTTGTTTTAACGGTTGTATTATAAATTCGGTGAATGAAATGAACAAAGAACTTACGCGCGAAATGATTAAATATCTAAACGGAGACGTAAAACGCATTAACCATATGCTTAAGGTGCGTGCTTTTTCCGAACTGATTGCCGACGGAGAAAAAACAGACGGAAAAATAAAGGATATTTTACTTTCTGCTGCCGCGGTGCACGATATCGGAATACATATCTGTGAGAAAAAATACGGCAGTACGGCAGGCACTTATCAGGAAAAGGAGGGACCGAGTGAAGCTCGTAAGCTTATGACCTCTCTCGGCTTTTCTAAGGACGATATTGAACGTGTGTGTTATCTTGTGGCGCATCACCACACATATACCGATGATATGTCACCGGATTACAGAATTTTGATTGAAGCGGATTTTATCGTAAACGCATTTGAGGATTCGCTCGACAAAAAAGCCGTAAGTGCGGCAAGAAAAAATGTTTTCAGAACGGAAACAGGCAAAAAGCTGTTGGATGAAATGTATTTGGAGAAGCATTGTGAAGAATAATATCGGATTTATTTGCCCTGTGTGCAAAAAGCCACTTGTAAAAAACGAAAAAAGTTATATTTGCGAAAACAGACATAATTTTGATATTGCAAAGAGCGGTTATGTCAATTTGCTGACGGGCAGCAGTCGAAAAAATCACGGTGATAATCGCCTTATGACGGATTCGCGCAGAGAATTTTTGTCCAAAGGATATTATGAGCCGCTGAGACGTGCTCTGTGCGATACAGTACAGAAGTATGCCGCCCAAAAGGGAAATGTGCTTGACTGCGGCTGCGGCGAGGGGTATTACACAAAGGCTGTTGCCGATGTGTTGCCGCTTTCTTCGGTTTTCGGTACGGATATTTCCAAGGACGAGCTGACCGTTGCTGCAAAACGCGCCAAAAATGTCGATTTTGCGGTGGCGAGTTCTTTTTCTCTTCCATTTGCGGATTCGAGCATCGATATTTTACTCGAAATTTTTTCGCCGTACTGCGGTGCCGAATTTAAAAGAGTATTGAAAAAAGATGCTGCTTTTATAATGGTGATACCACTTGAAAATCATCTGTGGGAGTTAAAGTGCACCGCATATGATACACCTTATAAAAATGAGGTTTCGGACACATACCTTGACGGCTTTGATTTTACAGACAGAATCGACGTAAAATACAAATTCGATTTAAATTCAGGCGAGGATATATCTTCTCTTTTTAAAATGACTCCTTACTATTACAAAACCGGAGTTAAAGAACAAAAGAGGGTAGAGGAGCTGGAAAAGCTTTCGGTTAGTGCCGAATTCGGTATACTTGTCTACCGCAAAATATGATGTTGCAGTTTTTTGAAATATAAAGTATAATAATGCTTGTAATAAAAACAGGGGTGTGAATGTCTTGGAAAAAAACAAGGTTAAAGTAACTATTGCCGGAGTTGACTATGCTCTCACGACTGAGGAGACTCCCGAATATACTACTATGCTCGCTGCCGAAATCGACGAAAAGATGAAAGAGCTTCGCGCTGCAAATCCGTTTATTTCAACGAATCAGGCGGCTGTTTTGATAGCGCTTGATTATGCCAACAGTGCTAAAAAGGCAGAGCAGAGCGCCGATAATCTCCGTGCCCAGATAAAGGATTATCTTGAGGATGCGTCTCAGTCGAAGTCCGAAAGAGACTTCTATAAGCGCGAGATAGACCGCCTTAAAACAGAGCAAAAAGCCGGAGCGGCGCAGATAAATCTGTTCTCTTCCGAAAAAGAGCCGGATTCCGCTAAATGATAAAGCCCGAGATATTGGCTCCCGCAGGCAGCTTTGAAGCATTAACTGCCGCGGTAAGAAGCGGAGCGGACGCCGTGTATTTCGGCACCGGCAACTTTAACGCGCGCAGAAACGCCTCGAATTTTTCGGGGGATGATTTGCAGCGCGCGGTGGATTTTTGCCACGAAAGAAATGTTAAAGTTCATATAACCTTAAATACTCTTGTTAAAGACAGCGAAATGTCGGAGCTTAAGGAAAGCGTCAGGCGTATCTGCAAAAGCGGTGCAGATGCGCTTATTTTGCAGGACCTCGGCGTTTTGCGCGTCGTAAAGGATATTTGTCCCGATATAGAGCTGCATGCCTCCACCCAAATGTCGGTGGGAACGTTGGACGGCATACGTACTCTTGCCGATTTAGGATTCTCAAGAGCTGTTTTGCCTCGCGAATTATCAAAAGACGAAATTAAATATCTGTGCGAAAACTCGCCGATTGAGCTTGAAATGTTCGTCCACGGGGCGCTTTGTATGTGCGTTTCCGGGCAATGTCTCTTGAGTGCGTTTTTAGGGTCGCGAAGCGGCAACCGCGGTCTGTGCGCTCAGCCCTGCCGGCTTCCTTTTGCGGCGGAAAACGGAACGGGGCATGATTTGAGCTTAAAGGATTTATCGCTTATCGAGTACGCACCGATATTGTCTAAAACGGGAATATCGTCATTTAAGATAGAGGGCAGAATGAAACGTCCCGAGTATGTCGCAGCTGCTGTTACGGCTCTGAAAAATTCGCTGTCGGGGGAGTATTCAAGCGAGAATTCCGAAGATCTTTGCTCCCTGTTTTCACGCTCCGGATTTACAAAGGGATATTACGAAAATGCTCTGGGCAGAAAAATGTTCGGTTTCCGCGAAAAGGAAAATGTAACCTCTGCTACTGCCTCGCTTCTCAAAAAATATGAGCGTATTTACGAAAAAGAGCGTGCGGTTTACAGGGTGCATTTTGTTCTCTCTGTGAAATTCGATAAGAAAATCAGCCTTACGGCTTCCGCAAATGATTTAAGCGTTACTGTTTTATCCGAAAGCTTGCCGCAAAAAGCCGTAAACAGACCTTTTACCAAAGAAGAGGCTCTTTTGAGACTTAAAAAATGCGGCGGAACCGTATTTTCATTCGGCGATGCCGACATCTGTATAGACGACGGCTTGAGTGTGTCGGCAGCCGAAATGAATGCACTCCGCAGGGAGGCTCTGCTTCGCCTTGCCGACAGGCTTAAAGAACGAGCACCGTACCGCATAAACAAAGCTAATATTATTTTTCAAAATCGCAAGCCGAATAAAAAGCCGCAGACGTATATTTCGTTCCGCGATACATCCGCCATTCCCCAAAATGTGGAATGTGATAAGCTTTTTATTCCGCTGTCTTCAAAGCCGGAGCTTTTTGAAAAGTATTCCGCAGGTGCAGTTTTGCCGAGGGGTATATTCGGTAATTTTGACGAGATTGTAAAGAGGCTTATAAAAAGCGGCGCAAGGTATGCCCTTTGTAATACGCTCGATTCGGTTGCAGCGGCAAAAAAGGCGGGTGTTCAGATAATAGGCGGACCGTTTTTAAATATTTTTAACTCGGTTTCTCTGTCCGAAATTCAAAAGCTCGGAGCGGCGGAATGTGTGCTCTCATATGAAATGACTTTGAAACAGCTGACTGCGCTTGAGGGAGAATGTCGGCGCGGTGTTTGCGTCTACGGCAGAGTACCGCTTATGCTCACAAGAAATTGTCCGGTAAAAAACGGGAAAAACTGTCGCGAGTGCGGCGGAAAATCCTTTTTACGCGACAGAAAGGGCATTGAATTTCCGGTTCGCTGTACAAATGGATTTTCTGAACTGTTCAATTCAAGACCAATATATATGGCAGACAGAATGAGCGAAGTCAAAAATGCGGATTTTGTGCTTTTGGAGTTTACAACCGAGGATAAAGAACAGATAAGCTCGGTGCTCAAAGCGTATCAAAACGGTTCTTCGCCCGAAATTGAATTTACACGCGGACTTTTGTACCGCGGCGTGGAATAAACGCAAAGAATTTTTTATGTGTAAAAATTAAAACGGAGCTGTAAAACCATATGTCTTGGCTGAGTGCTTATAAGGCAGTATTGCTTCAAAATAACATCTTTTTGCATAACCCCTCAGATAAGCCCAAACTTATCTGAGGGGTGCATTTTCTTGTATCAAAAATATATCATTTTGAAGTGTTTCGCAGTTTCATAGCTATAAAAATTTTTTATGCCGAAGTCAAGAAATGAAGCAAGGCTGTCGCCTTGCGAGGCTTTTTGACAAAAGCATAAGAGATTTTTATGCGAGAAACCAATACTTCCTTATGAACGCTCAGCCTTACAGCCCCGTTTATTTTATGCTTTTTTACTTGTACTTTTCGCACAGATATTCCATAGCTTTTTTGTATCCGTCAAATCCGAGCCCTATAAAGTGCGCCTCGCACGCCATACCGGCGTATGAAATATGTCTGAATTTCTCGCGTTCGTTAACGTCCGAAATGTGTACCTCGCAAGCAGGTATGGAAACGGCTTTCAGCGCGTCGAGTATTGCAACGCTTGTATGTGTGTATGCCGCCGGATTTATGACTATACCGTCGAATTTACCTAATGCGTCCTGTATTTTGTCTACTATATCGCCCTCGTGGTTCGATTGATAGCATTCAACCTCGGCGTGAAGCTCTGCGCCCCAGACGTTTATCTGATTTATGAGGGCCTCGTAATTTCTGTCGCCGTAAATCGCAGGCTCTCTTATGCCGAGCATATTGATGTTCGGACCGTTAATTACAAGTATTTTCATTTTGCAGCTCCTTTAAAACATTGTTCGCAACATTTTCTATCGTGTCATTTCCGTCCGCCTCAATATCACAGAATTTTCTGTAAAGCGGAAGTCTTTTTTTGAACATCTCGTTAAGGTCGTTGCTCTGCGACAGCGGCCTGCCGTCTGTCGGCAGATAAGAGGTGCTGCGGTTTAAAAAGATTATCGTCCCGTTTTGTTTCAGAGCGTCGAAGTTATCATCGTTTACAACGACTCCGCCGCCTGTTGAAATTACCTTGCCGCTGAGCTTGCCCGCCGCAAGCACCGCCTCGTGCTCATATTTTCTGAAGAGCTTTTCACCGCCGTTTGCAAATATGTCGGGAATGGGTTTGCCGACGTTCTTTACTATCATTTCATCTGTGTCTATAAAGTCGCGGTTCAAGGCCTCGGCGATTCTTTTTCCGACAGTCGTTTTGCCGGAACCGGGCATACCTATTAAAATAATATTCTTCATCTCAAGTGAGAGCTTATGATATATATCGTCATTTTTACTGTCGGGTATTTTTGTATTCAAAAACAACTCGGCAGCTCTTTTGGCCTGAGCAACAAGCATTGAAAGGCCGCTCAGCGCTTTGATATTTCGCTTTTCGGCGTCAAGTATCAGCTTAGTCTTTTGCGGATTATACACTATATCCAGAACACCGGAAAGATTTTTAAATCCGTCAAGCGATAAAGGCGATTTCAGATTGTTCGGATACATTCCCACGGGCGTTGTGTTTACGATTATGTCCGCGTCAAAATGTCTGTCGATATTTTCGTAATTGTTTTCTCCCGAGCGTGAAATATTGACAATTTCGCGCGCTTTTTTATCCTTCAGCACCGCTATCACCGTTAAAGATGCGCCGCCGGAACCCAAAACGAGACATTTTTTGTTTTCTGCCGATATTCCGGAAATATCAATTAAATATGAAAACCCGTCGTAATCCGTGTTATATCCCGTAAGCGTGCCGTCCTTTTCGGCAACTATCGTGTTTACGCTCCCTATTTTCTCGGCGGAGGGCGAAAGACGGTCGAGATAGGGGATGACGGCTTTTTTATACGGAATTGTAACATTTATGCCATCCCAATTTCTGTTTTTAAAAAAGTCGTCAAGCTCATTCTTTTGCTTCTCAAACAATCTGTATTCATAATCGCCGAGCAGAGCATGTATCTGCGGCGAAAAGCTGTGACCTAATTTTTCACCCAAAAGTCCGTACATATAAGTCTCCGTTTCAATCAGTATTTAATAAGAAGCGACAGAGTACCCGCCACTATCAGCACAAGTCCCAGAAAAGCTTTTTTTGAAAGCTTTTCTTTTAATATTATATATGAAAAGGCTACGGTTACAACGATGCTCAATTTGTCTATCGGTGCAATGATGCTTGCGGGGCCGCTTTTCAGGGCTCCGTAATAGCAAAGCCATGAGCCGCCTGTGGTGAACCCCGAAAGGACCAAAAACAGCCAGCTCTTTTTATCAATGCCCCTAATTTCGCTCTGCTTCTTTTCCGCAAAGACCAAAATCCACGCCATCAGAAGAACAACCACGGTTCTTATCGCCGTGCCGAGATTTGATTCAACGTCCTCTATGCCGATTTTTCCGAAAATCGATGTTAAGGCCGCAAAAACAGCGGAGAACATGGCATATACAAGCGAAGCTCCACTCCTTTTGTCGGCGGAGGAATTATCTGCTTTTTTCTTTTCTATCATAAGAAATGTTCCTGTGCCGATAAGAACTATACCTATTATTTTAACTGCGGTCAGCTTTTCTCCGAGAAAAATCATGGCAAGTATCATTGTAAGTACCGTACTTGACTTATCGATTGGAGTTACCTTGTTTACGTCGCCGAGACGCAAAGCCTTAAAATAGCAAAGCCAAGAAGCCCCGGTGGACAGTCCCGATAAAATCAAAAATATAAACGTTTTGACGCTTATATCCTTTATTTCGGATGCTGATCCGACAATAAAAACCATCAGCCACGAAAACAACAGCACAACTATTGTGCGCAGAGCCGTGGCAAGATTTGAGTTGACGTTCCGTAAGCCGATTTTAGCAAGAATTGCCGTTATTCCGGCAAATCCGGCAGATAAAAATGCTAAAACGAGCCACATAAAAACACCTCTTATAAGCAGCTGTATAATTATTTGCCTGATTTTTCATTGTAAAAAAATCGCAGCGTTACGGTTTCGGTGTCATCAACGCTTGTTGCATCGGTTTTATAAGCCTTGTAACTTACAAGACAGCCGCCGTCGATCCATACAACGTCTATATCTCCGTTCTCGTCTGCCATATCAACGACTTTTTTCCCGTTTCCGCGAGCGGACATAAGAAAGGGGGAGTATCGTCTGTAAACGGTCATATTCCATTCGCCCGAACCCGGTTCGCTGTCTATTATAATAGTATGGCGCTTGTCATCCGATGTGGCTTTTTTTATGGTATCGGTGTATAATATTCCGTCAATTGTAATACCGGCAAGGCAAAGCATTATGCAAATTATTATCGAAAGCACTCTTAAAAAAATCCGTGTTCCTTTGCTTTTAAAACGGCCTCGGTGATTTTTAACAACAAGAAAGCATAAGACCGTGAAGCTGACGGCACATACTATAATAAGTATACCGATATAAGAAATAAGCCGCTTAGAGCCTATAAAAAGCGATGCGGAAAAGACCTCAAGAAGCAGGTCCGAGAGCATAAGCAAAAACGACGCCGTTCCGATTCCGAAAAATACTTTTTCCTCCGTTCGCATAAGTGCCTCCTTTGATTTTTATATACATTATATAGTTGTCAGCCTTTGCCGTCAACACAAAATCGGCGGAAACACCGCATCAAATCGGTTTTTTAAAACATTGACGCCGCAAAGTGTGGAATTATTAAAAAAACACCAAAATTACGGAAAAATATTCTCTTTTTATAGTTGACAACCGCAAAAACATATAGTAAAATGTCATTAAATAATGAGTGACAACTCAAATAATTGAAATAAGAGGGATTTAATTATGAAAAAGTTCTTAGCAGTGTTGCTTTCCTTAGTGATGGCATTTTCATTCTGCCTCCCGGCTTTTGCTGAAGACACTACTGCAAGCGGCGGCGGAATCGGCGACATACTCGGCGGTATCACTCTTCCCGATGTTGATTTAGGCGGAGCTGCCGATACCATTAAGCAGCTTGTCGGCATCATCATCAACAGCAACGGAAAGATGGACGAGGCTGTTATCGCAGAGATCATTACTCTTATCGGTAAGATTGCCGTAAGTGGAAAAATTGATGTTGAGACTGTCCTTAAAATACTTAACGCTCTTACCAAGGGCGGCAATTCCGGCGGAAGCACTCCGAACCCCGACGCTCCGGCAGGCGGCTCCGTAAGAAGTGCTCTTGACGCACTTACCGATGACCAGAGAGATTATATCAACGGTCTTATTGATATATATCTCACTACTGATTTTGATAACAATGATTATAAAGATAAAGACGGAAACGATGCTTACAACCCGGCAAAGGTTACTGCTCTTATCAATGCTATGAGCAAAATGGATTATGCCGACATCCAGAAGGTTCTTGATGAGCTTCATTCTTCCAAGAATGCTAAGGGCGAAGACATCAATCCCGCTTTGTCAGATGAGGCTTATGAGGTTCTTACAGCCGAGGTTGTTCGTCAGGAAGAGGTTTCCAAGAACAATGCAGCAACTGCAGGCCCGACAGAGGCTACCACAAGTGCTATCGACGGCGTTAAGGGCTTCATCGGTAAAGCTTTTGAGACAATTAAGGGTCTCTTCGGCGGCGGAAACAAAGGCGGAGATTCACCCACAACAACCAAGAAGTCAACGACTTCTAAGGGCGGCTCTTCAACCTCAAAAGGTAAGATTCCGCAGACCGGCGACGTTGCTCTCTTCTCAGTAGCAGGCGTAGCTGTGGCAGCAGGTATTGCTCTTGTTCTTACAAAGAAGAAAAAAGAGGATAAATAATTAACCCTGTAATTATTACAAGCGGCTTTGTAAAGGCAAAGCCGCTTGATTTTTTTTGCCGGATGTATTAAAATATAAATGTCTCAAGATTTAAAAGCAATATGAAAGGAACGGCACATTTTGTGCTTTTGCTTAATTTATGATACTGACGATCGATATCGGTAATACTAATATTACCTTCGGAGTGTTTGACGGCGATAAGCTGAGCTTTGTTTCGCGACTTGCTACCGAGCGTAACAGAACTGACGATCAGTTTGCCGTTGAATTTCTTGCCGTGTTTAAAATGCATGATTTGGAGCCGACTGAAATTACCGGAGCTGTTTTAAGCTCTGTTGTTCCTGAGCTTACCGGGAAAATTAAAACAGCGGTTAATAAGGTGTGCGGCATTGAGTCTGTTATAATAGCCCCCGGTGTAAAAACAGGGCTTAATATTTTAATAGATAATCCGGCAGAGCTCGGTGCCGACCTTGTAGCAGGTGCGGTAGGAGCTATGGCGAGATATGAAATGCCCGCATTTGTCATTGACCTCGGCACAGCCACAAAAATATATGCAGTTGATGAGCATGGCGGCTATCACGGCGGCACAATAGCACCGGGTGTTGAAATCTCTATGAAAGCACTTTCGGGGCAGGCTTCTCTCTTACCGTCATTTTCACTTGCTTCTCCGCCGCATGCCTGTGCCACTAATACGATAGAGTGTTTGCAGTCGGGCATCATTTTCGGCACCGCAGATATGATTGACGGTATGCTTGACCGTTTTGCAAAACAGCTCGGTGATCCGAAAACCATTGTTGCAACAGGTGGGCTTTCCTCCTATGTAATAGGATATTGCCGTCACAATATAATTCATGATGACAATCTTCTTTTATACGGGCTTAAAGCCATTTACGATAAAAACAGTAATTAACCGTAATTAAAAATTAAATATCTTATCCAGTTTTTACATAGTTTATTATTTTGCGTTGCATCCGCTCTGCGGAGCAGCAGCAAGGAGGATTATATATGTCAAAAACCACAAACAAGGCAAGGATGCAAAAAACCGTTCGCTTAGTCGAGCTGGCTCTCCTTACCGCAATCATCGCCGTTATGACCTTCACGCCGATAGGCTATTTGAAGCTCGGGCCGCTTGAACTGACACTTATTATGGTACCTGTTATCATAGGCGCAGTTACTTTAGGGCCTGCCGCAGGAGCCTTTTTAGGGCTCGTTTTCGGTGCATCGAGCTTTATTCAATGCTTTTCTCTGAGCGCATTCGGCGCGATACTTATTTCTATAAGCGTATTTAAAACGCTTGTTGTTTGCGTAGTTCCTCGCGTGCTTGCAGGTTGGCTCACAGGTCTCATTTTTAACGCCGTGACAAAAAAGACAAAAAAAGACGGTGCCAATTACCTTGTCGCGAGTATCTGCGGCTCGGCTTTTAATACTATCTTTTTCCTTGGATTTTTAGCTTTGTTGTTTATAAATACAACCTTTACGCCCGAGCAGTCAGCCGCTCTCGGCGGAGCTGAAAATATTCTCACCACCGTTATAGGTATAGCGGCGGGAATCAACGCTCCCATTGAGCTTGTTGTGTGCGCCGTTCTCGGTTCTGCGATAGGTAAAGGCCTGTCTGTCGGACTCAAAAAAATCTAAGCAAAAATAAAGCGCTTTTAAGGATAACCCTTAAAGGCGCTTTTTCTCTCTCTTATAGATTATATTCTTGCTACGCCGGATTTTACGGCTGCGTCATATACCGCTTTCGCAACGGTTTTTCCTATTCTGTCGTCAAATGCTTTCGGTAAAATGTACTCGGCGGAAAGCTCATCATCAGAGACAAGCGAAGCTATCGCTCTTGCTGCGGCTACCTTCATTTCCTCGTTTATTTCGGAAGCTCGGCAGTCAAGTGCTCCGCGGAAAATTCCGGGGAACGCAAGCACATTGTTGATTTGGTTGGGATAATCGCTTCTGCCCGTGCCGACAACGGCGGCACCTGCGGCTTTTGCCTTATCGGGCAGTATTTCCGGAACAGGATTTGCCATGGGGAGTACGATGGGATTTTCAGCCATGGAGGCAACCATTTCTTCTGTTACGATTCCGGGAGCCGAAACGCCTATAAATATGTCTGCACCCTTGAATGCGTCGGCAAGTGAACCGCTCTTGTGCTCCTTATTCGTGATTTCTGCGATTTCCCTCTGTGCGGGATTCAGCTTTTCATCGCCGTCACAAATAATGCCGCGACTGTTGCACATAATTACATTTTTAATTCCCTGACTTATGAGCAGCTTTGCAATGGCTATGCCTGCCGCGCCCGCACCGGAAAAGACAGCCGTACAGTCCTTGAGCTCTTTTTTAACGACTCTGAGCGCATTTATTATTGCTGCGGCAACAACTACCGCTGTGCCGTGCTGATCGTCATGGAAAATCGGAATATCTGTTTTTTCCTTGAGTTTGCGTTCTATTTCAAAGCATCTCGGAGCAGCAATGTCCTCAAGATTTATTCCGCCGAAGCTGCCTGCGAGGAGAGAAATGCAGTTTACAATCTCGTCAACATCCTTTGAACGCACACAGAGCGGTATGGCGTCAACGTCTCCGAATTCCTTAAAGAGAACGCATTTGCCCTCCATTACGGGCATACCGGCTTCGGGTCCTATGTCTCCGAGTCCGAGAACCGCCGTTCCGTCCGTTACAACGGCCACGGTATTCCAACGTCTTGTGAGCTCATAAGACTTGCTTATGTCCTTTTGTATTTCAAGGCACGGCTGTGCTACACCGGGTGTGTAGGCGAGCGATAGCGCGTCCTTACTGTCTGCTTTGGCGCGTGTTTTGATTTCTATTTTTCCGTGCCATTCATAATGTTTTTTGAGAGATTCCTTAGCGTAATCCATTTTTTTCAGGCCTTTCCGGCTACAGCTTTAATTAAGGCGGATGTCTTATGTAGCCTGATAAGACATTCGCGGCAGAATTATTCGGACTTTTTACGGCAAGTTAATACAACGGCGGCGATGCATATAAAAGCACCGGCAAGAACGCAGATGAAATAGGCGGTAAAGAATTCCCTGTTAAAGAAGAATCCTAAAAGTGCCGTAAATATTGCAACAAAAATCAAATATATGCCGAATATTCTGCACAGCTTTTTTGTATCGAAATTATTCCTCAGCTCATTGTCGGGAGAGGCGCTTCCGACGACAAAATTCTCCGCTTTGCCGCTCACCATCGGAATTCCAAGTCCCAAAAAGAGCAAACCTATTGCTATTGAAATTACCTTCATTACCCATCAACCTCTACTTTTGTATACGCATTAAAAATATATTTTAACATTTTTGCTTTTTGTTGTAAATGTGCAATCTAAATAAAAACCATGGAATTTGGGCTGAGTATATTCATCTTGCGGCACAGTAATGGCATTCCGCCTCGGATTCTAATATTTTAAGCAAGCGAAAGCCCTGCACAGAGCATCGGCCGAAAAAACGATTGTAAAATCGTACAAAAACCACCGCGCAGAACCGCTTAATTTGTTTATGGCTATAAATGTTAAAATAATAACAATTTACCATTGACAAACATTTAACAATAAGCTATGATTTTATCAGTAAGTAATTACTGATAGTGAGGTCAAAGATATGCGAGAGCAGGCTTTGCCTGTCCGTGAAATATCAAGGCAGGCACTTTATAGATTACCTTTTTATTTGTCATATCTCAAAAAGGCGGAGGCTGACGGGGTATTGTATATATCCGCGCCGAAGGTGGCGGCAGACCTTGACCTTAATGAGGTTCAAGTAAGAAAGGACATTGCAAAGGTAAGCTCCTGTGCGGGGAAGCCTAAAATCGGGTATGAGACCGCGAAGCTTATAAAGGATTTGGAAAAATTCCTCGGCTATGACAACACAACCGATGCCGTTGTAGTAGGAGTCGGAAGTCTCGGCAGCTCGCTTTTACATTACGACGGATTTTCCGAATGCGGATTTCGTATAGTTGCGGGATTTGACGCGGTAAACTTTGACGAAGAGCCGTTCAAAAAGGAAAAGCCCGTCTTTCCCATGCGAAAGCTCGGCGAGCTTTGCGAAAGACTCAAGGTGCATATGGCGGTTATAGCTGTGCCGGCGGACAGTGCCCAGGATGTTTGCGACGAGCTTGTCAAAAGCGGAATACTTGCAATTCTTAATTTCACTCCGGTTCATCTTACAGCAGGTCCGGGCATACTTATACAGAATATGAATATTGCTTCGGCTTTGGCGGTTCTTTCCTCTCATATCAGAAAAGAACTTTTGTAAATTTTGTAATATCTGAAAAGGAGATTATATACCTATGGAAACTCAAAACAAGCATGAGATTGTCGATTCGGTAGAAAAACTCGAAGCCCTTCTCGCAAGAGTCAGAGAGGCAGAAAAGATTTTTGCGACTTATTCTCAGGAGCAGGTCGATAAGATCTTTAAAGCGGCGGCTATCGCAGCAAACAAAGCGAGAATCCCGCTTGCCAAAATGGCTGTTGAAGAGACGGGAATGGGCGTAGTCGAAGATAAGATAATCAAAAACCACTATGCCGCAGAATATATCTACAATGCATATAAAAATACAAAGACATGCGGTGTAATAGAGGAAGACAGCGCGTTTGGTATGAAAAAGGTTGCAGAGCCGATAGGCGTTGTTGCGGCGGTTATCCCCACCACCAACCCTACATCTACCGCAATTTTCAAGACCTTGATTTGTCTTAAAACCAGAAACGGCATTATTATAAGCCCACACCCGAGAGCGAAAAAGTCCACAATAGAGGCTGCAAAAATCGTTCTTGAAGCGGCAGTTAAAGCCGGTGCTCCGGAGGGCATAATAGGCTGGATAGACGTTCCGTCGCTTGATATGACAAATCTTCTTATGCAGGAGGCCGATATAATACTTGCTACGGGTGGCCCCGGAATGGTTAAAGCCGCATATTCGTCGGGCAAACCGGCTCTCGGCGTCGGTCCGGGCAATACCCCCGCAATTATTGATGATACCGCCGACATAGTTTTGGCTGTAAACTCCATAATCCATTCGAAAACCTTTGACAACGGTATGATTTGTGCTTCCGAGCAGTCATGCATCGTACACGAAAAAATATATAAAAAGGTTAAGGACGAATTTTTATATCGCGGTTGCTATTTCCTTAAAAAGGATGAGCTTGATAAGGTAAGAAAGACAATTATCATAAACGGCGCGCTTAACGCAAAGATAGTCGGTCAGCCGGCATATATGATAGCTGCACTCGCAGGCGTTACAATCCCCGAAACAACAAAGGTTTTGATAGGCGAGGTCGAGAGTGTTGACATTTCCGAGGAATTTGCTCACGAAAAGCTCTCTCCCGTGCTTGCCATGTATAAGGCTAAGGACTTTGAGGACGCACTTTCAAAGGCTGAGCATCTTATAGCCGACGGCGGCTACGGTCACACCTCATCCGTATATCTTAATGCTGTTACCGAAAAGGATAAGCTTGCCGAATTCTCCGAGAGGATGAAAACCTGTCGTATACTTGTTAATACACCTTCTTCACAGGGCGGTATCGGTGACCTTTACAACTTCAAGCTTGCTCCGTCGCTTACACTCGGCTGCGGTTCTTGGGGCGGCAACTCGGTTTCCGAGAATGTCGGCGTAAAGCATCTCATCAATATCAAAACTGTTGCAGAAAGAAGGGAAAATATGCTTTGGTTCCGCGCTCCGCAGAAAGTATATTTCAAAAAAGGCTGCCTTCCCGTTGCTCTCAATGAGCTTCGTGACGTTATGGGTAAGAAAAAGGCGTTTATAGTAACTGACTCGTTCCTTTATAATAACGGTTATACAAAGCCTGTTGAGGATAAGCTTGACGAGCTTGGTATTCAGCACACTTGCTTCTCGGAGGTTGCTCCCGACCCGACTCTCCAGTGCGCTCGCAAGGGTACCGATATGATGCGTCACTTTGAGCCCGATACAATTATCGCAATCGGCGGCGGTTCCGCAATGGATGCAGCAAAAATTATGTGGGTAATGTATGAGCATCCGGATGTTGACTTCTCTGATATGGCTATGGACTTTATGGATATCCGCAAGAGAGTTTATACATTCCCGAAGATGGGTGAGAAAGCATATTTCATAGCTGTACCCACCTCGGCAGGTACAGGTTCGGAGGTTACTCCTTTTGCGATAATCACAGATGCCGACACCGGCGTCAAATGGCCGCTTGCCGACTATGAGCTTATGCCCAATATGGCAATAGTTGATGCCGATATGATGATGAATGCTCCGAAAGGTCTGACTTCGGCTTCAGGTATCGACGCTGTAACACACTGCCTTGAAGCTTATGCTTCGGTAATGGCTACCGATTACACCGACGGTATTGCAATTCGCGCTCTTCAGATGATATTTGAATATCTTCCGAGAGCATATGATAACGGTCCCAATGACCCTGTAGCACGTGAAAAGATGGGCAATGCCGCTACTATGGCAGGTATGGCTTTTGCCAACGCCTTCCTCGGCGTATGCCACTCCATGGCGCATAAGCTCGGCGCATTCCACCATCTTCCTCACGGTATAGCCAACGCTCTTTTAATAGATTATGTTCTTCGCTTCAATGCCGCCGAGGTTCCTACGAAGATGGGTACTTTCCCGCAGTATGACCATCCGCACACACTTGAAAGATATTGTGAGGTTGCCGACGCTCTCGGCGTAAAGGGCAAGAATAACGAAGAAAAACTTGACAATCTTATTAAGAAAATAGACGAACTCAAGGACCGCATAGGAATTAAGAAGAGCATCAAGGAATACGGCGTTGATGAAAAATACTTCCTTGACACACTTGACCAAATGGTTGAACAGGCATTTAACGATCAGTGCACGGGTGCTAACCCCAGATATCCGCTTATGAGCGAAATCAAAGAGATGTACCTTAAAGCATATTACGGTAAATAAGGGAGGATTATTTTATGGAACTCAAAAAAGTTATTGCAGTCAGAACAGCAAAAACAGTTTACAGAGACGGTGACAAAGCCATTAAGGTTTTCGGTGACGAATACAAAAAATCCGATATTTTAAATGAGGCCTTGAATCAGGCACGTGTTGAAGAAACCGGCATTCCTATGCCGAAGCTCATAGAGGTTTGCAAGCTTGACGGCAAATGGGCAATTGTTTCAGATTATATCGAAGGCAAAACTCTTCAGCAGCTTATGGACGAAAATCCTGCTAAGACAGAGGAATATCTTGATCTCTTTGTTGATATTCAAATGAGCATTTTGGCTAAGACCTGCCCTATGCTCAACAAGCTCAAGGATAAAATGCAGGGTAAAATATCTCAGACCGACCTTGACGCAACAACACGTTACGACCTTCACACACGTCTTGCCGGTATGCATACCCATAACAAGGTTTGCCACGGTGATTTCAGACCGAGTAACATTATTATCGGCAATGACGGCGTGAATTACGTAATTGACTGGGCGCACGTAACACAGGGTAACGGAGCGGCCGATGCCGCAAGAACGTATCTTCTTTTCTGCCTCAGAGGCGATCAGAAGCTTGCCGATAAGTATCTCGATTTGTTCTGCAAAAAGACCGATACCGCAAAGCAGTATGTTCAGAAATGGCTTCCTATCGTAGCGGCTTCGCAGAGCGTTAAGGGGAACCCCGAAGAGAGGGATTTCCTCTTGAGATGGGCAGATGTAGTAGATTACGAATGATTATTTTCGGCGATTTTTCGCGATAAATTCACTTTGCTCGCCCTCTTGCGTACCTTAGTACGCGTCGGGGCACGCAAAGCAAATTTCTCATCGAATCTCGCCGAAAATAATACTTTAATGTTCGATTTTTCGCGATAAATTCACTTTGCTCACTCTCTTGTGTACCTTAGTACGCGTCGGGGCACGCAAAGCAAATTTCTCATTGAATCTCGCCGAAAAAATACTTTAAGGTTTGATTTTTCGCGATAAATTCACTTTGTTCACCCTCTTGTGTACCTTAGTACGCGCCGGGGCACGCAAAGCAAATTTCTTATCAAATCTCGCTAAAGTTGTGCTTAAAACAAAAAAATAACTACAAACAGGTACGGCTTGAATATTTCTTTCCGTACCTGTTTGCGAAATAAGAATTTTCCGAAAAAACCTATATACTTTTTATTTAAGTTTTGGTAAAATGAATTAAAGTAAAATTCATATGCAAAGTTTTACGGGAAAGGGATTGTAATAATATGAAAGTAGTAGTTTGCATCGGCAGCTCCTGCCACCTTAAGGGTTCGCGTGAAGTCGTTGAAAAGCTTCAGAACCTCATAAACGACAATGACCTGAAAGACAAAGTCACTCTCAGCGGAAAGTTTTGTATGGGTAACTGCCAAAACGGCGTCAGCGTTACCGTAGACGGGGAGCTGTTCTCCGTTTCTCCCGATACCGTTGAGGAATTCTTTAAAACCAACGTGCTTGACAAACTGTCATAAAAATCTTGCGTCGCAAGGAAAAAGGTGTATAATATGGCGGGGTACATAAAGCTTAAAAAATCAAACTGTAAAAACTGCTATAAATGTATCAGGAATTGTCCTGTCAAATCTATCAGTTTTTCGGCCAATCAGGCGCAGATCGTTGAGGATGAGTGTATTCTCTGCGGTATGTGCTTTGTCGCTTGTCCGCAAAATGCCAAAATCATACGCGACGACGTCTATAAGGCAAAGGAATTGTTGTCCGGTGACAGTGAGGTCTATGTTAGCCTTGCACCGTCGTTTATTGCCAATTACGACGTGTCGTTTACCGCGATGAAAAAAGCACTTATGTCGCTCGGCTTTGCCGGCGTTGAAGAAACGGCGGTCGGAGCCGCAATAGTAAAGGACGAGTACGACAGAATAGTTGACGGTGAAAAGCAGGATGTTGTCATTTCGACCTGCTGCCATACCGTAAATCTCTTGGTACAAAAGCATTTCCCCGATGTAATACCCTATCTTGCCAAAGTGGTATCCCCAATGCAAGCGCATTGTACAAAACTTAAAAAAGAGCATCCGGGGGCTAAAACAGTATTTATAGGTCCGTGCATATCAAAAAAGGCAGAGGCCGAGGAGTATCCCGGTACGGTTGACTGTGTGCTGACATTTGAAGAGCTTTCCGGTTGGCTTGCCGAAACCGATACTGTTTTGGCGCAGGAGCCTGATGATGACGAAGTTGAAAAGGGGAAAACGAGGTTTTTCCCAACCTCCGGCGGAATTCTCAAAACAATGCTTTGTGATAACGACGATTACACGTATATGTCGATTGACGGTATGTCGTCTTGCATCCATGCCGTAAAGGATATTGAAAAAGGTAATATACACCATTGCTTTATAGAGATGTCTGCGTGTCCGGGGAGCTGTATAGGCGGTCCGGCTATGGAGAAAAATCACCGCGCTCCGGTGCGTGATTATATAACCGTGCGTCGCTTTGCCGAAGACGCGGGTGACAATGATTTTAAATATGACGCCTTGAGCGAAAACGAGCTTTCAAAAAATCTTATTTATCTTGCTTCACAGCGCAATATGGCAGGCAGCAGAGCGATAGAGGAGATACTTCGCAAAATGGGTAAGCAAAAGCCGGAGGATGAGCTTAACTGCGGTTCGTGCGGCTATAATACCTGTCGCGAAAAGGCTCAGGCGGTTTTTGAGGGCAAGGCAAATCTCGAGATGTGCCTTCCTTTCCTTAAGGATAAAGCAGAAAAATTTTCCGACAATATACTCAACAATACTCCCAACGGCATACTCATTTTAAATGAGGATATGGTGGTTCAGCAGATAAATGCCGCGGCAAGGGAGATTATGAACATTCGTTATGCTTCGGATGTTGTGGGTGAGCCGGTTGTGCGTATTTTGGAGCCTTTCGATTTTATAGATGTTCTTTCAAACGGCAGGGATATTCACGAAAAACGCGTATACCTCGCCGAATATAAAAAATACATTGAAGAAACAATAGTATACGACCATGTCTACCATATACTTATGTGCATTATGCGCGACGTTACCGCCGAGGAGACAGAAAAAGAGAAAAAGGCGGAGCTTAGCCGTCAAACAATAGAAATAACGGATAAGGTCGTCGAAAAGCAAATGCGCATAGTTCAGGAGATAGCTTCTCTGCTTGGCGAGACTACCGCCGAGACAAAGATAGCCCTCACTAAGCTTAAGGAGTCGTTGAAGGATGAATAATCTTTGCACGGACATAGGCCATATGAGTCTTACCAAGTACGGCGAGGAGCTGTGCGGTGATATGGTGGAGGTTATAGAGCAGGGCGATGACGATTATGTTGTTGTGCTTGCGGACGGACTCGGCTCCGGTGTAAAAGCAAATATTCTCTCTACTTTGACTTCGAAAATAATATCCACCATGATTGCAAATAATATGCCGCTTGAAATGTGTGTTGATACAATAGCGAAAACACTGCCTATATGTTCGGTACGTCAGGTGGCATACAGCACTTTTACAATAGTGCGTGTAATAGACAACAAAGAGGCAGAAATAGCCCAATACGACAATCCGCATGTCATTCTGCTGCGTGACGGAAAAAATCTTGTGTATCCCGAGAGCGCAGTGGAAATCGACGGTAAGATGATATATAAATCGAAAATATCGTTAAAGCTTAACGATACGCTCATTTTTACGAGTGACGGAGCGGTTTATGCCGGTATTGGTGAAAATATGAATTTCGGTTGGCAGCGCGACCAGATAATCGAGTTTATGGAGGAATATTATCGCCCCGATTTTACGGCAAAAACGCTTTCATCATTACTGCTTGACCAGTGTGATAAACTATATGGCGGAAGGCCCGGTGACGATACAACCGTTTGCGTTGTCAAAATCCGCGAGAGAAAATCCGTGAATCTTCTCATGGGACCGCCGAGGAACCCTGCAGATGTCAATAAAATGATGTCGTTGTTTTTCGGTAAGACCGGCAAGCATATTGTATGCGGCGGAACAACTTCAACTCTTGCGGCGGATTTTTTGGGCAAAGAGGTTAAGACGGATTTAAAATATCTCGACCCCGAAATACCGCCCATCGCCGAAATTGACGGCGTCGATTTGACAACCGAGGGTGTAATTACAATGAGCCGAGTGCTTGAATACGCCAAGAGTTATCTAAATGACGATGATATTTACGCCGACTGGAGCGTCCGTGCGGACGGTGCGTCGCAGATAGCGCGCATACTTTTCCAGGAGGCGACTGATATAAATTTCTTTGTCGGAACTGCAATAAATCCGGCACATCAAAATCCAAATCTTCCCATAAACTTTAACATCAAGATGCAGCTTGTTACAGAGCTTTCGGAGTATCTGAAAAAAATGGGTAAGCGAATCAAAGTAAGCTATTTTTAACAAAGGGTGAATTGAATGAGAAAATTTGATACGAAGGTACAGCTTTTAAAATACAAGGTCCTTCGTGAGGTCGCAAGAATAGCCTTTGACGAGGGAGAGTTTTCCCTTGCCAACAATTTTAATGATATTGCAAAGACCGTAACGAGTGACAAGGCAACTATGCGCTGCTGTATATACAAGGAGCGTGCAATAGTTGCCGAGCGTATAAAGCTCGCCTGCGGAGGCAACAGAGCAAATCCGAACATAATAGAGGTTATAGATATAGCCTGCGACGAATGTCCTGCCAGCGGTTATCAGGTATCACACGACTGCCGTGGCTGTATCGCACACCGCTGTGAGAGTGCCTGCCGCAAGGGAGCCATTTCCTTTGACGAAAATCAGAAAGCGCATATTGACAAAACAAAGTGCGTAAACTGTGGCCAGTGTGCCAAGGTTTGTCCGTACAGCGCAATTTCAAACTATACAAGACCGTGTGAAAAGGCGTGCAAAATAAAGGCTATTTCTATGGCAGACAGCGAAGAAAATCCCGCTCAGATTGATAACAATAAATGTATAAACTGCGGCGCCTGCTCTTATGCATGCCCGTTCGGCGCAATTATGGACAAGTCGTTTATACTTGATGCGATCAGGATTTTAAAAGACAGTAATAAAGGCGACGGTTTTAATGTGTATGCAGTTGTGGCTCCGTCGATAGCGAGTCAGTTTGTGTATGCGAAGCTCGGTCAGGTTGTGACCGCGATTAAAAAGCTCGGCTTTTACAGCGTGGTTGAAGCTGCTCTCGGTGCCGATATTGTAGCATACAGCGAATCAAAAGAGCTTGCCGAAAAAGGGTTCCTTACAAGCTCTTGCTGTCCGGCGTTTGTTGACTATGTAAAGAAGTTCTATCCGAAGCTTACCGAGAACATTTCACACAATCTGTCTCCCATGGCGGCGATTGCAAAATATATAAAAGAGACCGACGAGACCGCGAAGGTTATATTTATAGGCCCTTGTACGGCAAAAAAAGCCGAGGCGAAACAGGAAAGAGTCGCACAGTATGTCGACTGCGTTCTCACCTTTGAGGAACTTCAGGCTCTCATAGATTCGCGTGATATAGAGCTTACCGAGCTTCCTGAGGATGTTCTTGACAATGCTTCCTATTACGGCAGAATATTTGCACGAAGCGGCGGAGTTTCGGAGGCTGTCGGCCAGGCAATTAAGGAGCAGAATATAGATTTCACCGTTGATCCGCTTCCGTGTGACGGCATAGAAGAATGCAAAACGGCTCTTTTGAAGGCTTCAAGAGGAATACTTAAAAATAACTTTATCGAGGGTATGGCGTGTGTCGGCGGATGTATCGGCGGCGCAGGCTGTCTCACCCATGAGGCAAAAGATAAAAACGAGATAGACAAATACGGTAAAGAAGCTCTTGAGAAGAGCATAGGCGACGCATTGAGTCAGCTTTAAACATCGAACTTCAGGAACGCAGGGAAAATTCCCTGCGTTCCTTTTTTTGTATAAATATGATTTTTCTTCCAATAATTACCTTACGAAAGGATGAAAAACATATGAAATCAAAAACAGAAAAGCTTATTCGAAGATTTGAAATATCGTTAGCCGCAGCATTTGTCATAACGTCGATTTTCAGCTTTGTGTCATTTGCCGCGTCGTGCAGTGACGTAAGACGCGACGTTTTGCGTATGCATGTAATAGCTAATTCCGACAGCGACGAGGACCAAATACTGAAGCTTAAGGTGCGCGATGCCGTGCTCAATGAGGGCAAGGAGATATTTGACGGTTCTATGACAAGTGCGAATGCCGAAAAGCTGCTTATTCCGCAAAAGGAGCGGCTTGAAGAGACGGCGCGCGAGGTAATACGTAAAAACGGCTTCGATTATGATGTAAGGCTCGAAATAGGCAAGGACTTTTTTTCGACGCGAACTTATGATGATCGTATAACTTTGCCTGCCGGTGAATATGAGGCCGTGCGCGTCATAATAGGAGAGGGGAAAGGCAAAAATTGGTGGTGCGTTATGTTTCCGCCTATGTGTCTGCCCGCAGCCGAGTCATCCGATGATGCGAAGCTTCAAGACATTTTGTCAGAGGACGAGCTTAAAGTTGTAGAAAGTAACCCAAAATTTGAACCTCGGTTTAAAATTATAGAGATTTATGAGAAATTAACGCAGAAAATGAAATAAGGCTTTTAATATCCTTTTATTTTTGTTATAATTACCACAATGGTAATTTCTGAGATAAAAGGATATTATTTATTGCGAAAGGGTTATTGGAAATGCTTAAATACAATATTATTCCCAAGCCGAATAACTATACTTCAAAGGACGGTACATATGTAATTTCTTCAAATACCGAGGTCCTTTGCTCACCCGAGTTTGTTTCTGCGGGTAGATATTTGACCGATTATCTCAGAACAAAGCCCGTAAAAGGCGAGGGTGCAATTAAATTTCAAAAGGTAGCCGGAATGGAAAACGAGGCTTACTCTATTTCGGTTTCCGCAGACGGTATATTGATAAAGGCTTCATCTTCTTCCGGTGCATTTTACGGGGCTGTCACGCTGAAAACCATAATAATGCAGGCCGAAAAAACAGACGGCAGGGCAGTTATAAACGGACTTTACATAAGCGACAAGCCTGCATTTAAATATCGCGGATTTATGCTTGACGAGTGCCGCCACTTCTTCGGCACGGAAGCCGTAAAAAAATTGCTTGACAATATGGCAATGCTGAAATTAAATAAGTTCCATTGGCATCTTTCCGATGATCAGGGTTTCAGAATAGAGAGTAAATTATTCCCGAAGCTCAACGAAATAGGCTCTAAACGTGAATATGCCGGGCTTGAGGGACTCGGCTTAAAGCACCGCGGCGGAGAATATTTTTATTACTATAAGCAGGATGAAATAAAGAATATTGTGGCGTACGCCGCAAAGCTTAATATAGAGGTTATTCCCGAAATTGATTTGCCGGGTCATGCTTCGGCTCTGCTTGCCGCATATCCGGAATTTGCCTGTAAGCCGCGTGAATTCAAGCCAACCTGCGAAAACGGTATATTTGACGCTGCAATTTGCCCGGGAAACGAAGATGCGTATGATTTCATTGACAAGCTGTTTTCCGAGATTTGTCCGCTCTTTACAAGCACACATTTCCATATAGGCGGAGACGAGGCCTCAAAGGGGCACAAAATATGGGATGATTGCCCTAAGTGCCGTGCGGCAAAAGAGAAAAACGGTCTTAAAAACTCAAAGGAGCTTCAGGGCTACTATATGACTCGCATAGGCGAGATTCTTAAAAAATACGGCAAAACACCCATTGCCTGGAATGATTGCATCAATGACAGCTTTTCTCCCGATATTACGTGTCAGTATTGGCTGCCGTCAAATTCGGGCGAGGTCAAAAGGCAGTCATATAAGCGTGATATTATTCTTTCTCCCACGGCGTACTTTTACTTTGACTGCAAATATTCTGTTATATCGCTTAAAAAAGTGTATAAATATAATACCGTTAAATCCGGGTTCGGAAAATCCGGGCAGCGCGTAATAGGCATAGAAGCCGAAATGTGGACTGAATGGGTAGATTCGGAGCGTGCATTGGAGTTTTCCGTCTATCCGCGTATTTTGGCACTATCCGAGGTCGCGTGGACAAATCTTGAAAACAGAAGATACAAGGACTTTTTAAGAAGACTTGAGTGGTATAAAACTTATCTTCGCAAAAAAGGCGTAAACTATTCAAGGGTAACCGGTAAAAGCGGAATTTCCGTGAGCAAAACAATATATCACATGGGTGAAGACGGCAAGGAATTCAAGCTCAGCGAAAAACGCAGAGAAGCGGAAAACTGAGTATTTTAAAGGGGAAAAAATTTGAGTATTACTAATTATCTGACCTTTGCAGGCGGTCTCGGCTTGCTTTTGTACGGTATTAAGCTGATGGGCGAGGGACTTGAGCTTGCAGCCGGGTCACGTCTTAAGCATTTACTTGAAAAAATGACAAAAAACCGCTTTCTTGCGGTACTTGTCGGCTTTCTCATAACAACGCTTATACAAAGCTCCTCGGCAACCACGGTTATGGTTGTGGGCTTTGTTAATACGGGTCTTATGAATTTAACGCAGGCGATAGGCGTTATTATGGGTGCAAATATCGGTACCACAACCACAAGCGTTCTTGTTTCGCTGAATCTTACCGGGATAGCTCCGATTGCTATATTTATAGGCGCATTTATGATTCTTTTTGCCAAAAAGAATTCGCTGAAATATGTCGGGCAGGCACTCGCCGGTTTCGGCATGCTGTTTATGGGTATGGAGCTTATGCAAAACGCCATGGATCCGCTTAAGGATTCCGAGGTTTTCCGCAACTGGATTATAAATGCGGACAATCCTCTTGTAGGCATACTCATAGGCGCCGGAGTTACGGGTGTTATACAGAGCTCTGCGGCAAGCGTAGGCATACTTCAGGCTCTCGCGTCGCAGGGGCTTGTGCCGCTTTCGTTCGCGGTATATATTATTTTCGGTCAGAATATAGGTACCTGTGTTACCGCGCTTCTTTCGACAATCGGTACAAAGACAAATTCAAAACGTACTGCGGTTATGCACATCCTCTTTAATGTAATCGGCACGGTTGTTTTTGTTGTCATATCTATGTTCCTTCCGTTTACAAAGTGGATACAGGCTATGAGTGACAACGTGATGATGCAGATATCGCTCGTTCATATCATATTTAACGTAGTGAGCACCATAATAATGTTCCCGTTTGCCGGCGTCCTTGTAAAGCTTTCCTGTATTCTTGTCCCCGACAAAAAGGGTAAAGAGGACGACGGAATGCACCTTCAGTTTATTGACGAGAGAATGCTCAACACCCCTCCGCTTGCCGTAGTGCAGGTGGGGAAAGAGGTCCTTCGTATGGCTGCTTTGGCAAGACGCAATTTCGATATTGCGTCAAGCGACCTTATAAACAAGGAAATTAAGCATTTTGACGAAGTAAATCACACCGAAAAGATTATCAATTATCTCAATCACAATATAACGCCCGTGCTGGTCAAGATAAACTCTCTTGATTTAAGCTATAAGGACGCTAAATATATCGGTCGACTGTTCCATGTTATAAACGACATAGAGCGCATAGGCGACCACGCGACAAACCTTGAGGAAGCCGCCTTGTCGCGTGTAAATGAAAATATAGAGCTTTCAGAGGAGGGTGAAAAAGAGTTAAAAACTATGCATAGTACCGTCATTTCGCTGATTGACGGCTCGGTAGATGCTTTTTCGGAGCAAAATCTGAGTGTACAAACGGCGGAAAGACTCAATTCCCTTGAGGCGCAGGTTGATAAAATGCAGGAGACTTTTGAGCAAGCTCATATTGACAGGCTCAACAGTCACGAATGTACAACCCGTGCGGGAATGCTGTTTATAAACACAATAACAGACTTTGAACGTGTGGCAGACCATGCAATTAACATAGCCTGGAGCGTTCAGAGCAAGCCTAAAACAAAAATACCGGAAGTTTTACCGGTGACAGATACAGAAAATTAAGGAGTATATCTAATGTCAGATTATATTTTAAGCTGCTGCTCCACGGCAGATCTTTCACAGGAGCATTTTGATAAAATCGGAGTGCATTATGTTTGCTTTCACTTCAATATGGATGGTAAGGAGTATCCCGATGACCTCGGTAAATCAATGCCGTTCGCCGAGTTCTACAAGAGAATAGCCGACGGAGCCGAGCCTACCACTTCCCAGGTCAACGTCGGTCAGTTTAAGGAGTATTTTTCAGAGTTCTTAAAGGACGGCAAGGATATTCTTCACGTCTCTCTTTCAACCGGACTTTCGGGCGTATATAATTCCGCCTGCATTGCGCGTGACGAGCTCCTCGAAGAGTACCCCGACAGAAAAATATATATAGTAGACTCTCTCGGTGCTTCCTCCGGCTACGGTCTTTTAATGGACACTTTGGCAGAGCTTAAAAACAGCGGCAAGAGCATAGAAGAGGTTCGTGATTTTGCCGAGGAGCGTAAGCTCAATGTTCATCATTGGTTCTTTTCTACCGACCTTACAAGCTATTATCGCGGAGGCAGAATAACAAAGACCGCGCAGATTTTCGGCACAATGCTCAACATATGTCCTCTCCTCAATATGGATAATAACGGCAAGCTTATACCGAGAACAAAGTACCGCGGAAAGAAAAAGGTTATTGAAGAGATAGTTAACCGTATGGTCGAGCACGCAGACGGCGGTCTTGATTACAGCGGCAAGTGCTACATTTCCGAATCCGCCTGCTATGATGACGCAAGAGCCGTTGCCGACCTTGTTGAGTCAAAATTCAAAAAGCTCAACGGCAAGGTCGAAATCAACAGCGTTGGCACCGTTATCGGTTCACATACTGGCCCCGGTACCGTTGCGCTCTTCTTCTTCGGCGACAAGAGAGTAGACTGATATAATTTAACCGCTCATTTCGGCGCAGTATAGGGCAGTATTGTCTTATACCGCGCCGATTTTTGTTTTGTATCGACAAGTTGCCGTATTCGTGTTAAAATACATATGAAGGTGAAACTATGCAAAAGATACTTATAATTGAAGACGATAAGGTCATAGCGAGAACCCTTAAAGAGCATCTTTGCAAATGGGATTATGATGCGGATTTTGTTGTTGACTTTAAAAATATAACCGAACAGGTAGTGTCGTTTGCGCCGCAGCTTATACTCCTTGATATATCTCTGCCGTATTTTAACGGATTTTACTGGTGCGGCGAAATACGCAAGTTTTCAAATGTGCCTATAATATTTATTTCCTCGGCAAGCGACAAAATGAATATAGTTATGGCTGTTAATATGGGCGGTGACGATTTTATATCCAAACCGTTCGATTTGAGCGTTCTTACTGCAAAAGTGCAGGCGGTAATGCGCCGCACGTATTCTTTTTCGGGGACAACGTCGGTTATCGAACACGGCGGTGCAATACTCAACCTCAATGATGCGACGATAGATTTTAACGGCAAAAAAACCGAGCTTACGAAAAATGAGTTTAAAATTTTGCAGCTGCTTATGGAAAATTCGGGCAAGGTTGTCCCGCGCGATATGATTATGGATAAGCTTTGGGAAAGCGACAGCTTTATTGACGACAACACACTCACGGTAAATATGACGAGGCTTCGCAAAAAGCTTGAAGATGCCGGGCTTTGCGACTTTATAGTTACCAAAAAAGGTCTCGGGTATATAGTCAGGTAGGTTTTATGAAAGATTGGTTTAAAGCACTTTTCGGATATACGGCGGGCAATATCTTGTCCGTATTATCGTTTGTATTTGCAGCGGCGGTATTTTATATGGTGTTCTGGCTTTACGGAGTGGAAACGGAGCCGGTGCTGTATGCGACGCTCATCTCCGCCGTAATTCTTTTGATTGTATTTGTTCTGCGTTTTTCCTCGGTATACAAAAAGCATAAGAGACTTGAAAAAATTAAAAACGACGCAGAGTATGCCGTTCTTAAATTGCCGGATTATAATGACCCAATAAAAAAGGACCTTGCCGATATTGCCGAAAAGATGTCCGCACTCAAAACAGATGCCGAAACACGTATGAATCGCAAATACAGCGATTCGGCGGACTATTTTACTCTCTGGGCGCATCAGATAAAAACTCCCATAGCCGCTATGAGGCTGCTGCTGCAAACAAGCGACTCTCCGGAAAACGACGAGCTTGAAGAGCAGCTTTTTAAAATAGAGCAATATGTTGAAATGGTGCTTCAGTACATCCGTTCCGACAGTATCTCTTCCGACCTCGAAATCAAAAGCTATGATTTAGGCGGAATAGTTAGAGCGGCGGTTAAAAAATACAGAAAGCAGTTTTTGCGTAAAAAAACAAAGATTGTTGTTGGCAATATTGATTGCAAGGTGTTGACGGATGAAAAATGGTTGTCGTTTGTAATCGAACAGCTTATTTCAAATGCGTTGAAATATACGTCCGAGGGTGAAATCAATATTTATTTGGATGAAAATACTGCGAAAACGCTTGTCATTTCCGATAACGGTATCGGAATAAGACCTGAGGACTTACCGCGTATTTTTGAAAAGGGCTTTACGGGATTCAACGGCAGAGAGGATAAAAAATCTACGGGAATAGGACTTTTTCTCTGCAAAAAGATACTTACAAAGCTCTCCCACACAATTACGGTGACCTCCGAGGTGGGAAAGGGGACTGCGGTCAAACTTGGTCTTGACACCGTCAGCCTCGGAGTGGAATAACGCTACCTTACATAAATGTAAGCTTAAAAGGGGAATTGTAAGCCTTTTCGATGGCTTGCGATTCTCCGTTTTGATATACTGAACGTGCAATAAACAAAGGGATACATTCGGTACGTAAAATCACACCGAAAAAGAAAAGCTATTCGGTTATGATTTTGAGACAGACGAAATTCCCGTCACGCCTTGTACGGCTACAGCAAGGGTTAACCGTGTTTGTTTATGTAATATTTGTAGCAGAAAGGCTACGGTAATTATTATGCCGCTTTTAGAAGTAAACAATTTGAAAAAGGTTTATACGACCCGTTTCGGCGGAGCGCACGTTCAAGCTCTTTCCAATGTCAGTTTCTCCGTGGAAAAGGGTGAGTATGTTGCAATAATGGGAGAGTCGGGTTCCGGTAAGACAACCTTGCTTAATATTTTGGCGTCGCTTGATAAGCCTACGAGCGGAGAGGTGCTGTTGAACGGCAGAAGTCTATCAGCAATAGGAGAGAGAGAAATTTCGGCGTTTAGGCGCGATAATCTCGGATTTGTATTTCAGGATTTTAATCTTTTGGACACATTCTCTTTAAAGGATAATATCTTCCTTCCTCTTGTGCTTTCAGGCAAGCCGTACGATGAAATGGCAAAGAGGTTGAGACCTCTTGCCGAAAAGTTGGGAATTACCGATATACTCTCAAAGTTTCCATATGAGGTTTCGGGCGGACAAAAACAGCGTGCCGCCGTCGCAAGAGCTCTCATAACAAATCCGCAGATTGTATTGGCTGATGAGCCCACCGGTGCGCTTGACTCAAAGGCTTCCGATGCTCTTTTAAAGCTGTTCGGCGATTTTAACGAGGAGGGTCAGACCATTTTGATGGTTACTCACTCCACAAAGGCGGCGTCCTGCGCCAACAGGATTATGTTCATAAAGGACGGCGAGGTGTTCAATCAGATTTATCGCGGAAGTATGGATAACGACGAGATGTTCCAGAAGATTTCGGACACTCTTACCGCAATGGCAACGAGAGGTGAGAGCAATGAATAATTTTTTCTATTCAAAGCTTGCCGTTCAAAATCTTAAAAATAATCGTAAAACATATGTGCCGTATATTTTGACGTGTATATTTACAACGGCTATGTTTTTTGTGGTCGGCACAATAGCAAACATAAAATGGGCAGATAGCGACGCTCTGCATTCCCTCTTGACGTTTGCCCTTGCAACAGTCGGTATTTTCTCTGCCATATTTTTATTTTACACAAACAGCTTCCTTATTAAACAACGTAAAAAGGAATTCGGATTATACAACATTCTCGGTATGGAAAAACGCCATATAGCGAAAATACTCTTTATTGAAACTGCCTATACCTATATTTTCGGAACTGCGGCAGGCATCGCCATAGGTGCGCTTTTTTCAAAGCTGACCTTTTTGCTGCTGCTTAAAATACTGAAATTCGGCGGAAATATTGATTTTAGATTTTATCAGTCAACAGTTGACATTACTGCTTTGGTATTCGGCGCAATAGCTCTTTTGAATCTTGCACATAATCTTTTATGCATCAGCCTATCAAATCCCGTTGAACTTTTAAAAGGTGGAAATAAGGGCGAAAAAGAGCCGAAGGCAAAGGTGCTTACGGCTGTTTTAGGCGCAGTCTGTCTTGCTTCAGGCTATACCATAGCTCTCGTTGTAAAATCACCGATAACGGCGATGGGCGCGTTCTTTGCGGCGGTTTTGCTCGTAATAGTCGGAACCTTTATGCTTTTCTCCTCGGGCAGTATATGGATATTAAAAGCTCTCAGAAAAAATAAAAAATATTACTATAAAGCAAAGCATTTTACTTCTGTTTCAAGTATGATATACCGTATGAAGCAAAATGCGGCAGGACTTGCGAGCATCTGCATTCTTTCCACCGCGGTGCTTGTCACCGTGTCCACTACGGTATCGCTATATGCCGGTACGGAGGACATTATGCGCACGCGGTATCCTCGCAATATTTATATCGACGTGCAAAACGCAACAACGGAAAATTGCAAAGATTATGCCGATGTTATGACGACGCAGGCTCAAAAATACGGTATAGAAAGTAAGAACGAGCTTTATTACCGCTATCTCTCATTTTCGTCTTACGCTAACGACAGCGGCTATACGGCTACCGTAACCCCCGACTACAACGACGGACTCGGAGTAGACATTGTGACGCTGATACCGGTATCGGAATACAACAGGATAACAGGAAAAAACGAAACACTCCAAAGCGATGAGGTGCTGTCTTGTACGCCGCGCGGCAAGGCTTTTTCGGGTACGGTTAAATTCGGCGACGACGCATATAAAATAAAGCATACCGTGGACGTTTTCCCTACTATTGACTCTTATTCGGCGTTTACCTCAAATTACAGCTACTATATTGTTTCCGATGAAAAAGCCGCCATGTCGATATATAATTCCATGGGTTACAAAAGCGAGGGTGCAGACGCCTCTCACACCGACTTGGGCTTCGCCTACGGCTTTGATACCGATGCGCCGAAAGACGTGCAAAAGGGGTATATGAAGGATATATCGCTTCTTTTTTGCGATATAAGCGAGACCTCCGCAGTCGATTTAAATTGTGCCGAAATCTCTCGCGACAGTATGATGTCTCTGTACGGCGGTCTGTTCTTTATAGGCATAACCTTGGGACTTCTCTTCCTTGTTGCAACGGTCTTGATAATTTATTATAAACAGATTTCCGAGGGCTATGACGATAAGCAGCGTTATGTAATAATGCAAAATGTCGGAATGAGCAAAAAAGAGGTCAAAAAGAGTATCCATTCCCAGGTGCTCACCGTATTTTTCCTGCCGCTCGTTACAGCCGTAATTCATATCTGCTTCGGATTTAAAGTAATTACAAAGCTGTTAAAGCTGCTGAACCTCAGCAATGTTACGCTGTTCTTCTGGTGCACCGTCGCAACAATATCCGTATTTGCAATTATTTACGTTTTGGTGTATGCTGTAACGGCAAGAACATATTACAGAATAGTTGAGGATAAAAACCAATGACTTCGGAGCACCTTTTGCATACTATACCGCCGATTTATGACGGCAATTCCAAAATATTGATTCTCGGTTCATTTCCGTCGGTTAAATCAAGGGAAGTATCCTTTTACTACGGGCATCCACAAAATCGTTTTTGGCGTGTGCTCGCCGCCGTACTCGGCTGTGCGGTGCCATCGTCTAATGAAGAAAAAACAGCTCTTTTGCATAGCCATAATATCGCGCTTTGGGACGTTATAAAAAGTTGCGATATAGTGGGTTCTTCCGACAGCTCTATTAAAAATGTTGTACCGAATGATATAGGGGCGATTTTATCCTCCTGCAGTATAAGACAAATCTACTCAAACGGCAAAACAAGCGAAAAATTGTTTAATAAGTATATTAAAGATACCGTCGGCAGAGATACCGTGGCTTTGCCGTCAACAAGTCCCGCCAATGCGTCATATAATCTCGAACGGTTAACAGACAGTTGGTCGGTGATAAAAAACAACATTCGATAAAAGAGAAAAGAATCGAGCAGATATACGCTGCTCGATTCTTTTTTTGAAACAAATTCTGCTTTCAGTCGTCATCGTAGCCGAACATCTCGTCGTAATCCGCCGTCTCGTCAATCTAGCTTTGGTCATAACTGTGGTAGCTTTGATACGATGTCATTTCCGAGCCGCCGTGCGGACACTCTGTATAGGGCTTGTCGCTTTTGTTGCCGCAATTCGAGCATTCGTATTCGCTCGCTCTGAAAAGATGAGAACACTTTGTTTAATGGGCCATGGATAACCACTCATTTTTATATTTCTTCCACCGTAGCCACAATGCTTTGGGCCTGAGTGCCTCCGCCGATAAACAGCCCGCGGTTGATGCCGCAGTCCGCAAAGTCTCTGCCGTGGCTTAGCGCAAGGTACGTTTCATCGCACATTCTGTGATTCGTCGGGTCAATTCCGACCCATATTCCGTCGTCGTAAAACTCTGCCCAGGCGTGCGTTTCACCGATTCCTTTTTGTATGCCTGCAACATATCTTGCCGGAACGCCCGAAAGTCTTGCCGCCGATAAAAATATATGCGCGTAGTCCTGACAAACGCCGCACCCGAGGTGTAGTGCCTCTTCCGCTGTGGTATTTATATTTGTTACGCCGCTTTTATAGCTGAATACTTCGCCGATTCTTTTTGAAACCGCCTGTGCGGTCTCAAGCGCGGTAAGGTTTGCCATATCACCGAGCCCCGACACGAGTTCAATGATTTTTTCTCCGGGTACCGTGTGCTGCGACGGATATTTATAAATGCAGTTAAGCTCTTCCTTTTCGCGCTTTGAAAAGTCTAAACTCGCTTTTCCCTCAACTATTGCAACGAATTTTGAGTGAGGCTCGATAATTCTGTCGGTGAGGACTCTGTTGCCGAAGCCGTCGGCCGTTTCGGTAAGCATGTTATGCGGCTCTATGTCCACATTTATGAGCTCTATCCTCTGCGACGGCGTATCAAACGGCAAGCATCTCAAAGAAAAGCAGTGCCTTATCACAGGGGACGAAAAATCAATTTTCATACTGTAAAAAAATTTGATGTGCTTCACGTTTATCTTCCTTTTTTGATCAATACTGCGGTGCCGTAATAAATACCTTAGACAACTCGTCGCGCACGGTATATAGGTCGTAGTCGCTGTACTCATCTTTTTCGAGAATGATGTTCATAAGGGTGTTGATAGCGTCTATGTTACAGTCTACGCCGACTTTGTAAAGACGGTTTAAAAGTATACTGAATTCCTTTTTGATGAGAGTCGGAGAAAAGGAAAAACGGGTATAGAGGTCAAGTCTTTCAACGCTTCTGCCGAACTTCAGTATATTTCTCGTTGTCTCCGATTCAACAAAGTCGTCGGCACTGCCCCAAAAGGCAAATATGCAGTCAAATACCTCCTGCAATTTGAGCATCGGTGCGCTGCTCTCTCTGCCTTGCTCCATATAATTTACCGCCATTTGAATATATGACAGCGTTTCGGAGCTTATCTCGTTACGCATAACAACGGCGTTATCATAGGCACAGAGTAAATTACTCATAACAGAATTCGGGTTGTTTTCATCAAAAAGATATTTCGTTATAAATTCCTGCTTGTATGAATATGTGTTTTCTATACCGAGCTTGTTGCAAAAATCAATATAGGCGTTTTCGTCTTTGTCTATCATTTTATCGTAATATTCCGAAAAAACGCGAAGAGTGGTAAAGACGCGCTCCACATATCTGCCGAGCCAAAAGAGATTGTCCGTGGATTTTATCGAGATAATACCCATGTGTCTTTAAATCCTCCTCCCTGAGATGAGTTCACAACAAAAGAATCCGGATCTTGAGAATAGCGTGTAAGACCGCTGTGCCAAACTTTTATTTCGTCGCCGTAGAGTATAAATGCCCGAAGATCGGCTTTCCTTTCGACTTGTCTGCCGTTTTCAAAAACCTTGAGCCCTTTAAAGTCTATAACCTCCTGCGCTATAAATCGGCGCGGCGACGTTTTAACGGCTTCTTTTATGGCAGAGAGTTCGTTTTTAGACAGAGTATTTCCGAATATGACCCCGTAGCCTCCGGACTCCGACACATCTTTTATAACCAGCGATGGCAGATTTTCGGTTATATAATCGAGATCTTTTTTGATTATCGGCAGATAGGTAACGGCATTGTTTAGTATCGGTTCTTCGCCGAGATAGTATTTTATCATTTGCGGGACGAAATAATATACGCCCTTGTCATCCGCTATGCCGTTTCCGGGCGCATTTACAATCGCAACATTTCCGGCTCTGTAAGAATCTATGATATGCGGTACTCCGAGAAGAGAGCCTGCGTAAAATGTCATAGGGTCAATGTATTCATCTGAAATTCGGCGGTAAACCGTGCCTACGCGCTGCCGCTTACCGGAATATTCACTGTAATAAAGCACGTTGCCTTCAACGAAAAGGTCCTGCGGCATAGCAAATACAGCCTTTGTGCGCTCCGCAAGGTACGAATGCTCAAAGAAAGCTGAGTTGTATCGGCCGGGGGTCAAAATAACGTTGATTCCGCCGGTGTTTACATCATCGAGAACACGGCGCAAAAGCCCGCCGTAGTCGCGGTTGTCGTCTACCGAATTGTTTTGGAACGTGTCGGGACTTGCTCTGCGGCAAAGCTCGCGCGCTATCATCGGATAAGACGCGCCGGAGGGTATGCGTAAGTTGTCCTCAAGTACATACCAGCACATATCTTTGCCTTGTACCAAATCTATACCCGAAATGTGATTATATATCTTTTTAGGCGGAGTCAGCTTGTCGCACGGTGCGGAAAAGCCCGGCGAAGTATATATGAATTCTTCGGGAATTATTTTATCGCGTATGATTTTTTTGTCGGAATAAATATCGTTTAAAAACAAATTAAGAGCGTAAACGCGTTGCTTCAAGCCTTTTTCAAGAAATTCAAATTCGTTTTTCGGAATTATGCGCGGTATGGTGTCAAAGGGGAAAAGCCGTTCATTGAATTTGTTGTTTTTATAAAGTCCGAATTTTACGCCGTAACGTGACATAAGACGGTTAATTTCTTCCTGATGATCTATAAGTCCGTACAAGTTCTCACCTCACTTGATGTATGTTTTGTACAAAAACAAAACCGAATAAAAGTCTGTTTTTATAATTATATAATAAATCTACGGATTTGCAATATGTAAAAGCGTCAAAAACATATAAAATTATGCGTTTTTACACAAGTTTAGGCGGCGAACTTCGAAACGACAACTATTTTAAAAAAAGAAAAATTAACTCTTGACAATTGTGCCGTTTATATATATAATAGTCAAGCAGTTTAGATGCGGACCATTAGCTCAGTTGGTTAGAGCATCCGGCTCATAACCGGGCGGTCCGGGGTTCGAGTCCCTGATGGTCCACCAAAGAAACGACAATTTTCGTGAGAAGATTGTCGTTTCTTTTTGTTTTGTATGTTTATCTTTTCGTTTTTCTTTTTTTGATTTAAAAGACAACGGACAAGAGAAAAAATTATGCGGAAACCGGTTATTGTCATCGGTAATGCATCATCCGATTGCAGCTTTTCCGAGCAATAGCACCGACGCCGATTGTTATCGTTTTTTCTGTTGTGTATTAGATTTAAAAAGAAGCTTTATAAAAACATTTCGAAATAATTATTGTTGACAAAATGATGCAATATATGTATAATATCAAAGTGATTTCCGCAAGGAAGAATTTAATATAGGGGTATAGCTCAGTTGGTAGAGCAGCGGTCTCCAAAACCGCGTGCCGAGGGTTCAAGTCCTTCTGCCCCTGCCAAAACAAAAAGACACCTGCGGGTGTCTTTTTTGTTTTGTTCTTAAAGCAGAAGGACTTGAACCACGAAATTCAAAAGTGCTTGCACTTTTGACAGTAAACAGTCCGGTGGACTGTTTACGCATTGAGTTGATTATAAAGCCCCTGCCAAAAAAAAGCACCGAATTTTCGGTGCTTTTTTCCTTTATTTACGGCTATTTACGCCGATTTTACTTGCTTTTCCCATATAGATAAAATTACGGCGCACGGTCTTTTCCGTACGCCGCTTTTTCATTTTCACACCGTTTTTTGTTCACTTTGTGCCACACAATCCACCCAATCCGTTTGGTACATCATCAAAAAAGCATCAATCACAATTCAAATCCGTTTGTAACGCCCATCAACATATCCGTGTTTCGTTTTACATAATACATTTCGGTTATCTCCGAAGTTGTGTGTCCAAGTAAGTCTGCCACCTGCCTCGGTGTTAATGCCTTGACTGTTCCGTCCTCTGCTCGTACTCCTGTTACAAGCTTTGTTGCGAATGTGTGGCGCAAACTGTGTAAGCCTTTTTTCTCGATTCCTGCCGCATCGAGTATGGAATAAAACCTTTTTCTTAAATTCAATGGTCTTGTAAAGTTTCCGTCTGCATCGGGTATCAACGGTGCATCCTCACCGAAATATCGCTCGTTGCGTAACTCGATAATCGCTTGAATAGCCGTTTCGTTTAAGGGTACGATACGCTTGCTTGAAGCGGTTTTCAGCTTGCCTACAACAATTTCTCGTCCGCTTTTTCGCTCTGTTCCGTCACGCTTTTGCGCTTCTTTAACTCCTCTTTGAATGTGCATCACTTTCTTTTCAAGGTCTATGTCGCTGTTGATTAAACCTAACGCTTCAGCAGTTCTCAGTCCCGTGTTCAGCATAAGAATATATGCTGATGCTTGATTGTGTTTCGGCTTGCCTGAAGGGTACTTCTTGTATGCTTCTGCTTTGAATTTTTCAATTTTCTCATCGGTAAATACGGTTATCGTTTCGCATACGGGAAGCACTTCTTTGTTTTGCTTTGCAAGATAATTTGACTTTTTTATCGTCGGCACAGCGTTCATTGGATTCTTTTTTATGAACTCTTCACGCATAAGATAATCGAAGTATTCATTGAGCAGATTGTATGTTTGCTTGACTGTTGAGAATGAATATCCCTTGTCGGTCAGCGTACTAATCAATCGCTTAATGTCTGCACCTGTTATGTTAGAAACAATGAGTTTACCCATGTAAGGGACGATTTGATTTTTGTAAATCTGCTCGTTGCGGTCATAGGTTACTCGCTCAACATTCGGGTACTTAAACACTTGCAGATAATTAAGCAGGCTGTCTTTTACAGTCTTGTTACCCTCAATGGCATCAATGATTTCTTCTTCGAACTTGGTTATGTAGTCCGTCATTTTCTTGTTGACTTCGGCTTTGGTCGTGCCGGAAAAGCTCTTGCGTTTTCGCTCACCTTTCTCATCTTTGTACCAAACCACGCCACCCCATCTGCCGTCAGTTCGTTTGAATGCGTTGCCGTTTGTCAGCAGTTGTTTTTGCATTATATCACTCCTTTCGCACACACAATATCACAAACCTTTTTCAATATCCAGACCAAAGATTGTGTGTTTGTTTTTGTTGTTTTGGCTTCAAAAAGCCGTCACAAATCGCCCACAAGCCGTTTTTAGTTTAAGTCCGACGAGTTACTCTATTTTAGAGCGAACTCGTCAATTTTTGCTCACAGCGTTGTCAAATTCCTTTGATTTTTAATCATCATACCGCAACACTCAAGTGAATACGCAAAAGCCTTGATTTTCTGCGAAAAACACCCCTAACTGCATACGAATTTGGAATCATACGCAAAAGTATTACGATTTGAAAAGCCGACAGGCTTTGCCGGACGGCGTTTTCGGGCATTTCAAAGCCCGAAAATCATACCCCTTTATCCTGCTTTAAAATCGACGGCTTGAAATTCGCTTCAAAACCCACTCAAAAGAGCCGAAATTTCATCCAAAAACGCATCAAAAATCAATTCAAAAAATTCAAAAGAAAAACAGCTGTTTTTTCATCTTTAGGCTTTTAGATTATTTGTCATCAGTTCGTACAGTGGGGTACACTATATTTGATGAACTGTGTAGATATTACTTTGCTGTGCGTTTTCAAAAAATCTTTGAGTAATATCTATGTAACCTTTTTCTTCGAGTGACTTGAGCGTGTTTCTGCAAGTGGTCGGACACATATTGCACTTCTTTGCCATCTTCGGAACAGACCAAAAGCTTACGCCTTTGCTGTCGCCAGCCGAAACAAGAAAACAGTAAATCATAAATTCGTGCGGCGAAAAGTTTTCATCAAAGATTTTGTTCGGCATATAGTAAACCTTGCCGTCGGTTTTATAATTTTTATTTGCTTGCATAATTTTTATCCTTTCTTAATTTGTTTTTGAATCCACAACTTGAATTCATCTTTCGGTACAACAATTCTTGTGCCGATTTTTATTTTCGGAAAACCTTTTTCATTGACAAGTTCGTACGACCTTGTGCGAGATATTCCAAGCACCTTTGCAACCTGCGACACCGATATCATCATCGGTAGTTCATCAAAACTTTTGTAGCTTTCTTTCATTGCGCTGCCTCCTTTCGTATTATTCGAGAGATACTTTTTCAAAAAGAAAAGAGAGTAAAAACAAATTTTAAAACAAAAATTCACTCATAAAAAAGTCCCTCTACTATACGGAGAAAAATTTCAATTTTGTTCGGGTGTTTTTCAAAATTCTTTACACCTTGTTTACATTTAATTTCACCAAAGAAAAAATACCCCTCTATAATACGGAGAAGAATTCAGGTTTTGTTGATGTGTTTTGAAGGAAAATTTACAAATTATTTTATAAAAACAAAACAGAAATCGTTAATGAACAAGTAATTTATAAATGAGAAAAAGGCACAACTTACGGAGAAAATTTCCGTAGGCTGTGCCTTAAATTTTATTTGCCAAGTTGCAATGCATAATCTTAGCGAGCAGACCATTTGGTTATCCAAACGGTAATTTTCTCGTTAGGGACACCCTAAGACCCGCTTTTTGTATTCGACTTTAATATTGAAAAAACAAAGTGGCTCAATGTTGCAAAGGAAAACATTATTGACATATAGTCAAAGAGATAAAGCATTAGGTGTTCGTTGTCGCCAAGGATGAAAAACTGATTTTTAAGGAACAGGTAAGATGCTATATCCCGTTTGAAAAATGCGTAAATTCCGTATGCAAAAATGAGTATGAATATTATTTTGAAAGCAGTCTTCACTTTTGGTGAGAGTTGCTTTTTCTTTTTTACCATTAGCAAAATCATATTGAAATGAAGTCCGAGGTGGAGCGACATAAATATAAATCCCCAATATGCAGAAAGCATATGGATTCTGTTCGCTGCATAGGTTGATTTTATATTCAAAAATGCAAACAGATGCCTTGAAACAATTACCCCGCTGACGATTGAGCCTACAAATGATATAAGCACAAGCAAAACAAGAATATTTTGAAAAATTCTTATAGGTGTTTGCCTGCCTTTTGCTAAATGCTTTGCCCAATTTATATTGAGTGCGTGATGAACAACAAAAAGCACAAACATAGCAACGCCTACTACCTCGTGTGCAGTTGAGCCTAAAAGCTCGTAGGACATCAAAAGAAGCAGAGCAAATGTCATTAAAATATCAATTATCGGCTTTAGTTTTAATTTTGTTTTTGAATTCATACGGTTTTGTTTAAGTCTTCAGCCTCTTTGGCGTTCGTTGCCATTCCCATATATTCCATACCGTAAAGAGAGGCAAAGCGTTTCATCGTGTATTCGCCTGCGTCAAGCATCCACTTTTCTGGTGCCGCACCTTGGAATACAAAATATAGCTTTCTGCCTAAGAGCTCGCTCTCGTCGACCTTGCCGTAAAAACGGTCTAAAACATTGCGAACAGAGCCGCAAATATTGTGCCAATAAAGCGGAGAACCGATAACGATTGTGTCAGCCTCTTTCATTTTTTCAATCACTTTGTCAAGTCCGTCATAAGGTAAAGTTTGACCGTATGAGCCGATTGTGAAGTTTGTTAAATTAAGTGTTTCGTATTCCTTGCCGTTCAAAAGAATTGAGGCAAGATTAGCAGTATTTCCGTTTTTGTTCGGACTGCCGTTAATAAAAAGAATTTTCATAATATTACCTCTCTTAATAATTTAATGTTCGCCGAAAAACCAAGACATAATGGTATCACCGTAACAGTAACCGCCAAAAGCACAACTGTAAATTTGTGGATTTTATTTAAGGTCAAGACCGTTTACCCAAGATTCAACCTTGCTTGATGAGGCACCTGAAGAAAACCTTTCGCCGTCCTGCCAATTGCCTGTGCCTGCCATATCTGCTAAAAGGTCACCACTCTGACCTAAGCCTGATGATGTTGATGTGCAAAACGGAATAACGGTTTTGCCGCTGAAATCATTACCCTTAACAAAATTGTTTACAGGCCAAGCAGCAATGCCCCACCAAATCGGATAGCCGATAAATACTGTATCATAATCTGCCCAATTATCAGGCGTAGTCTTTGTAAGTGGTACATCACGCTTGCTTTCGTCGTTATGCTCAACACTTACACGGCTGTTGTCATCAGTCCAGTTAAGGTCATCGCTTGTGTAAGGGTCAACAGGTGCAATCTCAAACAAATCTGCTCCGGAAGTGTCGGCGATAGTTTCGGCAACGGCTTTTGTGCTACCTGTTGCAGAATAATAAACAACTAATATTTTTGAACTTGTATTAGAATTTTGGGTATTTTCATCGGTAGATTTTGAAGTATCTGCCGTTTGTGAAGTGCTTGGGGTTGTATTTGAATTGTCGCTCGAATTATTAGAGCAAGCTGCGAAAGAAAACACAAGCACAAGTGCCAAAAGAATTGAGGTTAATTTTTTCATAATCTTAATCTCCTTTAGTTTAATTATTTTTGTTCGTCAACAGGCGGTATCATCTCGACATACTTTTTAAGCATTTCCGGTGTTGAGGTATAATATCTTACGCCCTTATCAAGTAATGATATTTTTGCCATTTCTTCATCAGTAAGTGAAAAATCAAAAATATCAAAATTTGCCTTAATATGGTCGCTGTTCTTTGAACCCGGGATAATAATGTTACCCTCCTGAATATGCCAACGAAGAATAATTTGAGCTGTCGACTTACCGTATTTTTCCGCAAGGCTCTTAAAGAGTGGCTCATTGAGAAGCGCAGTATCACCGTGACCCAGCGGATACCAAGCCTGAATTTTAATATCCTCGTGAGAAAGGAATTTTTTAAGTTCCTTTTCCTGATAATATGGGTGCACCTCGGTTTGAAGAACGGACGGCTTAACCTCGCAGATATTTAGGATTTCGCAAATCTGCTCTTCGTTAAAGTTTGAAAGACCGATTGCACGAACCTTGCCGTCCTTGTATGCCTTTTCCATTTGCTTATATCCTGCAATGTAGTTTCCGGCAGGCTGATGAATTAAAAGCAAATCAATATAATCTGTTTGAAGTCTTTCAAGAGTTTTGTCTACTGCATCGTCCTGCTCATAAAATGACGGCCAAAGCTTTGTTTCAAGAAAAATATTTTTACGGTCAATGCCTGCGTTTTTCATTGCTCTGCCTACTGCTTTTTCGTTGCAATAAGCATTTGCTGTATCAATAAGTTGACAGCCATTTTTGAGAGCGTAGGTTGCAGATGTCTCTGCCTCGTCAGGTGTGAGCAAAAATGTTCCGATACCCTGCATAGGCATTTGAACACCGTTATTTAATTTTGTAAATTCCATAATAGTTACTCCTTTTCTGCTTGATAATTAAATTTTAATATCTAAAGTTTACTTTAGGTCAAGGGTTTACTTACATTCTTCAAAAATTTTTAATATTTCCTCGTGAGTCATCTTTTTGTATGCACCCGGTACAATGCCGCATGAGTCTGCAATTTCTTTAAGGTTGATATTTTCATCAATTCCAAGTTTCTTAAAGGTTGTCGGCATACCGATTTCTTTAATGAAATTTGCTAAAGCCTCAACACCTGCCTTTGCAAGTTCTTCGTCTGTTTTGCCGTCTTTTGAAATACCCCAAACATTAACTGCAAACTGAGCAAATTTCTTTTCGCCTGCCTTGCAAATATGTCTGTAATAAACAGGGTGAAGAACGGCAAGACCTGCACCGTGGTTACAGTTAGTGTATGCACCGAGCTGATGCTCCATTTGGTGGCACTCAAAATCCGTCTTTTTGCCAAGTTTGATGATACGGTTTTCTGCCATTGTTGCGTCCCACATCAGGTTACTTCTTGCTGTGTAGTCCTCTGGATTTTTGATAGCGACACGCAAATTGGTGATAACATTTTTCATAAGAGCCTCGGATATATCGTCCGATACATTGCTTTCATTCGGCTCGCTGAAATAGATTTCCATAATGTGTGAAAGAGTATCAAAGGCACCCGATACCATTTGAAATTCAGGAACGCTGTAGGTGTAGGTCGAATCAAGCATAACAAATTTTGCGTTAAGCTGAGGATAATCTTTGCCCGTTTTGATTTTAAGTTCTTCGTTTGTTATTACCGCACCGCCGTTACACTCACTGCCCGTGCCTGAAACAGTGACGATAATACCAAGCGGCAACGGTTCAAAATCAATTACACCCGGTCTTGCCCAAAAGTCAGCCCAAATGTCGCCGTCATATTTTGCACCGAGTGAAATTGCCTTACAGCAGTCCATAACACTTCCGCCGCCTACTGCAAGAATCAAATCGGCGTTGTTTTCTTTAGCAAGCTTAACCCCCTCAAGCACCTTGCTGTAAGTCGGGTTTGACGGAATACCGCTGAACTCAACAACTGCCTTGTTTTCTTTTTTGAGTACGGTTATAACCTCGTCATAAATGCCATTTTTCTTAATCGAGCCACCGCCGTAGCAGAGCATAACCGTGTCGCCGTAAGCTGAAAGAATATTTGAAAGATATTCTTTTACACAGCCTTCACCGAAATATACCTTTGACGAATTTTCAAAAATAAAATTATTCATAGCTTTCTCTCCTATCCTGAAAATTTGATTTTATTATTTCATCGAGTGATACATTTTCATTCCTGTATCGCTCGTTTTTGTTTTTCTCGTGCTTAATGATAATTGCCTTTTGAGGGCAAGCGTGAACGCAGGCAAGGCAGTATTCACATTTTTTGCTTTGCCTTTGTGCGTAATCCGTCAGCACAATTATATTGCCTGTCGGGCAAACCTTTTCGCATACCTTACAGCCGATACATTTATCGGTTATTTTAATCATCTTGCCGTTATTAAATGACGGAATGATTTTATTCAGCGTTGCCACTTGCTTGTGGAGCTTTCTGTCTGCGTCTGTTGCAGTTGGAACACCTTTTTTCATCAGTCGAATATTCTTGATAATATGTGCAATTTGAACATCTGTATCTTTGTCAATTTTCTTTTCTTCTGCCATATCAAAAACAGGCAGATAATTATCAACGCAGTGAACGGTATCTATATAATCAAAGTTGATACCGAGAGCCTTAAACTCGTTATATGTAAACTCGGAGCAGTCGCTTGCACTGTTGCCATAGGTTAAAATGAGATACATATATTTTGTATCAAACTTCGATTTTTTCAAAAACTCTTTTACCGTATTCGGTATTTCGCCGCAATAAACAGGGCAAACAATACCGATTTGGTTGTCTGAATAGATTGACGAATTTTTGATAACCTGCGGTATGCTGACAGGATATTCGTCAATACACTTTGCAACATAAAGGCTGTTGCCCGTTGCGGTGAAATAAAATACCATAATTACTCCCTCTTTTTTATCACTTTTGACCCACCGAATACAGCGGACATATTTATATTATCAAGCTTATTATCAATCGCTGATACCTCATTGCTCGTTAATATAATATCTGCCACTCCTTCGTTGTTTTTCTTTTCAACTATATTATAAGAAAAACGAGGCCTCGTATGAAGTCTCGTTTTGTTATTCAGTATATACCTTTGGGTTATAACTGCTTATTTAGTTTTAACTATATTCTTAGCCGCATCTAAAACTCGTCTGACATTTTCGCTTGGAGTCATCGAATGTAAAAGACCGTACGGAATGCTGTATTCCCACTCAACAGGAATAACTTTCAGCAAAGGATGAACATTTGCCCAACCCGGTATCGCAAGCAAAACATCGTTCGTGTTTTCGCATCTGTTAAATATGCTCATATTGTAAAAATCGAAATCAACAATATGTATCTGCGTATGATTTTGCCAAATATCGTCACGCAATTGGTCAACATAATTGCTCCAGCCGCGGTGCATAAGCATTAAATTTTCGCCGTATAAATCGCTGATTTGAAGCTTATCCTTTTGTGCAAGCTTGTGGTGAATGGATACTGCACAGCAAAACGGCTCACGGGATAATTGCAAGCCCTCGCATTTTCTGAGTTTAAGCATTGTGTCGTCAAATATTCCGCCGATAATATCAATGTTCTTTCCCAAATTCGCAAGTATTTCTTTTGCGTTTTCGGGTGTGTTCTCAAATGGAACAATTTCAAATTTTATATCCGGGCATTGCTCTTGAATTTTCGGCCACATTTGCATAAGTAATTGGGCAGGAGTTGTAGGTGACGAGCCGATACGAATAATATTTTCGCCCTCGCTCATTGCATTTTTCGCCCTGACAACACTGTCCTTGCAATAGCCGATAATGTACTTAGCGTCCTGATAAAGCGACTTGCCTGCGTTAGTCAGTATCAACCCACGGTGCGTACGCTCAAACAAAACCAAGTCAAGTGAATTTTCAAGCAAATTGATTTGCTTAATAACGGCAGTCGGCGTGATATACAATTCCTCTGCCGCTTTGTTAAAACTTCCTGCGTCCGCAACCTTTATAAATGTTTCTATCTGTGGATTATACATCATCCCACCACCTACATAACAAAATTAAATCACAATCTGTTGTATATCAAAATGATAAATCTTTTTTTAATTATACTTTAAAACTCTCAAAAAATCAAATTGACTAATAAATAGCCGTCTGAACACACGGGCGGTTATTTTAATTTTTTAACTTTTCCATCTTATGGTGGTACAAAACGCCTCCGACCGTTGTAAACAAACTTAACTTTCTTTCATTGCATTGCCTCCTTTCGTATTATTCGAGAGATACTTTTTCAAAAAGAAAAGAGAGTAAAACCAAATTTGAAAACAAAAAATTCTCCTACGAAAAAAGTCCCTCTACTATACGGAGAAAAATTCAAGTTTTGTTGATGTGTTTTGAAAGAAAATTTACAAATTATTTATAAAAACAATCTATAAGTAACTGAGTATGTGAAATCATTCGAATAGTGATGGCTAGAGATTTGGTACTAGTAATACTCATATTTATATGGTATAATGAAGCTATATTTTTGATATATTCAACTCAAGGAGATGCAATATGGGATTTCCAGAAGAAATTAAAAGAATCAGACAAAGATGTTTTTTTACACAACAAGACTTTGCGAAAGAATTACAGGTGGCATTCTCAACTGTTAATAGATGGGAAGGCGGTAAAGCAAAGCCCAATCTCATTGCGATGAAAAATATAAAAGAGTTCTGCCTTAAAAACAATATTGATTATGCTGGAGTTGAAGAAGCATGGCTAAACTTTAAAGTTGGAGGAAATGAGTAATGATAACAAAATCTAATTTAAAGAACATGTTAAACTCGGCGGGTTTTAGCAATATTTCTAATGAGATGTATGAAAAATACTATCCATTTTCTGATTGCTCTATTACTGTAGATTTTGGAAATGAAAAAATTAACTATCCTGAAGACAAAGGATTTAAAGTTAATATAGCTACTACAACAAATTTCTCTGATCCAGAAAATTTTGTTGTGTTAGAATGTGTTAACAGACTTCTTGATAAAGGGTATAGACCTGAGAATATTGAATTGGAACGTGTTTGGACACTTGGTCATGAACAAAAAGGTGGACGAGCAGATATTTGCGTAACTGACCAAAATGGAGAAATGCTATTCATAGTTGAATGTAAGACGTATGGTTCTGAATATAATAAAGAAATGAAAAATATTCTTTTTGATGGCGGACAACTAATTTCTTACTGGCAGCAAGAACGTGGTTGTAAATGGCTAGTCTTATATGCATCAACTATAAATGGTAATGATGAGATTGAATATATCACCGACAGTATCGATTGCTCAGATGATGAGAATATTTTAAATCTTGCCAAGAAGGACACCACTATTCTCCTTTATAAAAATGCTCACACGGTTTTAGAACTTTATGAAGTGTGGAAAGAAACATATGAACAAAGATTTAGTGGGGACATTATTTTCAGAGATGATTCTGTCGCTTATGACATTGGTGCAAAACCGCTTAGGAAAAAGGATTTAAAAGACTTTTCTGAAAACGATAAGATAGTAAACCGCTTTGAAGAGATTTTGCGTCATAATAATGTTTCAGATAAAGAGAATGCATTCAATCGATTGATAGCCTTGTTTATCTGCAAGTTAGTAGACGAAATGCAAAAAACAGATAATGATATTGTTGAATTTCAATATAAAGTTGGTACTGATACATATGAATCCCTTCAAGATAGACTGCAAAGGCTACATAAGGACGGCATGGAAAAATTCATGCGTGAAGAGATTTTTTATGTATCTGATGATTATGCAGAAAACCTAGTAAAACAATACACAAAGCAAAAAAGAGTAAAAATGATTGAAGAATTGAGAAATACACTTCGTATACTCAAATTCTATACGAACAATGATTTTGCTTTTAAAGACGTTCATAATGAAGAACTATTCTACCAAAATGGTAAAATATTAGTTGAGATGGTACAACTATTTCAAGCCTATAGAATTATTGGTTCTGCAGATGTGCAGATGCTTGGTGATTTGTTTGAACAATTACTGAATAAAGGTTTTAAGCAGAATGAAGGTCAATTTTTCACTCCTACTCCTATTACGCGTTTTATATGGGATAGCCTTCCTTTAGGACAAATAATGACATATGCTGATGGTATTGAATATCCCAAAATAATAGATTATGCTTGTGGAGCTGGACATTTCTTAACTGAAGGATATGAGGCAGTAGAAATTTGTGCTAATGCATTAAACAATAGTTCAAAATCTTCTAACAAATGGGTAGAGAAAAAAATATTCGGTATCGAAAAGGATTATAGATTAGCGAGGGTTTCTAAAATTTCGCTATTCATGCATGGTGCTGGAGATGGAAATATAATTTTTGGTGATGGACTTGAAAACTATCCTGATAAAGAAATAACTCCTAATTCATTTGATATTCTTGTAGCTAATCCTCCATATTCGGTAAAAGCATTCAAACCACACTTGAAATTAACGAACAATCAGTTGAATATTTTAGACAAGATCTCAAATGACGGTTCAGAAATTGAAACGCTGTTCGTGGAAAGAATATCACAATTATTAAAGCCGAATGGTGTTGCTGCAGTAATTTTACCAAGCAGTATTTTAAACAAAGAAAACGAAAGTTTTGTTACCGCACGAGAATCTCTTTTAAAAAATTTTAATATTATTGCCATTGCAACCTTGGGAAGCAAAACTTTTGGCGCCACTGGGACAAATACAGTCATTCTTTTCTTGCAAAAATTCAATGAACCACCCAAACGCACAGATATGGTTATTGATAGTGTTGAAGCTATACTTTCTAAAGTTGATATAGATGGATGGGAAGATGAATTCATTCTTAGAGGATATTTGAAAAAAATAGGTGTAAAAAAAGAAATTTACAATAAATTTTTATCTAAAACCGAAGACTTTGATTTTTGGTCAAATGATAATTATTTCGGTCAGCATTATAATGAATTTGTAAGCTCAACAGAATATGTCAAGAAAAGTAAGCAGAAAACTTTTCAAAAACTATCTGATTCGGAACAGAAAAAATGGTTTAATCAGAAATTTTATGAATATGCTTTTTCGGTTGAACAAGAAAAATTATTCTATTATTCATTAGTTTACAACCAAGATACATTGATAATTTCTGCTCCAGATGAAAATAAAGAGCAAGAAAAATTTCTAGGATATAAATGGAGCAATAGAAAAGGACAAGAAGGAATACAGATAATAAAGGCTGGGGGATGCCTATATAATGCGTTCGACCGTAGGAGCAATGATTCAATTGCAGCGCTAATCAGGAATGCTTTTTCTGGTGGAGATGAGTTTGATGTTGAAGAATTGGGTACCTATTATTATCGTTTGAGATTACAGGATATGCTTGATTTTTCTGGAACTACATTTAATAAATCTATCAAAACCACTCCGACAAGAGTGCTTAAAGATCTTCCGGGGCTTACAAATTACAGATTATCTGATAAAAACACCTTTGAATTAAGTATAGGAAATCGTGTCCTTTCAGATGAAGTAGTTGAGAATGGCAGTATTCCAATATATAGCGCAAATGTATTTGAGGAATTTGGAAAAATTGATAAGCAAAATATCACTGATTTTTCTGTACCTTCTATTCTGTGGGGAATCGATGGTGATTGGATGGTAAATATTATACCTGCCAACAAACCGTTTTATCCGACTGACCATTGCGGTGTTTTACGTATAAAAACAGATGATATTATACCCAAGTATATGGCTTTAGCACTTCAGGTAGAGGGTGAATTTGAAAGATTTTCACGTAGCAACAGAGCATCTACACAGAGAATTTCTAATTTGGTTATTCAAATTCCTTCTGTGGCAGATCAACAGAAAGTAATAGATGAAATCAAAGCTATTGATAAGAAAATTACTGATGAGCAAGCAATAATCAGCGAGCAATCTGAGAAGGTTAAATCCAAATTTGTCGAAATGTTCGGGGATGAAAAAAGATATCCTTCAAAATCTATATCTGATGTAGCTAATATTTGTAGAGGTGCTTCTCCAAGACCAATATCAGATTATTTGACGGAAAATGAGAATGGAGTGAATTGGATAAAAATTGGTGATATATCAGTAGATGATACATATGTCACACATACAGCTGAAAAAATCACCAAGGAAGGTGCAAAAAAATCGAGGTATGTTGAACCAGGGGATTTTATCCTTTCAAACTCCATGTCATTTGGTAGACCATATATTCTAGGCATTGAAGGATGCGTTCATGATGGTTGGCTGATAATATCTGATTATCAAGAATCATTAAATACATTGTTCTTTTACTATGAGTTGAGAGCAAATAAAGTTCAGTCTCAGTTTAATACTTTAGCAAATGGTACAACTGTGGAAAATCTCAATACAGATCTTGTTAAGGGTGTTAACATAATCGTACCACCTATTAAGTTGCAAAATGAATTTGCTAATTATGCCCAATCCTGCGACAAATTGAAATTTGAAGCACAAAAAAGGCTAGAAGAATTAAGTGCTACACGTGAAGAACTTATAGATAAATATTTTAGATAAAAAAAGAATGCCTAACGTTACCTGTATTCCTATTCAAAATAAATTAACTTTAAGGAGATTTTACTATGAAAAAGGAATTGATAAATATTATCGAGCAGGGAATGTTAGGCGTTTTAAATAATGAACAGCTTGCAAAATTACATGAAGTATTAGTGCGCAGTTTCAGTATGTATGTAGAAGACTGTGAAGAAATACAACTCTCTAACGATGAACTTTTAACTTTGTTTTTATCAGCAAAACAGGTAGAAGGTTGTTCTGAAAGATCTTTAAAATATTACAGAACCACTCTTTCTAAGATGAATGAGAAAATGAATAAATCTGTGCGACAAGTTGAAACTAATGACATCAGAACGTATATTTCAAATTACGAAAATGAAAGCAATGCTGGAAAAGTCACACTCGATAACATTAGAAGAATTATTTCGAGCTTTTTTGCATGGCTTGAAGATGAAAATTATATCATAAAAAGTCCCGCAAGGAGAATTCATAAAATAAGGGTTGGTAAAACCGTTAAAGATGTGTATTCAGATGAAGAATTGGAGCGTATGAGAGATAACTGTAACAATTCTCGTGACCTTGCTATTATTGATATTCTTTCATCTACAGGCATTCGTGTAGGTGAATTAGTTAATCTGAATATATCAGATATTGATTTAGAAAAAAGAGAATGTATAGTATTGGGAAAGGGAAACAAACAGCGAAAAGTATATTTCGATGCGAGGACTAAAATACATATAAATGATTATATTAGCGGTAGATATGATGAATGTGAGGCATTGTTCGTGTCGTTGAATAAACCTCATAATAGGCTATCTATACGTGGCATAGAGGTTATTCTCCAAAATATTGGCTCAAACTTAAAATCAACAAAAGTTCATCCGCATAAATTCAGACGAACACTAGCTACAAAAGCTATCGATAAAGGGATGCCTATAGAGCAGGTACAAGTATTATTAGGACATTCTCAAATTGACACTACACTCAGGTATGCTATGGTTAATCAAAATAATGTTAAAGCATCTCATCATAAGTATATTGGATGATTCAAATCCAAATTTGTCGAAATGTTTGGGAATATAAATAATAGTATTTCAATGATTTCTATAAAAGATGTTGCTATATTAGTGACTAAAGGGACTACGCCTACAACACTAGGTTATAAATTTGAATCAGATGGTATAATTAATTTTGTTAAGGTGGAAAATATTTCGGTAAATGGAGATATACAAGCACCTTTTGATAAAATTACAAATGAGTGTAATTCAGCTATGATTCGTTCCGAGTTACAAGAGGATGACATATTGATTTCAATTGCTGGTACTCTCGGAAAAACTGCAATAGTAACAAAAGAAATTCTTCCTGCAAATACAAATCAAGCAGTTGCGATCATCAGATTAGATAAAACTAAAAAAATTCTGCCTCTGTATCTTTATTACTATTTAAAACAGGAACGTGCTTTGTCGCAGTATAATGAACTGAAAAAAATTTCTAATAGAGCAAATTTATCATTAGATAATATTGAAAATGTTAAGATACCTATGTATAGGGTAGGACTGCAATATAAGTTTATTGATTATGCCCAATCCTGCGACAAATTGAAATTTGAAGCACAAAAATTTATAAAAATGCTAATAAAAAATAAGAATAAAATTAACAGGCAAATTATAGAAAACCCATTCTCTAGTAGCTATATATATTAAAACTCATATAAAATAAAATGTTTAAAATATTGACGTCATTCGAATCTAGCTGTTATCTGTGGCAAACCTGTTTTGTATACTGCTCATATATTTATTAGATAAAGAGAGCCTATATAATAATCATCAAGTTGAATTCTAATCAAAAAAATGTTATAATAAATACATAAATCTTACGAGAAAATTTAGTTTTTAGAGGTGCAATATAGCACTTGAAAATATCGATAAAATGCCTAAAACAACTTTCAAGACTGAAGAATTATAAAATTCATGCCGAAAGGGTTTTACTTTTATTTGTCACTGCCTCTTATAGTGGGGTGCATTAAATTTGAGTTATGAATACAATAACGAGAGATGTTTGTTTAGGAGGAAAAGTAAATGGGAAAAATTATTTTATATCACGGCAGTCCTAATAATGTTGTTGTGCCTCAATTCGGCTTTGGCGAAGGCAAACATGATTACGGAAAAGGCTTATATCTGACAGAAAATATCGAACTTGCCAAAGAATGGGCAGTTTGCAGACCCGACGAAACGAACGGTTGGGTTCATAAATATGAATTAGAAACGGATGATTTAAAAATTTTAGATTTTCAAGAACACGATATTCTGTCTTGGCTTGCAGAATTGATGAAACACAGAGACGCTTCCGACTCAAAGCGTTATAAGGTTTTATCCAAAAAGTTTATTGCCGAATATGGTATTGATACAAGCGAGTATGATGTTATAAAAGGCTGGAGAGCCAATGCGTCATATTTCTATATTGCAAAAGAATTTGTGCGTGATAATATTGATATTGAAATCCTTGAAGAGTTATTATCATTAGGCGGACTGGGTATTCAATACTGTATAAAGTCCGAGCTTGCTTATTCAAAACTTACAGAAGTTGAGGACGGACTTGTTAGCGTCGATTATAGCGAGTTTAACGAAAAGTACAATGAAAGAGATATAATTGCACGAAAAAGGATGCGTGAACTTGTTGACTCCGACGCAAATAAAGTAACAAATGTGTTCAGCACATTATTTGAGAGGTGATTATAATGCCGGCATATCCGGAAGCATATTTAAACGATGTTGTTGAAAATCAAGGCAAACTTTTTGACATTGTATCACAGAATTATCCAGATAAAGATACTTTGGACTTTATCAACACCTATATGGCAAGTAAAACAAGAAAAAGTATTGATGAAGCTCAAGCCTATGTGAACACAATGAGCGCTCCCGAATTGTGGGATTATTTCTGCAAAACCGATAGTTTTGAACCAAAAAACGGTAAGGCTATTGAGGGCTTTATGCCGGATTGGATAGGCGAATTTTATGCCTATTATCAGTGGTATTACAATATTCCGAGCAGTGAAGTTGTCAAAAAAATCCCTGTAACCTTTTTGATGAAAGCATACAGCGGACTTCACGATTTGGAGCTCGATTTAGCCGTTAAAAAAGTCGGTGCGGTACAATGAAAATAATTTGTTTTCATAATCCGGATGAGGAAAACGGATATTTAAGTAATTGGTATCCAAGTAGGTTTACCGTAAATAATATAAGCTTTTCCTCAATGGAACAATATATGATGTATAAAAAAGCCGTGTGCTTTGGTGATAAAAACACGGCAGACAAAATACTTGCAACGGATGATGTTGCCGAGATTAAAGCTCTTGGCAGGCTTGTCGCAAATTATAACGAAAGCTACTGGAACGGCGTTCGTCAAATTATTGTTTTTGAGGGATTGCTTGCAAAGTTTTCTCAAAATGAGGACTTGAAGAAACAGCTTAAAGCAACGGAAAATTGTATTTTGGCTGAATGTGCAGCAAAGGACAAAATATGGGGTATCGGTTTGTCAATGAAAGACCCTAATAGGTTTGAAATTAACAAATGGAATGGACAAAATCTTCTCGGATATGCCCTTATGATGGTGCGTGAACGGTTGTAATTGTTTTTTCTTTCGGTAAATTAAAAAACTCACTTGGCTCTTATTTTTATGAGTTGAGTGAGTTTAATTTTATTATAATTATTATAAGTTTATGTTTGACAGTTTTGATTCTGATTTTTATGTTGGTATAATTATTTTTATAATTGACAAAATAAATTGTGTTAATTGTTTAAATATGATATATTTATATTATTGTATAATGTGGTACATAAAAGAGTTTATTCATTTATCGTTTAATGTTTAGAAAATTTTACTTTTTTAACATTGAACTCTAAGTCGCTAATTTATTGTTTAATGTGAAAGAAGGTTTTTAATGGGAACATTAAAGAAACTATACAAAGATTTAATCAAAGATCCTAATAGATGGTTATACTACCATTCAAGTCAGCCTTGTTTAGAATATGAGATGTTGTTTGACGAAACAGCTTCATATAATTTTATCAAAAACTACTTTAAATGTGGCGGCAAAGAAAAGGTGTTTGAGGATGATCCATACATAATTAAATATGAGTATGTTTTAAAAGAACGCAGTCCGCACATTGTTTCAACATTTTTGCTTGGAATACAGATTGCTAAGAATTTGAATTTTGATATAAACACGAAAAATAATGATAACATTAATTTTAAATATTTGTGGTTTATGGCTTGTTTGTATCATGATATAGGATATGTATACGAAAATGATTATAATTGTATGAATTTAAGAATGGTTCAAAAAGAAGGATTAAAGGCATTAAAAGAGATATGCAATATTAAACATTTGTATAATGATGAATTTAAGACCTATAAAAAAGAAAATGTCGATTTATATCTTTCGAATCGAGCTATATGTTCATCTGAAAACATCGGAAAAATCGACCACGGAATTGTAGGCGGATTATTGCTTTATGATAGATTAAGAAAGAATTTTGATGAAGCGTGGAATAAAGCAAAAAGAAATGACCCAAAAGTTTTAAGAAATGATTTTACATATAAAGAATTACATTTTTCAAATGAGCATTATAAATATTATGCAGAAGCTGCCGATGCAATAATCGCACATAATATTTGGATTAATACATTGAATGATTATTTAATAAAAAATGATAAAGAGCCTTTAAAAGGAATTAAAATTGATAAGAATAATAGATTAGCATTTGTATTGGCATTGGCGGATACATTGGAGCCGATAAAGAAATATGGAATTTTTGCTTTGAATATGATTTCTTTTGAAAAGACAAAAGACGGTAAAGACGGTTTTGATTTGATAATGCCAGATGAAATGAAGGAAAATGATTATAACTATATATGTAACTTGTCAGATTGGATAAATGTTGACGTGAATAGATGTGGAAACCGTTTTAGCATACGATATAAATAGTGATAATATACCGCAGCTATTATAAAGACTTCTATTAATTCTGAATCCTGTTTAATTTCGTCACTAAAATTCAAAAATGATATAGTTATCAATTGATTAATTATAAAATCAACTTTATTAAGACAAGTTTTTTCGCATGAACTTTCTTTAACAACAGCCTCAATTTCTTCTGCCCACGCCAAATGCGATAAATCCGAACTTCATTACCGTGATAGGTGATGTGTTCGGATTTATTGCTTTTATTGAAACAATAGCATAGGAAGTTGTTTGTCGATAAAAGTAGAAATGTTATTCAATTTGTTGAATGTTAAATAGTTTTGTGCTATAGTGTCTTAGGAGGATGCTTAGTAATTATATATCACAGTAATGTGTTATAGTGCCTTATGTTAAATAGGGTCAGTTATTTTGGGGCTCTTACAAGCAGTTGCTACGCCACGCTTGTAATCCTCATTACAAGCGCAGCGTATCAACTGCTTTGATGTAAGTGTTCTCTGAAATCATTTGGGGCAGGTGATAAACATTGGATTCGAGAATTTATTCAAAAAAGATGATTGAAAGCATGAAATCTCACTTGGGTAATGATACCAACAAGTTTATCACCTACCCCAAATTTGTTTTTTTATGTGGTGCAGCATATTCTGAGAATGAGTATGCTAAAACTAACCGTGGAGTAATCGATAAGTATTTAAAATCAAAATCAGATGATATTTTTATTGTCCTGTCAGAAAAACTCTGGGAAGATAGTTTTGACTCTAATATAGATTTACTTACTTTCGAGGAATTTTTAGCAGAAGTTAGTGATGCTATAATATTATTTGTTGAAAGTCCTGGCTCATTCTGTGAATTAGGTGCTTTTGCTTACGCCGAAAAATTATTTAGTGATAAATTAATAATAGTTATTGATGAAAAATACAAGGGCGATAAATCGTTTATAATTACAGGCCCTACAGCTAAAGCTAAGAAAGATGGTGCAAAAGTGATTTATGCGCCTTTGTCTGGAACAGGACTTCTTTCAAGTGCGGATATACGAAGAATTGTTGACGAAAAATCAACAGAATTTGCATCAAAAAGTTCTCCAAGTAACAAAAGACGTCCTAATAAAGATGAGGCTTCTATATCTGTCAACACCTTTATTCTTGAATTGTTAGAATTGATAAAAATAGTTCAACCAATTTCTCGAAAAGATTTAATTGATATTTATAAAGAAGTCAAAGGTTTTTTAGCTTTTAAATTTATAAAAAAAGATGGCACGAATTTTCATAATGAAATAAAATATGACTATATAATTAAGTTGCTTGTAACGGTAGGCTTGATTAAACTTGACGACAACTTGATTTCTACAGAGCTACATCAAAAGTCTCAAGCATTAATGTTTGATTATCCTAAAAAGTCCGAAAATCAAGAAAGAAACAAACTGATATGTAGAAAATATAGATATAGAGGCAAGTAACATGGATATAATTGATAGAATAGCATTAGATCTTAAATTGGATAAATCGTATCTTGCTCGTATCGCATCTCGTTCTTCTTTCTATTATAGAGATTTTAAAATAAAAAAACGTAATGGTGACGAAAGACGCCTTGCACAACCAAGTCCCGAATTAAAGACGTTACAGTATTGGGTGCTAAACAATGTGTTAAATAAAATCCCTGTATCAGAAGCTGCCTGTGCATATAAAAAAGGTGATTCAATAAAGAAGCACGCTCAACTACATAGCAAATCACGATTTATATTTCACGCAGATATACGTGACTTTTTTCCTTCGATTCACTCATCACACCTAAATGATATTTTGCGCACACATAAAAATGTATTTGATGATTTAGATCTTGATTTGGAATCTTCAATATTAGATATCAAAAGAATTTGTTTCAGAAAAGATGCTCTGTGTATTGGAGCTGTAAGTTCCCCAGCAATATCTAATATTATAATGGGTTCGTTTGATGGAGCACTTTTAGATTATTGTAAAGCAAAGAACTATATTTATTCGCGATATGCCGATGACATTTATATTTCGTCGAACACTTATATTGACAAAAGTATAGTTGACTTTTTGCGTTTGGAGTTAGAACGCAAAGGATTCAAGATTAATTATAGCAAAACAAAGTTTTATTCACCTAAATATCGAAGAAAGATTACAGGGGTTTTCTTGACAGAAAAATCTCAGATTTCCGTTGGTACAGAACGTCGTACAAAAATCAAAAAAATGATTTATGAAAAACTAATTTACAACAAGGGAAATCCGGATGAGATACTCGGTCATCTATCTTTTTTAAAAGACATAGAACCTAACACCTACAATAATCTTATAATCAAATATTCAAAATACTGTGATGAAGATATAATAACCGCATTAAGTAGAAAATAACAACAAGGGCAGAGAGTTTTCGCTCTCTACCCTTGTGTGCATTTTAAGCCGTTTTATCGGTGGTCTGTGCCTTTAACGCGGCTTGCTCGGCCTTCCATTCCTCATATTCATTTCGCCCTTCTTTGCTCTCAAAGAAGGCTTGAATTTGCGGAAGAAACTGCCGTGTGAGGATTTCCAATTCTTGTTTTGGAATATTACATTTGTTTGCTGCCATAAGGCAACACTGCTTTTATTTCAACTGTTGTTTAGTCATTCCTCCTTTACATTACCAAATCATTGCCATGGGGAGAAGAAAAGAATAAACCTCTGTACGAGAGGTGTAAAGCCCTTGTCGAAAGAGAAAAAGGTAATATTATTATTGAAATACCCGCTATTGTTTGCATTAATCGCAATTATATAATTGATATTTCTACAAGAGCAATTCGCGACTTAGAAAATGGTGAGTATGACAGTGCAATAACAAAATCAAAAAATTATAGATATACTTCAAAGGTTTTTTGAAAAGTATAGAGGCTTGGTTTAATTTCTTGAGGTGAAGTTGTATGGACGATAATGAAATTAAAAGGCGGCTTGCCGGTCGTGTTGCCGAATATATGATGTTCAATGACGATGAAGAAGATATCGAAGTTCCGGCAGAAATTTCATCATCCGATAGTGTTATCGACTTTTTAGATCTTGAAGAGTCAAAAAGTAAAACTCAAAGTGACATTCAAAGTGACATTCAAAGTGACATTCAAAGTGACAAATGAGATGTCACTTTTGGGAGCTAAAATAAAAATGCTTTTAGGTTTATTCCTAATTCATTTAACGAATAAGGCAAGCGTATATATACTAATCATTAAGTTGAATTCTAATCAAAAAAATGTTATAATAAACACATAAATCTTACGAGAATTTTAGTTTTTAGAGGTGCATTATGGCACTTGAAAATATCGATAAAATGCCTAAAACAACTTTCAAGGCTGAAGAATTATAAAATTCATACCGAAAGGGTTTTACTATTATTTGTCACTGCCTCTTATAGTGGGGTGCATTATATTTGAGTTATGATACTTCTCAATTTTCAAGAGCATCAAAAAAGCATCAATTTTCAACAAAAACTATAAAGACAAAAACGAACAGCACTTTCAAATCCTGAAAGTGCTGTTTTTATGCGGAATTTTAGGGGGACTGTATTTTAACACGCGGCTTAACTGAAAGCGTGCTTTTCGCTCCAAAACCGCGTGCCGAGGGTTCAAGTCCTTCTGCCCCTGCCAAATCGAAAACGGTTACCGAAAGGTGACCGTTTTTGTTTTGGCATTGAGTAAAATGATTTAGACTCCGAGGCACGCGGAGCGTGTTGAGGGGTGCGGGTCTCCGGTGGAGACCTCTGCACGAAGTGCAGAAGCACCGACCGAGCCGGCAGGCGAGACCAAGTCCTTCTGCCCCTGCAAGTGAAAAACGGCTCAACCGTGCGGTTTTGAGCCGTTTTTCTTTTGCTGTTTAAGATTAGCACACGGTCCGTTTTGCCGCATTTTGATACCCAAAACGGGCGCGGATTTCCCATCCGGCGGCATACGCTTACAACGATTCCGTCTGCTACATCATCAATAAAGCATCAATTTTTTAGCTCCGACTGGATATCAGCCGGAGCTTTTCTTTGTTTACTGAGGTATAAATTTTGACTTAAATCTCAAAGCCCTCGGTTATACCGTTAAGCCTCGAAGTATCCTTTTTCACATAGTAGAGCTCAGTTATCTGCGAAGTTGAATGTCCGAGTAAATCAGCTACTTGTCTTGGCGATAGCGCCTTAATCGTCCCGTCCGATTGCTTTTGTCCGTTTACTAAGTTTGTGGCGAATGTGTGCCGCAGGCTGTGCAAGCCTTTTTGTTCAATTCCTGCTGCCTTTAGTATGCGGTAAAATCTTTTTCGCAGATTGACAGGTTTTGTGTAATCACCTTTCTCGTCGCACACAAGGGGCGTATTTTCGCCGAAATAGGCTTCTCGGCGCAGATCCTCGATCATATCCATTGCCGTCCTGTTCAGCGGTACTGTGCGCTTACTGGCGGCGCTTTTAGGCTTTCCGATTTTTATCTTCATTGTGGTTTTTCCTATTCCGTCACGGTTTACAATTTCCTTTACGCCTTGCCTTACAGCAAGCATTTTATTTTCAAGGTCAATATCGCTATTTAGCAAGCCTAATAATTCGCCTGTACGCAATCCGGTGTTGAGCATTAGTATATATGCGGCGGCTTGTTGATATTTGCGTTTGCCGTCCTTGAATGTACTGAATGCTTCGGCTTTGAATTTTTCAATTTCCTCCGGAGTGAAAATTGTTACTGTTTCGCATTCAGGTAAATTCTCTTTATTCTGTGCCGACATGAAATTACTCTTTTTAATCATTTCGATGTTTGCCATATGATTTTTCGGTATCATTTCCTCTTGATAAAGATACCGGAAGTATTCGTTCAGTACCACATAGGCTTTTTTGACTGTGGTGTAAGCATAATTTTTTTCATCCAATAATTAAGTAGATTTTTTATATCTGCCGCTGTAATATCTCCGACAGCTTTCTCTCCGAGCAGAGGATATATCTGATCTTTAGCACTGCATTCGCATCGGTCATAGGTGGTTTGTTCTACTGACGGGAATTTGAACACTTGCAGCCAATTTTGCATACTCTCTTGCAGAGTTTTCTTAGACTCGTCAGATTCAGCCACTTGATTTTCAAAGTCTGTAATGTACTCGGTTATCTTTTTATTTACCTCTGCTTTAGTCGTACCGGAAAAGCTTTTCCGTTTTCTCTTGCCGTGTTCGTCCATATACCATACTACGCCGCACCACCGACCATCTGTACGCTTAAACGCATTGCCGTTTGTTAACAGTTTTTTCTGCATAAAAATTCTCCTTTCCAAGCACAACACAATACCACATACTTCCCTGAATATCCAGCAAAATCTGCGGAAAAATCAGCAACCCCTAAATCAGCGAGGTTTTTATCGCCGCAACCCCTAAATCGCAGTTTTTGTTGCCATCCGTAAAAGCCCCGCAAACCATTGTGCGGTCGGCGTTGCCGTCCGCTGTTCCCTGCGAGGGGAAAGCAAGGCAACCCCTCGCTTTCTCCTGCTTATTTTCGAACGAGCCGTAAAACTGCCGTTATACCGCCAATTTTTTGCGCTTGCGGTCGCAGTCGGCAAGTTTTTTCAGTATTGCCTGCCGCAGCATTTCTTCGTCCAAACGGAGCATTTGTTTTTCGTAATAATACGCCGCCGCTTCCTCGATCGGTCGAATGGTATAGAGCAAATTGCCGTTACGCTTTTCGCCATTTTTCGTAATGACGGCGGTCGGCTCGGTTGTGATCAAGTCTTTTTCAATCAGACCGTCCACATATTTCTTGACGGTGCTTTTGCTCATGCCGACAGCGTTGCCAATCGTTTTGTAGCTTGGATGGCATTGAAATGTTTTTCGGCTTTCGCAGTACATCAGATACGCATACACCGCAATCTCGCCGGTACTGAGACCCAAGCTGAAAATTTCATTCGGCAGAGGAAAATAATCTTTCACTGCATCTCTCTTCGGATAGCGGTTGTATCTCAACGGTTACCTCCAGACTGCGATTCGACCCACTGACGGAACTTTTCTTTTTCAACTGGCTTGCGTCTGCCTACCTTGAATGTCTGAAAATCTTTTTCCTGCATCAGCTCGTATGCCGAAGAGATAGCTATGCCAAGCACTTTTGAAATTGTTTCGGCATTTAAGTACAGCGGCAGGTCTTCATAGCTTTTGTAGATCGGTGTTTTCATATTTAACCCTCCAAATAGTTTTCGGCGGATCAAAACAAAAAGACCCGCACTTCAAATCACAATGCGTAATTGCATCGACGATTATGTAAGTGCGAGTCCGAAACTCAAAATTGGATTTTTACTTATTCAGTTGTCCTTAACTGTCTGAAGTATAACACATAGCGAAAGTTTTGTCAAGGTTTTGAACAGTTATGTGAATATTTCAGCCGTTTTTGGGAATACTGTTTTCTTTGTTTGAAATTAAAAATAACTTGCAATGTCGCTCTGTTCAAGGTAACATACCACAACCTTTTAGGGTGACAATTTTGTTTTCATACTTTTCGGGTACAATATGATTAACACTTACTCGGAGGTAAATACAATGGAAGGACGAATTTTAACGGCAGATATTATTGATGATTTTAGAAAAAATTTAGAGCTGCAAGAGAAAAGCACAGCAACGATTGAAAAATATATTCGTGATGTAAAAGCGTTTTCGGTTTATGCACAAGACGAGGTCATTACAAAAGAAATTGTTATCGCCTACAAAAATCATTTGCAGGAAAACTATGCTGTACGCAGTGTGAACTCCATGCTCGCAAGTATCAACAGCCTGTTTGCATTTCTGAATTGGTTTGACTTGAGAGTTAAATCGCTAAAACTTCAACAGCAAGTATTTTGCTCGGAAGAAAAAGAATTAACAAGGGTGGAATACAAACGCTTGTGTCAAACGGCAAAACAAAAGAAAAATCAAAGATTGAATTTAATCATTCAAACAATTTGTGCCACGGGTATCCGTGTCAGCGAGTTGGAATATATCACGATTGAGGCGGCAAAGTGTGGCGAGGCAATCGTAAACTGCAAGGCAAAAACACGCTCGGTTTTTATCGTGAAAGAACTGAAACAAAAATTGCTCCGCTATGCAGCAGAGCAAGGAATTAAGGGCGGTATGATTTTTGTAACGAAAAACGGCAAACCCATAAACCGCACAAATATCTGGCGAGAAATGAAAGCCTTGTGCAAAGGTGCAAATGTCAATCCGCAAAAGGTGTTTCCGCATAATCTTCGCCACCTGTTTGCACGCATATTTTACGGCATCGAAAAAGATATTGCAAAGCTTGCCGACATTCTGGGTCACAGCAGTATCAACACAACTCGAATTTATATCATTTCCACCGGTACGGAACATCGCAAAAGAATGGAAAACATGCACTTGATAATTTAGCTTAAAAACAAAAAATCCGCCAAAATCGGCGGCGAATAACATAATCGATATTATGTTGTAAAACATACTTAATTTACTTTTTGATTATATCATATTTCATATTGATTTACAATGCTACATATATCCCACGTATGAAATGTACCAAAATTGTCATTTAATGCAAACACGAATAAGCCTTTTCAAGTTTTTTCTTGACAAGGCTTAGTTCATCATACTCAATTTCGGTTTTCAGCACCTACATTTAGTTGTAGGTGCTTTTTAATTTTGCCTTATAGCAGTTGCATATACAACATAATATCGATTTTGTTGTACAGAGAGTGATAAAAGCGTGACGAAACAAGTTAAATCAAAACAGCGTGTTGCCAATCATGGCGAGGTGTTCACAAATGAGCGTGAGGTACGAGCTATGTGCGATTTGGTTTCACAAGAATGTGACCGAATTGACAGTCGTTTCCTTGAGCCGGCTTGTGGCAACGGAAATTTCCTTGCCGAAATTTTAACAAGAAAATTGGCAACTGTAAAAAGATTATACAAAAGCAATCCTTATGATTTTGACCGATATTCCGTTCTTGCTGTTTCGAGCGTTTATGGTGTGGATATTATGCAAGATAACACCGAGGAATGTCGCAATCGTTTGTATTCTATTTGGGAAAAAGAATATAAAGCAGTTTGCAAAAAGCAATGTAACGACGATACACGCAAATCGGTTAAATACATTCTCCAAAAGAACATTTTATGCGGTAACGCTTTAACTCTTATGTGCGTTGATGAACAACAAAAGGACACTGATATTCCGATAGTTTTCCCTGAGTGGAGTATGGTGCTTGGCACAAAACTGAAAAGGCGAGATTTTCGTCTTGATGTTTTATTGAAAGCGAATGAAAAACCAAAAAAATCAAAACAACAATCGCTGTTCAATTCAGACGATACAAATCAGTACTTATCTAAAAATCCCGTTACGGATGAATATATGGCGGAGCCGATTTGTGAATATCCGCCGATAAATTACAGGAGAATATGGGAAAATGGCTAACAGCTTTTTTGATACAATCTATAAAAATAAAACTCAACACACACCTGATGTACTAAGTTGTTTATCAAACCTCTCAAACGATGAGGTTTTTACACCGCCGGATGTGGTAAATAAAATGCTTGACCTTTTACCGCAAGAACTGTTCACGGATCCGAACACAACATTTTTAGACCCGGCTTGCAAAACAGGCGTTTTTCTTCGTGAAATTGCAAAGCGATTGTTAGTAGGACTTGAGGATAAAATACCCGATTTGCAGGAGCGTATTGACCATATTTTCCATAAGCAGCTTTACGGTATTGCAATTACAGAACTGACGAGCCTTTTATCCCGTCGCAGTCTTTATTGTTCAAAATATCCCAACGGTCCGTATTCAATTACGGAATTTGATAATCCGGAGGGCAATATTCGATTTAGACACATAAATCATACTTGGAATAAAAATGGGAAGTGTGTTTACTGCGGAGCAAGCAAAGAACAATGGGACAGAGAGGATACTCTTGAAACCTATGCTTATGAATTAATCCATACAGACAATCCGGAAAGGCTACTTAATATGAAATTCGATGTAATAATATCTAATCCGCCGTATCAAATGACTTTTGGTATTGAGGGCGGTAACAGTTCAAATGCAAAATCAATATACAATCTTTTTATTGATAAAGCAGCTAAATTAAATCCGAGATATATGTGTATGATTACTCCAAGTAGGTGGATGACTAAAACAGCTCAAGGTATTTCTGATATGTGGATTGAAACTGCATTACATTCAAATCAATTTAAGATCATACACGATTTTGAAGATGCTTCTGAATGTTTTCCTGGTGTAGAAATAAAGGGCGGTGTAAGTTATTTTCTTTGGGAGAAAGATTACAATGGAAAATGTGATTATTATTTTCATAAATCGTCCCAACGAACTCCTATTTACAGATATGACTATCTTGATTCAAAAAATGCGGGAATCGTTGTCAGAGATCCTCAAGCATATTCAATATTAGAAAAAATTGAGCAATGCGAAGGGGCTTATTATAATGACATTAACAATAATTTTTCAGGATTAGTAAGTGCAAAGCACTTTTTTGATGATAGTAAATATCTCACATCTAATTGGAAAGGGTATAAAGATAAATCTGATTCAAATTATAATATAAAATATTATCTTAATGTTGACAGAGAAAGAACTTTTAGATGGATAAGTAATTTCCAACTACCTAAAAATAAAGGAACGAAGGATTTATGGAAAGTATTTATTCCTGCCGCCGGTGGAAGTGGATATGATGATATGATTCTTGGAAAGCCTTTTATAGGCGAACCGGGAAGTGTTTGTTCGCAAACATTTCTTGTGATTGGATACGATTCGCAAAAGCATAACTTTACAGAGGTACAATGCAAAAACATTATTACATATATTCAAACCAAATTTTTCAGGTATTTAGTCAGTATAAAAAAGAAAACACAAAATGGTCCAAGAGGGGTATATCAATTTGTTCCTGTTCAAGATTTCACACAACATTGGACTGACGAAATGCTTTACGAAAAATATAATCTTACCGAAGATGAAATAAATCTAATTGAAAATACAATTCGATCAATGGAACTATCGGGAGGTGACAACTAATGGCAAATAATATCAGTCTATCCGATATTTTACACAACCGCCCTGCTGTCGTGCCTACAATTTATGGTTATACTTTGCCTACGGTTACCGACCATGACGGGTATATAAAAATCGGATATACCGATCGTGAAAATACCGAAAACAGAATTAAAGAGCAATTACATACCGCAAGTATTCCGTTTAAGGTGTTGTTCAAAGAGTCTGCTATGCGTTCCGACGGAACTTGCTTTACCGATAAAGATGTTCACCGATTGCTAAAACACAAAGGATTTAGACAGTTAAACGAGGGTAAAGACCATAACGAATGGTTTTGTTGTTCGGAAAAAGAGGCTCTTGAAACCATAGAAGAAGTAAGAACAGGTATTCGCTTTGAAGGCCAGCGTACTTGGAATTTTTCTATGCGAAAAGAACAACAAACTGCCGTTCAAATGGCAAAAGACTATTTTGAGCAAGCAAAAAAAGAAGAACCTGACCGTCCGTCTAAATTTTTATGGAATGCTAAAATGCGTTTCGGCAAAACATTTGCAACATACCAGCTTGCAAAATCAATGGATTTCAAAAGAATTTTGGTTTTAACTTTTAAGCCTGCGGTTGAATCGGCATGGCAGGAAGATTTATCTCATCATATTGATTTTGCCGGCTGGCAGTTTGTTTCAAACAAAGAGGCAAAATTTGATGCAAGAGAGCTTGACGAACAATTTGAGGATTGCGACAGCACAAAGCCGATTGTGGTTTTCGGTTCTTTTCAGGACTTGCTTGGCACTAACAGTGCCGGCGGCATAAAAGCAAAGAATGAATTTATACACACAACAAATTGGGATTTGGTCGTATTTGACGAATACCATTTTGGTGCTTGGCGCGAAAATGCAAAAAATCTTTTTGAAAAATTCGACGAAGAAAATGACGATTTCGACATTGAAAAATATCAAAAAGAAGAGGCAGGCAACGCAATTAACGAGTCATTTTTGCCAATCACTTCAAATCACTATCTTTATCTGTCAGGCACACCGTTCAGAGCGTTAAATTCCGGCGAATTTTTAGAAGACCAAATTTTCAACTGGACATATTCAGACGAACAATCGGCAAAAGAAAATTGGTCAGGCAAGGCTGAAGATAATCCTTATGCAGCACTGCCAAAGATGATTGTGATGACATATAAAGTGCCGGATTCTATTACCAATGTTGCCACAAACGAGGGCTATGATGAATTTGATATAAACGAATTTTTCCGTGCAGAATGTGAAGAAAAGGACAAGCCGGAAACAGCACGATTTGTCTATGAAGATTATGTACAAAATTGGTTGAAAATGATTCAAGGCAACTATATGCCTGTTGATGGCTTAAAGCTTGGTGCAGAACGACCGCCTATGCCATTTTCAGACACAACACTTTTGAATGTGTTATCACATACTCTTTGGTTTTTACCTAATATTGCAAGTTGTTATGCAATGTATAATTTACTCAAGCAAAAGCAAAACAATTTCTTTAGTGATTACAAAATTATTGTATGCGCCGGAACAAAGGCAGGCATTGGCTTAGATGCTTTAGCACCTGTACTTAATGCTATGGGCGATCCGCTTAAAACAAAAACAATAACTCTCTCTTGCGGAAAACTCACAACAGGTGTTACGGTTAGACCGTGGGCAGGCGTATTTATGCTTCGTAATTTGAAATCGCCAGAAACATACTTCCAAACAGCATTTCGTGTGCAATCTCCTTGGGAAATTAAAGATGAACACGGCAATCGAGAGATTATTAAAAAAGAATGTTATGTATTCGACTTTGCATTAGAGCGAGCATTGCGACAAATTTCAGATTATTCCTGCCGATTAAAAGTTGACGGCACAAGCCCTGAACAAAAGGTGTCGGAGTTTATAAATTTCTTACCTGTTCTTGCTTTTGACGGTTCATCAATGAACAAAATCGATGCACAGGATATACTTGATATTACATACGCAGGCACTTCGGCTACTTTACTTGCGAAGCGTTGGCAGACAGCTCTGCTTGTTCATGTTGATAACGATACTCTCAAAAAGCTCCAAAGCAATCAAGACGCTTTGGACGCACTTATGAATATAGAGGGATTCCGTTCACTTAATTCCGAAATTCAGACGATTATCAACCGTTCGGAAAAGGTTAAAAAGCTCAAAAAAGAAAAGGGCGATAACCTTACAAAGCAAGAGAAAAAGGAACTCACCGAAGACGAGAAAAAAGCAAAATCCCTGCGCAAGCAGGTTCAGGAAAATTTGCTAAAACTCGCTGCTCGTATTCCTGCGTTTATGTATTTGACAGATTACCGTGAGCAAACGATAAAAGATGTTATAACACAGATTGAGCCGGAGCTTTTCAAAAAAGTAACAGGACTTTCAGTTAAAGATTTTGATGTTCTTTGTTCTATCGGTTTGTTCGATCCTGAAAAGATGAATCAAGGCATTTTCGGATTTAGAAAGTATGAAAATTCAAGCCTTAACTATACAGGAATTGACAAGCACGAAGGCGAGGCAGTCGGCGGTTGGGATACTGTTCTTCGTCGAGAAGAGTATGAGGCACTTTATTCTAAACAACAAGCAACCGTTACAGATTTGAGCGATGCGATAATTTCTGCCACAGAAACCAAAACGGCACCCGATTCAAGTGCAAGTTCTAAAATTGATATTACTTCAGCCGAAAAAACGGTTAATCCCGAAAAGCAGGAAAAACCGCAAATCGATTGGGAAAACATTCTTGCCGATGTCGGAATCGAAACAATTGTAAAACATAAAATGTTTGGCGAAGGTACTGTTGTTTGGATGGATAAAGCTAAAAAATATATTCGTATTAAATTTAAGAACGGCGAAAAGCAATTTGTTTTCCCTGATGCTTTTATTGGTGGATTTTTAAGTGTTGAAATAAATTTAGCTGATGGGTTGCAAGAATAAAGGTGGACTAAAATGATAACTGAAAATAAAACTTGTAATGAGTGTTGCAATAATTATCTAAATAGTTGGTTGAAAAATATCATTTTTATGGTATTTTTCAAGATTTGTGTAAACATTGTAAATGGCATAAAATACAGAATCATAACCACTCATTTGATGCAATAGTAAAATAAAGGTAGACACATGGAAAATCACCATGTATCTATCTTTTTCTTATGCTAAAATGTACCAGGGGGTATTAAAATGAAAAAGGGACAAAAGAGACGAATATGGACAATAGAGCAAAAATTAGAAATCATAGGTAAACATTTAAATGAACATATCTCAGTTCGGACGCTCAAAAAGGAATATAATGCGGACAGAAGCATGATCTGTCATTGGTTAAGGGACTACGGAAAATATGGCGAAGTTGCCTTTAATCCTAAAGGACATCCCGGAAATCCTTTTGCAGCATTGCATACAAGCAAAACCTTAACTGAAATAGAAAGATTAAGATTGCAACTAATAAAATTAGAAATAGAAAATGAACGATTAAAAAAAGTATACCAAGTGAAAGGAGTTGGTGCAAACAAGGAGTTCGTTTCTTTAAAAGATGCGAATACGAAATAATATATTCATTAAAGGATAAGTATGGTGTTAAATTTCTTTGTGAGGTAATGTTAGTTAACCGCTCGGGATATTACAAATGGTTAGCAAGAAAAGATAAGCCGAATAAGTATGAGCAAGATAGAATAATACTTACAGAATTACTGTTAGAACAACATAATAAATAAGCACAAAACAAAAGGTTATCATTATCTTGCTAACTTAATTCGTAACGAAACCGGTTGGGTTTTCTCGGATAACTTGGCACACAAATGTTGCAAATTAGCAGGTATACGTTCTAAAACCAAGCGTGGCAGAAAAATTGCGGGTAGAGAAAATATTAATTTTCTAATATCATTAAAGGTAATTGGAATGTAGCTAAGCCTTTAGAAATTGTTGTATCAGATATGACCTGTATTAAACATAAAGGCATCAGATGGGAATGGACTTATCTATTAGATGTGTTTAATAATGAAATTATTGCAAGTTCTATGACAAACAAGGTTGGTATTAGTTTACTATATTATCATTGCTTAGAATATTTAATAGAGAAAAAGAAAGAGCAGACCTACCCAGCCACACTTCACACAGACCAAGGTAGTGTCTACTCATCAGCAGGTTTTTACCAACCCCATAAAGATTATACTAACATAATACGTTCTATGTCAAGAGCCGGAACTCCAACAGACAATCCAATAATTGAATCCTTAAACGGTTGGATAAAAGAAGAAATGAGAATAGATTTTAATTTAAAAGCCGCCGAGGGTATACCCTCGTTCATTGAAAAGTATGTTCATTACTTCAACAATGAAAGATCATCTTACAAACTTAATTACAAAACCCCTGTTCAATATAGAATTGAACAAGGGTTTGAATAATTGGTGGTTTTCTCTGTCTACTTTTACTTGACAAGTTCACTATGCGGGTGGTTATGATTCCGCCTAACACCATTTGTAAAAAATAATTATTTTACGCAAAAGGCTTGACAAATTTCGTTTGGACGAATATAATATATTATGATAGATTTATTTGAGAGGTGTGTAATGGAAAATTATATGACTGTAAAAGAGACTGCCGCAAAATGGGAAATCACCGAACGGCAAGTTCAAATTCTTTGCAAAACAAATCGAGTACAAGGAGCAATACAAGTAAGCCGGATTTGGTTAATTCCATCAAACGCAGTAAAGCCAACAAGACAATAATTTATTTGTAGAAAGGTGGTGTTTCGAGTGGACAATGCTAATTCCATATTGCTTAATCGTTTTTTTACTCGAAATACCTTTAAGCAAGTAATTGATGATGGGGAAAGTCCTGCATACACAGCAGTAATACGCAGATACATCGTTGATCCTGCCAGAAAGACCAACGAAGAATGTATTAGCGAAATTTACCAGCGCCTAAAAAATGAGTACCAAAATGAATATTACTACAAAAACACTCTACTCAATAAACTATTACTAGGTGTCCATAGTCCACGCACCACAACAGCATTAACCGAAGTTCCAGTTGGCAATTCCAAGGCTGACTTCATTTTGATAAACGGAAAGGCTATTGCATACGAGATAAAAACAGCATTGGATAATTTTGAGCGTCTTGACGGTCAAATTGAAGATTATTATAAAGCTTTTTCAAGAGTGGTTGTTGTTACATCAGAAAAGAACTTTGATGATGTACAGCAAAGGTTACAAAATTCTCCAACAGGAATCTGCTTATTAACAAAAAAAGGAACTTTGAGTATACGCAAGGAACCAATTGAATACAGCGAGATGCTTTCAAAACCAATTATGTTTAAGATCTTGCGCAAAAATGAGTATGAGCAAATCTTACTTAAACATTTTGGTTTTTTACCGGATGTATCGCAATTTGAGTACTATAGAGTTTGCCAAGCAATGTTCGAGTCATTGTCAACAGATGTAGCCTATCAAATGTTTGTTCAAACCTTGAAATTAAGAGCAAAAATTGATATTGTCGAATACTCAAAAATTCCGTATGAATTGAAGTTCTTAATCTATTTTTCAAATTACAAGAAAAGTGACTACGCAAAATTATGTCACTTTTTAAGTACATAGGAGGATATTATGTATTTCCCAATTTTGCGAGGTCGTCAATTTGAACTTTTGGCTCTCCGTGAGTGCGTTAACCAAGGTTTTCTTAGCAACAAAATAATCCCCGTTGTAGAACCAGTAAAAGTATCATCAACCTATACAAAAACTGTGGATTCTTTTATAAAGACTGGTAAGTCTATTGCTATCATTCGTAATCCGCAAGTAGGTTCATGGGTTAAAGATTTGAAAAAAGAGAGTAACGCTAAAATTCGTGAGCAAGCCAGCGAGCAGCTTAAAGATGCGAATGTTATTTCTTCTTTTTATGTGACACCAAAGTTATCTGCCGGCATCGAACTTGCTGCAAAAAATAGAATCTCAATCGAATCCCTTCTTTTACTTTGCAATAATCCGGAATATGTGGGTAGTTACGAAGAAGTAATTGGGGACAACATTCCTTTATATAATCTGATTCCAGACAAAGGTGATTTTAGGAGAAGAATTCGCCCTAACCGTGTTATGTGTGAAGATCATTTTCCCAAACAAACGAGAAACATCGATTACTCAGATATAGAGACTGAATTTTTCTCGTCTGACCACTTGTACTATGCAGATGATGGGTATAAAGGCTTTTCTGATTATTCTGTTGTGGGCGAGGAGTATAGTGAAACTGGCTTTGCTCCGTATGCAGTAGCAATTCATATCGTGTATTTTGATACGAAAAATATTTTGCGAATTGCACACTTTGTTTCTGATTCTAACGACGATATTTCTGACCCAGCAAGAAAATTTGCAGAAGCTGTTAAAAAACTGGTTGAGTGGAATAAAACCATGAAATTAAATACTGCAGGTATCCGAGAGTTTGAAACAGCTTATCACAATAAGACCTATCCCGGATTAGGTATTATAAAGAAGTACTCGATTATGCACCACCTTGAACTGATGAGCAAATATTTGGATGAGGTTGCGAAATGATTTTTTGTGAGCATTGTTTTAATGACAAGGAAGTTGCATCAATTATTTGTGCTATATCTGCATCGAATATAGGGGAATGCCCTGTGTGCCATCATAGAGAGGGACACTTGTATGATACAAGCATACAAAGCGAATTAACTCCTTATTTTGAAGAGTTGTTAAACATTTATACTCCTTCTACCATGCTTCCAAATGACTATCCCAAAGCCGAAACCAGATCTTTAATTGATGATCTGAGAGACCGATGGAATATTTTTTCGGAGATTCCAAGAACACAGATTTATGAGATATTAAAGTCGGTTTGTAGTGAATTCTACGCAAATGCCCCCGAACTTTTTGATGGAACTGTTGGCATTCCAGAGTTGTATGATAGTGTATATCTAATGGATCATGCTTTGCTAAAGAACAATAATTGGGATTCTTTCGTAACAGAAATTAAAACAAAGAACCGATATCATTCAAAACTGATCAACTTTGATATTCTGGAAAAGTATTGTTCATTTATCCGTAAAACTTACAAGGCAGGAGATTTATTTTATCGTGCAAGAATTTCCGAACGAAATGGATATCCGATAGATGAGATGTCAGCTCCTCCTGCTGGTAAAAGTTCGGAAGGTAGGGCTAACGCCAGAGGAATCACTTGCCTTTATGTGGCAAGCGATGTTGACACCACTTTGCACGAAGTGCGTGCTGGTGTTTTTGATTTTGTATGTGTCGGTACATTCAGATTAAAGAAAGATATTACAGTGGTGGATCTTCGAGCCATAGCGGAAATCAGTCCATTTGTTGAAGGACTCGAATATCTTGACCACGCAATCAACAAGCAATATCTTGAAAAATTAAACACTGAAATGAGCAAATCATTGCGCAGAAGCGATAGCATATTAGACTATGTTCCCACACAATACATTGTTGACTTTATCAAAAGTATCGAACATAACGACGAACAAGAATATGATGGGATTGAATACAACAGTACAACTAATCCGGGTGGATATAATCTTGCGATTTTCAATCCAGATTTGTTTGAGTGTGTGTCAGTAAGTGTATACGACATAGAGAAACTACAATATACATCCAAAAAAGTATTATAAAAGCAAGAGAAGCATTTTGAAAAGAATGACAGCCGTTTCGCCTTAGTCTTTCTATATTGAAATCATTCCTTTCTTTGTTTAGAGTGGCGCAAAATTTTACTTTAATCACGGTTTAAAACTCCATATCATCAATAAAGCATCAAAAGTATATCGATTTTTTTAAAATTTGTGAAATGAGGCTTTGAAAAGGCGGGTTTTTGTTTATCCTTTTACATTCAACAGCCACTCCAAAACCGCGTGCCGAGGGTTCAAGTCCTTCTGCCCCTGCCAAAAAGAAACAGTCACCGTTGCGGTGACTGTTTCTTTAGATATGGTGAATATCCTGATCCAAAGCATTTTTCGGCCAAGATTTTCTCAGTGCCGCATAGGAAATTACAAAGTTGGCAAGCCAGCCTGCCGGAACTGCAAGCCATACAAATGCAATGCCGAAATGCGGTGCAAAAATCAATGCTACGGATAAACGAATTGCAAGGTTGACCATATTTGCAGTCAAAAACGGGCGCATATTTCCAAGTCCGCGAAGAACACCGTCTGTTGCCATTTTGATACCCATAAATATGAAAAAGTATCCAATCCATTTCATATAATCACCGGACACTTGATACGCTAATTCCGTTCCGTCTTTTCCTAAGAAAAGTGAAGAAATTTGTGTGTGCATTGTTTCAATAATTACAAATGCAAGTACGGCAAAGCATACATCTAACAGCAAAGCGGCGCGGTAGCCTTTTTTAATACGGTCAATTTTTCCGGCACCGAAATTTTGCGAAACAAATGGTGACACGGCATTCCCGATTGATACAAATATCAGTGAAAAAACATTCTCTACTCTCATCGTTGCCGCGTAGCCTGCGAGTGCTTGCGTGCCAAACGGATTTACAACCGCCTGCACAATCATCATACCGATTGATACCGTGGATTGTTGAAGAATAGACGGAACGGCGATTTTAAGCATTAAACGCAGTTCGCTTTTGTCAAATCGATGAAACGGACTTGCGTATTTTCGCATTCGATAAAGAAAAATCAAAAGGGATAGTACGGCAGAAATGCCCTGCGCAATAAGAGTGGCAAGAGCCGCACCGAATACTCCGAGTTTAAGACCGCCTACCATCCAAAGGTCCATGATGATATTCAATACAGATGAAAATATTAAAAGCCATAACGGAATTTTCGATTCGCCGATTGAAGTGAACATGGTTGAAAGAATGTTGTACATGAATAAAAAAGGGAAGCCCGCAAAATAGATGCGCAAGTACAGTACCGCATCCTCCATTATATCCGCAGGCGTTTGCAGTATGCTCATCATCCAATTAGAACCGAAAAATCCAAAGATACCGAGAAATATGCTTAAAAGCAAAAAGCTTATTAACGAGGTGGAAACGATTGTTTTCATCTTGCCGTAATTTTGAGCCCCGAAATAACGGCTTACCAGTACACCTGCACCCACGCCTGCACCGAGTGCTATACAAATAAAAACATTTGTAAGTGCGGCACAAGCCCCGACGGCCGCAAGGGCAGAGGAGCCGACAAATTGACCGACGATAATTGAATCAGCCATATTGTATACTTGTTGAAAGAAGCTGCCTAAAATCATAGGCATCGCAAAAACAGTCAAAGCCTTGAGCGGCGGATCGGTTATTAAATATTCGTCCTTTGTCATTTTAATATTCTCCTGGAAATCACTTGCGTTATCCTTTTAATTTATGTATCCGTTTTCTTAGAATTGTAGCACAAAAGCAATGTTATATTTAAAAAGCCAAACAAGATACAGCTTTCTCAGTCTGCACCCTGTTCGGCTTACGTCTTTACTGAACAATCGCTCCCTGAGCGAACATTAGAAGTATATCATCGGCATAAATAAATGTCAATGAGTTATAGTCCCGAATAGCCTGACCGTTGATATTTAATAAGCAGTAAAAAGTGTCGTTTTAAATATAAATCAGAACAGAAAACAGCACACAACCAATATCCGGTGTGTTGTTTTAGTCGGCATTTAGCCGCATATTATTTTATGACGCCGTTTGTTACCTTGAATGCGATATTTTGTAAAAAGAATATAAAGCGGCGGAAATGAGGTTATGTGATAAATCAGCACAAATTCCGAAAAAAGCCGAAAAAGGTGATACAATCAAGCTCATAAAAGGGGCGGAGGAATGAAATGACAGATGTTTGTAATAAAATAAAGTCAATAGTTGCATTTGCGGTTATTTGCGTTATATTGTCGCTGCCTCTCGATGCTTTTGCCTCGGGTGACAGCGACTTTGTGTATTATATTAAGAACGGAAAGGTTTGCATAAGCGGCTACCGCGGAGTGAGCGACACGATTTTGGTACCCGAAAAAATTAAGGGCAAAACGGTGGCGGCGATTGACGATTACGCATTTTCGTCAAACGGAACCGTGGAATTTATCGGCTTACCAGATTCCGTCACCGCAGTCGGCAAAAACGCTTTTTCCGACTGCACGGCTCTGTCATATGTCAGCTTCGGCGCGAATTTAAACGAGATAGGCGACAATGCCTTTTCGGGCTGTTATTCCTTGAAAAAAGCAGAGCTTAAAAAAGGAGTTACATATATAGGCAAGGGAGCCTTTAAAGGGTGTTCGTCGCTTTCTTTCGCCGCAATTCCCGACGGAGTGGCATTTATCGGTGAGAAAGCCTTTTTTGGTTGCTCTGCGTTACAAAAAGTTACGTTGCCCGAGAGCGTTACGGAACTTCATACAAGCACGTTTGAAAATTGTTCGTCTCTTTTAAAAGCTGAGCTTCGCGGCGTAAAAACAATAGGGGATCGAGCGTTCTATAATTGTGCCGCACTTTCGGAGATAAGCTTTTCACCGTCTCTTAAAGAGATAGGGGCTTTTGCCTTTTCGGTAAATACATCTTTGGAAAAAGTTACTTTGCCCCCAAATACCGAGCTTGTTTCAGACGAAGCTTTTTCACGCTGTACGTCTTTAAAAACCGTTACCGTTTTCAGCGAAGCTCTGAAGATGTCGGCTACGGCATTAGACGGATGTACCTCACTTTATGCAATATACGGAAGCTCCGCGTTTTCATCCGAAGCGGCAAGCGGCATAAGAAATGCAACTGTGTCTTTCGATTGTGTGTCCGAGGAGAAAGAAACCGGTGTTGTAAATACGGCAGTCGGTGTTACGGTACAAACGCTAAAGGAGATATTGGTATTCAAAGGAGATATCGATGCTGCGGATGAATTGACCGTGTTTGATGAAAACGGCAATATTTTGCCTGATTTCGCCGTTGTCGAGGACGGTGCAAGTATTCGCATATGCAAAGGCAAAACGGATTATTATTACGTTGCGCGAGTGAATTTCGGCGATGTGAATTCAGACGGTAAAACGAACAGTGCGGACGCTGTTATAATGCTTAAATATTCGGCGGGCTTAACAGGCTTGTCTCCGATAAAACTCAAAGAGGCCGATTTAAACCGAGACGGAGCCGTAGATGAGAGCGACGCGGTTTTACTGCTTCGCAGGTCATGCGGTCTTATGGCATAATAAAAAAGCATCGCTGATTCTTTTTGCCAAAATCGCGGTGCTTTTAATTATTTTGTATTTTCTTTCAGATATTCCAACAATACGTCTTTTCTGTTTTGACACTTACCCTCTATAACGCCGTTAAGTAAAAAATCAAGCGAGCTTTTAATCTCTTTTCCCTCGGCAATACCGAAGGCTTTAATATCATCACCGTTTACTGCGAGAGATTTTAAATTATAGCACTCGTTGTTTATCTTTATCTCCTCATAAAACGAACACATATTTTTAAGCTTTTCGTCTATTGCGTGCGGATCGGCCTTTGCCATGTTATCGGCACGCTTGATTTTTATAAGGTTAAGGTATGCTTCGTCTCCGAGACTGCACATCATTTTTTTTGCCTGAATTTTGTCGCGCGGGGATTTCATATCATGTATCAAAACGAGCTTTGATACCTCGTTTATTGTATTATTGTCAAATTTCAGCCTTTTAAGAATGTCTCGCGTCTTTTTTTCACTTATTACGGCATGACCTTTGAAGTGCGAAGTGCCGTTTTCGTCAGTGGTTTTGGCGTCGGGCTTTCCGAAATCATGGAAAAACATTGTAAGACGCAAAATTCTGTCATTAAAATCTATCGCGTCTACGGCGTGAAGCGTATGTTCGAACACATCGTATTTGTGATATTTTGTGTGCTGCTCGCATTCTGCAAGTGGGGCAAGCTCCGGGATAAATACCTCTATAACCGCGTGATATTTCCGTATAACGTCGGTTGCGTATTTTCCCGTGATAAGTTTTGTGAATTCAACCTGTAATCTTTCTTTTGACACATCCGACAGCAGCTGCCTGTTTTTCAGTATGCTGTCCGATGTGCTTTTTTCTATTTTGAATCCGAGCTCCGCCGAAAAACGGACGGCACGCATTATTCTGAGCGCGTCCTCCGAAAAACGGGTGTCCGGGTCGCCGACGCACCGTATTATTTTGTTGTTCAAATCGTCTTTGCCGCCGAAAGCATCAATTATTTTGTCGTCGCAATTACAGCAAAGCGTGTTTATTGTGAAATCCCGCCTTGAGAGATCGTCTCTGAGGTTATCCGAAAATGATACCGTTTGCGGATGACGGTGGTCTGTATAGTCGCCGTCTATGCGATAAGTGGTTATTTCGAGCGGCATATCGTCAATTATAACAGTTACCGTCCCGTGCTTTATACCTGTCTCTATTATCCGTTCGCCGCAAAACACCTTTTCGGTTTCTTCGGGGTGTGCGCTTGTTGTGATGTCCCAGTCAAACGGGACTTTGCCGAGCAGACAATCACGAACCGCACCGCCGACGGCATAGGCTTCAAAACCGCTGTTTTTCAGCAGGCATATTGCCTTATTCACTTGTTCGGGGAGCTTTATCATAATAATTCCTCAAAGTATGCTTTTGATTTCTGAGAGACTGTCGATTCTTATATCCGCGCCCACATTATCATACCCCGTGCCGTTGTGGTCATACCAACAGGTGGTGATTCCGAAGCTCTTTCCTCCGGATATATCGGCGGTAAGCGAATCGCCTATAAGTATAAATTTTGATTTGTCGGTTTCGTGCAGCTCATTTAGGCACCGCTCAAAAAATTCCCGTTGGGGCTTTTGCACGCCTATTCTCTCCGAAACAAAAAGGTGAGAGAAGCAGTCTATCATTCCGGCAAGTGTCAACCGATGCTTTTGCTGCTCAAACGGCCCGTTGCTTGCGGCACAGAGTATGTATTTTTTTGACAGATATTTAACCGTATCCACAGCTCCGTTTACAGGCTCGTGGCTGTCATATATCCCTTTTACGAATTCTTTTTCAAATTCGCGTCCGTCAAAAGTGATACCCATAACCGAAAAAACCATATTCCACCGTTTTTCGTGTATTTGATCCCTTGTGATTTCTCCCGTTTCGAGTCTTTGCCAGAGAGAGTCGTTGATTTTATGAAAAACCGACGGCATTTCTTTTTTGAAACCTACTCCGCAAGCTTTGCAAGCGTTTGTCATAGCTTTTTCGGCACATTTGTTGAAATCCAAAAGCGTATTGTCAATGTCTATCAGAACATATTTAAACATATCGTAATCCTTCCTTCATCATAATGAAATTATATGATATTCACTTAATATTTTCAAGTGTTGAGCCGCTCCTTTACTTTATTTAAAAAATATTATAAAATAATAAAAAATAACCTTTACGTGGTGATGATTATGGAGCAAAGTAAAATTGAGCGTATAAACTTCCTTGCCAAAAAGCAAAAAGGGGAAGGGCTTACTCCCGAAGAAAAGGAGGAGCAGGCAATTTTGCGCCGCGAGTATATCGATTCTTTTAAAAGAAATCTTGTTGCAAATCTTGAAAATACGTATATCGTTGATGAAAACGGAAATAAACATAAGGTTAAAAAGCATACCGATGACGATAAAAGCTGACTTGAGCTGTCGGCTTTGGGCGTATGAGCCCTAAATATCCGTTTAAAAAGGCAAATAACTTGACTTGACCGCTATATATAGTGTAAAATATATGGCGGTATTTTTCGGCAGGATTTTCCTGCGTGCATTTTTTCCGCCGCTCGGAATTTAAAAGGTGGTTTATTTAAATGGCAAAAAAAGCGGTATACAATGAAGAAAGTATTTCGCAGCTAAAGGGTGCTGACAGGGTTAGGCTTCGCCCTGCCGTTATTTTCGGCTCGGACGGTATTGAGGGCTGTGAGCACGCTGTATTTGAGATACTTTCAAATTCCATAGACGAGGCAAGGGAGGGCTACGGTAAAGAGATAACCGTGACCCGTTTTCTCGACGGCTCCGTTGAGGTTGTCGATCACGGCAGAGGTATGCCTATGGACTACAACGAAAAGGAAAAGCGCTGGAACTGGGAGCTGCTCTTCTGTGAGATGTATGCCGGCAGTAAATATAATACAAACAACGGCGGAACATACGAGTATTCACTCGGACTTAACGGACTCGGACTTTGTGCCACACAGTATGCTTCGGAGTATATGGATGCTGAGGTGCACAAAAACGGATTTCGCTATGAGATACATTTTAAGGCGGGCGAGCCCGTCAGCGAGCTTCAAAAGGAACCGTACAATAAAAAAGATACCGGGACAAGAATACGCTGGAAACCGGATATCAAGGTGTTCACCGATATTGATATTCCTCTTGAATACTATCAGGAGACTATATTAAGGCAGTCGGTTGTAAATGCGGGAATAAAATTCATTCTTCGCAATCAAACCGGCGAAAAGAGCTTTGATAAATACGAATACTGCTACGAAAACGGTATAGTCGATTATATAAAGGAATTTGTCGGCGACGATGCGTTTTCTTCCGTGCAGTTTTGGCAGGGTGAGAGAAAGGGCAGAGACAGAGCCGATTTGCCCGAATACAAGGTTAAGCTCAATGTTGCGCTGTGTTTTTCCAATAAAAAACAGCTTAAGGAGTATTACCATAATTCCAGCTTTCTTGAACACGGCGGCGCTCCCGAAAAAGCTGTAAAAAGTGCGTTCGTTTCGCAGATTGACAGCTATTTAAAAGCAAACAGCAAGTATTTAAAGAGCGACAGCAAGATAAATTTCCAGGATGTGGAGGATTGTCTTGTGCTTGTTTCGTCATCCTTTTCAACTCAGACGTCATACGAAAATCAGACCAAAAAAGCTATAACCAATAAATTCATTCAGGAGGCTATGACGGATTTTCTCCGCCATCAGCTTGAAGTGTATTTTATAGAAAACAGAATAGACGCCGAAAAAATTGCCGAGCAGGTGCTCATAAATATGCGTTCGCGCGTCAAGGCCGAATCCACAAGGCTCAACATTAAAAAGACGCTTCAAAGCGGCAACAGTATGACTGACAGAATCGAAAAATTCGTTGACTGCCGCTCAAAGGACGTTTCTGAGCGTGAAATATTCATAGTGGAGGGCGACTCGGCTCTCGGTGCCTGCAAGCAGGCGAGAGACAGTGCCTTTCAGGCAGTTATGCCGGTACGAGGGAAAATACTCAACTGTCTTAAGGCCGAATACCCCAAAATATTTAAAAACGACATTATAACAGACCTTATCAAAGTGCTCGGCTGCGGCGTTGAGGTAAGCTCCAAGGCAAATAAAAATCTGTCTCTTTTCAATATGGATAATCTTCGTTGGAGCAAGGTCATAATTTGTACCGATGCCGACGTTGACGGTTATCAGATACGGACGCTGATATTAACGATGATTTATCGTCTTATGCCCACGCTTATAAAAGAGGGTAAGGTGTTTATAGCCGAATCTCCGCTTTACGAAATAACTTGCAAGGACGAGACCTGGTTTTGCTACACCGAAAAGGAAAAGCAGGATGCCCTTCTTGAAATCGGAGACAGAAAATATACCATACAGCGTTCAAAGGGTCTCGGTGAAAACGAACCCGAGATGATGTGGCTTACCACAATGAATCCCAAAACCCGTCGTCTTATAAAGGTCGAGCCGGATTATTCACCCGAGGCTGTCGCCGATAAATTTGACCTTTTACTCGGCGACAATTTACAGGGCAGAAAAGATTATATTGCCGAAAACGGTGCTCAGTACATTGATATGACTGACCTTTCTTAACGTTATCACGGCAAATCAGGAGAGTCGGAAAATGGCTAAAAGAACCAAGAAAAACGAAACAGACCGAAATTCGGAGGAACTTAACATAAACGCTCATATTCTCGGTGCAGGCGAGGTGGTAGAGCAGCATATAACCGATACGCTTGAAGTTAACTATATGCCGTATGCCATGAGTGTTATTATGTCGCGTGCCATTCCCGAAATAGACGGTTTTAAACCGTCACACAGAAAGCTGCTTTATACAATGTATAAAATGGGGCTGCTTCAGGGAGGCACTATAAAATCCGCCAATATAGTCGGCCGCACCATGCAGCTGAACCCCCACGGCGACGCGGCAATTTACGAGACGATGATTCGTTTGGCGCGCGGTAATGAGTCGCTTCTTCATCCTTATGTTGAGTCAAAGGGTAACTTCGGTAAATCGTATTCAAAAAATATGCAGTATGCGGCTTCGCGTTATACCGAGGCAAAATTAGCCCCGATTTCAGCCGAGCTTTTCCGCGATATAGATAAGGACACGGTCGATTTTGTACCGAACTACGACAATACTATGACCGAGCCCACGCTTTTGCCCGTTACATTTCCGTCGGTGCTCGTAAACGCCAATATGGGTATAGCCGTCGGTATGGCTTCAAATATTTGTTCGTTCAACTTGAAAGAAATCTGCGATACTACCGTGGCACTTATAAAGGACCCTGATGCCGATATAACCGAAACGCTAAAGGCTCCCGATTTTATAGGCGGCGGTCAGATACTCTACGATGAAGATAAAATGAACGAGATATTCCGCACGGGTCGCGGAAGCTTCAAAATTCGCGCAAAGTACAGCTATGATAAAAAGAATAACTGTATTGATATATACGAAATTCCGGCGACCACCACTACGGAGGCGATAATCGATAAGATAGTCGAACTCGCAAAGGGCGGCAAGGCTAAGGAAATTTCCGATATCCGCGACGAGACCGATAAAAAGGGTCTTAAAATAACAATCGATTTAAAGCGCGGCACAGATGCAGACAAGCTTATGAAAAAGCTCTATAAAATGACTCCGCTCGAAGATTCATTCGGCTGTAACTTTAATGTCCTTATAGCAGGAACGCCGAGAGTCCTCGGAGTGCGCGAGCTGCTTTTGGAATGGATAGCTTTCCGTACCGAATGTGTAAATCGCCGCGTCTTTTTTGACCTTTCCAAAGCAAAAGACAGGCTGCATCTTTTAGAGGGACTTCAAAAAATTCTTCTCGATATAGATAAGGCAATAAGAATAATACGCTCAACGGACGAGGAGTCCGAGGTTGTTCCGAACTTGATGATAGGCTTCGGAATAGATAAGATACAGGCGGATTATGTGGCTGAAATCAAATTGCGCCACTTAAACCGTGAGTATATTTTAAAGAAAACGGAAGATATAGAAAAGCTGAGAGCCGAAATCGAGGATATGGAGGATATTCTCGCAAGTCGCTCAAGAGTTAAAAAAATTATCGTAAACGAGCTTTCGGATGTCGTTAAAAATTACGATAAGCCGCGTCGTTCGGAAATAATCTACACAAGTGATATAGATGACGAATCGGAGCCCGATGAGGAGATACCGAATTATCCCGTTACGCTGTTCTTTACCAAGGAGGGCTATTTCAAAAAGATAACTCCGCAGTCACTGCGTATGAGCGGTGAGCAAAAGCTAAAGGAAAACGATGAAATAATCGAGACCGTTGAGGCTACAAACAATACCGAGCTTTTGTTCTTTACCGATAAGTGCCGTGTTTATAAAGCCAAAGCTGCCGATTTTGATGACAGCAAGGCGAGTGTCCTCGGTGATTATGTGGCTTCAAAGCTTGAGATGGAGCCCGATGAAAACGCCGTGTATATGGCGGTTACAACAGACTATAAGGGCTTTATGCTGTTCTTCTTTGAAAACGGCAAGCTTGCCAAAATAGACCTCTCCGCCTATGAGACTAAAACGAACCGCAAGAAGCTGATTAAGGCGTATTGTGAGAAATTCCCGTTAGTCAATATGTTCTGCGTGACTGAGGATAAGGAGTATGTTATGAAGTCCACCTCCGGCAGAATTCTTCTTCTCAATACCGGCGCAATAGCTGTCAAAACGACCAAGGATTCTATGGGCGTATCGGTTATGACTCTCAAAAAAGGGCATAGGGTATCTTCCGTAAAAGAGTATACCGATGGTGAGTTTGTAAAGCCTGCGAGATACAGGACGAGAACTTTGCCTGCCGCCGGTGCGACTTTGTCGGCTGATGATGTCGGCGAGCAGCTTACACTTTAACTTAAAAAATATACCGTGTTTCGAAGTGTTTCGAAATTCGTTTTTCGGAATTAGGTATATTTTTTTGTTTTCGGGTGTCAACCGATAATGCATGAGTGTTGACTATGCATTTCGGATGTTGTATAATTCCGATATAAGTAAATGTCTGTTTCGGGGCTTAACGGAGGTTAATATGAAAAGACGAACTAAAATAATTTCGGCTGTTATGGCTCTCGCAATACTTGTATGCGTGTTCGCTGTACTTGCGACGTCGTTTGCCGTTGACACTTCTTCCGAAAGCGCATCCTTCAGAGTTGACGCTCAGATTATGGGCTATAACAGGGTAGAGGTAAAAATATATGCTCCGGCAGGGGCCGCGGGCGGCAGTTATACGCTTAAATATGATTCCAAGTATATGAGGCTTGATAAGCCTGAAGAAAATGAAAAAGGCGAGCAGACATCGGTTACTTCGTACGAAAACGGCGGGACGGCAATAACAAATTATAATTTTTCACAGGATTCTTTAAGATGCTCGGCAGCCGCGCCGAAATCCTCTTCGACGGAGCAGCTGTACGGAAGCTATATTTTCAGGTTTGACGACGGCTATAAAGAAGGCAGCATATCTGTAACTGCATTTGATATTTACAGCGGAGATGAAACTCCAAAGCTTCTCGGCTCCGATAAAACCGCAAAATGTGACTTTGACGTAAAGGCGGCTCCCGCGAACACAATATCGCTGAAATATATAGGAGATAAATATTACTATATGGTTAGCGGCAAAAATGATACTTCATACAGCGGGCTTGTAAATTATTACGGCAAATATTATTATGTCGAAAACGGTGTGCTGAACTGGGATTACTCAGGTCTTACTAAGTATTATGATACTTGGTATTATGTCGAAAACAGTGAGCTTAAATGGAATTATACGGGTCTTACAAAGTACTACGGTACATGGTATTACGTCGAAAACAGTGTTCTTAATTGGAACTATACGGGGCTCACGAGCTACTACGGCACATGGTATTACGTCGAAAACAGCGTCTTAAATTGGAACTATACGGGGCTCACAAACTATTACGGCACCTGGTATTATTGCGAGGGCAGTGTACTTAATTGGGATTACACCGGTCTTACAAAATATTACGGCACATGGTATTACGTCAAAAATGGCGTGCTTGACTGGAATTATACGGGATACACCTATTATTATGGCACACGTTACTATGTCAGAAACGGAGTTCTTGCGTAATACGCATTGTATTTGATTGTTTCTCGCTTGCTTAAAGACTGCTGCATACAAAATATTGCAAAACCGTTCATTAATTTGAACGGTTTTTTGTTTTTTGAGAAATGTGTCAATGCAACACTTTTGCATAAAAACTATTGCAATTATATACTGGTTGTTGTATAATTCGAATAAACGGCAGGGCTTTATGCCGTAAAAATCAGGGAGGATATTAAATTTATGAAAAAATTCAAAAAGTTGATTGCGGTTGTACTGACTGTTATTCTATCGCTGTCTGTAATGTCGGTCGTCGCTTTTGCGTCTACTACCGATTCACTTAAGCGAACGGATGACGGTACTTGGCTCTATATGGAAAACGGTGAACATAATGCCAACTACACAGGCCTTGTTAAGTATTATGACACTTGGTATTATGTTGAAAACGGCGTTCTTAATTGGGATTATACAGGCCCTACCGAGTATTACGGCACAACATATTATGTCATAAAAAGTATACTTAAATGGGATTATTCAAGCCTTGTTTATGTTGGTGATGTTTGGCATTATGTAGAAAATGGTGTTTATTCGAATGATTACACCGGTCTTACAAAATATTACGGCACTTGGTATTATGTTGAGGACGGCGTTCTTAATTGGGATTATACCGGACTCACTAAGTATTACGATACTTGGTATTATGTTGAGGATAGTGTTCTTAATTGGAATTATACCGGACTTACTCAGTATTACGATACTTGGTATTATGTTGAGGACGGTGTTCTTAACTGGAATAAAAACGGTCTTTATAATTACTACGGCAATGAATGGTGCTATCTTACAAACGGTCAGATCGACACTTCCTATACAGGACTTGTAAATTATTATGGCACATGGTATTACGTAGAGGAGGGCTTCCTCAATTGGGACTATTGTAGCCTTACAAATTATTACGGAACATATTACGGCGTGGTAAACGGGGTTCTTGACTGGAATTTCTCTGGTGTTTTAAGATACGGCACTACCCTTTATTATGTAAGAAACGGCGTTCTTGATTGGAACTATAAAGGCAAGGCGATGTATTGTACGGGCAAAACATACACCTTCAGAAACGGTGCCGCCATAGATTATGATGGCTATGTTGCCGACGCCGCACAGGCTCTTGCCCTCATAAAATATTATGAGGCTAAGGAGGGCAACACAGTTACATTGGTAGAAGCCGAGGGAATGCCGGATGATGTATACAACGGTGTGGCTGTTACAGTAAAAATAAGAAGTAACGACGGCTCGGAGGAATACTATACCGCTATTACCTGTAAGAACTTCCAACAGTACACAAACCTTATAGGAATTATGGAAAACGAGGGAGACGGTTATCTGTATGTGATTGTTGTAGCCGGCAACCATAACGAGGATAACTCGGTGGTACTGTCAAATGACGCGATATTAGCTTATCTTGACGGAATGGATTCTTTTGCCCTGTTAAATCCAATTAGTGTATAATAATGTTTTATGATATCGGATATAAAGCCGTATCCGTCCGCTGAAATATTTAATAACAAACACAGAAGAAGGTCTGTCGGTTAAACCGACAGACCTTCATTTTGTCCGAAATTTATTGAAGAATCAGGGTATTTATACTTCTTATTTCATGCCGTCTTCATAAGCCTTGATCATCTTCTTGACCATCTGTCCGCCGATAGAGCCGGCCTGCTTAGAAGTAAGGTCGCCGTTATAACCCTGCTTGAGATTTACACCAACCTCATTAGCAGCTTCCATTTTGAATCTGTTAAGAGCTTCCTTAGCTTCCGGAACAACGTTCTTGGAACTTGACATTTGAAAACACTCCTTTTCATTACAATTTGCGTTTGCATTACTATTTTTTACATAGAGTGTTTTTATATTAAATAAAATAAATGCTAAAAATGTTATTTTTTGTAACTTAATAAGCGGATATTTCAAATGCGTTGTTTGATTCTATATAAAACTCTTTTAAAGACGAGCATATTATTATATGTGAATTGATTTTTCGTATTTTTACTCGTTTCGGTGTGATTCTCATAAAATCGGCGGCTTGAAATCCGCTCCAAAACCCACTCAAAAGCCATCGATTTTCGTTTCAAAAATCATAAAAGTTCCAAATCAAAGCCTTTCATATTCTTTGTCAATAAACCCTAAAGCACGGTGCATTAAATCTTGTTGACCGTGTATAGATTACTCTTTTGCTCGCCGCCGATAAACCGCTTTGATATAGTTATGTAACCACCGCTTTCCAGCGAATGCAAAACTTTTCTGCAAGTAGATGCACACATCGAACAGCTTTTTGCAATCATAGGCACCGACCAAAAACTTTGCCCTGCCGAGTCCTTTGCCCGAACGAGAAAAGAATAAACGATGAATTCATTCGGTGACAATCGTTCATCAAAAATCCTGTTTGGCAAAAGAAAAAATTGACCGCTGCAATTTTTACGCATATGAAAACCTCCTTTAAAATTATTCGAGAGAATATTTTTCCGAGTGGAAAGCAAAAGAAAAAACACCGTTCAAAACCCCCTCTACTATACGGAGAAAAATTCCCGTTTTGTTCGGGTGTTTTTCAAAATTCTTTACACCTTGTTTACATTCGATTTTACTATAAAAAAATACCCCTCTATAATACAGAGAAAAATTCAAGTTTTGTTGATGTGTTTTTAGAAATAATATTTGTGTTAGTACTAAAATTTACTCGTTTGTCAATTGCGATGTTGTTTGTAAAATAGAATTATGATATAGTAATCACATTAAGATATGACTAAGGAATCGAGGAAGAAGTATGAATAACAATCCACGATGCTTATATAATAATAGTTTTGATGAATTTATAAATGAAGATGCAAATGCAATATTAGGTGAATTGTGTGACCGCTATCACGGTAACGCTTTGACCACAACGATTGAAGCATGGAAGAATGAAATTACAATTATGCAAGACGTAATTTCGCAATTAGAAGATTATGACGGCAAAATTATATTTGAATATGACATACCACGTTTAGGCAAGAGGGTTGATGTTGTTCTTCTCTTAAACGGAATCATTTTTTGTTTGGAATTTAAGAATGGAGAGAAAAATATTCTTGAAAATGATATTGACCAAGTGCTTGATTATGCTCTTGATTTGAAAAATTTTCATAAGCTGAGCGAAGATAAAATTATAGTTCCTGTATTGATTGCAACAGAGTATAAAAATCATACAGATATAATTCAAATGTCTATTTACGATGATAAGGTTGTCAATCCGTTAGTTACAGGCAAAACCGGATTATTAGAAGTGCTTTCTAAAATACTTTTCCGTTATCCAAACGAGTCAAAAGTTGATGATAATTGGATTATAAGTCCTTATGCACCAACGCCGACAATCATTGAAGCGGCAAGGTCTCTGTATGAAAATCATTCCGTCGAAAATATAACAAGGCATGAGGCGGATAGAGTTTCAACTGACAGAACAATATCATATATTCTCAAGGTAATAAACGATAGTAAAACAAACGGAGAAAAGAGCATTTGCTTTGTAACCGGTGTTCCGGGAGCAGGCAAAACGCTTGTTGGACTTGATGTAGCCATTAAACAAACTTATCAAGGACAAGATGTTCCTGTTGAAGACGAAGGTGCAGTGTACCTTTCCGGTAATGGACCTTTGGTTGCAGTTTTAACTGAAGCTCTTGCACAGGATAATCGTAAAAAATGTATAGCGTCTGGTGAGAAAAAGAAGCTCACAGACTCCAGAAGAGAAGTTAGCAAGTCTATTCAAATGATTCACAGATACCGTGACAATATGCTTGCTAAAATAAAAAATCCCGTTGAAAACGGTATATTGGAAATTGACCCTGAAAAAGCAATTAAGTTGGAAAAATCCGGCTTTGGTGAAGTGGAGCATGTTGCAATATTTGACGAGGCACAACGCTCGTGGACACATAAAAGGTTAGCAGATTATCTCAAACGAGGCGGTACTTATGGCAACAAATTAAAAGTGCCTAATTTCCCAATGTCAGAAGCGGAATTTTTGATTTGGTCATTAGATCAAAGAGAAGATTGGGCAACTATTGTTTGCTTAGTTGGCGGTGGTCAAGAAATAAACACCGGTGAAGCCGGCATCTCGGAATGGATTAACGCCTTAAATCATACTTTCCCTGATTGGAAGGTGTATATTTCACCAAAATTGACTGAAGCTGAATATGCAGAAGGCAAAGTAAACGAACTTTTAAAGAAGAATAATCACGTTACATATTCAGATGATTTGCATCTTGGTGTATCTTTAAGATCTTTCAGGGCAGAAAAATTGTCCGCCTTTGTTCATTCCTTGTTGAGTTTTGAAGATAATGCGGCAGAATTGTATCAAAAAATAAAAGATAAATATCCGATTGTTTTAACACGAGATATTCAAAAAGCTAAAAGCTGGTTGCATCAAAAAGTAAGAGGTAGCGAGCGAACGGGAGTGTTAGTGACAAAAGAGTCTGCTCGTTTCAAGCCGCTTGGAATTCATATATTGCCTTCCGGCGATGAAAATGCAGTTCATTGGTTTTTGGATGATAAGGTGGATACCAGATCTTCAAATTATCTTGAGGATGCCGCAACGGAAATTCAAGTTCAAGGATTGGAATTAGATTATACGTGTTTGCTTTGGGATGCCGATATGCGATATGAAAATGGAGAGTGGCATTTTTACAAATTCAACGGCCATTCAAAATGGAATGAGCAAATCGCAGCAGATAGCGAAAATAAAAAAGAATTGCAAAAATATATGCTCAATGCATATCGCGTTTTACTAACTCGTGCAAGGTCGGGTATGGTGATTTGTGTGCCGTTTGGTAATGGCAATAAAACATCTACCGGCTTTTGGGAGGACAGCACACGTCTGCCTGAGTATTACGATGGAACTTATGAATATTTGAAAAGCTTGGGAATTGAAGAGATTTAATGGTTGCTTAAAATTCTGAATTTGCACGAGGTCAGACGAAAGACTACCGACGATTTTATTATTGTTTATTTGAGCAATGATTCAAGCGATTTTGAACTTGAACTTACTTGGCTTAAAGAACATCCGCAGCCGTACGATTTGGGCGAATGTGAGTTTCATTTGGCATTTAAGGCAGATGATTTTGATTCGGCGCATAAAAAGCACGAAGAAATGGGTTGTATCTGCTTTGAAAATCCTGAAATGGGTATCTATTTCATCGAGGACCCGGATGGCTATTGGCTGGAAATTTTACCGTGATTAAGTTACACTATAATAAAAAGAGTTGAGAAACACAATTTCTCAACTCTTTTATGTTTATGAAAGCAGTTCGCTTAATTTTGAAACTATTTTTTCTTTTTCGCCGTATCCTGTTGTGCTCAACCTCATTAGTGGTAAGTCATACTTTGCGAAAATGCCGTCTTTTAAAATATCCCTTTGATAAGATTATACACAAGGTTTTAGGAATCATAATAAGAAACTTTGGAGTTTGAAGAGTGGCTTGAGAGTAGCTTTCCGAATAGAATCAAGAAAAACAAATAACTATAATTAACCTTACGGAGTCGTTCGAGTAACAGCTCCGTTTTGTTTTTGATTTTTTCTTGCTTTTCCCTTATAAATCCGCAATAATCATTGCTTTAAAGTATATATAATGATATAATTATTATGTGAAATTGTAACTTTTCCAAGTAATTAAATATAATTACAAATATGAACTTTAATGGGGGCACTTATGGGACTGTTTTCTAAACTCTTTAAAAAAAATACAAGTATAGAAGTAACGCCGGAAACCTTTACTACAAGCAATCCCGAATGTCTTAAGCTTTTTGAATTAAAAAAATATATGGATATACTGTTATCACAAAATCAATATATCCCTAAAAGTAAATATAGAAGCAAACTTCTCGAAGACAAGAAAACAATTGAGTATTTCGCTGTGCTTGATAATAGTGGCATGCTTAAATCTTTTTGTGAAAGCAATAAAATAGATATATCAGCTGTTGAATCAACACTTAATTGTTATAGAAATTTTGAAGAAATAGTAGATGCGCATAATGAAGAATACATTCAGCGTGCGATGAAAAGTGAAAAAACATATTTGGACAATATTTTGCACGATGTTGACCCAAAAATCAAATTAGACGATGATCAGCGCCGTGTTATACTAACTGACGAAGATTATTGTCTTGTTATTGCAGGTGCAGGTGCGGGTAAAACAACAACAGTCGCCGCAAAAGTTAAGTATTTGGTTGAGAAAAAGAATATTGATCCTTCTCAAATACTTGTTGTTTCATTTACCAATAAAGCAGTACAGGAACTAAGAGATAAACTTAACAAAGATTTAAAGATTGATTGTCCGATTGCAACCTTTCATTCCACCGGTAATGCAATTTTAAGAAAACGATCGGATGAGAAGTTAAACATCGTTGATTCATCTAAGCTCTATTTTGTTATTCAGGATTATTTTAAAAATTCAATTCTCCAAAACGAAAGTTTAGTCAATAACCTCATATTATTTTTTGCCTCATATTTTGATGCTCCTTATGAAGGCAATGATTTGAATAACTTTTTCAACAAAATAGCAAAATCTAATTTCGCAACATTACGAAGTGACTTAAATGAATTTCAATGCCAAGTTATGGATATAAGAACAAAAAAGTCTGTAACTATACAAAGTGAAGTAATGCGTTCACATCAAGAAGTTGAAATTGCAAACTTTTTATATTTGAACACGATTGAATATGAATATGAGCCCATCTACCGCTATGATATTATGTATGCCAGAAAGCCATATACTCCGGATTTTGCAATTCGTCAGGGAGAAAAAGTAGCGTATATCGAACATTTTGGCATTACACAGGATGGTAAAAATGATCGATACAGCGATGATCAATTAAAAACGTATAAAAAAGCAATTAATGACAAAATCCGTCTTCATCAGCAACATGGCACCACCCTCATTTATACATTTTCTCAGTACGCAGACAAAAGATCTTTAACTGAGCATTTGAAAGAGGAACTTGAAAGCCACGGATTTGTATTAACTCCTCGTTCTAATAAAGAAATTATGGAAAAGCTTGTTTCATCCGAGGAAAATCGTTATATACGTAAACTTGTTAATCTTATTTGCAGATTCATCGGAAACTTCAAGACCAACGGATATACTGTGGATGAATTTAATCGTATGTATCATTCCACACAAAATGTCAGAACACGCCTCTTTTTAGATATTTGTCAAGATTGCTTTCTTGAGTATGAGCGTTACTTAAAAGAAAATAACGCTGTAGATTTCGAGGATATGATTAACGAATCTGCTCGTTTGCTTCGTGAAGTAAAGGAAATGAAGCAAAAACTTGATTTCAAGTATATCATTGTAGATGAGTATCAAGATATTTCTCGTCAGCGCTTTGATTTAGTTACAGCTCTTTCCGATGTGACCGATGCAAAAATTATTGCCGTAGGCGATGATTGGCAATCAATCTATGCGTTTAGCGGCTCAGACATTACCCTTTTTACAAAGTTTGAAGAAAAAATGGGATATGCGAAATTACTGAAAATCGTAAAAACATATCGCAACTCGCAAGAAGTTATCGATATTGCAGGTAATTTCATTCAAAAAAATGATGCTCAAATCTCCAAAGAGCTAAAATCCCCTAAAAGTATTACCGATCCGGTTATAATCTACACATATGATGGCACCAGAAAAAAAGCCAATGATAATAATAAATCAGGAGCAAACTATGCCATCGCACACGCTGTGGAAGTTGCACTTGAGCAAATCATAGAATATAACAAAGAAGAAGGAAAACCTGAAGATTCATCAATTCTTTTGCTCGGACGATTTGGATTCGATGGAGATAGGCTTGAGAAATCAGGATTATTTGAATTTGTCAGCCGAGGCAACAAAATCAAAAGCGTAAAATATCCTAAACTAAACATAACCTTTATGACAGCTCACGCATCAAAAGGACTTGGGTACGACAACGTAATCGTTGTAAACGGCAGAAATGAAACTTATGGTTTTCCATCAAAAATCGAGGATGATCCTGTGCTTTCATTTGTTATTAAAGGTGATCGTTCCATTGATTATGCAGAAGAACGAAGACTTTTTTATGTGGCAATGACAAGAACAAAAAATCGTGTATTCTTTATTGCTCCCGAACAAAATCCCTCTGAGTTTCTTCTCGAAATAAAAAAAGATTACAAGAATGTAGTGTTGCGTGGAAATTGGAATGAAGAAGCGCCGGAAAACAATTATGCGAAAAAAACTTGCCCAATTTGCGGCTATCCTTTGCAATATCGATACAAAAATGCTTATGGTCTTAGACTATACATTTGCACAAACGAGCCTGAAATTTGCGGCTTTATGACTAATGAATACAAAGCCGGAAAACTTTCTATTATGAAATGCGATCAATGCAGAGACGGTTATTTGATTGTGAAACCCGGCAAAGAAAATCAATATTTTTTAGGGTGCACAAATTACAATAAAAACGGAACCGGTTGCGGTAGGTATATTACTCCATCTTACTATTATGAAATGTTCAAACTCTCACCTGATCCTGCTCCTGCAAAAACTTTTCCGAAAGCCAAGAATATATTGCCGAAGAATACCGAAAACTCAAAACTTCAAATAAAAACAGCAAAGCCTGAATATCAAGAACCAAATAACATCGAAAAAGCAAATATTAAGCCTGTATTCTATGCAAAAAAAGACCTAAACGATGTTCTTCACACCGTTTTACAGTGCTTATCGCATATTAGTGATAAAAAATACTATGGTGTTTCAGTCTTAGTTGATGTGTTGAGAGGTTCACAAAGCAAAAAAATTATGGATGCATGTTTGAACCACATCACTGAATATGCTTCGCTTAAAGAGATTGATAGAGAATCTTTAGTTGCTATCATTGAATGGGCTATTGATAATCATTTTATTCTTCAAACTAAAGGTATGTATCCTGTTTTGCATCCTACATATGAGGGAACGCATTATAATGAAACTATAACTGCAAACAAATTAAAAAAGCTGTTAGATTACTTGCAAAGAAACTAATACGGATTTTATTGAAACGGAGGATTTCACTATGGATTCTAACATCGAGCGCTGGTACTCAATGAAAGAAATATGCGAATATCTTGGCGTCAGCCGTGATACCGTACTTGATTGGATAGAAAGAAGAAATATGCCCGCAGCAAAAATTGGACGTCTTTGGAAATTCAAAGTCAGTGAAATTGACGCTTGGATGAAATCCGGTATTGCAGCGGATAAATAATCAAATTTCGGAGGTGCAATATGGCACTTGAAAATAAATTGGGGCTGACAAGCTCTGCCGACCTTGCCCGTGAAGAAGAACGCATCAGCAAGAAAAAGGCTGTTGAACTTTTTGAAACAGGCTTACTCGATACTCTTCCGGCAGGTAAGTTTGTAACATTGCAGGCAATCCACAAGTATCTCTTTGAGGATATTTACGACTTTGCCGGAGAAATCCGCACGGTCAATATGGCTAAAGGTAATTCTCGTTTTGCACCGCTTATGTATTTGCAAGCGGCACTTGAAAACATCGACAAAATGCCGCAGTCAAATTTTGATGAAATAGTAGAAAAATATGTTGAGATGAACATTGCTCACCCGTTCCGTGAAGGTAACGGTCGCAGTACTCGCATTTGGCTTGACCATATCTTGAAAAATGAAATCGGCAAAGTCGTAGACTGGAGCAAGGTGGATAAAGAGGACTACTTACTCGCAATGGAACGCAGTCCGATTAAAGATGTAGAGATTAAAGTGTTGCTAAAAGGTGCACTTACAGATGAAATAAACAGCCGTGAAGTCTATATGAAAGGTATCGACCACAGTTACTATTATGAGGGGTATACAACCTTTAAGGCTGAAGAATTATGATAACGAAACGAGGTGCAAATATGCCAGATAAGAATTGGCAATTTGAACTTGAAGAATATATAAAGCAAGGCGAACCCGACAAAGCCGAAAAAAAGCGAAGCGTGACAAACAGCCATCGGTTTGCAGGCTGTTGACGGGCTGAATACTTCTGACTATTTGTTAGACACCGCCAAAGAGCATATTGAAGGTAAAATCACAATCGACGAGTCTCAAAAGCGTATTCACAGTTACTATGAGCAGCGTTCTGTACGCACCGAGACGGAAAACAAAACCTAAGAAGCGGACATTGTTTCGGCAAGAATTGCAAAGTTATTAGGAGAAAAGGCGTTTCAATTTTCCCTCGCTGAGTGGCTTTCGATTCATTGCAGACTGTTTGAGGGCGTATTCAGTCACGCAGGACAAGTCAGGTAGTACAACATCGCTAAGAAAGAGTGGCTTCTGAACGGCGATACTGTTACCTATGCGGATTGGAACAGTATTAAGGAAACCTTAGATTATGACTTTGCAACCGAAAGACAGTTTTCTTATGAGGGTTTGACTGTAGATGAAGCTGTAAAGCATTTGGCAAAATTTGCTTCGGATATATGGCAAATTCACCCGTTTAGCGAGGGAAACACCCGTGCAACTGCCGTATTTATGATAAAATATATGAAAACATTCGGCTTTAGCGTAAACAACGACGCCTTTGAAAAGAATTCGTGGTACTTCCGCAATGCCTTGGTCAGAGCAAACTACACGAATCTGCAAAAGGGCGTTCACGCCATCACAAAATTCTTGGAAATGTTTTTCAGCAATCTTCTTTTAGGCACGGATTACGAGCTGAAGAATCGTTATATGCACATTGATTATGTGGAGGAAAGCCATCCCCAAAGTATCAATTCCAAAGTTCCAAAGTATCAATTTGATACTTTGGACTGCTCACTGGAAGAACTGGCGGTTTTGGAACTGGTCGCACAAAACCCGGCAATCAAGCAGCAAGAGCTTGTGACCGCAACGGGAAGGTCTATCGCAACCGTAAAGCGGATTATGAAGTCGCTGCAAGATAAAAACTATATCCGCAGAGAAAGCGGCAAGAGATACGGAAAATGGGAAGTGCTAGTTTGACCGGAAACGACCATTGGTAAGCCTACATTAAAAACCTAGTTACAACTATAATAACAACGGGACATACAACATTTAAAAGGAGGCATTTGCAAAATGAGCGAAAGCACGGAATTGTACGAAAAAATGAATGATGAAATCAGAGCCAAGAAACCTAAAATGGCTATTTGCTATGATTTCGACAAGACCTTATCACCCGATGATATGCAAACATTTACGCTCATTCCATCTTTTGGAATAGATAAAAGCGAATTTTGGGGTTCATCCAACAAGCTTGCAAAAGATAATTTGATGGATAATAATTTAGCCTGGATGCATGAATTGATAAGATATTCCGAATTTAAGAGCAAATCACTTAAACGAGAGTATTTCAGGGAAACAGGTGCTGATATTAAGCTTTATAGAGGTGTAAAAACCTGGTTCAAGAGAATGAATGATTATGCCGAAAAGAAAGGAATTGAACTGGAACATTATATTATTTCTTCAGGACTTAAAGAAATAATCGAGGGAAGCGAAATCGCTCAGTACTTTAAACGAATATATGCCTCCACATATCTTTATTCCGCAGATGGCGTCGCAAAATGGCCAGCGCAAGCGATCAATTACACGAATAAGACTCAATTTATATTCCGTATTGCGAAAGGCTTTCTTGAAGAATACGATGAAAGAGTTAATGACAGCATGCCTGATGAATTGTTGAGAATTCCCTATGAAAATATAGTTTACATAGGCGATAGCGCAACCGATATTCCTTGCATGCGATTAGTAAAAAGCAAGGGCGGCTATTCTATCGGTGTTTTTGATCCCCAAAAAGATAACAGAGGAAAAGTTTACCAGTTGTTTAGTGATGGGCGTATAAACTTTTATGCGCCTGCTGATTATTCTGCAAACAGCGAAATTTCCAAATTTATGAAACAAATAATCAATGAAATATCCGCAAAAGAATCAATAAAAACAGAGCTCAGAATTCTAAAGCAACCCGCAGAAGCTTTCAAAATAAAGAAAAGCATTGAAGATATTGTAAGAGCGTATCCTGTCAAAATGTCTGCGAAAGAAAAGCGTGAATTTGAACAAATGACAAGCACTTTAGAATCATTGATTCCAGGGAATATTGATTAGCATTTTTAATGGTGCATGGCTAGAAGGTTATAAGCAAAGATTTAATTTCCCCAACACTAGAATTTATCGGAATGATAAGCTGATATAGCAAGAAGAAAGGGACATATTTATATGGTTAACGGAAATAATGCCAATATTGGCTTTGAAAAACAAATATGGGACGCAGCGTGTGTCCTTTGGGGACATATCCCCGCAGCAGAATACAGAAAGGTTATCGTAGGTCTTATTTTCCTGCGTTACATATCAAGTGCATTTGAAAAACGCTATCAGCAGCTTGTTGATGAGGGCGACGGGTTTGAAGATGATAAGGACGCATACGCAGAGGACAATATCTTCTTCGTACCGGAGGACGCTCGTTGGAGCAAAATTGCTTTGTCTGCTCATACTCCCGAAATCGGTACAGTTATCGACGACGCTATGAGAGCCATCGAAAAAGAAAATACAACTCTTAAAAATGTATTGCCTAAGAACTACGCAAGCCCTGATTTGGACAAGCGTGTTTTGGGCGATGTTGTTGACCTGTTCACTAATATGGATATGGGCGACACCGAGGAAAGCAAAGACCTGCTCGGCAGAACTTATGAGTATTGTATTCAGCAGTTCGCCGCATATGAAGGTGTTAAGGGTGGCGAGTTCTATACCCCGGCAAGTATTGTTAAAACAATCGTTGCTATCTTAAAGCCGTTCAAAAACTGCCGTGTATATGACCCTTGCTGCGGTTCGGGCGGTATGTTCGTGCAGAGTGCAAAGTTCATTCAGGCACACAGCGGCAAGCGTGGAGAAATCGCCGTTTACGGTCAGGAGTCCAATGCTGATACTTGGAAAATGGCAAAAATGAATATGGCTATTCGTGGTATTGACGCAGACTTCGGTCCGTATCAGGCAGATACATTTTTCAATGATCTACACAAGACCTTGAAAGCAGATTTCATTATGGCAAATCCGCCTTTCAATCTTTCCAACTGGGGACAGGAAAAGCTCAAAGAAGATGTTCGTTGGAAATACGGAACGCCGCCTGCCGGCAATGCCAACTATGCGTGGATTCAGCATATGATACACCACCTTGCACCGAATGGAAAAATTGGTCTTGTACTTGCTAACGGTGCTTTGTCCTCTCAGTCAAGTGGCGAGGGCGAAATCAGAAAGAATATTATTCAGGCTGACCTTGTAGAAGGCATCGTCGCTCTGCCGACGCAGCTCTTTTACAGCGTTACTATTCCTGTTACGCTTTGGTTTATTACAAAGAATAAGAAGCAAAAAGGCAAAACCCTGTTTATCGACGCTCGTAAAATGGGTTATATGGTTGACCGCAAGCACAGAGATTTTACCGATGACGATATTCAGAAATTGGCAGATACATTTACCGCTTTCCAAGAAGGAACACTTGAAGATGTAAAAGGCTTCTGTGCAGTTGCCGATTTGCAAGAAATCGAAAAGCAGGACTTCATTCTGACACCGGGCAGATATGTAGGAATTGAAGAAGTCGAGGACGACGGTGAACCATTTGAAGAAAAGATGACACGTCTTACTTCTGAGCTTTCGGAGATGTTTGCTAAGTCTCACGAACTGGAGGACGAAATCCGCAAGAAACTGGGGGCGATTGGGTATGAAATTTAAGACCTATAAAATCAAAGACTTGATAAATGAGATTTCAATGGGTCCCTTTGGTTCAAATATTAAAGTAGAGTGTTTTGTGGACAGTGGTATTCCTGTGCTCAACGGGAGTAACCTGACAGGATTTGCTTTGAATGATAATTCATTTAGATATGTAACGCCTGAAAAGGCAGACTCTCTTGGAAAAGCGAATGCTTATAGGGGGGATATTGTTATCACTCATAGGGGAACTCTTGGACAAATAGTTTTTATACCTAAAAATTCAAAACATAGTCGCTATGTTATTTCTCAGAGCCAGTTTAGAGTCAAATGTAATGAGAAAATCTTACCTGAATATTTGGTATATTATTTTCATACCAACGCAGGACAGCATAAATTGCTTTCCAACGCTTCTCAGGTTGGAGTTCCCGCTTTAGCTCGTGCATCAACGACTTTTCAAACACTTGAGATTGACATTCCCGATGTAACCGAACAGAGGAAAATTGTTGATTTATTGGAAACCATCAGAGAGAAAATTGAACTCAATAATGCCATAAACAATAATTTAGAGCAGAAAGCTCAGGCTTTGTATGAAAACATCTTCTGTATATCTTCAGATATTGACACAAAACACATTTCGTTATCAGACTTAATGGATTATGCTGGTGGAAGCCAACCGCCCGCATCGGAATTCGTTTTTAGTGAAAGAAATGGTTACATACGCTTTGTCCAAATTAGAGATTATGATACAGACAGCCATATAACATATATTCCCGACTCGCCTAAAAACAAACTTTGTGAGGAGCACGATATAATGATAGCCCGATATGGAGCTTCTCTTGGACGTATATGTTTCGGAATTAACGGAGCTTATAATGTCGCCCTTGCAAAGGTGTTTCCCAAAAAATCCTTTTTCAGAGAATTTTTGCGTTGTTATTTATCTTCTCGTACATTTTACGAAGGAATAAATAATAAAGGTGGCAGAAGTGCTCAGGCAGGTTTCAATCAAAGCGACATCAACTCTTTTGAAATTGATTTTCCGGTCGATGAAACCATCGTAAAAAAATTTGAAAGTACGGTTGCTCCAATGTTTGAGCAGCGCCTACAGCTTAAGAAGGAAAATCAACATCTTGCTTCTTTGCGTGACACCCTATTACCAAAACTAATGTCCGGTGAATTAGATGTTTCCAATGTCGAAATCTAAGCCGCTAAATTATTGTTTATAGAAAGAAATACAATAGTTAATGATTACTGATTGGTTAATGGTTATTATTACAGGTGTATATGTAATTGCCACAATTTTTATTTGTGTTTTTAATTATAGAAGTGCAAATGCTAGCAAAGAACAATTACACGAAATGAAAAAACAACAAGAACAAAATATCGGAATTCAGTTGTATGAAAAAAGAAAAGAAGTTATATCGAATTTTAATGCAGATAGTTACAACAAATATTATTGGGATATTATGATTCTGTTTTCTTCTGAGATTTTTGATGATTTTGTTAATCTTGGATTTATAAAACAAAAAATAAATGGTTTGGAAAATAGAAAAGATTATTTTGAAAGCCATTTGAGAGATTATGATATTGAAGCATTTGAAAAATACAAAGATTTGGAACAATATTGTAAAGACGGAAGAGATGAATATAAATCAGAGATTGAAAGATTTTTAAAATTATGTGATGAGTATTCATTTGCACAGTTTTATGAACCGGAAAATCAGATTGTTAATTTTGATATGAGAATTATATTAAAAAATATAGATGATAAAACTAAAGAGTTATTAAATAAAGAAGGAACCTTTTCACTAAAACTTAAGAAGTTTTTAAAAGAGAGCATATCGGCAAAATAAAATTAACAGAGGTGTAAACCATGCCATTTACAGAAAATAATTACGAACAGGCAATAATTCAATTGTTTAGAAATGATTTGGGGTACGATTACGCATACGGTCCCGATATAGAAAGAGACTTTTACAGCCCGTTATATGAGGAAGTTCTGCTTGACTCTCTGTACCGCTTGAACAGAGGGCTGCCTGATGACGCAATTCAGGACGCCTTATTCAAGCTCAAAAATTTTGAAAACGGAGAACTGGTGCAGAAAAACGCCGTGTTTATGGACTATCTGCAAAACGGTATCCCGGTAAGATATTTTGTTGACGGTGAGGAGAGCTCCTCTATCGTCTATCTCGTTGACTACAAAAATCCCGACAATAACTCCTTTATCGTAGCTAACCAATGGACTTTTATTGAGAACAGTAACAAACGCCCCGATGTAATTCTCTTTTTGAACGGCTTGCCGGTTGTATTGGTCGAGCTGAAATCTCCGTCCCGTGAAGAAACGGACGCTTCCGAAGCGTACAGGCAGCTCCGTAATTATATGCAGGAAATTCCGTCAATGTTTGTATATAACGCTATCTGTGTTATGAGCGACCAGTTGACCTCCAAAGCGGGTACGATCACCTCCGGTGAAGACCGCTTTATGGAGTGGAAAACAAAAGATGGCGACTACGAAAACACGCAATATGCACAGTTTGACACTTTCTTTGAGGGTATGTTCCAAAAGGAAAGATTACTTGATATTATCAAGAATTTTATCTGTTTTTCTAATGAGGGTATGAACTCCTTTAAAATTCTTGCAGGATACCACCAGTATTTTGCCGTAAGAAAAGCGATTGAATCTACAAAACACGCTACCGTTACCGATGGTAAAGGCGGTGTGTTCTGGCATACACAAGGAAGCGGAAAATCGCTTTCTATGGTATTTTATGCTCACTTATTACAACAAGCGTTAGACAGCCCGACTATTGTTGTAATTACCGACCGAAACGACCTTGACGACCAACTTTACGGTCAGTTTGCAAAGTGCAAAGACTTTTTAAGGCAAGAGCCAATGCACGCCGAAAGCAGAGAAAACTTAAAATCTCTCCTTGCCGGCAGACAGGCAAACGGTATTATTTTTACCACTATGCAAAAGTTTGAGGAGTCTCACGAAGCGTTATCCGAACGCCACAACATTGTGGTTATGGCAGACGAAGCACACCGTGGACAATACGGACTGACTGAAACCGTGGACGCTAAAACCGGTAAGGTTAAAATAGGAACTGCTCGCATTATTCGTAATTCACTTCCTAATGCTACATATATCGGATTTACAGGCACTCCTATTTCGTCTAAAGACCGCAGTACCCGTGAGGTATTCGGTGATTATATCGATATTTATGATATGACACAAGCGGTCGAGGACGGTGCAACACGTCCTGTTTATTATGAAAGCCGTGTTATCAAGCTCAATCTTGATGAAGCAACATTGAAGTTGATTGACAAAGAATATGATATTATGTCTGCCAATGCCGATGAAGAAGTTATTGAAAAGAGTAAGCGTGAACTTGGTCAAATGGAAGCTGTACTTGGCAATGACAATACTATAAATTCGCTTGTAAGCGATATACTCGACCATTATGAAAATAACCGTGAAAATTTGCTCACCGGTAAGGCGATGATTGTTGCTTATTCTCGCCCTATCGCTATGAAGATTTACAAGCGTATCTTAGAACTTCGTCCTGCTTGGACAGAAAAGGTTGCAGTTGTTATGACTTCCGGCAACAATGACCCAGAAGAATGGCGTGAGATAATCGGTAATAAGCACCACAAGGACGAACTTGCAAAGAAATTCAAGGACAACAACAGTCCACTTAAAATCGCAATCGTTGTAGATATGTGGCTCACAGGCTTTGACGTGCCGTCCCTTGCAACGATGTACGTTTATAAGCCGATGTCCGGGTACAATCTTATGCAGGCTATTGCCCGTGTAAACCGTGTATTCCGTGACAAAGAGGGTGGTCTTATTGTTGACTATGTGGGTATTGCAACAGCACTTAAAAAGGCTATGAACGATTACACCGCCCGTGATAAAAAGAATTACGGTGACACCGATGTTGCAAAGGTTGCATATCCTGAATTTCTTAAAAAGTTAGACGTGTGCCGAGATAAATTCCATGGCTATGATTATTCGAAATTCACAACCGGAACGGATCTTGAAAGGTCTAAGACTATCAGCGGCGCTGTCAACTTCATTATGGGCAGAGAAAAAATCGACGATAAGGACTCGTTTGTAAAAGAAGCGCTTATGCTTCATCAAGCATTGTCTCTTTGTTCTTCGTTGGTTGATGAAGGTGACAGGCTTGAAGCAGCTTTCTTTGATGCTGTTCGTGTGCTTGTTCTCAGGCTTACAAATACCGGTGTAGGTAAAAAAATCTCCTTACCGGAAATGAACGCAAGAATAAATGAACTCCTCAAGCAAAGCATTAAAAGCGACGGAGTAATCAATCTTTTCTCAGATATCAAGGAAGAATTTTCTTTGTTTGACCCGAAATTCCTTGAAGAAGTTGCCAATATGAAGGAAAAGAATCTTGCTGTCGAGTTGCTTAAAAAACTTATTGCAGAACAGGTATCTGTTTATCGCAGAACAAATATCGTTAAATCCGAGAAATTCAGCGAAATTATGCAGCGTTCCATCAACGCATATCTGAATGGTATGTTGACAAATGAAGAAGTAATTGAAGAAATGCTGAAGTTGGCAAAGCAGATTGCAGCCGCACAGAAAGAGGGCGACAAACTCGGACTTACATCCGATGAGCTTGCATTCTACGATGCCCTCACAAAGCCGCAGGCAATCAAAGATTTTTACGAAAATGACGAACTCATTGCCATTACGAAAGAACTTGCCGATACGCTTCGCAGAAACAAGACGATTGACTGGCAAAAGCGCGAGTCGGCAAGAGCAAAAATGCGTATGCTTATCAAAAAGCTTTTGAAGAAGCATAAATATCCGCCCGAAGGTATGGAAGACGCAGTTCAAACGGTTATGACTCAGTGCGAACTTTGGACAGATAATATGGAGATGTAAAAATGAACACACAGAAACTCAATTCAACGATAAACGAATTTATAAGGAAAAAGAAGTCCAATGCTGCGTATTACGAAGAAAATTGGGCTGAACGCAAAGAACGTAAAGAGTATTACCAGTCGTTTACCAAGGACAGGCTTTTGGCTATGACTGAGGAGGAATTCTTAGAGTACATCAGCAATCTGTGGTCTATGCTTATTTGGGGTAACAAGAAATATGTTGTTGACAAAATGATTGCCGACAACGGTTTTGGCACACTCAAAAAGCAGTTGGCTGAATTACTTTATGGCACAAGCCCTATTGAAAAGCGTTGGGATGTATTTTTGAAGTCCATAAAGGGTATGGGTCCTGCAACTATAAGCGAGTTGCTTACATATGCAAATCCGAAGGAATATGTAATTTTTAATAAAACAACAATTCTTTGCTATGGCTATCTTGATATCCCCGATATGCCGAAATATAACTATCAGTACACCGGAAAGAAATATGCTGAAGTTTGCGCCATTGCAAAAGAAATCGCCGAAGAACTAAAGAAAGCAGGTGCCACCGATTATGATCTTTTGGCAGTAGATTATTTTATGTGGGATGAAATATTGCCACTTGCTGAAAAGAAAACTTCGGACACTCCTGCTACTACTGAAGTTAAGAAACCTGTTACTGCGAATGATTCAAAATCTCTTCACGATGAGATTAAAGAAAAATTGGTTGCAATCGGTGAGCTCCTCGGATTTGATAGCCGTTCTGAAGTTAAGATTGCCACCGGTGCGGTTGTAGATGCCGTATGGGAAGCGAAAATCGGCAATATGGGTAAAGCAATCTATGTGTTTGAGGTGCAGTCCAAAGGCTCAATAGATAGCTTGATTCTAAATCTCAAAAAAGCACAGAGCAACGCTGCAGTTCAGGCGGTTGTAGCTGTGGCAGACGAAGAACAGCTTGCAAAGATTATCTGTGAGAGTGCTGGGGTTATTGATGAAAAATCTCTACGCACTTGGGATTTAGAAGATGTTTTGGCAGTCTATGATTCCCTCGTCCGAGCTCACGAGTCAATTAACAAACTGGCACTCGTTCCGGAAAGGTTTTAAGTATCAAACCAACAGGAGGCAAAAATGAACTGGTCTACTTTTCAAACTTATAATGATTCTCCAGAGAGAGCATTTGAAATTTTATGTAACCAATTGTTTGAAAACTGGAATAAGAGAGAATACAATGATAAACTTGCCTCTTTCAGCGTTGTTAATGGATCTGGCGGCGATGGCGGTGTAGAATCTTATTCTACTCTAACCGATGGAAAAATTGTTGGATTACAGGCAAAATGGTTTCTTTACAGTCTTTCTGATAATCAAATCCAACAAATAAAAAAATCAATTGAAACTGCTGTCAAAATTCGTCCGCAGATATTCCGATATATTGTATGTATACCTCGTGACCTAGCATCCGACACCGGAAGAGGTACTAATACAGAAAGCAAACGTTGGGAAGCTTTATTGAAAGATGTTAAATCAAAACATCCTGATCTAATTGTTGAATTGTGGAACGAAACTCGTATAGTAAAAGAATTACAAGAGGACTCATCAGCCGGTATCAAGAAATATTGGTTTGAAAATTCTGAAACATCTGAAGATTCTTTCATTTTTGCTTTTAGAAAAAGCAAAGAAAGTTGGTTAAAAACAAAATATGTTCCCGACCTAAATGCGTATGGAAGTATCGACAATTATATTTCATTAACTTTGGGTGAAGTAAACAAACGAGGAGAATTAGCCGATACATCCTTGAAGGTTGCTGTTCTGTGTGAACAATTAGATAAAGCAATACTTGAATTTCAAGAAGTATTAAAGGATAAAGATGCAGAATTAAAAGCTGAATTAGATAATATTTTTGCAAAAGCAAGCTTGCTTAGTAGCACCTGTATGACTATACACGCTTGGTGTATACAAGAATCTGTTTCTATTTGCGACATCGATAGAAGTGCATTTAGTTTTGACTTTGAAAGTAGCCGTGAAACTATAAATAGAAGTCACGGAACAGTGCATCATCACTTTCACCTATCAGAAGTAACAAAAGTTCTTCGCAGATTATCTTCTATTGATATATACCGAATTCTTGATGAATTCGACTCTAGTTTATGTACGAACCCAGTTTTATTTTTAGGTGAACCGGGGACAGGGAAAACACACGGAGTTGCAGCTTCATCAGAAAAGTTATTTGGTAACTGTATTCACACTCCATTAGTTATACAGGCTCGTAATATTTCTCCAAGCTCGAATTGGAAAGATATAATTAGTTCTGCTCTTGGGTTATCCTCAAATTGGAGCGAAGATGAAATATGGCAAGCAATGATTTCAATGGTGAATAGACATCGTTTTTCTTCTGCATACATAGATTCTAATATTAAAATCGTTCCTAAGATTCTTTTAATTGTGGATGGAATAGACGAATGTGCTCCGTATGAAATTTGGAATGACCGAATAAAAGAAGCGGGCATAATAACAAAAAGATATCAGCAAATCAGATTCTGCTTTACATCTAGACCATTTGTATTTCCTAAGAAACTAAGTGGTGTTACAACAAAACGCTTGGGCTCTGCTGGCGACGTACCTACTCACACTTTGTTTGAACGTTATATGGAAGCATACAATATTAACGCTCAAAATTACGGATGGTTAAAATTCGCTTTAACCACACCTTTATCATTAAAAGTGTTTTGTGAGCTAAACGAAGGAAAAACTGTAGAATATACAAAAAATACCGATGTTTCTTTAACAAATTTATTGCACAGTAAAATTGACCTTATTGAAAACGAATTTGCCAAAGAAGAAAAAATATCCATTAAGAATCAGTATATTCTAAGAGCTATATTAGAGCTTTCAAACCTGTTTTTAAAGAGCAAATCCATTGAATATAGCGATGTCATTTCATATCTAATTAGTAATCTTGGTACAACTCAACAACAATGCGAAAGAGTTCTACAGTATTTGGAAAACTATGGAATTCTTTCGTCTTTTTGCAAACACGGAGAAGGTTTGAATCCGGATTTGTATTTCTATATCCCGGGAATACAAGGTTATTTCGATTATGCAATGGCATTAAAATTGTTGGAGTCATATGATCATCCGCAAAATATAGATTTTGAACAGTGTTCTGCAATAGAAAATGAGGCTTTGTATGCATTGTCCGTAATGGCGATGCAAAACCATAATTATTTAATTACCAGAAATAAGACTATTGATGAATGGTCTAAACAAGATCTGCAGCTTTTTGCTTTGAGGCACACCTCTCACGAAAATGGAGCATTGTTCAAAGAACGTTCATTAGAAATAATGTCTGAAAATGCAGATGGACTAATGACTATTACCAACAACCTTATTTTACCGCTTTGCAGAGATGTCGATCATCCTCTTGGTGTTAAACTGTTGGATGAGTTTCTCTTTTCCTTTGGCTTACCCGCACAACGCGATCTGTTTTGGTCTGTGCCCAGCTTTCTCAGAGATTCTGATGGCTATAAGTGGCATACTTTGCAGTCGATTAATTTAGATGAAGAAGAGTATGTACTGACTAAGGAAGATGTTTTTAACGGATGCCCTTCTGTATATGCGTGGTCACTTTCGACATTAAATAATACTTTACGAAAAGAATACCGTTCCAACCTTATGCGTTGGGCAAAATACAATCCTTGTGAATTCTATAATTTGTTTATAAAATTTTCCACTATAAACGATCCGCAAATTAGAAGTGATCTATTTTCAATCCTTGTATGCTTAGTATATGACGGTGCTGATAGTGCCCTTATTAAAAAAGCCAGCGATTGGATGATGGATAATATTTTAAGTCCATCAAAAGTGCTTAATATTATGGATGTATCTATACGATACTACGCTATTGCTATAGTTCATAAGGCAGTTTTAGTTGGACTTTATAATAGTACTGATGTTTCAACTTATATGCCACCCTATAAGGCTGATAGTTATGATATTCCACTCGACGAAAAAGCGTTATCTGGAACACGGATGAGCGGATATAGTGCTATCGACTATAACTTAGCAAGATATGTTTTGATTGATCATTTCGAATCGGCATTTTCACAATATGGTCATAGAGATGGCGATCAAATCACCGATTTAATAAGCAAAGTTGCTCAACGTCAACCCGAATTTGCAAACATTAAAAATGAACAATTTATTATATCAGCTGCTTTTGCATATCTTTCGCAAGTAGGCTGGAATGAAGATGAATTTTATAATTTTAAACAAAAAGAACAGGGTGATGGGATAATAGGTGGATTAGATGTTGCTATATTAAGAAGGTACACTCCTGCGACACATGGCTCAAAAAGTTCTGTTATGACAGTATGTGAAAAATACATTTGGCAATTTCGAAATCATATGGGCGGATTTCTTGCAGATAGATTATTATATTGGAATAACTACGAGCCAGAAAATACTAGAGATTATGGATTGCTTGATGATTTCATAATACCTATACAGGATGTCGAACAAATTGATCCCGATGAATTGCCCGAGGATAATCCTTGGTATATTCCCGAACCAAAGACTGCAATCATAGAAGCAGAAAACTGTAGTAAAGAAGAAGTTATCAATAGCGTCATTCACGCCCCAAACTTGAATTGGGATAAATGGATTACTATAAATAATGCTGACAAGCAATATAGAATAAATAGCGATACTTTGTTGGCATTGAACAACTATTCTTGTTTTTATGGTTCAGCGGGTGTTGAAACCTGTATCTTTATTAGTTCAATAATTATTGATAAGGATGATCTTGATGCATTCGTTGATAAATTGAGCAGCGATAAAGATTTATCTAAAAGAGTATCGAATCCTGTCGATTGGCACGGCGGCATTGTTTCCTCCTGTTACATAACCCCCAAAGAGGTTTGTTGGTTCCCGTGGAAAAAAAGATATAATAGTAGTAATGTCGAAGATTTCCCTGATTTTTCTATACAGTCGGCAGTCGATGGCTGTTGTTATTATTTCCCTGAATACGGTGAAGTGTACTATGATATTCCGTCTGAGCCAATCAGAAAATTACTTAACATTGTAGATTCTAATGGATATATCTTTTATGACGATAATAAGAAAATCAAAGCACACTATTCAATTTCAGGAGAAAAGTGGAGAACGGCTCAAAATTATTTACTTGTCGATAAAAATGAACTGTTGGATGCTCTACAAAATAGCGATAAGTCTTTGATATGGATTATGCGAGAATATCGAAGAGAAGATGGAAAAGCCAGCGAAAAATACGGAAAGTTCTATGCAGAAAAAGACAGCAGTTACGTAGGATTTTTTAAGAACGGAGAATTTGTTGTCAAACAAATTAACAACGAAACATCACATTCTCCAACGCCCTAACCAAACAATTTCTAGCTTATAACGCAAAAAAAGGCACAGGATATTTCTTGTGCCTTTTTTACATTGAGCGTTTTTATATTAAATAAAATAAATGCTAAAAATGTTATTTTTTGTAACTTAATAAGCGGATATTTCAAATGCGTTGTTTGATTCTATATAAAACTCTTTTAAAGACGAGCATATTATTATATGTGAATTGATTTTTCGTATTTTTACTCGTTTCGGTGTGATTCTCATAAAATCGGCGGCTTAAAACCGTATTGCGTTTCGTTAAACAAAAAAATCTTGATAATAAAGCGATTGTATGTTAAAATATTTTCCGTAAATTTTGACAGAGGGTGAAAAATATGTCAGGGCACTCAAAATGGAGTACTATCAAACGTAAAAAGGAAAAGACCGATAATGCCCGTGCAAAGGTATTTACTAAAATCGGCCGTGAAATAGCTGTTGCCGTCAGAGAGGGCGGACCCGACCCTGCCGGTAATTCAAAGCTTAAGGATTGCATTGCTAAGGCGAAGGCTTGCAATGTTCCGAACGATAATATCGAAAGAATCATTAAAAAGGCTGCCGGAGACGGCAATACCGATAATTACGAAAGCATAATCTATGAGGGCTACGGTCCGTCGGGTGTCGCCGTAATAGTCGAGACTCTTACAGATAACCGCAACAGAACCGCAGGCGATATGCGTCATTATTTTGATAAGTTCGGCGGCAATATGGGAACCTCGGGCTGTGTTTCGTTTATGTTTACCCGTGAGGGCGTAATTGTTATCGACAAAGAGGATGTTGACGAGGAAAAACTTATGGAAGACGCTCTCGAAGCGGGTGCCACCGATTTTCTCACAGACGGCGATGTTTTCGAAGTTCGCACAGAGCCTAACGATATGGGTGCAGTACGCGATGATCTTGAGGCCAAGGGTTATAAATACCTGACAGCCGAGGTCGATTATATTCCATCTACCTATACAAAGCTCGAAAGTGAAGAGGATATAAACAATATGGGCAAAATGCTCGAAATGTTTGAAGATAACGACGATGTTCAAAATGTTTTCCATAACTGGGAAAACGAGGACGATTACGAAGGCTAACGATTTTTGAATTTAGGGAATATTCTGTTTTAAATTCAATGCGTAATTTAAGTTAAAGACGGCTTGATTTGTTTTTCAAGCTGTCTTTTTTATTTTTCTTTCGGCATTTGTCGAACAAGGTGTTGTAAATTAAAATAATACAAAATAATGTTCTTTCGCAGCATAAAAATATATTAACGTACAAACCTAATAAATATGCCTGATATGATTGACATTTGACAAAACTAATTATACAATGTATCTGAGGAAGATTTGAAAAACATATTTATATATATTTTTTGGAGGTGCTTTTAAATGAGAAAAACAAAAATAATATGCACCGTCGGTCCGGCTACCGATGAGGACGGAGTCCTTGAAAAGATGATAAAAGCCGGAATGAATGTTGCGAGATTCAACTTCTCTCACGGCACTCATGAAATGCATAAAAAAAGGTTTGATGAGCTGGTGGCTCTTAGAGACAAACTTGATCTCCCCATAGCTACAATGCTTGACACTAAGGGTCCGGAGATACGTATAGGCTATTTTAAAGACCACAAAGCCGTAACGCTGAAAGATGGCGATGATTATATTCTCACCTCGCGAGATATAGAGTGCGACGAAAAGCAGGCGAGCGTTTCCTTTAAGGAACTGCCGCAGGATGTCAGAATGGGCACGATTATTAGAATAAACGACGGTCTTGTATCTCTCAGGGTCGAAAAGGTCGAAGGCCCCGATATTTATTGTAAGGTTGTTGACGGCGGCGTTATTTCAGACCAAAAGGGCGTAAATGTTCCGGATACAAATTTATCAATGCCTTATCTTTCCGAGCATGATATGTCCGATTTGGCGTTCGGGGCAAAGCTCGGCTTTGACTTCATAGCGGCTTCATTTGTTCGCTCGGCCGCGGATGTTGATTATCTTCGTAATTTTACAAATTCCGTGGGATTTCACAAGGTAAAAATAATTGCAAAAATAGAGAATATGAGCGGCGTCAACAATATTGATGAAATTATTGCCGCTGCGGACGGTATTATGATAGCGCGTGGCGATATGGGCGTCGAAATACCGTTTGAGCTTATTCCGTCAATACAGAAAAAGCTCATCAAAAAGGCATATACGGCAGGTAAGCAGGTTATAACCGCAACTCAGATGCTTGAGTCGATGATAACGAATGCCCGTCCCACAAGAGCAGAGATTACCGACGTTGCAAATGCAATTTATGACGGCACTTCGGCAATTATGCTTTCCGGTGAAACTGCCGCCGGTAAGCACCCTGTCGAGGCTGTTGAAACAATGGCACTTATAGCCGAGACCACCGAGGCAGATATAGACTATCTCACTAAATTCAAAAATGATTCGTCTGAGTACGATAACAGCATAACAAACGCTATTTCACACGCCACCGTTACAACCGCTCACGACCTCGGCGCAAAGGCGATTATTACGGTAACGAAGAGCGGTTCGACTGCCCGTATGATTTCAAAGCACCGCCCGTCCTCCATGATAATCAGCTGCACGACCGATGAAACCGTTTGCCGTCAGATGAATATGTCTTGGGGTATGATACCGCTTATGTGCGAAGAAAAAAATAACTCTGATGCACTTTTTTCTCACGCCGTTGAGGTTGCACGTAAGCACGGCCTTATTTCAAAAGGCGACATCGTTGTAATAACCGCGGGAATTCCGCTCGGGATTTCCGGCACAACGAATATGTTAAAGGTTGAGCGCATAAAGTAATCGGTTTTTGCGTTTTACTCATGTGTATATAAAAACAAATTATACCGAAAATATTAAGGCTTCGTTATTTGCGAAGCCTTAATATTTTATGTGCGGCGGTGATATATAAATGAGCGATTATGAGATTATAAAGTATATCCTAAACGATATAAACGAGGATCTCGACGATGAAGAAAAAGTGCATCTGCTTTTGAATAAAACGGTTTCAGAAAACAACGAGTGTAAAGAAAGCTTTGGGCAAAGGGCCTCAGACAGGCTCTCCTCTCTTGCCGGAAGTTGGACGTTCGTTATAGGCTTCACTCTGCTTTTGCTCGTTTGGATAACAGTAAATACGGTTTTGGCGGCAAAGTCGTTCGACCCGTACCCGTTTATTCTGTTGAACCTTGTCTTGTCGTGCGTTTCGGCTATTCAGGCGCCTCTTATTATGATGAGCCAAAAGCGACAGGATGAAAAAGACCGTCGGCGCAGCGAAAATGATTATAAAATAAATTTAAAATGCGAGATTCTGCTTAAAAATATGCATTATAAGCTCGACAGGATAATCGAATGTATTGATGAAAAATCAAAATAAGGCAGAAAAGCCGTATGACGCATAATATATAAAATTCTCGTTTTTTTAACCGAATTATTTGCATTTCTATAAATTGATGTTTTGCTTGCCCATTGATATAATTATAATCGGTATTGCGGTTATGCAATACCGATATTCTTTCTTCCAAGGTGAAATATATGCATATAAAACTACTTGCTCTTGATATAGACGGAACTCTTGTTACCACCGAAAAAAATATACCGGCAGGCAATAAGACGGCTATACGGAGATTTATGAAAAACGGCGGAATAGTCACAATAGCATCGGGCAGACCGATAAGCGGCGTTACGCGTTATGCCGAGGAGCTGGGGCTTAACGTCGGCGGCGGTTATGTTATAACATATAACGGATCGCGCATTTTTGACGCGCGCACGGGTGAACTTTTGTACGAAAAAAATCTCTCGGCGGAGCAGAGTGCCCGTATTATCGATGTCGCCGAAAAGTATAATGTCCCGATAACCACATACAAGGGCGATACAGCGGTTACCGACAATGCCGACGACAAATATTTTTATCTTGAGGTAAATCTCAATAACTTGGGACTGCAAAGAGTTCAAAGTCTGCGGAAAGAGGTTACTTATCCAGTGCCTAAATATCTTATAACGGGTGAGCCCGATTATATAACCGAGACAGAAAAGCTGTTTAAAAACGAGCTTAGCGGAGTTTCGGTATTTCGCTCCGAACCGTTTTTCCTTGAGATAACACCTCTTATGGTAGATAAAGGCACTGCGCTTATGTGGCTTGCCGACAGTCTCGGTATAAGGCGCGAGCAGGTTATGGCGTGCGGAGACGGATACAACGATATTACAATGATAAGCGAAGCCGGTATCGGTGTAGCTATGGAGAATGCTCAGGAGCCTGCGAAAAACGCAGCCGACTTTGTTACTCTTTCCAACGATGATAATGGCGTAGCGGCAGCAATAAAGAAGTTTGCTCTTTAATTATTCAATCGTTGATAATGGCTTTAAGGGGATACATAATTGGAAAACACATCTGAAAAAACACAGATTACAACTGAAAACAGCGACCCGAAAAAGGAAAAGAAAAGACTTAAAGCTTTAAAGCCTTTGCAAAAACTTAAAGCTTTAAAGCCTTCGCAAAAAATAATGCTGATTGCGGCTGTTTTTGTTTTAGCGGCGGCAATAGTGTTGACGTCGGTGTTAATTGTCCGCGGAAATAAAAAGAAGCGTGCTGCAGTAATCGGCGAGACTCAGACCGAGGCCGCTGTTACCGATGCGGAGTTAGAAGTTTTCGGCGAGGAAGAGTCTGTTTCGTCAGAGGAAGAAACCACCTCGGCAATTTTATTTGAAATTGACGAAAAAATGAAAAACGTGCAGATTGCCACCGGTGACAGCAAAAAAGATGAGGACGCTGAAATCAACCGTGATTACGGTACCAATTCGTCGCGCCTTGCGCCGGCAAAATCTCCGCGGCTGAACAGCAGATTAACGGGCGTTCCGCTTTCATCAGACAGTATGTACACGTCCTCTCTGCTGCCTTTAAAATACGTGAACCGTGATTTTATGTCGGGACTTATCGATATAGACGGTACACTTTTTAATTTTGATTCGTCACACAACCCGATAATAGGGCATAAAGCCATAAGCGATGTGCAGTATTATTTCAACGATAACGGTGCTCTTTCCTCTATGGTAGGTATTGATGTGTCTCATCATAATGGAAAGATAGATTGGGCGGCGGTGCGAGCTGCAGGCATTGATTTTGCTATAATACGTGTCGGATTTCGCGGATACGGCGACGAGGGAACACTCAAGCTTGATTCGCGCTTTAACGAAAATGTTGAGGGCGCTTTAAATAACGGCATACAGGTAGGTGTGTATTTTTACAGCCAGGCGGTTACGGTTTACGAGGCTGTTGAGGAAGCGAGCGTGGCTGTAAACTATTCGAGAAAATATAATATAACGTTACCCATATATTTTGATACGGAGTTTTCAAACAGTGAGCATTCGGGCAGAGCAGACCGCCTCACGGCAAGTCAGCGAACCAACATTGCCGTTGCATTTTGCGAGGCCGTAAAAAATGCAGGATACAAACCGGGAATTTATGCGAGCAAAACGTTTTATACCGATGAGCTGAATTTTTCGCGTCTTTCAAATTATGAAATTTGGGTTGCGCATTATACGAGTGAAACCACGGATTTTAAATATGACTATAAGGTATGGCAGTATACACCCAAGGGTAGGGTAAACGGAATTCCGAATGACACCGACATAAACATAGCTTTGTTTGATTACGGCAATAATGACGATATGAGCGACAGGGGCGGCAGCGTGGCGTTCTTTGATTCCGACACGGATATTCAAAACGCTCTGAATGCGGAGAACAGCATAAAGAAATATCAGCTGTTCAGAACACAAACACTTTATAATTCCGCGCAATCGGACATCGATTTTGTTAATCAGCCGGAAGTAAAAGCAAAGCTTTTTGATGCGCTTGAGAATTTGAAAAACAAACTGGGATTTTTGGCGGAGCCCACCAAAAACAGCGAAAATGATGAAACCAACGGTGAGCTGAGTGAGGAATAGACGGATATAATATAGTTTTAAACTTTCTATTCCCGTGTGAGGCGAACTTAAAGCCTTACGAGTTTGTGTAATTTGATTGCGATTTGAGCCCTGCCTACAAAAATTTAGGCTTGCTTTAGTATATCTAGGCATCATCTTTAAAACTCGTTTTTCCTCCGATTTGCCTAAAAATTGAAAACATTTAATAAAAAATCAAAATACCACTTGATTTTATCGCTCCGATATAATATAATACTAAAGCACTTCGGGGTGTGGCGAAGTTTGGTATCGCGCTTGGTTCGGGACCAAGAGGCCATGGGTTCAAGTCCCGTCACTCCGACCAAAAAAGGTAAGTATCGTAAGATGCTTACCTTTTTTTATTTATCCGCAACTTTTTGTAGCTATGAAATTGTTTTTGTGATACAATCATTTACAGAATATACTTTGACTTGTTAAGGAGCGCGCTATGAAAAGATTATTAAAAAACGGAACGGTAGTCAATGTCTTTACGGGTGAGCTCATAAAGACGAACGTTCTTTTTGAAAACGGAATTATTTTGGGCGTGGACGACTACGGTGACGATGAAGCAGATGAAGTAATCGACGCTGCCGGAAAATATATTTGCCCGGGCTTTATAGACGGGCATATACATATCGAAAGCACAATGCTCACTTGCCCGGAATTTGCCAAAACGGCGGTTTCTCACGGTACGACCGCGGTAATAGCCGATCCGCATGAAATTGCCAATGTCAGTGGTAAAGACGGCCTTCGCTATATGATTGAATCAAGTGAGGGCCTTCCGCTTACCGTGTATTTTGTAATACCGTCATGTGTTCCGGCAACAAGCTTTGACGAATCGGGCGCAGTTCTCTCGGCGGATGATATAGAGGAATTCTATTCGGAAAGTCGTGTTCTCGGGCTCGGCGAGGTTATGAATTATGTCGGCGTGGTTGCCGGGGACGGCGAGCTTGAGAAAAAAATCAAATCCGCATTGTCTCGCGGACTTGTTGTAAACGGTCATGCTCCGCTTTTGTCGGGCAAGCCGCTTGATAAATACATTTCAGCGGGAATAGGAGATGACCATGAATGCTCTTCGGCCGATGAAGCCAAGGAGCGCATACGCAAGGGGCAGAGAATAATGATAAGGCAGGGAACTGCGGCGAGAAATCTTTCGGGGCTGATTTCGCTGTTTGACGACCCATGGGAGCAGAGATGCCTTTTGGTGACCGATGATAAACACCCGGCTGACCTTATCTCAAACGGCCATATAGACAGTATAATCCGCTCTGCCGTGCAAATGGGCAAAAGCGCCGTCACGGGTATAAGAATGGCGACCCTCCATGCTGCGGAGTGCTTCGGACTTAAAAATACAGGCGCCGTAGCACCCGGTTACAAAGCGGATTTGCTTGTCCTTGATGACCTTGATAAGGTAATCGTGCGCGATGTATACAAAAACGGAGAAAAGGTTGTTTCGGACGGCAAAACACTTTGTTTTGATATGCCTAAAATAAATGATGCTCTCGAAAAGAAAGTGCGTAGCTCGTTTAATTTACCCATGCTGTCTTCGTCTGATTTTGCCGTCGATTATAACGGTAAAAGAAAATGCCATGTTATTTCCCTTGTGGACGGGCAGCTTTTGACCGATGATTTGGTATCGGACATTGATTTCGACTGCAATAACGGCATAGATATCGAGCATGATATATTGAAAATAGCCGTTATTGAAAGACATCACAACACGGGTCATATAGGAAATGCTTTTATAAAGGGTATCGGACTTAAGGAGGGTGCCATAGCATCTTCTGTGGCGCATGATTCGCACAATCTTATTGTGATAGGCACAAATACCGACGATATGGCGTTTGCCGCAAACCGTATACGTGAGCTCGGCGGCGGTATAGTTTCGGTTAAAAACGGAAAAGTCGTGGCCGAAATGCCTCTGCCGATAGGCGGACTTATGTCGTGTGAAACAGCGGAAAGAGCGGCAGAAGAAAACGAAAAGGTGCGCGAAAGCGTGTATTCTCTCGGTGTGCCGAAGGGCTTTGAGCCGTTTATGATTATGTCGTTTTTGAGCTTGCCGGTAATACCGCATTTAAAGCTTACCACTATGGGCCTTGTTAATGTTGATACTCAGAGTGAGGTCCGGCTTGCGGCGGAATAAATAAACTGTATTTATAAGAGTTTTTGTTGATATTATGCCGTGTGAAGCATTCTTTCACACGGCATTTTTGCGCTTAATAAATTATTAATTTTCTTGTAATTATTTGTTGCTTGATTTTGTCGAACATTATTATATAATGGAGTTACAAATTAAATCAAAGGATGTAATTGCGGTGGAAAAGCAAAGGTTAAGCATTGTTGTAAAACAAAATAATTTGTTTAAAAAAATGATATTTGTTCTGTCATTGTTGATTATTTTAATCTCAATACTGCTTGCGGTGTTCGGAGTTAAATATAATAAAACCAAGCAAAATCTAAAAACGGTTGCGGCACAAAAGGCGGCTGTGGAGCAATCGCTGAGTGAACGGGAATCGTTATTTGCGGATGAAAAGGGCAGTCTGAACGGCGAAATATCAAAGCTTAATGAGCAGGTGTCGCTTAAAAGGGAACAAGAGAGCAGGGCACTCGCCGAAGCCAATGCCGGCAAAGTTGTTTACCTGACCTTTGATGACGGCCCGTCGCCTAACACTCCGAGGATAATCGATATCCTGAATGAGAATGGAGTTAAGGCGACTTTTTTTGTGAAAAACGGCGGTAAGTATAACGGGTATATGAAAAACATAACCGAATCGGGAAACCAAATCGCGCTTCATTCATATTCTCACAATTATCCGCAGGTGTATGCTTCAGAGCAGGCGTTTTTTGACGATTTGCAGAAAATATCCGATCTCGTATACAATGAAACGGGAGTCCGTACAAACATATTTCGTTTTCCCGGAGGCAGCAGCAATACCATAAGCCGCAAGTATTCGCCGGGGATTATGACGACGCTGACAAAAGAGGTGCAAGAAAAAGGATACTGCTATTTTGATTGGAACGTTTCTTCGGGTGACGCCGTTTCAAGGGAACAGCCTAAAAACACTATAATAGAGAATTGTAAAAAAGTACCGAAAACCAACACAATAGTTGTGCTTTTGCACGATTCAGCGGTGAAAAACACAACTGTGGATGCACTTCCCGAGATAATCGCATATTATAAAAGTATGGGTTACAGCTTCGGCGTTTTAAGCGAAAAAACATATCCGGTGCATCAAAAAGTCAATAATTGATGTGTGCCCGATTTTTTTGTGTATATTCAATATGAACTAAAGCTTGCGGTTGTTATTTTGCACAAACATTTAAAATTGTTTTGATTTGTCTTTGGAGGTACAGCCGAATTATTGCAAAATCCCCCATATATCGTGTCAAAGCCGTTGACGAGGACAAGTTTTGTGGTATAATATGTTAACGGTACGAAGAAAAAACATTATTATATATCAATATTTGGGGAGAATAACTATGTACGTTAAAGATGTTCTTGTTCAAAATCAGGTAGGACTTCATGCTCGTCCTGCAACCTTCTTCATTCAGAAAGCCAATGAGTTTAAATCTTCTATCTGGGTTGAAAAGGAAGAGAGAAGAGTTAACGCAAAGAGCCTTCTCGGCGTTCTTTCACTCGGCATAATGGGTGGCACAAAGATCAGGATCATTGCCGGCGGCCCCGATGAAGAACAGGCCGTTGAGGAGCTTGTTAAGCTTGTTGAATCAGGCTTTGCCGAGTAATTTAAATATTCAATTAAAACGGCACACCGTATTTTCTTCGGTGTGCCTTATTTTTTAACGAAGGGCGGTGAGTGCTTTGAATCCGAAAATGAAAATACTCAGAAAAAAGGCGATGAGCCTGCCTCTTTTGCCGGGCGTTTATATTATGAAAAATGCCGATGGGGAAATAATATATATCGGTAAAGCAAAAGCACTTAAAAACCGCGTCAGCCAGTATTTCGGCTCACAAAATCGCCATCCGATAAAAGTACGTAAAATGGTGGAAAATGTCGACCGCTTTGATTATATAGTAACGGGAAGCGAATTCGAAGCTCTCGTTCTTGAGTGCAGTCTGATAAAACAGCATTCGCCGAAATACAATATTCTTTTAAAAGACGATAAGGGTTACAGCTACATTCGCATATCCGAAGGTGAATATCGCAAGATTTCCGCCGTGTTCAATAAAAAAGATGACGGTTCGGAGTATATAGGTCCGTATCTCAGTTCGTATTCGGTAAGGCAAAGTGTGGATGCGGCCAATAAAATATTCAAATTACCGCAGTGCAACAAGGTCTTTCCGCGCGATTTCGGCAAGAGCAGACCATGCCTTAATTATTATATTTCGCAGTGCTGCGGACTTTGTACGGGTAAAATAAAAAAATCCGATTATGACGAGGCGGTGGACGGCGCGATTGCGTTTTTAAAGGGTGACAGCCGCGATATAATCGCCGATTTGCGTGTCAAAATGGAAAAGGCGGCAGAGGAGCTTGATTTTGAACAGGCTGCAAAGCTGCGCGACCGCATTAACTCCATAGAGCGAATTAAAGAAAAGCAAAAGGTTGTTTATAAATCCGTCGAAGAGCAGGATGTGTTTGCAACCGCTGATATTGACGGCAGTGTGTGCCTTGCTGTTTTAAGGTTTTCAAACGGCAGACTTTTTGACAGCGAGCATTTCTTCTTCGATGACCCCGGTGATAAGGAGGGTATGCGCTCCGATTTCATCACGTCCTATTATTCTATGCGGGACAATATTCCGAAGCGCGTTACTGTAGACGGCGAAGTTGCCGACAGAGAGCTTTTGGAGCAATGGCTTTCCGAGAAAAAGGGCAAAAAAGTTACGGTCTTTGTTCCGGCAAGGGGCGAACAGCTCGAAATAGTTAATATGTGCCGTAAAAACGCCGAGGAAAAGCTGGCGATTAAAAAGGGCAGAACCGGAAGAGAGATAGCCGTTCTCGACGAACTTAAGGATTTGCTCGGTCTCAAAAAGACGCCTGAGTACATTGAGTCCTACGATATATCGCATACCGCAGGGCAGGATTCTGTTGCGGGTATGATAGTTTTTAAGGGCGGTAAGCCTTATCGTAAGGCGTATAAACGTTTTTCCATAAAGAGCTTTGACGGTAACGACGATTATCGCGCTATGAATGAGGTTCTTACAAGACGCTTTTCCGAATACGAAAAAAGCAAGGATTCAACCGAGGGCTTCGGTAAATTGCCGGACCTTATACTGCTTGACGGCGGCGTTGGGCAGGTTCATGCCGTAGAACCCGTGCTCCGTGAATTCGGACTTAAAATTCCGCTTTTCGGTATGGTAAAGGATAATCGACACCGCACGCGTGCCATTTCGGGTGACGGCGGCGAAATAGCCATAAATTCAAAACGGCAGGTGTTTACGCTCGTTTCCGAAATACAAAATGAGGTACATCGATTTTCTGTGGCATATCATCACCAAAAGCATGCAAAACGCGGGCTTTCGCTATCTCTTACCGAGATAGAGGGCGTCGGAGAAAAAAGAGCATCCGCGCTTTTAAAATATTTTAAAACCATAACTGCAATTAAAAACGCTGAGGTCGATGAGCTTTCAAAGGCTCCGGGGATAACCTCTGCCGTTGCACAAAATATATATGATTATTACAGAACAAAGGATTGTTTAAAATGATTAACTCGGTTATATTCGATCTCGACGGAACTCTTCTTAACTCTCTCGACGACCTTGCAGACAGCACTAATTACACGCTCAGAACCGCGGGCTACCCGGAAAGGACGCGCGACGAGGTGCGCAGGTTTGTCGGAAACGGTATATATAAGCTTATCGAGAGAGCCGTTCCTACAGGCACCGATAAGGCGGAAATAGATAAGTGTTTTGATATATTTTGCCGCAATTACAAAAAAAATATGGCAAATAAAACAAAACCGTATCCCGGAATTACGGATATGCTAAAGACCCTTTATGAAAACGGCTTTAAGCTTGCCATAGTTACAAATAAGGCTGATTTTGCCGCACAGGAGCTTTGCGGCGAAATGTTCGGCGATTATGTTAAAACCGTTGTCGGAAGCGTAAAAGAGCGTAGAAACAAGCCCTATCCCGACAATGTTTTGTTTGCTATGGATAAGATGGGTGCCAAAAAGAGCGAGACCGTATATGTAGGCGACAGCGAGGTTGATGTCGAAACGGCAAAAAATTCGGGGCTGAGTGTTATTGCCGTGCTTTGGGGCTATCGCGATATAGACGTTCTCAAAAAAGCCGGAGCGGAAAAAACCGCGAAAAATGCCGAAGAATTAAAGAATATACTCTTAAATTTAAAAAAATAGTGAAAACTGTTGACAATTGTGATAAAATAATGAAATAATATTAGAAGCATTTTATGGAGAGATCTTATGAGAGTTATTACCGGTATAGCCAGAGGACGTAAGCTTGTGACTCTTGAGGGCGAAGAAGTGGTGCGTCCCACTACCGACAGGGTAAAAGAGGCTATGTTCAGTATAATACAGTTTGATATTCCGGGGAAATCTGTGCTTGATCTTTTTGCAGGGTCGGGTCAGCTCGGAATTGAGGCTCTTTCACGCGGTGCCGAAAAGGCTGTGTTTGTTGATAAAAGCGCAGAGGCTTTTTCCGTTGTTAAGCAAAACCTTAAAACCTGCGGTTTATCGGATAAAGCAACGGTTATAAATTCCGACAGCTTTAGTTTCCTTCGCAGCACCGCAGAAAAGTTTGATATAATTCTCATTGATCCGCCGTATAGCAGGCAAATGGCAGAAACAGCTCTGTCTCTTGTCGACGGTGTTTTAAAAGACGGCGGCATTGTAATGTGTGAAACCGATTACCGCGAGGACTTGCCGGAAGAAGTCGGTGATATTAAAAAAATTAAGGAATATAAATATTCCAAGACTAAACTCACTACCTATAAAAAGTAATTCGGAGGGGTTTTCTTGAAAACGGTTATATGTCCCGGCAGTTTTGACCCTGTTACAATGGGGCACCTTGACATTATCCGCAGAAGCGCGAAAATGTTTGATAAGGTCATCGTTGTCGTAATGACAAATTATCATAAAAAAAATAATTATGCCTTCACGTCGGAGGAGAGAGTTGAGCTTTTGAAGCGCTGTACCGCAGATATGCCAAATGTCGATGTGGACCGATACGACGGTTTGCTTGCCGATTATGCGCGCCGCAAAGAGGCGGTTGCCATAGTAAAGGGTCTTCGAGCGGTTTCGGATTTTGAGTACGAATTTCAACAGGCGCTCACAAATAAAAAACTCAATAACGAGCTTGAAACGGTATTTATTACAACGCGAGCCGAGAATATGTACTTAAGCTCCAGCGTGGTAAAGCAGGTTTGTGAGCTCGGCGGTGACATTAGCACATTCGTTCCTGCTGAAATACGTGAGGACATCATCAAAAGAATAAAAAAATAAACTGAGAGACAGCAAATAAGAGGTGTAAAACAAATGACTATTGAAAGCTTAATAGAGGAGCTTGAGCAGATTATTGATGAGGGAAAATCCGTTCCCTTTACTTCAAATCAGATAGTTGACGTCGAAAGGCTCAGAACCACTATCGAGGATATGAGGCTTAATATGCCCGATGAGCTTATGCAGGCGAGAAAAATAGCCTCCGAGAGAAAGGAAATACTTACTGCGGCGCAAAGCACCGCCGAGGGGATTATTACCGCGGCAAAGAAAAAAGCCGATGAGCTTATTTCCGAGCACGAGATAACGAAGGGCGCCGAGGCCGAGGCTGAAAATATTATGGCGGAAGCACGTAAAAAGGCAAACGGTATCGTCGAGCAGGCGAGAGGGACTGCTGCGGAGCTTACGGAGCAGGCTCAAAAGTGGTCAAACGATATGCGTAAAAGCGCAGGCGAATACGTTGAGAGGGTTGTATCTATGGCAGACGAGGGTCTTACCAACTCCGTAAATGAAATAAGACGCGTGCGTCAGTCTCTCAAGGCTGCCGCTCAGCACAAAAAGGCTCCCGAAGAGAGCAAGTAATTTTTGCTGCCTTATATAGTATTTTATTTCGCCTCGTTGCATATATTTGCTTCGAGGTGAATTTATATGTTCGTATACTCCGTAAAGAAAAGGCAGGTAAAAATGGCTCTGCTTGTGTTTTTTGTGGCATTGCTTGCAGTCGCGCTGATTATTGTTTCTCATCATACGGCAGAGGCGGGGAAAACGGCGGCGCTGAATATAAGAGCAGCTTCCTCCGAGGACAGAATCGCGTATCTTTCGCAGTTCGGCTGGAGCGTAAAAGAAGATCCGGTTGAAGTTTGCGAAGTGATTATTCCCGCGGAATTTGATGATGTATACGAAAAATACAATGAGCTTCAAAAGGAACAAGGCTTTGATTTATCCTTGTATGCGTCGAAACGGGTAAAGCGTTGGACATATGAGATTACAAATTATACTGGCTACGAAAATACCGGCTTTATCCACGCAAATATCTTGGTGTATGACGGCAAGGTGATAGGCGGAGATGTGTGCTCAACAGAGCTTAACGGCTTTATGCACGGCTTTGCAAAGCCTGATAACACCGGCGAGTAAATAAGGAGAAACGGATGAAAAAAGAGCGGATAGATAAGCTTATAGCAGGCAGCGGTAAACTCAGCAGAAAAGACGTGGCAGGTCTGATTTCTCACGGCAATGTTACACTTAACGGCAGGACTGTCAAAAGCGGCTCCGAAAAGGCTGATGCCGATTCGGACGAGATTAAAGTATGCGGTGAAATTTTCACAATAAAAAAACATATATACATAATGCTCAATAAGCCGAAGGGCGTTGTTTCGGCAAGCGACGGAAAAGGCGAAAGAACCGTTTGTGACCTTGTCCCCGAAAAGCTTATGCGCCGTGGGCTGTTCCCCGCCGGCAGACTCGATAAAGATACTACGGGCTTTGTGCTGATAACCGATGACGGCGAGTTCGCACACCGTATTCTCTCACCGAAAAACCACATTGATAAAACGTACGTTGTGTCTCTTCGTGACAATATCGAAGAAGAGGCCGTTTCGTTGCTCGAAAACGGCATTACTCTTCGTGACGGGACGGATTTTTTGCCGTCAAAAATAAAAATACTCTCCGATAAAGAGTGCGAAATTACTATCTGCGAGGGTAAATATCATCAGATAAAGCGTATGTTTTGCGCCGTCGGAAACGAGGTTACAAATCTTCGCCGTATAAAAATGGGACGACTCTTCCTCGATGAAAGGCTGAGAGACGGTGAGTGCCGCGAAATAACAGCCGATGAATTAAAAATGATTTCCGAAAAAGAATAAAGTTGATGCGGTATTCGCAAAGCTCCCTTTACGGGAGCTTTTTTGACGTAAAAGAACAGGACGCTCTCCGAAGGAAGCGTCCTGTTTTGCTTATTTTAATCTATTTAATGAATTTATGACTTTCCCTTACTGCCATACTGTCGCATCGCTCATTTTCAGGATGACCCGCATGCCCCTTGAGCCAAACAATATTAAGACTGTGCTTTGATATGAGCGTCAACAGTTCGTCCCATAAATCGGAATTCAACGCCGGCTTGCCGTCGCTCTTTTTCCAGCCCTTCTTTTTCCAGCCCTCTGCCCAGCCTTTTGTTATGGCGTCCGCAACATATTTTGAATCCGTATAAAGAGTTACGTCGCACGGTCTTTTAAGCGCCTTAAAGCCCTCTATTACTGCGGTCAGCTCCATTCTGTTGTTTGTGGTGCTGCGTTCTCCGCCTGACAGCTCTTTTTCAGCCGAACCGAAACGCAAAATTGTACCCCACCCTCCGGGACCGGGATTTCCTGAGCATGCACCGTCGGTGTACATTTCAATTTTGTCAAGCTCTTTTTTCATGTGTTCACATCCGATTTGCTATAAAATCACACGGATATTTTAACATTAAATTCGCATTAAAACAACAGATTATTTTATAGCGACGGGGCAATAATACTTTTATGCATATATCCCTCTTTTTCCCCGAAGTGCGGAATACGTATGAAAGGTTACGGTGGTTTTGTGAAAGCGGTAATAGCATCTGAAGTCAGAAACGGATTTTTTAATGATGATTTTTTCGGTACGCCTAAAATTCTTTTGCCTTTACTCGGTAAACCGCTGCTCGGCTATATGACCGATATGCTTTCTTTTTACGGAATGAACGAAATTGTACTTTTGCTTGATGCGCAATCGGAAAAAGTAAGCGAGTATTTAAAAAATAATCCGACTTGCGGAGCAAAGGTTAAGCCGGTTATCGGAAAAAGTATAAACGACGCTTTAAACTCACTTTTCTGTTCTGATGAAAAAGAGGATGACAACGTTTTACTGATAACCGACAACGTGCTTTTTGATTTTGATTTGAGCGAAGCCGAAAAATATCACCGAAGTATGGGGGCGGATGTAACCGTAATAATCACACATTGTGACGGAGCTACCGGAGAGAAGCTTGTTTTCACGTCACCGTCCGGCAGAATTACGGGCTTTTCGGGGAGCGTCGGCAGGTGCGGCTTTCTTACGGATAAGGCGGACACGGGCATTTATATAATTTCCGGCAGAATATTAAAAATGCTTCGCGACCGCACAATCACGGCTTTTTCAAATGAGATACTGCCTGAATTGCTCTCACAAAATAAAAGTCTTTTTGCATTTCGGTGCGCCGGTTACAGGCGCGGTATAAATACGGTATTATCATATTTAAAATGTACTCGCGATATGCTTGACGGAAAAACAGTATTTCCTCTGTCGGAAATATGCGACGGCATATATTCAAACAGCGAACTGCCTTGCGGCAAATACAATATTACGCCGCCTGTGTTTATAGGTGAAAATACCGAAATTTCGGACGGAGCGGATTTAGGACCGTATACCGTAGTGGGCGACGGCTGTTTTATAGGCGAAAAAGCATTTGTTCGCGGCAGTATTATGCTCAATAAATCCGCAGCCTTACGCGGAGCCGATATATCGGGAGCCGTTATGGGTGTAAATTCGGTTGCGGAGGAAAACAGCAAAATGTCTTTAGGCAGCGTGCTGTGTGAGAAAACGACTGTCGGCAGAAATATGGCAGTGGGCGAAAATGTAAAAGTCACACCGAAACCGCACGGCGGTATTTCCGCGCCCGAAAGTCAGCCGCAGGCTTATTACGCCGAAAATATTACCGCTTTAGGCAGCCGCGGTACCGATTCGCTTTTCGGCGATTTTGATATAGGCCTGTTTTGCAAAGTCGGCAGAGCCTTGGGCAGCTGTGAATTCGGTAAGCGAACAGGAATAGGGTACGATGACAGCGTTTCTTCCGCAGCGGCGGTAAAGGCCGTTACGGCGGGACTTGTATCCTCGGGCTCGCACGTGTTTGATTTCGGCAGATGCTTTTTGTCAGAAGTCGCTTTTTTCTCTTCTTTTTGTTCTCTCGGCTGCGGAATTTACATTTATTCGGAAAAGAACGGTATTCATTCGGCGTTTTACGGAAACAGCGGATTGCCGTTATCGCCCGATTTCGAGCAGGAACTTGAGCACCGTGCAGAAAACGGCGAATTTCGCCGCTGCTCGGCACAGAATATGCGAGCCGTCTCCGATATGTCAAGTATGAGCAGTATGTATCGCCGAGAACTTTTGAGACAATCGGGAGATATGCTTTCGGGTATTTCGGCCAATGTAATGAGCGATAATAAGGACATACTTTTACTTATGGAGGATTGTCTTTTAACACTTGGCTGCGGTAAAGGCGATGACATCACGTTTAAAATAACAAGAGGCGGCACGGAGGTTTCGGCATTTTGCCGTGAATGCGGGTGGATCAATATGGATAAGCTGCTTTCGTTGTGCTGTCTGTATGAGTTTCAATGTGGTCATAATGTTGCTGTGCCGTATGATGCTCCGGCAACTATAAATGATATAGCGGACGGATATGAAAAGCGTGTTTTGCGGTACCCCGTGCAGGCGAAGACGCCTGTTCGCGATGAACTCAAATATCTGTCATCAAAACAGATTTTTTTGCGTGACGGGCTGTTTATGGCGGTAAAAATACTCGGTATAATGCGCGAGACCGGATATTCTTTCCCAAAACTGCTTTCACAGATACCTGAATTCTTTGTAAAACACAAAACCGTCAGCTTTTCCTCCGTTCCAGAGGATATTTGCAGGGCTTTCCCAAATGACACCGTTTATCCGTCTCATAACGGGGCGGTAATGTATCGCAGCGGCGGCAGAGTGCTGCTGAAGCCGTCTGAAAACGGCAAAACAATCGAAATAGTCACAGAGGCACTGAACTATGAGGTGTCGTGTGAGCTGTGTGATGATATTGAAAATAAACTGAGAGATTTAGGCTCTGTTCTCAATTGACATCCGAGGCAAAAAATAGTATTATATTATAATCCATGATTATGCGGTGGAGTGGTGCCGTATCTTGATTAGGATTTTACCTGCTTTTTGTACGTTTTGAAAAGCAGGATACATATATTCAATTTTTATTAAGGAGATATTTAATGTTAAAGAAAAAAACAGAGAGACTTATTCCGCAGTCGGATCAGCCTAAAAAGCAGGTCAGCCGCGGAAAGGTAACTGTACCCAAAAACTCGAAGCAAAACGCTCTCTCTACCGAAAAAAACAGTCTTGAGAACCGCAAAACAGCAAAAAATCCAACTTCCGGCAAGAAAAATTCCGCCGGTCAGAAAAAACAAAATCCGCAAAAAACAAAAAATCAAAATTCAAAAACACAGCAAAAATCCGTTCAGAAAAACGGTACTTCAAGGCCTGTGAAAAACGAACGCAAGACAACCAAAGCAACCGGCAACTCAAAGGGTCAGAGTAAGCGCCGCGGCAAAAAGAATAATGTGCCGCTTAAAATTGCATTTCTCGGCGGACTCAATGAAGTCGGCAAAAATATGACGCTCTATGAGTGCGGCAACGATATGATGCTTGTTGACTGCGGACTTGAATTTCCGGATACGGAAATGCTCGGTGTAGACCTTGTAATACCGGACTTTACCTATGTAACCGAGAATGCAAGCAAAATACGCGGTATAGTCATAACCCACGGTCACGAGGACCATATAGGCGGGCTTGCGTATCTTTTAAAGCAGGTTAACATTCCCGTGTACGGAACGCGCCTTACAATAGGCCTTATCGAGGGCAAGCTTAAAGAGCACGGTATTTTAAAGCAGTGCAGCCTTAATGTTGCAAATCCGGGCGACCATATAAAGCTCGGCTGCTTCGACGTTGAGCTGATACACGTAAACCACTCAATTCCCGACGCCGTAGCCCTTGCTATAAAATCACCCGCCGGAACCGTTATACAGACGGGCGATTTCAAAATTGATACAACTCCGATAGACGGCGGAGTTATTGATATAGCTCGTTTATCTCAGCTCGGAACGGAAGGCGTGCTCGCACTTCTTTCCGATTCCACAAACGCGGCAAAGCCCGGCTTTACCGAGAGCGAGAGGAAGGTCGGCGAGACGTTTGAAACGCAGTTCAGAAAAGCTAACGGCAGGCGTCTTATCGTAGCAACCTTTGCGTCGAACATTCACCGTGTGCAACAGATAATCGATGTTGCCGAAAGTCTCGGAAGAAAGGTTGCTCTCTCCGGCAGAAGCCTTGAAAACGTTGTTTCGATAGCAGCCGAGATGGGTTACATCCGTATTCCCGATGGCATACTTATAGGAATCGACAGTATTAACCGCTATCCTGCGGATAAGCTTGTTATTATAACCACGGGCAGCCAGGGCGAGCCGATGTCGGCACTTTACAGAATGGCGTTTTCCGAGCACAGACGTGTTGCTATCTGCCCCAATGATTATGTAATAATCTCTGCAACACCTATTCCCGGTAACGAAAAAATGGTCGGCAAGGTAGTTGATGAGCTCTTAAAGCAGGGCGCAGAGGTAGTGTACGAAAAAATGTATGATGTTCACGTTTCGGGTCACGCCTGCCAGGAAGAACTCAAAATAATGATGAGCATTACGAAACCCAAGTATTTTATCCCCGTGCACGGCGAGCAAAAGCATCTGCGTAAAAATGCCGGACTCGCGAAAAGCGTCGGAATACCTCCTCAGAACATCCTTATTGCCGACAACGGTAAGGAGGTTGAGTTGACGGAGGATAAAATAAGAATTTCAGGCGATGTACCGGCGGGTATGGTCTTTGTTGACGGCTCAGGCGTCGGAGATGTAGGCTCGGTTGTGCTGCGAGACAGAAAGCGACTCGCCGAGGACGGTCTTATAATTATTGTCGCCACAATAGATAAAGAAACGGGGGATGTTCTTTCGGGACCCGAAGTTATTTCACGCGGCTTTGTTTATGTACGCGAGTCAGAGCAGCTTATTGATAAGGCGAGACGGCTTTGCGACAGCGTTATAGCCGATTGTATGTTTGAGAGAGTTCGCGATTGGACTACCGTTAAAAATCGCCTTCGCGACGAAGTCTCTCACCTTATGTACCACGAGACCAAGCGCAGTCCCATGATACTTCCCGTTATAATGGAAATATAACTGTTTTTTATTTGCTTTTTACAGAGTGCCGCGGTTCGTCGGGCTTTAATAGTTAAAGCTTTGATTTTACGCCGCAGTGCCAAAGGGAGTAAAAATGAAATTCAAAATAAGTCATCTTGTAAAAACCTATCCGATTACATTTTTTGCGGTTATTGCGCTGTTTACGGCTTCAGTTGTGACGGCGGCAAAAGGAGTGCTTTTGCCTCTTGCCATAGGCGAGGCGGCTCTTTCCGTTGTGCTTGCGGTTTCCGCAATTCTTAAAATGCACAACGAATTTCGTATAATAAAAAATGCGGTGATTTCACTCAATGCGTCGCTGTCGGATAAGGATATGTTAAAATATTTTCCGCTTCCTGCCGTAATATGCAAGACAAACGGGAAAATTCTTTGGTTTAACGACCTTTTTAAAGCTGACGTTATAAGAAACCGTCAGCCGAGAGAAGACAATATATCCGTTTTTATAGGCGGTAAGGCTTTGTCGGAGCTTGCCGCAAAAAAAACATTTTCAGCGACTTATGACGGTCGAGATTACACCGTTATAAGTGAAACGCTTGACTCTTCCGGAGAGTCCTGTACGGTTTTTTACTTTGTGGATGATACCGACCTTAAGAGTATAGTCAGAGAATATCGTATGTCAAAGCCGGCCGTAGCTCTTGTTGCGGTTGACAGCATAGACGAGTTTTACAGAGTGTATAAAGAGAGCGAATATGCCGAAATAACAAGTGCTGTTGAAAGACTTACCGAAAACTGGTTTTCTGAATTCAGCGGCGTTTTCCGCAAACTCGGAACAGGGCGATTTATAGCAATAGTACCCGAATCCGAGCTTGAAAAGATGATTTCAAAAAAATTCAATGTGCTTGAAAACGTCAGAAGCTATACTTATAACGGTGCTACTGTCGGAATAACGCTTTCCGCGGGCGTCGGCAGGGGAGATAATTTAAGTGACGCCGAAGGTGCCGCACGTCAGGCTCTCGATATGGCTCTCGGCCGCGGCGGCGATCAGGTAGCGGTAAAGGATAACGATAAGTACACGTTCTTCGGAGGCGTTTCAAAGGGCGTTGAAAAGCGTACAAAGGTTCGCACAAGAGTCGTGGCTTCCGCTATGTCGGAGCTTATAAGAAATGCGTCTAATGTAGTTATAATGGGTCACAAATTCTCCGATCTTGACAGCGTCGGTGCCGCATACGGTATGTACAAGGCGGCTTTGGCACTCGGCAAAGATGCAAAAATAGTGGTAAACAGAAAAACAACGCTTGCCCAACCTCTTATTGACTATATAGGAAAAATTGACGATGATTGCTTCGTTTCTCCTTTAACGGGTGAGCGTCTCACGGTCAAAAAGACCTTACTTATTGTAGTCGACACTCACAAGGCGGATTTCGTTGACTCGAAAAATGTATATGAAAAAGCTCAAAATGTAATAGTTATAGATCACCACAGGAAAACAGTCGATTACATAAATAATGCTGTTATTTTTTATCACGAGCCGCATGCTTCTTCAACGTGTGAAATGGTAACGGAGCTTTTGCAGTATATTAGCAAGCGTCCTGTTGCAGACTCAGTTTGCGCTACGGCCTTAATGTCGGGTATTATGCTTGATACAAAGGAATTTGTTTTAAGAGCCGGAGTACGTACTTTCGAGGCGGCAGCATATCTTCGCTCCCGTGGAGCGGACACCGTAACGGTAAAATCATTTTTTGCAAATTCCATGGAGTCAAGAAAGCTTCGCGGTATGGTTGTTATGAATGCAGAAATGTATCGCGCTTGTGCGATTTCGGTTACCGATATTGAATCTGACGATATACGTGTGGTTTGCGCACAAGCTGCAGATGAGCTTCTTTCTGTAAGCGGTGTCGATGCATCATTTGTTATATTTAAGACTGATGATATCATAAATATATCGGCGCGTTCCATGGGCAAGGTAAACGTCCAGCTTATAATGGAGGCGCTCGGTGGCGGAGGACATCAGACCATGGCGGCGGTTCAGCTCAAGGATATTACCGAGAGTCAAATTAAAGACATGCTTAAAACCGCCATTGATGATTATTACAGTAATTTATGATTTCGGTTCCGAAAAACGGGGGCCGTATAAAAGAAAGGATTGATAAATATGGAGGTCATTCTTAAAAAAGATGTAAAGGGACTCGGTAAAGCCGGCGAAAAAGTCAAGGCGTCCGATGGTTATGCCCGTAACTTTCTTTTTCCTAAGGGACTTGCAGTTGAGGCAAATGCTCAGACTCTCACGGAGTTTCGCAACAGCGAATCCTCCAAGCAGCATAAGATAGAGGTCGAAATAGATAATGCAAATAAAGCAAAGGCAAAGCTCGATGGCAAGACTGTAAAACTTAAGGCTAAGGCCGGTGAAAACGGCAAGCTTTTTGGTTCGGTTACGGTTAAAGAAGCTGCAGATGCAGTCGGCAAACAGCTCGGCGTTACCGTTGACAAGCGCAAGATGTCTATGGCTGACATCAAAAATTTCGGCACATATACGGCAGAGGTGAAGCTTTACAACGGAATTACCGCAAAGCTTTACGTTGAAGTCGGAGAATAAAACATAACCGGATGTGAAATAAATGGACAACCTGACTTTTGACAATTTAACAGAGCCGTATTCGCTTGAATCGGAACAGGCTGTTTTGGGCTCCGTGCTTATAGACCCGCAATGTCTTTCGGATGTAATGACGGTACTAAAGGCTGAGCATTTTTATATTCCGCAGCACCGAGATATCTATTCGGTTATTGTAACGCTTGACGCTCTCGGTTCAAAGATAGACCCGTTGATAGTTCTTGAGGAGCTCAAAAAGAACGAAGTTTATAACGATGCCGACGGCAAAAATTACCTGGCGCAGCTTGCTCAGGCAGTACCGTCAACGGCAAACGTTATGAATTATGCTAAAATCGTTAAGGAAAAATTCACTCTTCGTGAGCTTATGACCGTTTCTCACGATATACTTCACCAGTGTTCGGAGGAATCGGAAAATGCCGAAACCATACTCGATTCGGCGGAGCAGCGCATATATAACATTCGTCAGGGCAAAACAACCGACGGACCGACTAAGCTCGGCGATATAGTGATAAATGACGTTATACCCAACGTGACATTGCTTTCAACTCCCGAGGGCAAGGACCGAAAGGGTATTCCTACGGGATTTTCCGTGCTTGATAAATATATGACCGGACTTAACAAGTCCGACCTTATTCTTATCGGAGCTCGTCCTGCGATGGGTAAAACAAGCTTCGCGCTGAATATTGCACGCAATGCCGCGGTTACTTCGCGTAAAAAGGTTCTTTTCTTTTCACTTGAGATGTCAAAAGAGCAGCTAGCTCAGCGTATCCTTGCCACCGAAGCGAGAATTGAAAGCTCAAAAATGAGAACGGGCGACATTTCTCCCGAAGAGTGGGTCAGAATTGCCACGTGCTCCGACGCGCTTTCAAAGGCGGAGCTCTATTTTGACGATACGTCAAATATAACCGTTCCCGAAATGAAAGCAAGAGTGCGCCGCCTTAAAGATGTTGACCTTGTCGTTATTGACTACCTTCAGCTTATGACCGGAACGAAGCGTACCGATAACCGTGCGCAAGAGGTAGCTGAAATTACAAGAAGCTTAAAGCTTATGGCAAAAGACCTTAAAATACCGGTGGTTACCTGCTCACAGCTTAACCGTCAGTCGGCGTCGGGCAAGGGCAAGGATCACAAGCCCACTATGTCGGAGCTTCGTGAATCGGGTTCAATAGAGCAGGACGCCGATATAATTTTACTCTTGTACCGTGAATCGTATTTTGATGAGGACAAGGGCGAAAGCGTTGTTGCAGACGAGAATAAGGCGCAGGTCATAATAGCCAAAAACCGTCACGGCGGCACTACCGACGTAGACCTTAACTGGAACGGTCAGTATACCTTGTTTACGACCGCGGAGTATAACAGAAATGAACCGTGATGTACTGTTTGCAGCCCAAAAATACAATATGCTGTCTTACGGCGATAAAATCGTCGTGGGGCTTTCCGGCGGAGCGGATTCGGTGTGTCTTACACATGCTCTTGTTTCACTTAGGGATTCGCTTTCGCTTGAAGTCGAAGCTGTTCACGTAAACCACGGTATACGCGGCGAAGAGGCTTTGCGAGATGAAAAATTTTGTTCCGATTTTTGCAAAAGCCTGGGAATAAAATTGACCGTATTCCGCTTTGACATACCGCTTGAGTGTAAAAAGACGGGCGAGAGCGAAGAGGAGTGCGGCAGGCGAAAAAGGTATGAGTGCTTTAAAAACACGGCAGGCGAAAACGCAAAAATCGCAACGGCACACAATCTTAATGACAGTGCCGAAACCGTGCTTTTGAACATTGTACGCGGCACGGGCTGCAAGGGACTTTGCGGTATACCGCCGATACGCGGCAATATAATAAGACCGCTCATTATGACTTCGCGCGACGATATTGAATTGTACTGTAAAGAAAATTCTCTTGATTTTGTTACCGACAGCACAAATCTTCAAAACGAATATAAGAGAAATGTTATCAGAAACGTAGTTTTTCCGACTCTGCAAAAAATGAATCCGTCCGTTCTTTCGGCATTTTCCCGACTTACTGAAAATGCGACGGATGACGAAAAACTGATAGAAGAAATCACAGAGCTTAAATACTCCGAATGTAAAACTTCGCTCGGCTTGGATGAAGAGAAGCTTTCGGGTTATCCCAAGGCATTGCGCCGCAGGATTTTAATGAAGTTTTTAAGCGAAAATATTAAAAAAGATATATCCGCAGTCCACATATATGATGCCGAAAAAGCGGTAGGCACGGCTAAAAGCATAACCTTGCCGGGTAAAATAATACTCGCTCACAAGGACGGTTCGCTCGTCCTTTCGGAAAAAACAGAGGAGTATTTACCATTTTCCGTAACATTCAATGTAAAAGACGGCGTCGTGGAATATCCGTATGGTAAGCTTAAAATTCAGATTTTCACTCAAAAAGATTTACAAAATCTTAACAAAGTACTATTGGATAATGCCGTGGATTGTGATAAAATAGGCAATGTTCTTTCGGTGCGGAGCAGAAAAGAAGGGGATAAATTCTCTTCTGTGCGCAGAAAGAATACAAAGACGCTTAAAAAGCTGTTTAACGAAGCGAAAATTCCGCAGCCGAAGAGAGTTTGTATACCGGTTGTCAGCAGCGGAGAAAAAACCGTTTGGGTTGAGGGCTTCGGTACATCATCTGAATTTCGCGTCGATAAAGGTACAAGAAAATTTATAATTATAACAGGTTTAACGGGGGAGAATTAATGAAGGCAGACTATAAGAATGACATTGAGAGCGTTCTCTTGTCCGAAGAAAAATTAAAGGAAATAGTTACGTCGCTCGGTAAGCAGATAAGCGACGATTACCGCGACAGCGGCAGAAAATTACTCTTGGTCAGCGTGTTGAAGGGCTCGGTGGTATTTATGGGCGACCTTATGCGCGCCATAGATATTCCGTGCTGTATAGACTTTATGTCGGTATCGAGCTATGGCTCGGGTACTTCAACAAGCGGCGTAGTCAAAATAATCAAGGACCTCGACACAAATGTTGTTGAGGGCGCAGATTTGCTTATAGTTGAGGATATTCTCGACAGCGGCAAAACGTTGAGTTACCTTAAAGATATTCTTCTTCGCCGCAATCCGGCAAGCTTTAAGATTTGTACCTTGCTTGATAAACCGGAGCGACGTCTTGTAGACCTCAAGGCTGATTACAGCGGCGCTGTGATACCGGATGCTTTTGTTGTAGGCTACGGCCTTGACTATGACGAAAAGTACAGAAATCTTCCGTATGTAGGCATATTAAAGCCTAAGGTTTACGAAAAGTAACAACCGATAGTGCAAAATTACAACTCTGAGGAGTGATTAGTGAATTGAAAAAAATTGACTGGAAAGCAATAGCTCCGTATATCGTAATTCCGCTTATATTTGTTTTGTGTATTTCGATTTACGCAACAATGGGCGATACGCAGAGAGATAAAAAACAATATTACGAAATAGTTGATTTGTTTGAAGATAACGAGGTGTCAGAGTACACCTTGAATCTTGCAAGCGGAAGCTTGGAGTACAAGTTATTCGGGGACGACGACACTACTTATAAATATACCGTGCCGAATGTTTCGATGTTTGTTGACGATATTCACGACAGCGTTGTTGAATATAATAAGCAAAATCCCGATAATCAGATTAAAATGGATTACAAATCGGGTAATTCGGGCTCGTGGCTTATAAGCCTGTTGCCTACGGTTGTCATAATGATAGTGTTGACCGTCATTATGCTGCTGATGTTCCGCAAAATGAATCAGTCATTCCAAAACGAGAATAACCGTACACTCTCTTTCGGAAAAGCAAGGGTTAAAGATGCCAATGACGGCAAACAGAAAAAAACCTTTGATGATGTAGCGGGTGCCGATGAAGAAAAAGAGGAACTCGAAGAGATAGTTGAATTTCTTAAAAATCCGTCGGCATTTAACGCGCTCGGTGCAAGAATACCGAAAGGCGTGCTCCTTGTAGGACCTCCCGGCACAGGTAAAACTCTTCTTGCGAAAGCGGTTGCCGGTGAAGCGGGTGTTCCGTTTTTCTCAATATCTGGTTCGGACTTCGTTGAAATGTATGTCGGCGTAGGTGCGTCAAGAGTCCGTGACCTCTTTGATCAGGCTAAAAAGAACTCTCCGTCTATAATATTTATAGATGAAATTGATGCCGTAGGACGTCACAGAGGTGCCGGTATGGGCGGCGGTCACGATGAACGTGAGCAAACCCTTAACCAGCTACTTGTTGAAATGGACGGCTTCGGTGAAAATCAGGGAGTAATAGTTATAGCGGCAACAAACCGTCCCGATATACTTGACCCTGCGCTGTTAAGACCCGGTCGTTTTGACCGTCAGGTAACTGTTTCGTATCCGGATATTGACGGCAGAGAGGCTATTTTGAAGGTTCACGCGAAGCGTAAACCCTTAGGACCCGACGTTGATTTGAGGTCAATAGCATCGCAGACTGTCGGTTTTACGGGTGCCGATCTTGAAAATTTGCTTAATGAGGCCGCTCTTTTGGCGGCAAGGCGCAAAAAGAAAGCTATTACAATGCCCGACATTGAAGAGGCTGCAATGAAAGTCCTTGTCGGAACAGAAAAGAAGTCGCACCGTATGACAGAGCGCGACAAGAAAATTACCGCATATCACGAGGCAGGTCATGCCGTTACCTCGTATTATCTTGAGCATAAGGATCCTGTAACGCATATTTCGATTGTTCCGCGCGGTATGGCAGGCGGCTTTACCATGTATCAGCCTGAAAAAGACGAGATGCATCTTATGAAGTCCCGTATGCTTGACGATATAGTCGGGCTCCTCGGCGGACGTGTTGCCGAAAAGATAATTTTCAACGATATTTCAACAGGTGCGTCCAACGACATCGAAAGAGCCTCCGATACGGCTCGTAAGATGATAACAAAATACGGTATGAGCGAAAAACTCGGACCGATAACCTTCGGTACAGGAAACGATGAGGTTTTCCTCGGAAAAGATTACAATCATATGCGCAATTATTCCGAGGCGGTTGCCTGCGAGATAGACGAGGAAGTTGAGAAGATAATTCTCAAGGCTTACGACCGTACAGAGTCAATCTTAAACGAGCACATTGATAAGCTTCACGCCGTTGCAAAGGCTCTTGTCGAGAGAGAGAAGATAGACGCCGAGCAGTTTAAAATTCTTATGGAGGGCGGAACTCTTCCCCCTTATGAGCCAAAGAGTGAAAAAGTTGAAAATAAAACCGAGACTGTCGAAAAAGACAAGCCGTCAGCCGTTGATGATAAAAACGCGGACGAGGCGGTAAAGGACCTTGAAGATAATTTCGACAACGAAAAGAAATATCTTACGAAGGATGTAGCCTCAGAGGCGGAAAAGGAAGTCGATTCGGATGAAAAGAAAAATTCGTCCGATGAAACCGGTAAAGAAAACTGATTTTATAAAAAATGAAAGCGTGTCCTTTTGGACGCGCTTTCGTTTTTTCCGGCTTTATAAAATTCTTATTTTTATATAAAGATGCCGTTGAAAATTGCAGGCCTTAGTGTTACAATTATTTATCACGGAAGGGGAGCAATATGAAAAAATTTCGTCTTGAAAAAATTGAGATTTTGCCCGAAAAAAACGCAAATCCTATATACAATGAACTTGAAAGCAAAGCTCATACTGCATATGAGGCGGAAAAACTGTTCTATACCTGTATCGAACAGGGAGACACAGAGCGTCTCAGCTATACCATGGACGAATTTTTTAGCAATGGGCTCGTAATAGGCAAACTTTCCGAAAACAACTTGCGCCAAATGCAGTATTGGGCGGTAAGCTGTATAACCCTCGCTATACGGTATGCCATTGAAGGAGGGCTCTGTGAATCCGAGGCATATGAGATGAGTGACAAAATGATACGCCGCGTCGATTCCATGACTTCGTCAGAGAGTATACCGCCGTTTTTGCAGGAAAAGGCAATAGAGCTTACAAATCTTGTACGCTATTCATCAATAGGCAAGGATTATCCGCCGCCTGTGAGAAAGTGTATAAGCTATATCAAGGAAAATCTTGAAAAAAAGCTTACGCTCGGCGGGCTTTCAAAGGTGTGCTCTTTGTCACCGGATTATCTTTCCGCGTTGTTTAAAAAAACGACGGGGCAGAATATCAGCCGTTTTATTTTGAGACAAAAATTGGAGCTTTCAAAATCATTGCTCAATGGCAAATATGATTACAGCGAGATAAGCTGTTATTTGTCATTTTGCTCCGAGAGTTATTTCATATATTGCTTTAAACGAGAGTACGGTGTAACTCCGCGTGAATATGCTAAGGCATTAAAATATTAAAAGGAGATGCTTATATGACTCAACTTGAAAAATTCTTTAAAAACCTTAAGGCAAGCTTTTTTGCTTCGGCGGCAATTTATCTTGTCACGGGAATGCTTCTTATGATTTTTCCCGAGCAGATAGCTAAAGTGGCATGTTATCTTTTCGGCGGCCTTTTTGTTCTTGCGGGCATTTATCTCGTAATTAAATTTTTTTCATGCCGTTCTGTTTCGTCGCTGTTTTCTATAACTCTTGTCAGCGGCATTATAATTGCCGCAATAGGCATTTTCCTTATGTTTAAGCAAGACGTTGTTTACTCTGTAATTCCGTTCATTTTCGGTATAGTCGCCATAATTGACGGACTTATCAATATCCAACGTGCCGTAATGCTTGCTCGCAATCATTTTCCGATGTGGTGGCTGTCGCTGCTTTTCGCCGTTGTAGCGATTGTGCTCGGACTCATTATGGCGATAAGACCTTTTGAAACTGCTATGTTTGCGTTCCGCTTTATCGGTATCTGCTTTGTTTTCAACGGTGTTATGGATATGTGGGGCACATACAGCTTTAATAAGTTTGTTAAAGATACAAAGGACGATTATGTTATCGAAGCAAAGACGGAAGAGAAGAACGGAGAAAACAAATGAATTTTACTAAGCTTAACAATAACGGTCTTGTTGACGGGTTCGGAATACTGACAAAATGTGAAAAAAAGACAAGCTCACGAGGCGGAGCATATCTTGATATGATCCTTTCCGACAACGACGGCGAAATTTCCGCAAAGCTTTGGGACTACAATGAAAATACACACGGAAAATTTGAAACCGATATGTTTGTCAAGGTTCGCGGTACAATATCACAGTATAACGGTGCCGATCAGCTGCGCGTTGAAAAAATGCGTAAAGTAACACCCGAGGATAATGTGGATATTACCGATTATGTCAGACACGCGGGGTACACCGGCGAATATATGTATAATAAGATCACGGAGACAATAAACGCTTTTTCAGATGAGGATTTGAAAAAGCTTGTCGGTACAATCTTTACAGAAAACAAAGAAAAGCTTTTGAAATGGCCGGCGGCATATAAGTTACACCATGCCATACGCGGTGGACTTTTAATGCATACTCTGTCTATTGTGAAGCTTTGCGAGGGCGTATGCGAGGTTTATCCGTTTGTGGATAAAGATCTTTTGCTGTCGGGTGCCATTCTCCACGATATAGCCAAGACCCTTGAGTTTAACGTGGGGGAAACAGGGCTTGCGAACGGATATTCCGTAGAGGGCAATCTTATAGGACACCTTGTTATGGGTGCTATGATGGTACGAGAGGCAGCCGACAAGCTCGGAACTGATAAAAAACGTGAAATGTTGCTTGAGCATATGATTTTGTCTCATCACGGCGAGCCGGAATTCGGGGCAGCGGTAAGACCTCTCTTTCTTGAGGCAGAGCTTCTCTCTGAGCTTGACCTTATGGATGCGAGAGTATATCAGATACATGAGGCAATTACACCGCTTAAAGAGGATGATTTCTCCGGCCGGCTTTGGGCACTTGACAATCGAAAAATATATAATCACGGACTTGCCGATAATAAAAAGGATGTAGATTTGGACTGAGTTTAACAAAAATACGTCGACGCTTTAAAATTTGTGCATATTTTTGTTAAAATTGAGACAACTAACTATTGAAATATATTTACCTTTGAGTTACAATAATACGAGTGAATAAAAATTCAATATTCCAAAGGAGAGAGTTATGGATCAAAATTGGATGAATAATACGACCGTTATCGTAACCGGCGCGTCAGGCGGTATGGGCAAGGGAATTGCCGAATCCCTTATCGTTGATCATGGTTGCACCGTTATCGGTATCGCTCGCAGCGAGGAAAAAATGAAAAAGGTAGTTGAGGAGCTCGGCCCCAATGCCGAAAAATTCAGCTATAAGCTTTTTGACGTATCGGTTGAGCAAAATTGGATAGATTTTGCAAAGTACCTTGAGGATAATGACATTCATCCCGACATACTTGTCAATAATGCGGGAATTTTGCCGAAGTTCGACAGATTTGAACATTATTCAATGGCTGATATTGAAAAGGCTATGAATATCAATTTCTATTCGGCGGTTTATTCGATACATACGCTTCTTCCGATGATTCTCAAGTCAAAGACTCCCGGAATCATCAACATAGATAGCTCGGCTTCTCTTATGTCTCTTGCAGGTACTTCGGTATATTCCGCAAGTAAGGCTGCTCTTAAGTCTCTTTCAGAATCACTCAGAGAAGAGCTTCGCGGTAAATGCTATGTCGGCATTGTTTGCCCCGGCTTTACAAAGACAGATATATTCAGAAGTCAGGATGCTTCCGACGCAAAGGGTCAGAAGATGCTCAATGCTGTCAGCACCTCCTGCGACAGAATGGTAAAGATGATAATGCATGACATCAGAACAAGACGTCCGCTCGGCGTTCATGGCTTTGACGCTGCATTTATGAATTATTTCGGCAGACTTATGCCGGTACTCGGCGGCCATATTTTCAGCAGCGTTATGAAGATTTCAAAGCTTCCGCTCTTTGACCCCGTATTCAAGGACTGATTTAGTTTTTAATTTAGCAAAAATATATAGTTAGACAGGAGAATTGCTATGAAAATCTTTATGATCGGCGGTACAGGCCTTCTCGGCTGTGAAGCTGCCACGACTCTCATTAAGAGAGGTCACCAGGTAAAGAGCGTTGCTCTTCCGCCTCTTCCGGAGGGAGCTCCCATTCCGAAGGAAATGGAACTCGTTTTCGGCGATATCAACAAGAAGACGGATGAGGAAATTGAGCAGATGCTCGAAGGCTGTGATTGCTTTATCTTCGCAGCAGGCGTTGACGAGAGAAAAGAATTCCCGGCGCCCGTAATGGATTATTACTACAAATACAACATTGCTCCGCTTGAGAGAATCTTCCCGCTCTGCAAAAAAGCAGGCGTTAAGAGAGCTGTTGTTCTTGGTTCTTACTTCTCATATCTTTCTAAAATCAAGCCTGATATGAATCTTGAAGAGAGAAACCCCTACTTCAAATCTCGTCTTATTCAGGAAGATGTTTGTAAAAAGGCTTGCGATGACAACTTCAGCGTAGCAGTTCTTGAGCTTCCTTACATATTCGGTACTCAGCCGGGCAGAAGACCTGTTTGGACTGTTCTTATTGAGCAGATTTCCGGTATGGACAAGCTTCCTTTCACCCTTTATCCGAAGGGTGGCACAGCGATGCTTACTTGCCGTCAGGTTGGACAGGCTATTGCCGGTGCCGCAACCAAAGAGGGTGCCAAAGGCTTTGAGGCTATTCCGATCAGTATGTACAATATGAAGTGGGATAAATTCCTCGGTATTGTATATGAGGCTCGCGGAATGCATAACAGAAAGATTGTCGGCATACCTCCGTTTATGATGAAGCTCGGTATGTACGGTATTGTTAAAGATTATAAGAAGAGAGGCATTGATTCCGGTATGGATCCGCTTCAGCTTCCCTACATTATGGACTATGATCTCTTCATAACGGATAAGTACACCCGTGACCTCGGCGTTGAGGATGACGACATTGAGGCTGCTATAACCGATTCTATCAAGGTTTCTCAGGAATCCTATGAGGGCAAGGTTAAGCTCCTTGATATGAAGGGCGAATAATCTGCATTTTGCATCGAACAGAGTACGGTTTTTCCGTGCTCTGTTTTTTTATGTTGTAAATTATTACAAATCAAGCTGTCTGGCAAAATGCACAAACAATAAATTTAATGATTAGCGTTTATGTATACAAATTCGACATTTGTGAACAGTTTGTTAACAATTAAAATAAATTATTGACTGTTGGTCATTTTTGGAGTAGCATTTTGAAATGTAAAAAGTGACTAACGGTCATTTTAAAGAGCGCAGAACTTTAATTTGCGGTGGATGATAAAATTCTGTTAAGCCTCAGAAATTCAACCGAAAGAGATAGTGTAAAATGCCGAGTGTGGAAGAAAACAAGCTTAAAAAACGTAATAAAATTTTAGAAGCCGCATATAACTTATTTGCAAAAAACGGTATAAACACCACCCCGATAGATGAAGTTGTCAAATGTGCAGGCGTGGCAAAGGGTACGTTTTATCTCTATTTTCATGATAAATACGACCTTATGGATCAGATAATTCTTTATAAGAGCGCAGCGATTATAAAGTCTGTTATAGCGCAGATGAAAAATATAAACACCGATAACAAAATGGAGGCTATCGATCAGCTCACATTTTTTGTTGACGCAATTATAGATTATATGATCGAAAATAAAGAAATGCTTTCCGTGATAAGCGAAAAAAGCTCAATATTGTATTCGCTGATAATCGATAACGGCGACGATAACATCAAACTCGATTTTGATTATCTTACAGATATAATAGTTAAACTCGGAAATCCTCCCGAGAATGCCAAAAAGCTGTTGTTACTCGTTTCTACAATGATATTCACAACCGCTTCGAATGCCATCCTTTCGAGATCTCCGTTTACAATAGAAGAAATAAGGCCTGAAATTCATTTGGCCGTCAAAAAAATGTTAGCTTAGTAAATTATTATAGCAAAGGGGAGATACGATGATAGACAAAATGGCAAGGGGAATTGCAAAACACCCAAAAACAGTCCTTATAGTTTGCCTTATATTATTGATACCGTCGATAATATGTTATCTTAACACATTCGTAAACTATGATATTTTGTCTTATCTGCCGGAAGACCTTAATTCGGTACAGGGCGAGCATATCCTTGATAAAACATTCAATAACGCTGCAAGTGCCATTGTTGTTATTGAAAACGAGGATCAAAAAACCGCTGTCAAGCTGAAGGAAGAAATTTCCGAAATCGACGGAGTAAGCAATGTTATGTGGGTCGATGATATCGCTGATATATCGATTCCCGAGAATATGCTTCCCGATGACTTAAAGAACGTCTTTTACAGTAAAGACGGTAATGCCACACTTATGATGGTTCAATTTACGCAGGGTGGCGCTTCCGAGTCAACAATGGATGCTATAAAGTCCATACGTAAATGTATGAACAAAAATATGTTTATGAGCGGTGTTTCCACAATAATGTATGATACTAAGGCACTTGCCGACGCGCAGGCTCCGCTGTATGTAGTTATTGCAATAGTGCTCGCTCTTATCGTTTTGATGTTTACCCTGAAATCGTATGTCTTGCCGTTTGTGCTTCTTATGGCACTGTGTACCGCGGTTGTATATAATATGGGTACAAACATTTTCTTCGGGCAAATATCATATATTACACAGTGTATAGCGGCTATACTGCAGCTCGGCGTTACCATGGACTACTCGGTATTCCTTATGGACCGTTACGAAGAGGAATGCAAGCATAATGACGACAGAACCATGGCAATGGCTTCGGCAATAAGCAGTACGTTTGTATCGCTGGCAGGCAGCTCATTGACTACGGTATTCGGCTTCCTCGCACTTTGTTTTATGAGCTTCAAGCTCGGTCTTGACATAGGTCTTGTAATGGCAAAGGGCGTATTGCTCGGTGTTATCACGGTTGTTACATTCCTTCCGGCACTTATACTTTTGCTTGACGATAAAATCGAAAAGACAAGGCATAAGAGCTTGGTTCCTCATTTCGGCAAGCTTAATGAATTCACCCTTAAGCATCGCCGTGTAATTGCAATAATCTTCCTTCTTCTTATAATTCCCGCATACGGAGCTTCGAAGAGCGTTAATGTATACTACAATATGGATAAGGCTCTTCCCTCCGACCTCGCGTCTATCGTTTCACTTCACGAAATGAAAGATAAATTCAATATGGCAACTACACATTTCATTATAGTAAGCGATGATATACCGAGCCAGAAGCTTGAAGCTATGGAGCAGGAAATTGAAGATGTTGACGGTATAACAAACGTAGTTGCAATGAACGAGTTTTTAGGTTCTGCAATCCCCGCCGATATGATTCCCGATGATATTCGTAATATCTGCATTAAAGACGGTTATCAGCTTATGATGGTAAATACAAGCTACGCTACGGCAACCGATGAAGAAAATGCACAGATAGATACGCTGAAGAGTATTGTATTGAAGTATGACCCGAACGGTTATCTGACAGGCGAGGGTGCTATGACTAAGGATCTTGTTGATGTAACGAACCGAGACTTTGTAATAACCAATATAATTTCCGTCGCGGCAATATTTATACTTATAGCGATTATCTTCAAGTCAATATCAATACCTGTAATACTTGTTGCGTCGATAGAGATAGCAATATTTATAAACGAGAGTTTTTCGTTTATATTCGGCGAGACGATACCGTTTATCGCGCCTACAATAATCGGTTGCGTACAGCTCGGCGCAACGGTTGACTATGCTATACTCATAACCTCGAGGTTCCGCGAAGAACTGAGAAAGGGTCTGTCTAAGGATGAAGCCATCAGAAAGGCTGCCAACGAATCCGACCGTTCGATTTTCCAAAGCGCAATGGTATTCTTTGTTGCGACCTTCGGTGTTTATCTGATTTGCGATATAGAGATAGTCAAGAGCATTTGCGGTATGCTTGCACGCGGTGCAATCATAAGTGCGTTTATAATAATCTGTACTTTGCCGCCCATACTTTATATCTGTGAAAAACTCATAAACAAAACTTCGTTTAATTGGCGGACAATGCCGAAAGAAAAATTTAAGAAATCAAAGGCAAAAATAAAAGCCGTCAAGGCTAAGAAATCGGAGGCAGCAAAATGAAAAACACAAATAAAATCAAAAGTATAATCTGTGTTTTGCTTGTTTTCTCAATGCTTTGTGTCACCTTTACCGGTTGCTCGTCCAAAAAGGACGACGACACGGTAGCCGAGGTTGATAAAAAGACCGAGGAAACTATTTACACAAACAGAATCAATAATTATAAAAAAACCGAAACGGTTTACGCTACACTTGATAACTCCGGTGCGGTTCAAAACATATCCGTTACCGATTGGATTCACACCGACACCCCCGAGGTTTACCTCAGAGATGTTACGGACCTTGAAAATGTAACAAATGTTAAGAGTGATACCGAACCCTATTTTAAGGACGGCGGCTTGTTCTGGAATATGCCGACTACCGACCTTTATTATCGCGGCACAAGCAATAAGACGCTTCCTGTAAGCATCTCTATTAAATACTATCTTAATGATGAAGAAATAGCCGCCTCCGATCTTGCCGGCAAGAGCGGTAAGGTAAAGATAGAAATACAGATGACAAACAACATCTTTAAAACCGAAAAAATCAACGGTAAGGATGTCAAGGTTTGTAATCCCGTGCTTGCCGTCGGCGGTATGATTCTTCCCGAAACCAACTTTCAAAACGTAAAAGTGGAAAACGGCATTTCTCAGGGAGACGGTTCAAAGGAAGTAGCTGTGGTGGCCGGCTTCCCCGGAATTAACGAGACGCTTGGCTTAGATTCCAAAACTCTCAAGGACGCTGCCGATATCACCTTTAACGATAACTTTACAATTACCGCCGATGTAACGGATTTTGAACTTACAAATATGTATTTTGCGGTCCTTCCTCTTTCGGCAGTAAGTAATAATATGGCTGTTCCTTCAAGCGTTGATGATTTAAAATCAAGCCTTAATCAGCTCAAGGAAATTGAATCCTCGATTAAATCAATAGATCCCAATAACGTCTTATCGACTCTTATGTCAAATCCCGACAAGCTCGGCGAGCTTGCACAGATGATAAATGATGCAACATCGCTTTATGAGAGTAATAAGCCTCTTATTGATGTTCTTTCCAAGAACCTTACTCCGCAAAATATAGAAACGCTTAAAACTCTTCTCGATTCATCAAGTAATTCCGACCTCCAGAAGATGATAAAACTGCTTTCTGACCCCAATGTACAGCAGTTCTTAAGCCTTCTTCCGTCGGCTTCAGGTGAGTTTAAAGACGCACTTCCGCTTCTTCAGAGTCTATCAAACGATATGCAGGATCCTGAGGTACAGGCCGCAATAGATAATTTGCCTGATACCATGAGTAAGATTTCGGATATCCAGAGCGAACTTGATAGCAACCAGGAGCTTCTTAACAGTCTCAGCACTCTGTTAAATGAAGACAATATGACAAAGATAACAAATCTGATGAATTCCGTCAGCGCGGCTGATTTTGCATCAAAGCTTGAAAAATATGGTGTGCTTACCGATAATTCCGATGAGCTTTTACAGAAAGCCACCAAAATGATTGAATACGGTAAAGAATATAAGATTTACTCTTCGGTTGCCGACGGTATAGAGTCAAGCGTAATGTTCGTTATGAAAACACCGAGTATTGAAAAGGCTGCGGAGGTTAATGCTCAGGCAGAAAGCAGCAAACAAAATTGGTTCCAAAAGGTGTTTGGTAAAAACAAGTAAATAATTGCTTTTAAAAACGCGTTGCTTATTTTAGAGCAACGCGTTTTTTTGTGTGAAAATGCACAAACGGAGAGCCGCAAATTTGACGTTTGCAATTTGAAGTTTACTTTTTAACCAATGTGCAATATGAAGAATTAAGCACTTCTGACAAAGATATTTTTTCTGCAAAAAAAGAGTTGACTTTTGCTGTAACCGGAAGTAAACTATGGGCGTAGGGTAAACGATTACCCGTTATTTATTACAAACTTAGCAAACGATTGCATAATTTTTCGGAGGTATTTGAATTGAAAGGGAAAATTTCAATGGTTGAGATTGCCGAAATGTCCGGTGTGTCCATCGCCACCGTTTCGCGCGTTTTAAATCATAACGGCAGATTTTCCTCAGAGACCGAAAGAAAAGTTATGAATATTGTTAATAAGTACGGCTACAAGGTAAATCTTAATGCCAAAGGGCTCAGAACCAATAAAACGCAGAGCATCGGTGTTATTGTTCCTGACATAACAAATGAATTCTTTGCTAAGATTATCCGTTCCATCGAGACGTCTCTGTTGCAAAAAGGCTATACCGTTTTTGTGTGCGACTCTAACGAGGACAGCAGCACAGAGGATAAGCATATTTCTTCGCTTGCCGCCAAAGACGTTGACGGTATAATCTATATCAGTACAAAGAACGATGTTAAGCAGATATATAAAGATTACAAAATACCGGTAGTTCATATAGACCGTCGGCCTGAGCATGCGGGTACCCTGATAATTTCAGATAATGAGATGGGCGGTTTTTTGGCTACGGAGGCTCTTATAAAGGATGGCTGTAAGGATATATTGATGCTGAGCGACAAAAACTATTATTCTACCACACGAAACAGATATAAAGGTTATGTTGACGCTCACAAAAAGTATTCTTTGCCGCTTAACGAGGGAAATGTTATAAAAACGGATGTCAGCTACGCTTCATCTTATGACGCGATAAAAAAAGTCATAGCCGACGGCAAAAAGTTTGACGGAATTTTTTGTAATAACGATATGATGGCAATCGGCGCTTTGCAGGCGCTTAAGGATTCCGGAATATCTGTGCCTGAAAAATGCAAGGTCGTCGGCTTTGATGACATTACTCTGTCAGAGATATGCGATCCGCCGATAACCACAATACAGCAGGATACCGATATGTTCGGTAAAAAATCAGTTGAAACTCTTTTAAATCTAATCGAGAATAATGAGACAAAAAACAAAAATGATATTTATGTTATTCCCGTAAAGCTTGTTAAAAGAACAACCGCATAAAAAATCAGCTAACATATGCAAACGGGAAATATTATTTCCCGCATATTATTGGAAATTGAGTAAACCTTTACCCAATAAAATGCATATACTATTCACATACGGACACAACTAATATGTGAAAATAATAGACTTCAAGGAGGAAAAAATGAGCGCATTAGTTGAGATGAAGGGCGTCGTTAAAAAGTTTCCGGGCGTAACGGCACTTAAAGATATAACATTTGACATACAGCCCGGCGAAGTACATGTACTGCTCGGCGAAAACGGCGCCGGAAAGTCGACACTTATGAAAATTCTCAGCGGCGTTTATCAGCCCACTGAGGGAGAAATAATTGTCGGAGGAAAAAGCTATAAAAGGCTAACTCCCAAGGATTCCGCCGAAAATGGCATCAGCGTAATTTACCAAGAACTGAGCGTCATAAATGAACTTTCCATTCAGGAAAACCTTTTTGTCGGTAAGTTGCCGATGAAAAAATACGGCCCTGTTAAGGTCGTAGATTATAAGTATATGAATGAGCGTGCAAAAGAGCTGCTCTCGAAGGTAGGATTAAAACGAGATCCCAAAACTCTTGTTGAGGATATAAGTATTTCCGAAAAACAGCAGGTTGAAATAGCCAAGGCACTTGCCGCCGACAGTAAAGTAATCATAATGGATGAGCCTACTGCGTCTTTGACAAGTGAGGAAGTAAATCATCTGTTTAAGATAGTACGTCAGCTTAAGGAAGAGGGCAAGGGAATAGTCTTTATTTCTCACAAGCTCGGTGAAATTATTGAAATAGGCGATAGGGTGTCGGTGCTGAAAGACGGAGCTTACGTCGGCACGAGAGACGTAAAAGATGTTACGGCAGACGATCTCGTTACCATGATGGTAGGAAGAAAAATTCAGAATACTTATCAGCATGAGGATGCTCCAGATACCTACGAGAATACAGAAGTCATTTTTGAGGTTCGTAATTTGTCTCGTAAGGATCAAAAGGTTAAGAATGTCTCGTTTAAACTTCATAAGGGTGAAATCCTCGGATTCTCGGGACTTGTCGGTTCCGGCAGAAGTGAAATGATGAATGCAATATTCGGGTCTGAGCCTCGCTCGGCAGGAGATATATTCATTCACGGCAAACAGGTTAAAATCAATAGTCCTTACAGCGCCATAAAGAACGGTCTTGCAATGGTAACCGAAAATCGTCGTGAGACAGGCTTCTTTTATAACTTTGATATTAAGCAGAATATTTCGATTCTTCCGTTTATCAAGACTTCAAAGGGAAAAGGCACCATAGGTCTTACAAACAATAAATTTGAAAAGGAATGCGCAGAGGAGCAAAAGAAAAACCTGAATATAAAATGCGCTTCAGTTGATCAAAATATAACAGAGCTTTCCGGCGGCAACCAGCAAAAAGTCATACTCGGAAAATGGCTTGCCGCAGATTCTCAAATAATTATTTTTGATGAACCTACAAAAGGAATCGACATTGGTTCTAAAAGCGAGATTTACACTTTGATGCGTAAGCTCGCCGATGAGGGTAAGGGCGTACTTGTTGTATCATCAGAGCTTCCGGAACTTTTGGCGGTGTGTGATACCATAGCGGTTTTCCGTGAGGGTAAGATCGTACAAACCTTCCCACATAAAGACGCAACAGAAGAAAAAATAATTATGGCTTCAACTGCCGACCTTAAAGAAAGGACTAATTAAAATGTCACAGTCTAAAACATTAAAAAAAGAAAAATTAACCTTTAACACGATCTGGCAGAGGTACGGTACGTTTGGTATTCTTATAATCCTTCTTGCCATCTTGGCCATACTGAAACCAACATACTTTTTCTCAAGCTCTACGGCACCTCAGATTTTGGCACAGAGCTCGGTAAATATACTTATTGCAATGGGTGAGTTCTTTGCAATTCTTATTGCCGGCATCGATCTTTCGGTAGGATCTGTGGTAGCCCTGACCGGAATGTGTATGGCAAAGTTAATGGTGGCAGGGGTAAACCCGATAGTTGCTGTTCTTCTCGGAATTTTGCTCGGTGCATTCCTCGGTTTCCTTAACGGGTTACTTGTAAATGTTACAGGACTTCATCCGTTCATCATTACGCTTGGCACACAGGCAATTTATCGCGGCGTTACGCTTATAATCTCAAATTCAAGCGCGGTTTACGGCTTCCCGGCAAGTTTTACAAGAGTTATTTCAAAATCTGTTATAGGTATTCCTCTTGTTGCGATAATAGCGGTTATTGTAGCTTTGATCCTTGCGTATCTTACTAAAAAAACAAAGCTTGGTCGTAATATCTATGCGCTCGGCGGAAACAAAGAATCCGCTTGGTATTCGGGTATAAACGTAAATCTTCATACCCTTATAGTTTTCATTATTTCCGGTATTTGCGCCGGTATAGCCGGTGTGGTTCTTCTCGGTCGTGTAGGCTCGGCAGAGCCGGCAGCGGCAACAGGCTTTGAGACCTATGCAATAGCCGCTTCGATTATCGGCGGAACAAGCTTCTTCGGAGGCAAGGGTAAGATTTTCGGAGTTGTAATGGGCGGTCTTATCATCGGCGTTATCAACTTCGGTATGAATATACTTTCACTTTCGAGTACGCTTCAGCAGGTTGTAATGGGCGCTCTTATCATCGGCTCCGTTGCTCTTGACAGATTCGTAGCTAACAAAAAATAACCGTGCAGCTTAAAGGAGGTATTTTTATGGAACCTATGTTTAACCCGTCGCTCATGTGTATGGATCTTCTTGATATTAAAAATCAGACGGAAATATTAAATGAGCGATGTGACCTCTATCACGTCGATATAATGGACGGACATTTTGTGAAAAACATCACTTTGTCTCCGGACTTCGTAAAGGCGTTTTCAACAATCGCCAAAAAGCCTATTGACTGCCATCTTATGGTCACCGATCCCGATGATTATATTGAAGTTCTAGCTGAAAACGGAGCAGGTTATATTTGTCCGCACGCTGAAACTATAAACACCGATGCTTTCCGTATTATGAATAAAATCGAAGCATTAGGATGCAAAAAAGGTGTGGTTTTGAATCCTGCAACTCCGCTTTCTTATATCAGAGAATATATTGACCGCATAGATAAGCTTACCATTATGACGGTGGATCCCGGATTTGCCGGACAGCCTTTTATAAAAGAAATGCTCGGCAAAATCAGAGAAGCTAAGGAGCTTAAAGAAAAATACGGTTATAAGTTTTTAATCGAGATTGACGGTTCCTGCAATCAGAGGACGTTTAAGGAGCTTTACGAAGCCGGAGCCGAGGTCTTTATTGTAGGCTCGTCCGGACTTTTCTCAAAGGACAAAGACCTTAAAAAGGCTTGGGACATAATGAGAGAAGAATTTCGTACAGCAACAGGAGCATAGTATTAAAAGCAATTTTTAAAGGAGGTGACCGACCATTGGATTTTACAATCGGTATAGATATCGGCGGTACAAACTTTCGCATCGGAATGGTCGGCCGTGACGGTGAAATTATCAACTTCGAAAAAAATTCAAGCAGAATTTTTGACAAAGGCGATGTAATCGAGACCCTGTATCTTAACATTTCGGATTATATGAAAAGATATAACGCGTCAGATTCGATAAAAGCGGTAGCAATTGGATTGCCGTCCATGGTCAGTAAGGATAAAAAGACTGTTATATCCACTCCTAATCTTAAGGGATTTGATAATATACCGTTCGGAGATACGCTCAGCAAAAAGCTTGGCATACCCGTATATGTTGACCGCGATGTAAATTTTCTCCTTCAAAATGATATTGTTACATTGGGTCTTCCGAAAGATTCTACTGTTCTCGGCTTTTATATCGGAACCGGCTTTGGGAATGCCATTTATTTAAACGGCAGCTTCTACTGCGGACGCAACGGAGCGGCAGGAGAGCTCGGGCACATACCGTTTCCGAATATTGAGGAAAAGTGTACGTGCGGAAATGTCGGGTGCAGCGAAGTAATTTGCTCAGGCAAGTATCTTGAAAAGATTACCGCGGAGCTTTTTCCCGAAACCGATATAAAAAATGTTTTTTTCGAACACGGCGACGATCCGAGAATAATCAAGTATGTTAAAGATCTTGCCATTCCTATAGCTACCGAAGTCAACATACTTGATCCCGATTATATTATAATCGCCGGCGGAGTGGTATATATGAAGAATTTCCCGAAGGACATTTTGATAGATTCGGTACACTTTCATACACGAAAGCCTTACCCCGAAAAAAATCTCAGAATCCTTTTTTCGGAGCATACACAACAGAGCGGAGTTTACGGGAGTGGAGACTTTGCATGGCATCAGCTTAAACAGTAGTTTCGACTGCTGAAAAAATAAGTAAAAAAGAGAGAGGAATTTATTATGAAAAGGAAAATTTTAAGTATCGTTTTGGCATTGACGGTAGTTATCGGCATTGTTTTCGCTGGTTGCGGAAGTAAGACCGACGACAAGAAAACGACCGACGGTTCGGGCTCTTCTTCCGGAACCGCAGAATACGCAATCATTCTTAAACCGCTTTCTAACGATTTCTGGGCAAATATGAAAGCCGGAATAGAGAAGGAAGCTAAAGAACTCGGCGTAACCGTTGACATTTTCGCCGCGCAATCCGAGGATGATACCGAGGGTCAGCTTAAAATTCTTGAAAACTGCATCTCCAAGGGCTACAAGGCTATAGGTGTTGCACCGATTTCCCCGACTAACCTTATTAACGGTATAGTTGAGGCAAACAAAAAGGGTATTTATGTAATGAATATTGATGAAAAGATTGATATGGATACCCTTAAGAATGCCGGCGGAAGTGTTATAGCTTTTGCTACAACCGATAACGAAAAAGTCGGTGAAAAAGGCGCAAACTATATAATGGAACAGTTAAAGGATGGCGGCGAGGTTGCAATAATCGAAGGTAAGGCAGGCAACGCATCCGGTGAGTACAGAAAGAACGGTGCAACAACTGCATTTACCGCAAACAGCGCATTCAAGCTTGTTGCTTCTCAGCCGGCTGACTGGGACAGACAGAAGGCTCTTGATACTGCCGCTTCAATGATTCAGAAATATCCGAATCTTAAGGCTATATATTGCTGCAACGATACCATGGCTCTCGGTGCTTTACAGGCAGTTAAAAACGCTAACAAGCTCGGTAAGATAATGGTAGTAGGTACAGACGGTGCAGCCGAAGCCATAGACAGCGTAAAAGCAGGCGAGCTTTCAGCAACAGTTGCTCAGGACTCAGCGGGAATCGGTGCTGTTTCACTTAAAACGATGGTTGAGACAGTAAAAGCAGGCAAAGCAATTGATGTTAATGCTACTCCCGAAACTATCCCGGTTGATTCTTATATAGTTACAAAGGATAGCTAAAAAGGTGTTTTCCATCCGTTTATTAGATAAACGAACTCCCTAACTCACAAGCTCAGACAGCACCGATTTTTCGGTGCTGTCGAGCTGTATAACGGAATATTGAAAGAGGTTTTAATATGAAAATAGCAATAGGTAGCGACCATGTAGGATACGAACTTAAAGGCAAGGTTATTGCTCACCTGAAAGAAAAGGGTATAGAGGTAAAGGATTTCGGAACGAACAGCACCGAGCGTACCGATTACCCGATTTACGGTGAGGCTGTGGCAAACGCGGTAGCATCAAAGGAATTTGACAAGGGTATACTTATATGCGGTACAGGTGTTGGTATTTCTCTTGCGGCAAATAAGGTTAACGGTATCAGAGCGGTAGTTTGCAGTGAGCCATATTCGGCACTTCTTTCAAGGCAGCATAACGATACCAATATTTTGGCTTTCGGTGCAAGAGTTGTCGGCCTTGACCTTGCGCTTATGATTGTTGACACTTGGCTCTCCGGTGTTTATGAGGGCGGAAGACATGCACGTCGCGTGCAAATGATATCCGACATTGAAGAAAGACAGAAAAATAAATAAGCTTTTATTTAATTAAACAAAAGGAAGCCGCAGAAACTGTGTTTTGCGACTTCTTTTTTCTTGAATTAGAGCTTTTTTTCTGATACAATATCAGCGTGTTTTCTACGGAACTGTAATGTTTGCAGCGATTGGTTTTTATTCTGTAAATGGAAAGGCTATGTAAGAATTATGAGTAAAATGTCAGAAGTAATGCCTAAATGGGGGCCTTATTCAAAAAAGTACAGCGGTGTGTCAAGAGTCACAGAGCACGAAACGGAAAAAGGCGTCAGGTTTGATTTCATTTCGCTTCCCGCAGTTTCAAATACAGATGCCAAGGCTCCGAATGTGACTATACCGGTGGGTGTGCATCCTTGGGATGTAAAAAGTGATTATTCTTTTTATTCTTACAGACAGGACCTGGAGTGGAAGGATGTTATTTATTCCGACGTTTCTTTTACAAAACTCAGCGATGAGAGTGTGCTTGTCAGGACAGAGATTTTCAATAATTCAGAGCTTATGCAAAATTGCCTTGTCAATTATTTCTCTTCGCTGCAATTTCCGTTTTTAACATCATACAGAGTTTCTCTTCCCAATAAATCGCTTATGTTTGACGCGCTTGATTACAGCGAGTTTACATATAAAACAAGCCGTCCGTGGGATAATGAAACTATGGACGCCATGCATAAAGGCGAGTTCTTTGACGATCGCTTTACTTCGCACAGAGGGCTCGGAGACCGTGACGACAACCGATATATATTGCCGAAATATCCGCGTCTCGGAGAAGAAAAAGGCGACAAAATCGTATATAAAATAAAAAATGATTTAAACTTTTCAGATGCTGCTTTATATGTCAGATACCGTACAGTTGATAATAAGCCTTCGGCTTTTACCGTGAACGGTGACAACGTTGTGTTTCCGCCTGCACAGGATATGGGTGAAATCACGATACCGATAGGTAATGTGGATAAAGGGGATTATACTCTCGTTCTCGTTTCCGAGGGCGAAGGCGGCATAGAATTTGATTTCTTTGCAATATGCGAAAAAGACGAAACCAATAAAATATTAGTTGAAGCAAAAAAGAATAATTTTGTCCCGGATGTTAAGGCTCGCGACGAAATAAACGGTAAAACCGTTGAGATAAAATACGAGGGTGTTGAAAAGCCATTTGTTTTAAGAACATTTAATGATGAAACAAGACTTCGCAGCATACCCTCCGGCTGTCTTGAGGATGTACCGACTCCCCGTATATCTCAACCGGATAAAAGCTTTGACAATATGATGGAAACTTTTTCCGGAGAATTTAGCTGGAAACACAGCGACGAGGGATACTATCAGAATACTCTTGTCCACACCTTGTACATAGAGCCGGGGAAAAGTCATACCGAATATGCGGTTATTTCGTATGGCGGTGCAGAATATGAAACGCCGGAAGATTATGAAAAGATCTATTTATCGGCGTCCGGCTCGGTTGAAAAGCTAAGCTATAATGACAGCGGAAAAAAATATGAGTTTTCAAACCGCCTTTTGCGAGCTGCAATGTTCCAAAACACCGTGTATCCGCTTTATCATCACGGAGAATATGTTATACATCACACTCCCGGCAAGAGGTGGGATTCCTTTTACACATGGGATTCGGGCTTTATAGGGCTTGATATGCTTGAATTTTCACCGAAAATAGCGGATTATATCCTCGATTTGTATTTGAGTGATAAGGATAATAAGGACTATGCGTTTTTGCTGCATGGTTCTCCTGTGCCCGTCCATCTTTATCAATATTATGAAATGCTCCAAAAAACATCTGATAAATCCAAGCTGTATGATTATTACGACCGAGCAAAGATGTTTTATGATTTCCTTGCGGGAAAAATAAACGGTTCAACCACCGCTAAATTTAAGAGCGGTCTAACAACTACATTTGAGTATTTTTACAATTGTTCCGGTATGGACGATCTTCCGCCTCAAGTTCTGATGTACAAAAATAATTTGCAGCTTAAAACCGCACCGTGTATTTCTTCTTCACAAGTTATAAGGACGGCAAAGCTTCTCTCTGTGATAGCCGAACATCTCGGTAAATCCGAAGATGTAAAAGCCTATTCGGAAGATATAAAGAGAATATCAAATGGGCTTCAGAAATATGCGTGGGATGATGAGGCGGGGTATTATTCATATGTAATTCACGATGAAAACGGCGAAGCAAAAGAACAGCTGCGCTCTGATTCGGGCGAAAATATGAATAAGACCATGGACGGTATATATCCTCTTATAGCCGGTATAACTACGGACGAGCAGACTAGCAGAATTCTGTCTCATTTGGAAAGCGAAGATGAGATGATGAGCAAGGTCGGTATAAGTGCCGTTAATATGAAGGCCGGCTATTATGCCACTAACGGCTATTGGAACGGCAACGTATGGTTTTCGCATCAATGGTTTGTTTGGAAAACCATGTTAGATATAGGTGAGGCTGATTTTGCATATAAAATAGCCAATGTCGCGCTCGATTCGTGGAAGCGTGAGGTGGAGTATTCATACTATACTTTTGAAATGCTTTCGATAACTACGGGCAGAGGAGGATGGTTCCATAATTTCGGAGGCCTTTCCGCTCCCGTGAACATTTGGGCTTCTGCATACTTTAAGGCGGGCACGTTTAATCTCGGCTTTGACAGCTTTTGTGAAAATTACAGCTTCGAAAACGATTTCACTCATTTTTCCGCAGACGTTTCGCATTATAACGGTAAAGACAGCATAATGCTTGTTGTTATGAATGACAAAAATAATTATGTCGTAACAGTTGACGGAGAAAAAGCCGTTTTTACCGAGCGGAGCAAAGGAACATTTGAAATAAAATTACCCTCTGATAAAAAACGTGTAAAAATTGAAATTCAGCTTGTGTAATCCTCTACAAGCTTTTGTGCTTCTTCATCGGAATAAGCCGTAACACCTACTATTATAAGCTCCCTGTCGCTTTGCGGCAGGGAATTTGTATTTACGTCAAAGATTTCCACCGGCATAGAGTATCCGCGTTTAAATAAAGCTATTTTACCGTTATAGTCGGTTATGGTGTAAAGTGCTGCAACGGTAGTTTCTTCACTTTCCGTAAAGCTGCTTTTCTTTTTAGGAGATTTTAAAATTATCACTATTACGGCACCTAATAAAGTCAGAGCAGCCACCGATGCGGCGATACATTTAAGTAAGGCTTTTTTCATTTTATTCACTTCCGTATATTATTTTTGACAAGAATAGGAAAAATATAATATTTTTTCAAATTTATGATGAAATAATCAACGGTTTGTGTTACAATAAATCAGTATAGTTATATCGTATCCGATCTTTTAAACGGAGGACTTTAAAATATGACTCAAAAGCGACGCGCAGTCACAAAGAGAGCACCTAAAAACAGAAAAAAACGCAGTAAGGGTGCAACGGTTTTGTTGTCGGTTCTTTTTACCGTTTTGCTTACCGCGGTTTTTGTATGCTTATATCTTCTTGTGTTTATGGTGTCTTACGTAAACGGCGACAGTAAGATAAATCTTGAGGAATATAAAGAGAATCAAGATCAAACCACAATTATATATGCGTATGACACCAACAACGAAGTCACCGAGCTTTCGCGCCTTCACGGTGAACAAAACCGAGTTTGGGTAACATACAGCGAAAATCCGGATGAAAGCGTTATACCGCAAAATCTTGCGAATGCGTATATTGCACTTGAGGATAAGCGTTTTTACGATCACGGCGGTGTCGACTGGTTCAGAACATTATCGTCGGCGGTTAGATACCACTTCAAGCAGGGCGGTTCGACCCTTACTCAACAGCTTATTAAAAATCTTACGGGAGAAAACGGCAAAACCGTAAATCGTAAATTTTATGAAATACTGTCTGCGCTGAACCTTGAGAAAAATGCCTCCAAGCAGACAATACTTGAGGCGTATATGAATACGGTCTATATGAGCCACGGCTGTTATGGCGTACAGACCGCCTCCGAAAAGTATTTCGGAAAAAATGTGCAGGACCTTAATCTTGCGGAGTGTGCGTCTTTGGCGGCAATAACTCAATCTCCGTCAAAATATGATCCGCTTATTCATCCCGAAGAAAACAAAAAACGTCAAAAGGTCTGTCTTGACAATATGCTTAAGCAGGGCAAAATAACAGAAGACCAGTATAATGAAGCGATAAATTACACAATGGTGTTCACGAACAGTGAGGGCTATGTGCCGAGCGAAAACCTTACAAGCGCTCAGCAGCAGACCACTACCACCATTCAGAGCTACTATGTCGATTACGTTATTCAAAAAGTTATCTCAGACCTTATGGATAAATACGGCTATACAAAGCCGCAGGCGTCTACGCTCATTTATTCGGGCGGACTTCGCATCTACTCCGCTGTGGATATGAATGTTCAGAATATTCTCGAAAACGTATATGTAAACAGAATATCATTCCCGTCCTATAATAAAAATGTTCCCGATGCTCAGTCGGCTATGACAATTATGGATTACAGCGGCAGAGTGCTTGGTATGATAGGCGGAGCTGGAGAAAAGACCGAAAACCGCGGACTTAACCGTGCGGCAAATTCGTATAGGCAGCCCGGTTCATCAATAAAGCCTCTCTCTGTTTACACACCGGCAATAGAGGAAAAATATGCTTATTGGAGCACAAGAGTTAAGAACTATGGTATTCCTCACTATTACAGAGACGGCGGAGTGGGCCCCGTCAACTACGGTAATGACCCCGGTTCTCCCGATTCGTATGTAAACGTACAAAAAGCTATTTGTAAGTCTTACAATACAGTACCGGCGCAGCTTCTTAAAAAGATGGGTTATGAATTGAGCTTTAAGTATGCCAACGGCAAATTCAGACTCGATCATCTCTATGATGTTGATAAGAACGCCTCGTCGCTTGCCGTAGGCGGTACAAGTAAGGGAGTATCAACTCTTCAGATGGCAGCCGCATATGCCACCTTCGGAAACGGCGGTAAATATTACGACCCGTACTGTTACTATAAGGTTACAAATTCAAGCGGTACTATGGTATACCTTCAACACGACGAGACCGATGGCGATCAGATTATGTCTCAGGATACTGCGGATATTATGAATGAGCTTCTGCAAACCGTTGTTACCGATACGGCAGGTGAAGCTACTGCGCGCAATTACGGTCTTAACAATATGAAGCTGTTTGCGAAAACCGGTACCACAACCGAGGATAAGGATCGTTGGTTCTGCGGAGGTTCCCCGTATTATGTAGCTGCAGTTTGGTATGGATGCGATACTCCTAAGCAGCTTTCGAATTATGTTTCGGGCAATCCGGCGGGTAAAATATTCGATGAGGTTTTGAACAGAGTTCATAAAGGACTCGCTTCTAAAGATTTTACAAAATTCTCATCTATTGTTGAGCAAAAAGAGTATTGTACAAAGACGGGCTTGCTTGCGGGCAGCGGATGTTCGAGTCGCGCAACCGGTTGGTTCTCAAAGAGCAATATGCCGGGCTATTGTACATCTTGCTCCGGCGGCGGAAGTAAGGATGGCAAGATCGAGGGAGAGACCAAAAAGACAACCGACGGTAGCACTAAGCCGGCAGAAACAACAAAGGCGGCTGCTGAGACGACAAAAGCTCCTGAGGCCACAAAAGCTGCAGAGGCTACCAAAGCTCAATAATCAAAGGAGTTTTTATGGGCAATTTGCTGTTTAAAAATGCACACGTTATAGACCCTTCACAAAAGCTTGATACTGTCGGCGACGTTCTTGTCGTCGACGGTAAGATTGCCGATTTTGGCAAGGCTTTAAGCTGCTCTGCCGATAATATCATTGATGCTTCGGGGCTTGTTTTGGCACCGGGGCTTATTGATTTACATGTGCATTTGCGTGACCCGGGTCTTGAATATAAAGAGGATATAATTTCCGGATGCCGTGCGGCGGCGGCCGGCGGCGTGACAACGGTTTGCGCCATGCCTAATACAAAACCGGTATGCGATAACGCAGAAACGGTAAAATATATACTTGAAAAAGCGGCTAATGCCGATGCTCACGTTCTTCCGATAGGTGCCGTTTCTGTCGGCGAAAACGGTGAAAAACTCACCGATATGCAGGCTTTAAAAGAAGCAGGTTGTTGCGCTTTTTCGGATGACGGCGTTCCGGTTAAAACCGCAGAGCTTATGCGTGAAGCGCTCAAAGAGGCAGCAAGACTCGATATGCCTGTTTTTGCCCATTGCGAAGAAAAAACAATTTCACGCGACGGCATTGTGAATGAATGCGATGTTGCAAAAGACCTTAATATGCCTCAGATACCGGTTTCGGCAGAAGACGTGGGGACTGCGCGTGAGACAGCCCTTTTAATGTCAGCCCCCAAAAATGCACGGTTGCATATTTGTCACGTCAGTACGGGCAATTCAGCACTTCTTATAGCCTCTGCAAAGAGAAATGGATTTAATGTAACTGCTGAAACTTGTCCGCATTATTTTATATTTAACGATGAAAAGCTTTTGTTAAAGGATGCGGATTATCGAATGAATCCTCCGCTTCGCAGTGCCGTGGATCAGTTTTCCGTTCTCTACTCGCTTATTGACGGCGTAATAGATGTAATTGCAACCGACCACGCACCTCATTCACCGGAAGAAAAGGCAGATTTTTACAAAGCTCCCAACGGCGTTATAGGTATGGAGACATCTTTTTCCGCTTCATATACCGCGCTTGTTGCGTCGGGACTTATCAGTCTTTATGAGCTTATTGATAAAATGGCGTGTAAACCGGCCGAGATTTTAAACAGACCGATAGGCACGTTAAAAAAGGGGAGTGCTGCGGACATTATTTTGATAGATGAAAGTGAAAAATTTACAGTAGACATAAATAAGCTTCACGGTAAATCCAAAAACTGCATCTTTAAAAACCGTGAACTTCAAGGCAAGGTAAAAATGACTGTTCTCAGCGGCAGAATAGTATATAATGATTTAGGAGATTGACAAATGGCTTTTGACAGACTTATCCGTGCAATTGACGAAAAGAAAAATCCCACTGTGGCAGGGCTTGACCCGAAGCTTGACTACGTTCCCGAGTTTATAAAAAAAGACTCGCGTGAGAAATACGGAGATACGCTTGAGGCTGCGGCAGATGCGCTTTTGACATTTAACAAAGGGCTTATAGATTCTCTTTGCGATGTTGTGGCGGCCGTAAAGCCGCAATGCGCCTATTACGAAATGTACGGGTGGCAAGGAGTAAAAGCACTTTATGACACAATAGCTTACGCAAAAGAAAAAGGCCTGTTTGTAATAACCGACGGTAAAAGAAATGATATCGGCACTACCATGGAGGCGTATGCCGCCGCACATATCGGTAAAACAGAGGCTTTCGGTAAAACCTTTGAAAGCTTTTCCGCCGATGCCCTCACGGTTAACGGTTATCTCGGAAGCGACGGTATAAATCCTCTTTTAAATATTTGCAAGGAAGAGGACAAAGGCATTTTTGTGCTTGTGAAAACTTCTAATCCATCCTCCGGTGAGCTTCAGGACAGATTGCTCGGCGACAAAACCGTCTACGAAACTATGGGTGAAATGTGCGAGAACTGGGGCAAGGATTCTATTACGGATTACGGATACTCGTGTGTCGGTGCGGTCGTCGGAGCAACTTATCCGAAACAGCTTTCAAGTCTTCGCAAAGAAATGCCGCACACATTTTTCCTTGTACCGGGTTACGGTGCACAGGGCGGAGCCGCCAAAGATATTGCAGGTGCGTTTGATGAGAACGGACGCGGAGCCGTAATAAATTCCTCAAGAGGTATAATGTGCGCATACAAAAAAGGCGGCTTCGATGAAAAAGATTATGCCGTTGCCGCACGTAAAGAAGCTATCAGAATGAGGGACGAAATCAATTCCGTTTTATAAAGGGTGATTTATATGAAAAATAAAAAGGCTTACCTTGTTTTGGCTGACGGAACCGTATTTAACGGAATTTCTATGGGTAAAGAGGGAACAGCTTTAGGAGAAGTTGTTTTCAATACTTGTACGGCTTCTTACGGAGAACTGCTTTCAGACCCGACATATTACGGTCAGATAGTGGCGCAAACCTATCCTCTTGTAGGCAACAGAGGCGTAGAAAAAAGAGAAAACGGTTCAAAAATAATGGCAAGCGGCTATGTTGTGCGTGAATGGTGCGACACAGGCGATCTCGGCGAAGAAACGCTTGACAGCTATTTGAAAGAGTGCGGCATAGTAGGAATCAGCGGTATTGATACACGCCGTCTTACGCGCGCCGTCCGCGACAAAGGCTATATGAAGGGCGCTATAACCGACAATCTCAATGATTTTGACGTGCTTATTAAAAATATCAAGAATTATACAATTTCCGGGGCGGTTGAGGCTGTTACCGTAAAAGAGCCGCAGAAATTCACGGCGGAAAATCCGAAATGCAATGTTGCGGTGATTGATTACGGTTCGCCGCGCAGAACTCTTGACGGCTTTTTGGCACGAGGCTGTAATTTGACCGTCGTCCCGGCTGATTTTACGGCTGAGCAGTTAGAGAACATTTCACCGGACGGTATTTTCCTTTCCGACGGTCCTGCCGATCCTGACGATAACCCAAAGCTTATAGAAAATATCAAGGAGTTTAAAAAACTCGGTGTTCCGATGTTCGGAATAGGTCTCGGCCATCAGATGCTGGCTCTTTCGGAAGACTTTAAAATTGAAAAAATGCCGCAGGGGCACCGCGGCTCAAATCAGCCTGTAGTTATAAAATCTACCGGAAAGCTTATGGTTACAGAGCAGAATCACGGCTATTCGGTTGAAGTTTCGAGCATCAGTGCCGATAAAGCCGATATTACAATGATAAATGTCAACGACGGCTCCTGTGAGGGACTTGAGTACAAAGATTTCAACGGTTTCGGGGTTCAGTTTACACCGGACAGCGACCGCGACAGCAGTACATCCTGGATATTTGACCGCTTTGTTGATATGATGGGGGAATGAGTTATGACAGAAAATAAATATTCAAAAATACTTGTTCTCGGAGCCGGCCCTGTGGTTATAGGCTCTTCCTCTGAATATGATTATTCGGCTGTATCTGTTTGCAGAGCGTTGAAGGAAGAGGGCATTTCAGTAGTTTCGGTAAACTCAAATCCAGATACAATAATGACAGATAAAAATGTTGCGGATACAGTTTATATTGAGCCATTAAACGACGAAACAGTAAAGAAAATAATTGAAAAAGAAATTCCCGATGCTATTATCGGCACCACGGGAGGAGAAGCGGGGCTCGAAATTTGCCTTGAGCTTTTACAAAACGGTTATCTTGATGAGCACGGTACCAAGCTTCTTGGAGTTAAGCCGGAAACCATAAAGGCAATAAGAAACGAGCAGGCTCTTCGAGATACTCTTGCAAATGTGGGCGAACCGTATGTATCCGCAAAGGTGTTGCCGACAGATGCGGAATGTGTTACATTTGCCGGTGAAATCGGTTTTCCCGTACTTATAAGTCCGGCATTCACGCCTGATTTTTCAGAGCCTATACGTTGTGAAAATGCAGATGATATTTTGTCAGGCTTCGGCAGTTGTGCCGAGCGGTCTCTCGTAAACGAGGTATACGTAAGAAAATGCGTCGATGATTATAAAGAAGTGGAATTTGTCGCAATGCGCGATTCCTTCGGCAACTGCATAAGCGTAAGCAGTACCGAAAATATTGACAGCGTCGGCATTCATTCCGGCGACAGTATTGTTGTTATTCCTGCGCAGACTCTTACAGACAGCGAAACCGTAAGGCTTCGCAGAGCCGCAAGAAAAATAGCCGATTATTTAAATATTGAAGGAAGCTGCAATGTCCGTTTTGCAATAAATTCGGATGGCAGCGAGTATATGGTTTTGGCAGTTGAGCCACAGCTTAACCGTACTACCGCTCTTGTTTCAAAGGCTACGGGTTATCCCATAGCGCAGGTCTCTGCCAAAATTGCTCTCGGATATAAGCTTTACGAAATCAAAAACGATATAACAGGCGTTACCACAGCGGCAAATGAACCTGCCATTGATTATTGTGCCGTAAAGGTTCCGAGATGGTCTTTTGAAAACTTCGATGCCGCCACCAGAAAGCTCGGTGGAACTATGCAGGCTACGGGTGAGGCACTCGCAATCGGCACTTCGTTTGAGTTGGCTCTTATGAAAGCGATACGCTCGATGAATCCGCGTACCGAATCTGTATCAATGCCCAAAATGAAGCAAAAAACCGACAATGAGATAAAGAAGCTGCTGTTAGGCTCCGATGATGAGCGAATTTTTGCTGTTTACGAAGCTATAAGACGCGGATTAGACCTTGCTGAAATACAGTCTCTTACAAGAATAGATAATTATTATCTAACTAAGTTCAAGAATATAGCCGATACGGAAACATCTCTCGGTAACGGCTTTTCGGGTGATTTGTATTTCCGTGCAAAAACTCTCGGTTTTCTTGACAGTACAATTGAAAAAATAACCGGTGAGGAGATTTCGGCACCCATAGCTGCAGGATATAACACCGTAGACACTTGCGCAGCCGAATTTGACGTTAAAAAGCCCTATTTCTATTCTTCGTTTGACGAGGATAACGAAGCCGCAATGTTCGGAAAAGCGCACCCGACATCGAAAAAGAAAATCCTTGTAGTGGGTTCCGGCCCTACATCCATAGGTCTTGGAACAGACCGCGATTATGCGGTGGTAAACTGTATAAATACACTTAAAGACTTTGGTTACTCCACTATTTTGCTTAATAATAATCCTGCGGCTGTTTCCACAGATCCGGGAGTTGCCGATACACTTTATCTTGACCCCATTACAGACGAAGATGTCAGAAATGTTGTACTCACCGAAAAACCGTACGGAGCTGTTTTGCCGTTCGGCGGTGGTAACGCCGTCAGAAAAGCCGAAACGCTTCGTTCCTTAGGCGTTAAGGTTTTCGGTTCGGATGACGAGGCTCACCGCAGACTAAAAAACAAAATCGAGTTATTTGATATCCTTGATGATCTCGGTATACGACACACAAATAACCGACACGTTATGATTGGTAAGGGTGCCGAGGTGGATGTCCTGTCCGATGGCAGCGATATACTGGTTCCGGGAATTTGCGAGCATATTGAAAAGGCCTGTGTAAATCCCGGCGATACTACTACGGTTTTTCCGTCGATAACGCTTACCTCATCGGATAAAGCAAAGATATACGAATATACCGAAAAGCTTTGCAAAGAACTTAAAATTAAAGGGCTTATAAATATCCAGTTTGTTATATATGATAACGAAGTTTATGTTTCGTCGGCAAGCGTCGTGGCAACGCGAAACGTGCCGTTTATGACTAAGGCATCGGGGTTGCCGATAGTTGCCATGGCTACGCGGCTTATGCTCGGCGAGACGCTCGGTGATATCGGTATGGGATGCGGTATTTTACCGGAGCCTACAAGGTATTTTGTCAGAGTACCGGTATTCAGCTTTGAAAAACTTCAGGGTACCGATGTTCAGATAGGCGATACCGAAAAGTCAACGGGTGAAGTCATGGGCATAGCAGATACATTTGACGAAGCTCTTTTGAAGGGCTTGATAGCTTCGGGAATGCGTATAAAGCGCACAGGCGGAGTGCTTGTATCCGTTGCCGATACCGATAAGATGGACAGCGTTATGCTTGCCGGTGAATTTTTAAAGCAGGGCTTTAAAATTTATGCTACTTCAAATACTGCTAAGCTTTTAAATTCGAACCATGTTGCGGCAAATTCCGTGCGTAAAATACATGAGGGCGAGCCGAATACAATGTCGCTTATTAAGAATAATAAATTATCATATGTTGTTTCAACTGTGGAACAGGGGCCTAAGGTGAATGAGGACGACATTCGCATACGTCGTACCGCTCTTTTGCGCCGTATTCCGGTATTGCCGTCGGTTGATACTGCCTTTGCATTTGCAAAGTGCCTCGAAAATAACAATATTCTTGAAGAAATAAAGGTTTGCAAGCTATAATTATAGGTGAATGATTTATGTTTCAAAAATCGTATAAAATCCTGTCGACCGAAAAACTGAATAATACAACTTTCAGCTTTGTTATTTCCTGCCCGGAGCTTGCCGAAGAAAGCTGGTGCGGAAGATTTGTAAATGTCTTATGCGGAGAAAAGACTCTGCGCCGCCCGATTTCAATTTCTGAAATTGACAAGCAAAACGGTACAATAACAATCGTATTTGAAGTCCGCGGAGACGGAACAAAATGGATGTCGGAGAGAAAAGCAGGGGACGAGCTTGATATTTTAGGACCTCTCGGCAACGGATTTTTCCCCGTTAAAACAAAACGCGGAATTTTTATCGGAGGAGGTATAGGCTGCCCCCCTATGCTTGGTGCTGCAAAAGAATACGGTAGCGATGCAGAGGTGATTCTCGGCTTCAGAAGCCAAGAAAATGCAATACTTACAGATAAGTTTAAGTCTGTCGCTAAGCGGGTGGAAATCACAACAAACGACGGTACCCTCGGCGCAAAAGGCTTTGTTACCGATGTGCTTAAAAATATGGTTCAAAACGGCGAAAATGCCGTAGTTTATGCCTGCGGACCCACACCAATGTTAAAAAGCGTTACTGCGCTTTGTAAGGAAAAAAACATTAAGTGCTACGTTTCGCTGGAGCAGCGTATGGCGTGCGGAATAGGTGCTTGCCTTTGCTGTGCACAAAAGACTCGCGATGAAGACGGCGAGCATATGAAACATGTTTGTAAAAACGGACCCGTTTTTGATTCCGAGGAGGTCGTATTCTGATGGCTGATTTAGGTGTTAATATAGCCGGAGTTCATTTTAAAAACCCCGTAATTACAGCGAGCGGAACTTTCGGATTTGGGCAGGAATATGCCCGTCTTTATGATATTTCGCGTCTCGGAGGTATATCTTGCAAGGGGACTACGCTGAAAGAACGCCCGGGAAATCCTGTTCCGCGAGTTTGTGAAACGCCGTCAGGTATACTCAACTGCGTCGGACTTCAAAATCCGGGTGTTGACGCGTTTATAAAAGATGACTTGCCTTTTTTGGAAAAGTCAGGTACCGTTATAATCGCTAACATTGCAGGAAGCGCAGAAGAAGATTACGTTGAAACCGCATCAAGGCTTAACGGTACGAGTGTGGATATGATTGAGCTTAATATTTCGTGTCCTAATGTTAAAGAGGGCGGAGCTTCTTTCGGAACAAGTGCCGCGAGCGTCGAAAAGATAACGTCGGCTGTCAAAAAAGCATCCGAAAAGCCGCTTATGGTAAAACTTACGCCTAACGTAACCGACATAACTGAAATGGCTCTTGCCGCAGAGAGTGCCGGTGCAGATGCCGTTTCTCTTATAAATACGCTTACCGGAATGATTATTGATATAAACACAAAAAGACCGCTTCTTCGCAATAATACGGGCGGGATGTCAGGTGCGGCGGTTTTCCCCGTGGCACTTCGTATGGTTTGGCAAACCGCATCCAAGGTTAAAATTCCCGTTGTCGGTCTCGGAGGTATAACAAAGTGGGAGGACGCTGTACAGATGCTTTTAGCCGGAGCAAGTGCGGTTCAGGTCGGTACCGCAAGCTTTACAGACGCATTCGCACCGCTTAAAATTATAGACGGTATAAACAATTATCTCGACAAAAACGGTTATAAGAGTGTGTCCGAGATAGTCGGAAAGGTTGAACCATGGTAATACTTTCGGTTGATTACGGCGATGTCAGAACCGGAATTGCCGTTTGCGATAAATTCGGTATGTTGGCGTCACCCGTTAAGGTTATTGTCGAGCGCGACAGCGGCGCTTTGGCAGATGAGATAACTGAAATAGCCACAGAAAAGAAGGCTGAAAAAATAGTATTGGGGCTTCCGAAAAATATGGACGGTTCAGAGGGCTTTCGTGCCGAGGCTTGTCGGCAACTGGCAGAGCTTATTTCGGAAAGGATTAATCTTCCGATAGATTTTGAAGACGAGAGATTGACTACCGTTTCGGCGCATAATGCGCTGAACGCCACAAATACCCGTGGTAAAAAGCGTAAGGCGGTTGTTGACGCTGTTTCTGCAGTTATAATTCTTGAAGATTACTTGAGAAAAACGAAAAATCAAAAATAAAATCAAAAGCAGCCCGTATGTCATATGATATACAGGCTGCTTTTGGCAAAAGAACAAAATTAAATTGTTTAAACACAATAGAAATTTGTGTCCCATCCGGGAATGTACGGATGATGTCTGAAGTATATTTTATATTCGGGATTTACCTCGAGTATTTTTTCGGGCAAAATAAATATATCTTCGATTCTGTGGTATGCCGCAATGTTGAGTTTGGGCTTCAACCTTTTTAGCGTAATTTCGGCTCCGTCAAGCATTTCGCTTTCCGCTCCTTCGATATCCGCTTTTATATATGTAATGCTTTCACTCTTTGAAATTTCATCCACCGAAACAGTATCTGTCTTTGCTTGTGCGGCATTTAAAAGATATGAATTTCTGCCGCCTTTTCCCGCAAAACCCATAGTCAATTCTCTGCTCCAAATGCCCTTGTTCACAAGAGTAATATTGCTCATGCTTTTTGTGTATTCCATAAGCTTTTTAAAATTTCGCGGAGCAGGTTCGACAGCTGTTATACTGCCGTATTCGTTGCCGGAGAAATACAAAAATTCCTTTATTGTGTCGCCGTTATAAGCCCCGAGATCAAGGTAATTTTCGTTTTTGCCGAGCCTTAATATATCGCTAAACACTTCTTCTTTATCGCTCTCGCAGGATAGAAGTATGTCTAAGCCTCCGCTGTATTCAAAATTGACAAACTTAAAAAACACATCTTTGGATTTTTCGTCTGCAAGCAGCGAATAAATGTTACATATGCGGCTTTTGTTGCGTTCAAAAAATTCTCTGTTTGCTATGCCGTTTCCGTAAACCGATACGCTCGGTACAAAAGTTTTGTGCTTTGCTGCAACGCTTTTAATGTTATCGGTGACCGATTTAAGCTGAGAACCGAAGCATATTACACAGTAAAAATCGCCGAATTCATTTTCACAGTCAGAGAGACTTTTAACTTTAAATCCGCGGAAGCTTCTGTCCCTGACAAATCCGTCACTTGCCATAACGGCAGATATTTTTATACCCAGTCTTTCAAATTCGTCAAATATTTTATCGGCGCCGTTTCCGGTTCCGTAGCAAACTATCGGAAGGTCGGCGTCTTTTAATTTTTCCCATACAGAAGGAGATTTCAGCATTTTATCAAGCATTATAACCACTCTTTTTATTTCTGCAAAAGTTCGGTATTAATTGTAACATATAACGTGAGTTTTCACAAATGTTGTTATTTACTTTGATAAAAAAAGATATTATAATATGAGTGATGAATTCTAAGGAGGTATTATTATGAACGATATTAACTCTCTTTATAAATTATGGTGCGAAAAAGCCGTGAATGATAAAGACCTTATTCCGGAGCTTAAATCAGTTGAGGGAAATCAGGATGAGATTCTCGACAGATTTTATAAAAATCTTGAATTCGGTACGGCAGGTCTGCGCGGAGTTATAGGAGCCGGTACAAACAGAATGAATGTTTATACCGTTAATCAGGCAACACAGGGCCTCTCGGATTATCTTAACAGCGAGTTTAAAGAGCCGAGCGTTGCCATTGCCTATGATTCGCGTATAAAATCGGATGTATTTGCACGTTCCGCGGCTTCGGTGCTTGCCGCTAACGGTATTAAGGTATATATCTATCGTGAACTTGTACCGACTCCGATGCTGTCATATGCGGTTCGCAAGCTTCATTGCAGCTCGGGCATAATCATAACCGCAAGTCATAATCCCTCAAAGTACAACGGCTATAAGTGCTACGACCCAAACGGCTATCAGATGACCGATGCAGCCGCCGCCAAAACCTATGAGTTTATAAGCCGTGTTGATATGTTCTCGGGCGTTAAAACCGCCGACTTCGAAGAATGCGTCAAGAGCGGAAAAATTGAATATATCAGCGATGAGGTTTATGAGTCGTTCTTTACCGAAGTGCTGAAAGCAAGAGTTAATCCCGGCATATGTGAAAAAGCGGGACTCTCGGTAATTTATACTCCGCTTAACGGCACCGGAAACAAGCCTGTCCGCAAAATCCTTAAAATGATAGGTGTTGAGGATGTAACCGTTGTTCCTGAACAGGAATTGCCCGACGGAAACTTCCCGACATGCCCGTATCCCAATCCCGAAATCAAACAGGCCTTTGAGTGTGCAATAAACCTTTCAAAAACAAAAAAGGCAGACCTTCTTGTTGCAACCGATCCCGATTGCGACAGACTCGGCATTGCTGTGCTTGACGACGGCGAATATAAGCTTATGACCGGTAACGAAGTGGGAGCAATGTTTACAGAATATTTGCTTGAAACTCTTACTGAGCAAAATAAACTTCCGAAAGCTCCTGTCGTTGTTAAAACAATAGTTACTTCTCCGCTTATCTCTGCCATTGCTGCTGCCCACGGCGCAACTACGGCAAACTTGCTTACCGGATTTAAATATATAGGAGAGCTTGTTACAAAGCTTGAAAGTAAAAATGAGGCTGACCGTTTTGTAGTCGGTATGGAAGAATCCTACGGCTATCTCCGCGGCTCACATGCAAGAGATAAGGATGCCGTTGTAGCTTCGATGCTTGTTTGCGAAATGGCGTCATACTATAAGCTTAAAGGTATGAGTCTTTATGACTTTATGCAGAGCATATACAAGAAGTACGGCCTTTATCTTAATACTCTTCTCAATTTCGGCTTTGAAGGTGCCGCGGGAATGAAAAAGATGGCTGAAATGATGGATTCACTTCGCGCTGACGGCCTTAAAAATATTGCGGGTATGGATGTCATAACATCTTCGGATTATGAGGCAAGCATCGAAACAAATCTTAAGACAGGCGAGAAGGCTAAGATTACTCTGCCGAAATCAAATGTGCTTGCATACACCCTTGAGGGCGGCAACAGCGTAATAGTTCGCCCGTCGGGAACAGAACCGAAGATAAAGATTTATATTACGGCAGTAGGCAACACGCGCGATGAGGCTAAGACTGTTACCGATAAGATAAGCGACGATATGGAAAAAATACTCGGTATTAAGAATTAAAGGAAGATTCTGAAAATGATGCAAAAGAAATGGGCCGTTCGTGTTATAGCCATAGTATTGGCTGTGCTTATGGTGGCAACAACACTTACGGTTTTGCTTAATGTTTTTTACTTTAAATAATTGAAATAACACGTCGCATTTGTCGCGGCGTGTTATTTTATATGTAAAATTTGTCATTATTGCTCGCGTTGTGTAATGTACACAAAAAGTGTGGTTGACAAATGATTAAAATATGCTATAATAATTAAGCTTGCAGTTTTATTAGCAATGTTTAGCCAAGGGGTGTGCCTGTTTTGACTGATAATGATGATCTTCTGAGGTTGGTCAAGCTGGCATCTTCGGGCGATAATGAAGCTTTATCTCTGCTTGTATCAAAAATGATTCCCGATGTGCGTCGTGAGGCTTCTAAGTTTTCCGGAGCTGTCGGCGTCGATTCCGACGATCTTTTTCAGGAGGGTATGATAGGGCTCTTGTCTGCCGCGCGTTCCTATAAAACTGATTGTGGCGCGTCATTCAGAACTTATGCCTCGGTTTGCATACGTAACAGAATCATTTCGGCTGTAAAAAAAGCGTCAGGCGGCAAAAGTGTGCGTCGTGACCTTTTGGTTCCTTTGGAAACAGAGCTTTTATCTGTGCCGGAGCTTTCTTATGATGACGGTCTTGTTGTTAAAGAGGAATGTAACAGGCTTTTTGGCTTTATCGAAACACAGCTTTCCGAAAGAGAACGCAGCATTTTAAAATTATTCCTTAGCGGGTTAAGCTATGGCGAAATAGCCCAAAAACTCGGTTCTTCATCCAAATCCGTTGACAATGCGCTTCAAAGGGTTAGGCGAAAGCTGAAGAAGTATAACTAAGGCGGTAATTAATACTTCATCAAAAGCCCTTTTCTCATTAGGAGAGCATTTTTGCGGCGGTGCAATTCCGCTTAGGGTAAAAATAATTTTTTTCAAGCGAGGTAGCAAAATGTACGAAGACAAAACCCTTATTTGTAAGGAATGCGGTAAAGAGTTCGTTTTTACAGCAGGTGAGCAGGAGTTCTATGCTGAAAAAGGCTTTGTAAACGAGCCCCAGAGATGCAAGGCTTGCCGCGATGCAAGAAAGAACGCTGCTAAAGGCGATAGACAGATGTACACAGCAACTTGTGCACGCTGTGGCGGCGAGGCAAAGGTTCCTTTCCAGCCCAAAGATGATCGTCCTGTTTATTGTAGCGAGTGCTTTGCAAAGATGAAAGAAGAGCAGGCATAATTTTAACATAAATTAAATATATATGTTTCGCTGAGTCTGTTCGTTAATTCGGGCAGACTTCTTCTTTTTGTATTTTTTTGAAAAATTTATGCTATTATAAATGTGGTGATATAATGAAAAAGACTGTTTCTGTTTTGCTTGTTGCAATCATGCTTTGTACATTTTCTTTTTGTGCCTTTGCGGTGGATAATACCGCATCCGTAAATATAGTTGAAACCGCAAGTAACGAATATACGGTTTATCTCGGATTTATCGATAACGGTAAAGAGGTATGCGGCGGCAGTATGAATTTAGTATATAACAGCGACAAACTTAAACTTGTTGATTATTCGACGGACTCCGAAAGGTGTATGATGCTGATAAATCCGGACTATCAAAATAAAGGCAATACTGTTCGTTTCGTTTTTGCCTCGGCCAACGCTTTAAGTAATGGGAAAAATTTGGCAACAATAAAGTTTTCGTCGAGCGGTGACAAAGTTACATTGTCGGATTTTTCGGTATCCGAGTATAGACTGTATGATGTAAATTCGTCCCTCATAGCCAACGAAAAGTCGTTTTCTCCTGCTATTTCGTTTAATGCTTTGTCTGATAAAAACAGTGTTGACACATCTGTTGTTGCGGACGGTAAGAATACAGATTCTGTTAGGGAAAGCACCGATTTTTCAAGTAATGATTCATATTTTTCACCTGAGTCGATTGCCGAAGACATTAACAATGTATTGCCGGACGAAACTTCTGCCGATACTCCGGTAAAACATTCTTCCAAAAGCCGTAAAGCGCTTATCATATCGCTGATAGTTTCATTGGCTCTTGTTATTATTGCCGCAGTTATAATTTTAATTATGCGGAAGAAAAAAGGTAATCGGATTTAAAATAAAAAATATAATTTAGGGCTTGCAAAATCCCCCGTATTATGTTAATATATTCGGGCAGTAAAAAAGCATACGATTTATCGGGGTGTGGCGCAGTTGGTAGCGCACTAGACTGGGGGTCTAGGGGCCGCAAGTTCAAGTCTTGTCACTCCGACCATAAAAGGATTTAGCATAAGCTAAATCCTTTTTTAGTTTTATTAGCTTTTGTTTTTTGTAGAATCGGAAAGTAAGATGTGATAAAATAATAATTATTGTTGAGCGAAAGTAATTAGCTTTTTGGAATATATTGTTGCATTTCCCAAAAAAGCTCGTTTGGTTTTTGATTGTTGAGAAATTCTTGCATCGTAACAGGTGTTTAGTATAATTAATATATGAAAACGTGAAAGGGGTTAAAAATTATGAGCAACAAAAAAGAACGTCGCAGAATAGTAAAGGAATTGCTTGACGTTACGGATAAGGAATTTACGGATGAGGAACTGATACATCAGCTTATCAACACCGAGCTTTCCAAGGATTCGGATAAAACCGACAAACTATCTTTCGGTCAGCGTGCGGCGGATGCTGTTGCGCGTTTTGCCGGAAGTTGGGCGTTTATATTCAGCTTTATAGCTATAATGGTTATTTGGATGGTTCTGAATATAGTACTTAAAGATAAGGCTTTTGACGCATATCCGTTTATCCTTTTGAATTTGGTGCTTTCTTGTATTGCGGCAGTACAGGCTCCGCTTATTATGATGAGCCAAAACAGGCAGGAGTCCAAGGACAGAGAGCGTGCGGAAAATGATTTTAAAGTCAATTTAAAAAGTGAACTTATAATCGATGATTTGCACAGAAAGATGGACCTTGTTCTTGAAAACCAAAAGAAGATAAATCGCCGCCTCGATCTTTTGGAACAGGCGGAAAATATAAGTCCCGAGCAAAAAAAGAACATCGTTTCTTCGTCGAAAAAAACACTTCCGCAGGATAATGATTCTCTCACATAAAAGTATTATATTGAGCAATGAGATTTTTTGGGGGTGAAAAATTATGACAGAAAATGATTATTTAAAACAAATTGATTACGTTATCGAATCGGGACCTTATACAGACAGTTGGCAATCTTTATGTAAACATAAAACACCGGAATGGTATAAGAATGCTAAATTTGGAATTTTTATTCACTGGGGAATTTACAGCGTACCTGCATTCTGCAATGAGTGGTATTCGCGTGAGATGTATGATAAATCAAAGCCGGCATATCGGTACCACCGTGAAAAGTACGGTAATCAAAAGGACTTTGGATATAAGGACTTTATACCGATGTTCAAAGCCGAAAACTTTAATCCCGAAAAGTGGGCGGAGCTTTTTAAAAACAGCGGCGCAAAATACGTAATGCCGGTTGCTGAACATCACGACGGCTTTGCCATGTATAATACCGAGTTTAACCGTTGGAACTGTGTAAATATGGGACCGGAACGAGATGTTCTCGGAGAACTGAAAACGGCTGTGGAAAATGTCGGACTTGCCTTTTGTGCGTCAAATCATCGTGCCGAACATTATTTCTTTATGAATATGGGCAGAACATTTGACAGCGATGTGTGCGATGAAAGATATGCCGACTTTTACGGACCTGCTTATTATTGTAAGGAGCTGTCATCCGATAAAATGGGCGTAACGACATCAAACTGCCGTTCTGTACCTCCGACGGAGGATTTCTTAAAAGATTGGCTTGTCCGCATATGTGAGCTGATAGATTAATACAAGCCGAAAGTTGTTTACTTCGATTGGTGGATACATAACAGGGCGTTTAAACCGTATTTAAAGAAATTTGCGGCATATTATTATAACCGTGCCGCAGAATGGGGATCCGAAGTTACGATAAATTATAAGCTTCAGGCTTTTGCTCCGGGAAGTGCTACGTTTGACGTTGAACGGGGAGCTTTGACAGATATTTCGCCTGTACCGTGGCAGACCTGCACTTCAATAGCAAAAAATTCATGGGGATATACCAAAAATAACAAGTTTAAGTCGGCATACCATGTTATATGCGATTTAATCGATATTGTAAGTAAAAACGGTGTTATGCTTTTAAATGTCGGCCCGAAACCCGATGGCACGATTACAGATGAAGAAACTGCGGTTTTGAATGAAATCGGCGATTGGCTGAAGACTAACGGTGAGGGGATATACGATACGGTTCCGTGGAAAACCTTCGGCGAAGGAAAAGTCAATACAAAGGACGGTTCCTTTAAGGATAATAAGACAAAAAAGTATACCGAAAAGGATTTTCGTTTTACATATAAGGACGGAGCGGTCTACGTTTTCCAAATGAAACCGACACATGACGGTGTAATAAGAATTAAGAACTTTAAAAAGATAACGCAGGACGCAATTGTATATTCGGTAAAGCTCCTCGGTAATCACTCACCGATAATAATCAGCCGAACCAAAAAATATATGGAACTTAAACTTATGGAAATTCCGCAAACGACCTTGCCGTTATGCTTTAAAATTATTCTTGAATAAAAAGAGTCTCAATGATTGCTTATAGCAACCGTTGAGACTCTTTTTTTAGCTTATTCGGTAATTTCGGCATCCTTTGTAAGTCTGCCGTGGTATATAGCGTTTGATATATTTGTCGGTGATAAAAAGACCTTGAGCTGTTTAAACTTTGTATCAAGCTTATTATTACTGAACGGTATGTCCGAGAGGGAGTATGCCGTAATACTGTTTCTGAGCTCGGTAGTTGAAATAGACGTGTTATTTTTAATCGTTACAGTCTTTTTCTGTCCCGGAAGCAGGTCGAAAAAGTTATCGCTGAACGGCAAAGTGATTTTGCTGCTTTCAACTTTGACAAGGCGAGCATATTTGTCGGATGACACAGTAACCTTCAATCCGTCTGCGGTTTCCTCAAAAACGGTTTTAAGCTCGGCTTTTGGCAAGTGAAGCTCGTTTTCGCGGCAGAAAAGAACAGTTTTTTGCTGAATAAGGGCACTATTTTCATAAAGTCTTACTGCAATGCCTGTTCTTTTTTTATCGTATTCCGAGCAAATGAACGGAACATTTAAATCAAAAACAACTGAATTTTTTACGGCTCCGACGGTTAATGTTTTTTTGTTTGTTTCAAGAGTTCCGTTTTCAAAATCAAATATTTCATATTCCGCATCAACTGTTTTGCTTTCGTTTAAATCATTCAGCACAAAAACACGTATATAGTCGCTTGTATTCTCAATCGATATGCTGAGCGGAGCGTTAAAGTGCTTTGCACCGTATTGTAAGGCCTTGTAATTGCCATAGTAATCAAGACTTGACCAAGAGCATACACCCCAGCAGTCATTAAACTGCCAATACATTGAACCGTTGCATCTGCCCTTGTTTCTGCGCCAATGTTCGGTGGCATCTGCGATACATTCGTTTTGCGTTACCTGTGACAAATAGACATAATCCTTGAACTCCTTTGGTAAATTAAACCTAGATGCTATATAATATATCATTTTGTCATTGCCGTTGGCACATTTTTGGTGAGATTTAAACACATCGCTAGAAAGAGAGTAGTCGGAAGGCTTTGCAAACTTTTCGATAGCCTTCATATCAGGCAGGCTTTCAAAGCCGAATTCGCTGCAAAAACGTGTCATACGTTTGCGGTAATAATTCATCGGCTTCAAACCGTGCCATACGCCCCACAGATGGGTGTCGCCTACATTGTCGCTTTCTACTCCGACGTTATGAGATTCACCTACAGGCGAACCGGGTGTGTATGGAGTGTTTTTGTCATATTTTCTTATTTCGGATTCAAGTATATGATAGAAGAATTTCTCGGTCCATTTGACATACTTTTGCATATGTACCCAAGCCATATGCATATCCTCAATTTCATTGTTGCCGTTCCATACAGCGAGAGAGGGATGATGACAGAGGCGTTTTACATTGTATTTAACCTCTTCTTTTACATTGTCAAGAAAGTCATTATCAAAGAACGGATAGGCTTGACAGGCGAATTGAAAATCTTGCCAAACAAGTATTCCTTTTTTGTCACAGAGATTATAAAACTCGTCGCTTTCGTAGTATCCGCCGCCCCAAATGCGTATCATATTTATATTTGAAAACAGGGCTGTGTCAATTAAATATTCGAGCTTGTCGGAAGTAAACCTCGTTATGAAGCTGTCGGGCGGTATGTAATTTGTACCCTTGATGAAAAGGGGGACGCCGTTTAATCTGAATTGGAAATTTCTTCCGTATTCATCTTTTTCTCTGTTTAATTCAATTTTTCTGATTCCTATTTTTTTAGAAGTGGAATCGACTTCTTTGCCGCCGGATACTACTGCTGCACTTATTTCGTACAACGGCTGCTCTGCTTTGCCGGATAATTCGTATGTCCACCAAAGCTCAGGATCGGTTATTGTAAAGTCAGCTTCTGTGCCGCTTTTTTCAAGTGTGCTGCCGTCCGGCAATACAACCTTTAACGAACATTCGTAATCTTTATATTCCTTTATATCGGCTCTTACGGAGATAACGGCAGTACCGTCGGCATTGAGCGCTTGTGACGCAAAAAGATATTCAATTTTTGCACCGTTCACAAACTCAAGACTTATTTCCTTTGTTATACCGCTGCACGGCAATACGGGACCCCAGTCCCAACCGAAATGGCATTGCGGTTTGCGTATATGAACAATACCGTTCTGACCGTTTGAATTTACGGGAGTAGGACAGGACTTGTATTTTTCTTTAACATAATTTACCGGGGAACGAAACAATATTCTTATTTCGTTTTCACCCTTATCAAGACGTTCTTTTATTGATACGCTGTAAGCTTTAAAACAATTCCTAGCTGAAAAAGCAAGCATATTATTTACAAAAACATCACATATTGTATCAAGCATTTCACAGGTCAGAAGTATATCATCACAGTTTAATTCTTCTTCGGTTATTTCAAAAGTCTTTTTGTATTCCCAATTTGTTTCGCCGACCCAGTATACATCCTTTTCATTAAGGCCGATAAATGGGTCCGGAATATCTCCGTTTGCCATCAGGTCAAGATAGTTGCAGCCGGGTACGGTGGCTTCCTTGTATAGCTTATCACCGACTTTTCTGAATTGCCATTTCCCATTTAGTGTCTTTTTCATTTTCCCAAATTCCTCTCTTTGAAACATCATTGGTATTATACTTTATCCCTTTGTATATTGTAAATGCTTTTATGCGCTTTTTATTTTATAATTTTTTATCTGCAAGTCTAAATGCAACTCTGCGGCGGATATTTCTATTGACAATTCAATATATTTAATTTGAACTACAACGGTATTTTGTGCATTATGCTAAAACAATAAGAAATACGTTCAAAATCAGCGGCACTTAAAGAAGCGTCAAAAGAGCTTGATCATTTCCATAAAAAAGCATATGCGTATATTCAGGCTCGAAAGCTTTTAAAACAGCTTGAATACTATTCGCATTGGTCTGATATCTTTAGTTCGGAATCGGTTGAGATTTCGGAATGATTTCAGTTCCGTATTTCAGAGCGGTGTTTAACAACACCGCTCTTTTTAAGAAAAAGTTGTCAAAATATTAACAATTTTTATTGCACACTTTAAAACAAAGATGTATAATAATTTTCGGTGATGTGAAATGAGTAAATCAACAATTATTGCAGTCGCGGGCAAAGGCGGTGTAGGCAAAACTTCATTATCGGCTACTATCGTCAGGTGCCTTACAGAAAAGTATCCCGATAAAAAGATACTTGCCATAGACGCCGATCCGGCAGTAGGTCTTTCGACCGCTCTCGGAATAGACGTTAAAATGACCATTGATGATATTCGTAAAGAGATTATAGCTTCCGTGGATGAGGGCGATACCAGAGGAGCCGTTGAGCTTTTAGGCGAAGCCAAGTACCGTATTTTCGATGCTCTTGTCGAGACAGACGGATATTCGTTTATCGCTGTTGGAAGACCCGAGAGCGCGGGGTGCTATTGTAAAATAAACTCATATCTTAAAGAGGTTATCTCCATACTTTCCGACGAATTTGACTATGTTGTTATTGACGGTGAGGCGGGAATAGAGCAAATTAACAGACGTGTTATGGAGAGAGTAACGCATCTTATCTTAATAACGGATCCCAGCAAAAAAGGCTGCCAAGTAATAAAAACAATAAAAGGTGTTGCCGATGATCTTGTTATGTATGATAAAATCGGTGCAATAGTTAATCGTATGACGGACGAGTCTTTAAAGTATTATATTAATATCGACGGTGTTGAAGTTCTCAGTTATATTCCAAATGATACAAATCTCGCTATGTTTGATATACAGGGCGAAAATGTATTTAATTTGCCGGAGTCTTCACCGGTGGTAAAGGGAGTACGGGAGACTTTAACTAAAATAGGGGTGCTGTAATGAAAGATCTGAAACATCTGATTTATTTTGAAAATCTGCTTCAGGAGGCAAACAATGAACTTGTGCAGCGGGCAATAAGCGATGGCAAAAAAGCGATTGCGTATACCTGCTATCATATCCCGGAAGTTCTGCTCAATGTCGATAATTGTTTTTCGGTAAGACTCAGAGCTCCGAGAACAGGTTCTATGGATATTGCAACTTATTATCTCAGTTCGTATCTGTGCGGATATTCCAAGGCTCTTTTGGAGCGCGGTATTGAAGGCGGTTATAATTTCCTTTCCGCTCTTATAGGCTCGGAATCATGCTCGGAAATGAATCGTACATATGAGCATTTTATGCTTTTGAATCTTATACAAAACGATAAATTCTTCGTTTCAATTGCCGATATTCCTTTTAAAATTGAGCCGCATACAGTCAGGCATTATACAGAGCAGATGAGAGTCAAGGTGCTCGATAAGCTACATGATGTTTACGGTGTTGATACAAGCGATGATATGCTTCGTAAAGCTGTTGAAGAGCATAACGAAGTTTGTCGTCTCATAACAGAAATAGGTGAATATCGCAAAGAGGAAAATCCGCGAATAACGGGATATGAATTTCACGTCATAAATCTTGTTACATATTGTTGCCCCAAGTATTTGATAATTGACAAGCTCAGAGAAACCGCAGAGGAGCTTAAAACAAGGGTTCCTGACGAAAAGAAAAATTATCGTGCTAAAGTTGTTGTCGTGGGTTCTGAAATGGACGATCCGGATTTCACAAAGCTTATCGAAGAATCCGGTGCTCTTGTAGTTGCCGATCGCTTTTGCTTCGGTTCGCTTCCCGGCAGAGAAGAAATAAAACTTAACGATACCGATGATGTTTTATCTCAGATTGTATTGCATTATATGGAAACATGCCAATGTCCACGCTATATGAGCAAGGAAAAGGTACAAGGCAGAAAAACCTATGTTCGTGACCTTGTAAACACGTATCACGCAGACGGTGTAATATATGAGCAGATAAAGTTTTGTGAATACTGGGGATACGAAAGGGCACTTGCATCACATATAATAACAAATGAATTCGGAATTCCGTCGGTTTCGGTTGACAGACAGTATACGGCAAGTGCATCCGGTCAGCTACGAACTCGTGTTCAGGCATTTGTAGAAAGCCTTGAAATTAAGAATATTCAAAAAGCAAAGGAGGCGAAGTAACGTGGCAAATCAGCCTAAAAATCTCGGTCTGTTGCATGAAGATAAGACCGGACTTTTAAAGCATCGCGAGTGGCGTGGGCTTAAAGACACCATGTATGATTACTATCGTTGGCTCATAACTTGGAAAGATATGATAGTTATGGTTTTAAAAGCACCCGTGTCGACGATAAAGGGTCTGTGGAATTATCGCTGGATGGCAAGTTATCTCGCGGCTCCTGCGTGGATAGACCGCCATACGGAGGGTACGCGCGGAACACACCTTCGTATAGCACATCTTCATTTTAACGCGATGATTAAGCATACATGTAATATGATACATATGCTTTTTAAACATGATAAGCATTTTCATCCGAATGACAAATTTTCAGATAAAACAGTTTGTATGGATGAACTTTTCTCTTTTGAAATAATGGCGGGTTTTCCGAACTTATATGGTGTTCCCGTACAGACTATACCGATTTTTTTGTCATCGATGGTTGATCAAAACATAACGCCGCCGTATCTTGATATAACCGAGAGTTACGGCGTTCCCGCCGATGTTTGTCCTCTTCCCTCCGCGGAGGCAGGCGTGGCAATAAACGACGATTACCCGATGTTCGGTAAATGCTTTTTATCATGCAATATGCCGTGCGACGGCTCAACAATGAACTCGTCATATATCGACAGGCGTTTTAATCTTCCGTCTCATGTTGTTAATGTTCCGCTTAGATACACCGAAGAAGAAGTACAGAAATATGCCGTTGACGAGGTTAAATCTTGCATCAGATTTATCGAGGAACAGACAGGCGAAAAGTTTGACTGGGACGCATATTTTTCCGCTATGAAGATATACAACAAACAGCTTGAATATGAGCTGCAAAAATGGGATGTCAACAAAACCGATTATCCTCAGATGACTGGTGCCACATTTTGGCTGTACAGACTTTTTTACTTCCATCTCTCCGGCGGAATCGATAAGATATTTATTAAAACCGATAAAAAGGTTAATAAGCTTATGATGAAAGGCTATGAGAGAAAAGAACATGTTTCCAAGGAAATGCGACACAGAGCTATAGTTTGGTCGTGTCCTGCAAACTATTATACGAGCCTTGCAAATTGGCTCGAAAATTGTTGGGGCATAAATGTTGTTATGGATATGGAGACGATGATATCTTATATAATGTATGATACCGAGGATAAAGAAAGATCGCTTGCCACATATGCAAAAACTCTTCAGCGCACCACAATGCGTAAGCATACCAAGGGCGGTTATCAAAACGTACTTGATGAACTTTGGCGCATTTGCGATGAATATAATGCCGATACCGTAATAATGTATAATCAGATTTCATGCAAGGGAATGGATGGTCTTAACGGTATATTTGATGACCAGGCAAGGGAAAGAAATATCAATTTCATTTGGGTTGATCAGGACCTTATGGATCCAAGAACCGTTTCGCGTCGCGATATGCGTGAGCAGATCAATAAATATATGACAACTGTTCTTCAGGAAGAACCCGTTGACCCGACGCTGGTTGATTTCGACGATACAATGGCTTGGTAAAAAGATAGGAGAGTGTTTATGAAATATTTTGGCGGATGCGACGTTGGTTCAACGTATGCAAAATGTGTAATTTTGGATGAAAACGGTAAAATTATTGCCGATGCTACCGTAAGAAGTAAAATAAATCCGGTGAAGAGTGCCGAGCTTGCTCTCGGTGAGGCTATATCGAAAGTCCCGGAACTGTCTTCTCCCGAGAATCTTACGTATCTTATAGGTACCGGCTACGGCAGAAATAAAGTTCCGTTTGCCGACGAAAATATATCTGAAATCAGTTGCCACGCAATGGGTGTACATGTTACAGACCCGAGTGTAAAGGCAATTATAGATATCGGCGGTCAGGATGTAAAGGGCATTGCAATAGACACCGACGGTACGGTTAAGAATTTTGCAATGAATGATAAATGTGCCGCAGGCACAGGGCGCTTTTTTGAGGCGATGGCAAACGCATTTGAAATGTCACTTCCGGATTTCTGTAAATTGTCTCTCCAAGCCAAAAATACTATTCCTATAACGGCACAATGCACTGTATTTGCTGAGTCGGAGGTAATTTCTCTTGTAGGCGAGGGCAAACCCATGGATGAGATAGCGGCAGGTATTCAGCTCGCAGTTGCCAAACGTTGTTTTGTTATGGCAAAAAAAGCAGGTGCTACCGACAGTATAACGCTTACCGGCGGTTGTGCTAAAAACGAAGGTCTCAAGCGTGCTATTGAGCACGTTCTGAAAATTAAGGTTGTTGACCTTCCAATAGACCCTCAGCTTATGGGCGCGCTTGGTGCTGCCGAGTATGCAAGGCAAAAGGGGATGGCATAAATGAAAGCTTTAATTATAATTTTAATCGTTCTTGCAGCGCTTTTTGTGCTCACATTTTGCATCTATTTTTTCAATCTCGATATGAAACTTGTTCGTAAGATATATGATGCGCTCGGCAAACATTATGATTCGCTTGAAAAGGACAAAAAACTTTAATGAAACTTTATGACAAGCTTATCGGGCAAATAAAAAACCTTTTGCCGGAAAACGCCAAAAGGTTTTCTTATAGTGAACCGACGCTTAAAATAAAAAAAGACAATTCAATACTTTTATTGAAAGAAACGGCGTATGAACTCGGCGGATGTCAAAAGCCGTGTGTAAGCACGGTTGCGGTGAGCGACAGTATAAAGTTTGACAATTGCACATATCTTTACGGAAAAGATATTCCGGAAATAAGGTCTGATTGTTGTTTCGGAAAAATAGTTTTTCTTGAAATCAAAGATATTGGGGAAGAGCAATCGGCTTTTGATAAGATAAAAGAACTCGAACGTCTTAAATATAGCTTTTGCCCTGAGGAATTTATGACAAGAGCATCTGCTTTTAATATGCGGGAGCAGATAAGAGTCAGCAAAAAAGCGGTAAAAAACGGTGTGACATTCTCGGACTACGGCTCATCGCTTATTAAGGCTTATCTTAAATTCCCTATGGTGAAGAGTGTGCAGATAATATTTATTACCGATTTCGACCGTTTTAATGAACTCGGTATGATTTGTGATAAAGTAAGGCAAACAACCGATGCTCTGAATCACATACTTGACAATGTGCTTCTTGATTGCAACACATGCAATTTAAAATCAATTTGCGACGAGGTTGAGGGTATGAAAGAACTGCATATGAAAAACGCTGCAAAGAAACAGTAAAAAAAGCAGGCAAGGCCTAAATGCTTTGCCTGCTTAAATTTTATTTGAATTCGTTTTCAACAGCCTTTTCAAGTTCTTCTTCTTTTTCTTCTTCAATTTCAAGGCGGATAAACATAATGATAAAGCTTATAAACAAAAATGCACATGAAAACCAAATCGAGCGTATGCCCCATCTGTCTGCCGCAAGACTACCGAATCCGGCACCTACAGCAAACATGAATATAATGCTGAAATATTCTATTGCCTTTATAAGCAGTATTTTTTTACGTGTTTTAAAATAGCCGCACAAAGCTTCCGCGCCGCTTCTCATATTGCCGATGCACATTGTGCTTGCATAGGCGTTCCCGCGCAACTTGCGGAATGTTTGAACCTGCATTGCCGCCACAAAAGAAACAAGAGCATTAGCGAGTATGTTTAAGTTAATCGGGATAAAACCGACGGCCAAAAGTATAACTATTTCAAATGCTAAAACTATTTGACGCCAATGTATCTTTTTGTAATTTTTAAAGAAAATATGCTGTATTTCGGCAACGCATATCCCGAATATAAAAGAAATTACCGGTATAAGATAATGTAATATTAACCCGAATTCTCCCTCAAAAAAATGTGTGCTCATAAGCACGATATTTCCGGTTTGAGCGTTTGCAAAAACCTTTCCGCGGCAAAGATATGTATAAGCGTCCTGAAATCCTCCGGAAAGAGTCAGAAAAATTGCATTTGTAAAGGTGTCTGACATTTGATTAGATTTTAATCTTTTTGCCATTTTGGTTTTAATCATATTTTACCTGTCCTCTAACAAAGTTTGACAATCCCAATCTTTATTATTATAATACATACATATTTATATTTAAAATATATTGTTGATATGGCTAATATGTAATTTTTATATTGAGAGGAATTAAATGTTGGTAAATTACGAATATTACAAAATTTTTTATTACGTTGCGAAATATCAGAATTTCACAAGAGCTGCGGTTGAGCTTGATAATAATCAGCCCAATATATCAAGGTCTGTTAAAAATCTTGAAAACACACTCGGATGTGTACTATTCAGTAGGACAAGTCGCGGAGTTAAGTTGACACCCGAGGGTGAAACCCTATATTCCCATATAGTTCCTGCCATTTTACAAATTGAAGCAGGAGAAAAAGAACTCCTGATGCAAAAAGAACTTAAAAGCGGCATTGTTTCAATCGGCACTACCGAAACTGCTCTGTCCGAGGTGTTGCTTCCGGTTCTTGATACGTTTCATAAGAAGTTTCCGGATATTCGCATAAGGATAAACAATTCCACAACGCCGGCGGCTATGAACGCGCTTAAAAGCGGCTCTGTTGATTTTGCGGTCGTAACATCTCCGGTTGAATATGACGATGAGTTTGAAATAGTTAATATTAAAGATTTCAACGATGTACCCGTTTGCGGAAAAGAAATGGCTTTTTTGAAAGAAAAGATAATCGGCATTGGAGAGCTTAAAGAGCATCCTCTCATAAGTCTTAGCAAAGGTAGCTCGGCATATGATTTTTATAGCAAAATATTTGCCGAAAACGGGCTGAAGTACGCTCCCGATACTGAAGTTGCGACAGCCGATCTTATATTACCTCTTGTCAAAAACAATCTCGGTATAGGCTTTTTGCCGAAAAATCTTGTAGAGAGCGATCTTGAAAGCGGCGAAATATTTAAACTTAATTTAAAAGAGAAAATTTCGTCAAGACAGATTTGTATTGCCGAAAATAAAAATGTCAGTCTCGGCGTTGCTGCGAGTGAGTTGAAAAATATGCTGCTTGATTATAGCCACCGCTTCGGTAATTAGCGTTTTATAAACATATTAATAATTTGCTGTTGCTTTACTGAAAAAAGAAGTATAAAAATGAATAAAAATCTCGAAAAAATCTGTGCTTTTTATTGACGAATGCACGCAAAACAATTATTATTTATTTATTATTTTTTATTGAGAGGATGATTTTTTTGGGAGCGACAACAGAGAAGCATATGAATTTTAAAGAAATTGCGGCATATTCGCTCGGCCTTTTCGGGTTTCAGGCGATAGTCGGTCTTTTGAATTCATATCAAGCGGAATTTGATGCATCTATTTTAGGAGCTGACATTGCGGTTGTCGGCATACTTATTCTTGTAGCCAAAATATTGTCTGCGGTTTTTGATCCGGTTGTAGGTAGTATGATAGATCGTTCAAAAAGTAAACGCGGAAAGTTTAAGTCTATGATATTGAAGTCAATTATCCCTCTTCTTGTTATGACGGCAGCTGTTTTTATTAATGTTCCGTTTAAAGAGAATCGCACGGCAACGTACATTTGGATATTTGTTACATATCTTGTATGGAGTCTTGCTATGACGCTCGGCGATGTACCGTCTCAGGGTATTGCTTCGGTTTTAACGCCTAACCCTACAGAGCGCACAAATGTAGTATCGATATCAAACACATTTAAGCAGATAGGTTTTTCGGCTTGTGTTGTTATTGTGCCGATAGCTTGTCTCATAATTCCCGGAGGGTCAAAAGTATTTGTTAAATCCGGCGAAACCGATATGCCTATGATAGCTCCGGAATATCTTTGGACGGCTATTCTTACGGCTGTTTTCGGCTGTGCGTTATTTGCACTTATACCGCTTTTAAACAAAGAGCGCGTTCCGTATGTATCCGGTGAAAAAACTACTGCCAAGGATATGTTTAAAGCTCTCAAAGACAACAAACCTCTTATGCTTGTTATTGTATCATATTTCCTCGGATTCGGCAGACAGATGTCAATGGGTATACAAGTGCAGGCCGCTAATACAATACTCGGTTCACAAAATCTTGTTGCGGTACTCGGTATAGTTACTGCTGTCGGCTCTATGATAAGTATGGCGATTTGTCCATTACTTATCAAAAAGATGGGTGAGAAAAAGGTATATATCCTTCTCTCGGTATATGGCTTTGTTGCATCGGCACTATCGTTCGTTGTAGGGCACTTCTGGTTCAAAAATCCCGATAATACAGTGCTTACTGTATTATTCTATGCATCGCTGTTTTTAATCGGCCTTCAGTTTGCTGCTGTTACGCTTATGCCCATGATAATGACAGCCGATTGTGTTGATTATTATGAGTTTGAGACCGGCAAACGCATGGAGGGCGCAGCATACTCTATTTTAACCCTTACCATAAAGGTTTGCCTAGCACTCGGAACTGCTCTAGGCCTTGTGTTTATACAGGTATCGGGCTATTCGGATACTGTTGCTCAAATTGCTGCCGGTACTGCAAGCGGATTTAGTGAGAAAACAAAAGACATTGTGTTTTTTGCTTATACCGTGGTGCCCGGCTTTCTTGCTCTCATTTCTATATTCCCGATTTTTAAATATGATATAGTCGGGAAGAAAAAACAAGATATAGCCGATGAGCTGCAAAAAAGAAGAACAAAAGCAACTGCGGAAATCGATAATTGAGATATATTAAGCTTAGGGCTGTACCGTTGAAAAAGCGGTACAGCCTTTTTGCTTCTATATATTTAAAATTCCATTGTTTTCATGATATTTTCCGGAAATCAGAAGAATTCCGGCCGCAGTTAGAAGAGTGTGAATGTCGGTAATATCTGATGTTTTGGATTTTATTTCACACGGATATATATTTTTCCCGGATAAATCCTTGATAATCGTTTGTATTCCGAAGTAAATTTCTTCATCATTTAAGCTTGAAAGTGTTATATCGTCTTTGAAATCTGTCCCAATGTTCAGCCTTTGTTTTATCCCGGCAGAATCATTATATATTAACGCTTCGTTAATGATATCGCCGTTTTTTGATATTTCCACGGAAATTGTATTTTTGAAACTGTTGTCAACTTTTGCACCGATGTCTGTAATTACATATTCGGGTGTATCAATATAGCTTGCCTCTATTATATTATTTCCGAGCAGCAATACGCCTCCGTGCTTGCTTAGCAGCTGAGAAAGTTCACCTGATAAACGGCTGTTAAAATCCTCGGAGACTATAATAAGCTTCACTTTATCACCCCGAAATATTATTTTCAAATAACATAAGGTTATTCAATGGTTAGAAACGTTTAAAATACTAGCTCAAAATATTAAAAAAATGCTAAAAAGCTATTGGAAAGTCTGCAATAATAGATTATAATATTACATTATAACAGTTATATAAGGGAGGCTATGGGTTGGCTTCAAAGTATTCCGTTTCATTAGATAAACTGATAAAAGAATTCGGCTTTGAAACATTGTATTTGCCGGAAGACGCACACGACTTATCCGTTACATCGCAGGACGTTAATAGGCCGGGTCTTATTCTTGCCGGACGTGATGATTATTTTGACCCGGAACGTGTGCAGTTTTTGGGGCTTTCGGAAATAGAATTTCTTAAAACTCTAAGCGATGAAATGCGTTATGAAAGTCTTAAACGGCTTGTCCAAACTCAACCGCCGTTTATTTTAATTACACGGAATTTAGAGATCCCGTCGCATCTTTCTTCACTTGTAGAAGAATACAAGGTGCCGCTCTTACGTACCGGTGAATCCACATCGAGCTGTATGTCTGCGCTTATTTCTTTTTTGGGAACAGAACTTGCCGAAAGGATAACACGACACGGAGTGCTTGTAGAAGTGTACGGCGAGGGCGTGCTGATTGTCGGCGACAGCGGCGTAGGTAAAAGTGAGACTGCGATTGAACTTATCAAGAGGGGGCACCGTCTGATTGCGGATGATGCCGTTGAAATTCGTAAGGTTTCTTCAAAAACACTTGTCGGTTCTGCACCGGACAATATCAGACATTTCATCGAACTTCGCGGTGTAGGAATTATTAATGCTCGCCGCATTTTCGGTATGGGAGCCGTAAAGCTTACCGAAAAAATAAATATGGTGGTTCAACTTGAGCCTTGGGATTCCGCTAAGGTTTATGATAGGATGGGCCTTGATAATGACTATATTTCAATTATGGACATCAAGGTGCCTGTTACTGTTGTGCCTGTAAAACCCGGCAGGAATCTTGCGATAATCATTGAAGTAGCCGCCATGAATAACAGGCAGAAAAAAATGGGATATAATGCCGCGCGCGAGCTCCTTCATCAACTCGGCATGGAAGAGGGCGAGTCAAAGGACGAAGAGCTTGAGATTTGGCAAAATTATTAAAGAGAATATAAAAACGGAGGATTATGATGTATAGAATTGGTGTTGATCTCGGAGGAACAAACATTGTAGCCGGAGTTGTTGATGAGTATTATCGTATAGTGGGCAAAGGAAAGATGCCTACTGCTTGTCCGCGTCCGTCATGGGAGATAATCAACGATGTTGCTTTGTCAATAAATATGGCTCTCGAAGAAGCAAAAATTTCGCTTGATGAGGTGGTTTCTATTGGCATAGGAACTCCTGGCTCGGTAAATAAAAAATACGGAATTATTGAGTATGCCAATAATTTAGGATTCGATAATGTTCCGGCAAAAGATATTCTTCAATCTAAGTTCAGTAAACCGATTTATCTTGAAAACGATGCTAACTGTGCGGCACTCGGCGAAGCAAAAGCAGGTGCCGGCGAGGGAGTTGCAAATTTTGTTGCAGTCACTCTCGGTACCGGCGTTGGCAGCGGAATTGTTGTAAACGGCAAGCTGCTCAATGGCTGTAATGATGCAGCAGGCGAGGCCGGCCATATGGTTATTTTTGCTGACGGAGAGCAATGCACCTGTGGCAGAAAAGGCTGTTGGGAGGCATATTCCTCAGCAACGGCACTTATTCGCCAGACGAAAGAAGCTATGGGCAAAAATCTCGATTCTGCTATGTGGACTCTTGTTGACGGAGATATAAATAAGGTCGACGGCAGAACAGCTTTTAATGCTATGCGCAAAAATGATCCGGCAGGCATAAAGGTTGTTGATACATACATACATTATCTTGCGATGGGTATTACAAATATGATTAACCTTTTCCAACCGGAAATACTCTGTGTTGGCGGCGGTATCGGTAATGAGGGTGAGTCACTTCTTGAACCTGTACGTAAAATAGTAAATCAAGAGCATTACAGCGTGCACAGCGTTGTTCAAACAAGAATATGCTCTGCTAAGCTCGGAAATGATGCCGGTATAATCGGAGCAGCACTTCTTGACGAATAATTTTGAGGGGAAATTATTTTGCTAAGTAATATAAAAGCTGTTGCAGATAAGTTTGGCTGCGAATTTCGCGAAGACGCTCCTATGAGCGATTATACGTCGTTTAAAACCGGTGGACCTGCCGAGCTTGTTATAATGCCTAACAGCATAGAAGCTCTTTCGGCACTTATATCTGCTTGCCGTGAGAGCGAAATAAAGCCGTATATCATAGGAAACGGCAGTAATATACTTGTATCTGACAACGGTTTGCGCGGAGTTGTTTTAAGGCTCGCGAAGGGTTTATCTGAGCTCAAGTGCCTCGGTGACGGTGTGATATATGCCGATGCCGGTGTTTCTTTGTCAAAGCTTTGTGCTTTTGCTCTTTCCAACAATCTCTCGGGACTTGAATTTGCCTATGGAATTCCCGGCACAGCCGGCGGAGCCGCATATATGAATGCCGGAGCTTACGGTGGGGAAATGAAAGATGTTCTGTGCTCTGTGTCGCACATAAATTTTGACGGTGAGGCAGGGTGCTTTGAAAAAGAGAGCTTAAAGCTCGGCTATCGTTGCAGCGCGTATACCGACAGTAATCTTATTATAACCGGGCTTACACTTAAACTGAAAAACGGCGATTATGATGAAATTAAGGCTGCAATGAATTTAAATCTCAATAAGAGGAAGTCTAAACAGCCGCTTGAATATCCGAGCGCAGGCAGTACTTTCAAGCGCCCCGTGGGATATTTTGCCGGTGGACTTATAGAGCAATGCGGTTTAAAAGGATACAGTATAGGCGGCGCCGAGGTTAGCGAAAAGCATGCCGGTTTCATAATAAATAAAGGCGGCGCAACAACTAATGATGTTTTAAGTTTGATAAAATATGTACAGAATAAGGTGTTTACCGAAACCGGTGTGCATCTCGAAACGGAAGTGAAATATATTGGGTAAGAAATCTACAGAAAAGACAGAGCTTGTTATTGTTACGGGACTTTCGGGAGCAGGAAAGTCAAGAGCAGTTGACGCTCTTGAGGATATAGGCTTTTTTTGTGTTGATAATATGCCTCCGAAGCTCATACCTACTTTTGTCAAGTTGATTTTTAATTCTAACGAAAAACGTGACAGGGTAGCCATTGTTGCCGACATCAGACTCGGCGACTCGTTCTCTGATATTTTCGGAGTGTTGGATGAGTTAAAAGAAGATGAGATTAATTACAAAATTCTGTTTATAGATGCGGACAACGATGTAATTATGCGCCGTTACCAAGAGACAAGGCGTAAGCATCCTCTTGCCGATGAATTTAACACACCTTCAATACTTGAAGCCATCCAAAAAGAACGTGAGATACTGTTGCCTGCACGTTTACAAGCGGATTATATAGTAGATACGTCGAATGTTACAAGCTCTCAGTTTAAGGAGCGTATTGCAAAGCTTTTTCTTGATAATGCTTCGAGTTCTCTTAAAATTTACAGCATATCATTTGGCTTTAAATACGGCATACCGAAGGAAGCTGATTTGGTGTTCGATGTCAGGTGCTTACCCAATCCGTTTTATATTCCCGAACTTAAAGAGCATACCGGGCTTGAGACTCCCGTGCGTGATTTTGTTATGAAATTTGACCAGTCAAAGGCTCTCGAGAAAAAGCTGTTTGATCTTCTTGACTTTTTGTTGCCTCTTTACAGAACGGAAGGGAAAAGTCAGTTAACTATTGCGGTCGGTTGTACAGGTGGAAAACACAGGTCTGTTGTATTTGCCGAAGCAATAAATAAACATATCCTTGAAAACGGAGCTAATTCAAGCGTATTCCACAGAGATATTAAAAGGTAGTGCTATGACTTTTTCATCCAAGGTTAAAGATGAATTATTAAATGTTGAGACAATAAAGCCTTGCTGTATATTGGCTGAGTGTTACGGGCTTCTGCTTTTCGGCAGGGGTTTTTCGGCAGGTGAGGTTTATATATCCACAGAAAATAGAAATGTTGCGCTCAGATATAAAGAACTTGTTGAGCGTTTTACGGAAAACCCGTGTAATGTTTCAGAGTCGGCATCCGGTAAAATTAAAGTCAGCGTCGGAAATAAACAGGATCGCTTAGCTGTTTTAAACGCTTTCGGATATAACGGCAAGGAGCGAACACGTAGGCTGAATTGGGCAAATATATCAGAAGACTGCTGTATAGGTTCTTTTCTGCGCGGAGTCTTTTTGGCGTGCGGAACGGTCAATTCTCCTGAAAAGAATTATCATCTCGAATTTGTTGTTCCGCATATGTATTTGAGTCGAGACCTTCAGAAGTTTTTGTCTGATAACGATATGGCGGCAAAAGAGGTTACGCGCAACGGCGCCTATGTTTTGTATTTTAAGGATAGCGGCGAAATCGAGGATATGCTGACGGTTATGGGCGCTTCAAACTGCGTTCTTGAGCTTATGGGCGTAAAAATGTATAAAGATATGCGAAACAATGTTAATCGTCGGCTTAATTTTGAAAGCGCAAATCTTGATAGAACCGTAAATGCGGCGCTTGTTCAGATAGATGCGATTAACAGACTGAAGAAGTGCGGAATGCTAAACGATTTGCCATCGGAGCTTCGTGAAATTGCCGAGTTGAGAACAGAAAATCCCGACTTTTCGCTGAAACAGATAGGCGACAGTATGAGCGTTCCAATGACTCGATCCGGAGTTAACCATAGGCTTAAAAAGCTTTGTGCGTTAGCGGAAAAATGTAAGTAGAATATTGCTGAGAATTCAGCCGTAAACTTGAGTTGTTTACGGCTGTTTTTATGTAGGTATAAGAAAATGTACAATTCGTTTTTGCTGTATAAGACGTTTTAAAATATAACCAAAACATCATAATTCGGACAAAATTCACAAAATATATTGATAATACACACATATATATTATAATTTGAACAAGGGACGGGGAATTAAAAATATATGATAATTATTAAGGCTCGCTTTTCTTATAAGTGCGGCTTTATTTTTTTATGAGGAGCTTTTATGAAATAATTATACGGCGGCGGTTAATAGGCTTACTTTTTACAGGCAAAGTTTTTTATATCTCTTATGGCAAAAAATATCAGATGGGAGTATATAAGTGATGAAAAGCAAAACATATAAAATAACACTTGTAATTGAGGCGGCAATAGCGGTGCTAATCGCTTTTTGCTTGGCTTTTTTCGGACCGCTGTCATTAAATGATATGACGTACGGCGAATTTGACATGCAGGTTTTTAAACTCTGCTTTACATATCCGGCAATCATAATTTTTATTGCTTTATTTGTTGTGCTGGCGATAATTTCGTATAAAAAAGAACACACAAAAAAACGCTATATAGCCGAAATCGTTTTGTTTGCTGTCTTGTTGATATTTGTATATTTTTTAGGCGTGTTTGTGCCTCGTACATTCAGATATGAAGGCGTTGTTATGAATGCCGCCGAATACACTGATATTATGCATGAATTAAAGCCGTCTAAATGTTTCGAGGGTGAAAATACCGACTATATAGAAAAAATCGGAGAAAACCTTTCCGGTGAGTCTTGGTCCGTTTACGGTATGCGATATACCGAGGTCAGAAAATATGATTGGTCCATGGCGGATACCGGATACCAAGATTTATGCTCCGACTACGAATTGATATATTACAGCGGTATACCGAAGTTTATTTCCGGTGAAGTTGATTGCGTTGCAAAAATGCAAGACAGCCTCAGAGTTAAGGATATAGACAACTCGCATATCAAAGGTGATAACGCAACAAATATCGGAATATACACAAACGGAACTTATGAAAATATGAAATACAGTATGTATACGAAGGATTATAACGGTCAAAAGGCAATTGTTATCTACGCCGATGAAGGTGACAAACACATTTTTCTGACGCTTCAATTATTGGATAAATCTGCGGAATTGTCCTTAGCTGACGAAAATACTCTTTTGCAGCATATATATAATGTGTTTGAAAAAGGAAATTGATTATCATCAAAACCATAAAATTTGCCGTGTGAATTTGCTGTGTAATAATATCTTATATTTTGCGTTGTTTGCTATTGATTTTTTTTGCCGGTTCGGTTATAATAGTCTCCGTCAGTTCGCCGGTGTGATGGAATTGGCAGACGTGCTGGACTCAAAATCCAGTGGTAGCGATACCGTACCGGTTCGACCCCGGTCACCGGCACCAAAAAAACGGCATTCTTTGTAAAAAAGAGTGCCGTTTTTTTATTGTATTTTTTACAAATTTTTACATAAAGATTTTTATCCTATATTTTTGATTTTTACTTACTTTTTACTACTGTTTGTGATATAGTATTTATTAAGTTAACTCTATTGGCTCTGTTTTGAGAGAGGAGAATTTATATGGGAAAAATCATAACAGTAGGTCGTGAATTTGGCAGCGGAGGACGTGAAATAGGTCGTAAGCTGGCTGAAAAACTCAGGTTTGCTTATTATGACCACGAAATCGTTGTTGAGATTGCCAAACGTACTGACCTTGCAACTGAATACATACAAAGTGTTGAGGAAAAACGTCCGTTTCCGCTTATGAGTATTACAACCGGGCATACATTTTGGGCTTCGCCGAATCCTGTAATGGATCAGCAGCTTGAAGTACTTAAAACAGAGAGCGTTATAATAAAAGAAGTTGCCGAAAAGTCTGACTGCGTTATCGTAGGAAGATGTGCAGACTATGTTTTGCGAGACGAAGATCCGTTTCGCATATTCCTTTATGCGGAACTTGAGTTCAAAATGAAACGATGCCGCGAAAGAGGAGACGATGCTAAAAAAATGAGCGATCGAGAGCTTCAAAGACATATGGCTCAGATAGATAAAAAGCGCGCCGAATACTATGCGTTTCTCAGCGGACAAAAGTGGGGAGCAAAAGAGAATTACGATTTGTGTATCAATACCTCGACGGCTGATGAGGATAAAATTGTAAACAGTATAGCTGAGTTATATCGGTAAAATAACAACAATATTAAAAGGAGCTGTAAAGTTGTTTTTACAGCTCCTTCTTCTTTTTATAGGCCCGCCCGACCGTACACGGCAATAATTAACCTGCATTCAAAAGCAGGTGGGGATCTATCGTCAGCATTCGTGCTCCCAACATCCGCCGAATGGGCGGGAGGTCTGCTCCACAGCATCGGAATCCGAACCCCTAAAATATAAGTGTTGGGTCAATATTGTCCGTATATTTATCGCATCGGGCAGGTATTTATATTTTACGATTTTAATCAGCTTTTATTCTTGTCATCATCTTTAATAAAATAAAGATCTTGAAGTCTATCCTCGAAAATTTCGGCTATTTCGTCGTATTCTTTTTGATTTTCGATAGGTTCCAAATAAATGTCATCGCTTTCATCATTTACTTTGACAATAATAAGTTCACCGTCACCGTCAAGAATTTCTTCTGCGTCGTCATATACAGGTGTCAGCGCAAGGTATTTCCCGTCATCGGTTTCTATTCTGTCAAGCTCTTCAAAAGTATGCGTAACGCCGTCTTCATCTTCAATTGTTACAAGATCGGCAGTAAATTCGTTATCAGCCATATATTTCACCTCCGATTGCTTTATATTTTACCGCGAAACTATACTTTCGTCAACCTGAAAAGGCTTTTTGTTTCAAAAAACATAGATTTAATGTTGAATCATTTTTTATATTTCTCCCAACAGCAAGGCCATCACAGTATGCTCTAATTGATGTTTTTAATTAGATCGAGATTATATTGTATGCGGTATAAAAGTTTAAGTATAAAGAGATAAAATTAATAAAAAATATAAAAAAATTTTAAAAAAACTATTGACATTATATAGATATGGGTTATAATATAATCAGACAAGGGAAAGAAAAGAAAAATAAAATAAATCCCTTGAATATTTTAAAGGAGGCGTTTCCGATGTACTGTTCAGAGGGCATAGAGCCGCAGACATCATGTTTCGCCGCTCATCTGATCTCGTAGAGACAGAGTTAATAAAGTGAGTACTTAAATATCGTATAGGCAAAATTATTGAATGTTCTACTTCGGTTGACCGGTACATAATAATAACGAATTTGCGTTACTGTAATGTGATCGGATGAGTGGCAAAGTAAAATTCAATATATATGTAAGACGGAAAGTAAACACAGTTTATAAAGTTAGAGGAACCGATTAAAAATCGGTTCCTCGTTTTTTAGTCTTCTTTAAACTCAGCACTCCACGAAAATTCAAATTTTTCACCCGAACTCAGCTTTTGAATACCTCGTTTTTTTGAAAAATCCGTAGCTTTTTCATAAGAGTCGTTTACACCGTACCACGGTTCTATGCAGACAAAGGGCGCAGCCGGCTTTGCCCATATTGCAAGGAACGGAGAATCGCCGAATGTGAACCTTATGTGCTTGCCCGCCTTTTTTTCGTTAAGTATAACGTAATTGGATTTTACATTTGGAAAAATCAGTGCGTCCTTATCAAACAGATGCTCCGTTAATTCTATTTTATTGCTATTTTGCAATATAAGATCCTTATCTCCCGTAATCACCGAATCGCGGTCGATTCTTTCGGAATAAAGAGTCTCATCATATTCGAAAGTTAATGCGTCACCGAGATTGCAGTTAAATGCAGGGTGAGCTCCGATTGAAAAATACATTTCTTCGGCGTTTGTATTTATGACCTTGTGAGTAACAGTCAGTTTATTATCGATAATTTTAAAAGTGATATAAAGCTCATATTTGTAAGGATAGCATTTCAGCGTATCCGCATTTTCCTTTTGTAAGAACACAATCTCGTTTTCTGTCAATACTACCGGTTCAAACTCTCTGTGCCTTGCAAGACCGTGACGGATTATGCTGTATGTTTTCCCGTTGATAATACATTCATCATTTAACAGCTTACCGATTATTGGAAACAGAATAGGGGACTGACCGTTCCACACCGTCGGATTGCCTTGCCATAAAAACTCATATCCGCTTTTTTTCGAAACGATACTTGTAAGGGTGGCACCGAAGCTTTTAACGCCGACTTTGATAATACCGTTGTCAATATAATTTGTCATATAATCAATCAACTCCTTTTTGAGTGTTAATTAATATTATCATTACTGATTGAAAAAGTCCATAATATAAAAGACGCTGCAAAAATACAGCGTCTTTTTAGGAGCGTTTTAAATTAACTTATTTCGCAGCGGATATTTCCTTGTCCTTTGGAAGGATTGAGTTGGTAATTATACCGAGGATAAGCGCACAAGCGATGGAAGTGAGCGTTACGCTGCCGAAGTTTATTGTGAGTCCGCCTATGCCGGCTATGAGAATGACCGCTACAACAAAAAGGTTGCGGTTTTCGTCAAGGTTTACCTTCTGTATCATCTTAAGACCGCTTACGGCAATGAAGCCGTAAAGAGTAATGCAAACGCCGCCCATTACACAGTTGGGTATGGAGGCAAGAAATGTAACAAACGGGCCGAAGAATGAAATGATAATTGCCATTATAGCAGTAGCGAGAATTGTAACAACAGAAGCGTTACCGGTAATTGCGACGCAACCAACCGATTCACCATATGTTGTGTTCGGGCAGCCGCCGAAAACAGCACCTACCATTGAACCTACGCCGTCACCGAGAATAGTTCTGTGAAGGCCGGGATCCTCAAGAAGGTCTTTATTAATAATGGATGAAAGGTTTTTGTGGTCGGCGATATGCTCGGCAAAAACAACAAATGCAACCGGAACATAAGCTACGGCGATGGTGGCTACATACTGTCCGGTTATTTCTTTTGTTCCTTTAAGAGCCTCAATAAATGTGAAGTCCGGAACAGCAAAGAGCTTCATATTCGAAAATACACTGAAATCAATTATTTGAAGAGCGGTATTGTTTGTTTTTATGCCGATAACGGTAAATATAGCAGCGGCAACATATCCTGCGAGAATGCCGATGATGAAGGGGATAAGCTTCATCATTTTTTTGCCGTATACGGAGCAAAGAATAACGGTGAAAAGGGTGACAAGTCCGCAAATGAGTGCAACATACGGGCTTGCGGTCGATACTTGAGTCACCTTATCAACAATAGTACCGTTTTCAACAACCTGTTCTACAGAGTCTGCCATAACCTTGCCCTGTGTAAGGTCGGAAATAGCATTGCCGGCAAGCGAAAGACCTATGATCGATACTGTGGGACCGATGACAACTGCCGGCATAAGCTTGTTAATCCATTTTACGCCGGAAATCTTTACGGCAATGGCAATTACAACATAAACAAGGCCTGCGAAGAATGCACCTAATATAAGGCCTAAATATCCAAGCTGCATTGAGATGCTGCCTGCAAACGCCGCGAGCATTGGTCCTATGAATGCAAATGAAGAACCAAGGAAAACCGGGCTTCTGAACTTTGTGAAGAGAAGGTATACGATTGTGCCTATGCCGGCACCGAAAAGTGCTGCCGATTGGCTCATATCATGACCGATTATCGTCGGTACTGCAATTGTAGCTGCAAGAATCGCAAGCAACTGTTGAAATGCAAAAACGATTACTTGCCCGAATTTGGGTTTGTCTTTGATGTCGTAAATAAGTTTCATTTACTACGCCTCCTGAATATATTTAGGTTCGGATAAAATCACGAGACCTTATTAACTGTTTTTGTAAAGCTCAGCTCTGAATGCTCCGTCAATTTCATTTACCTTAACACTTACGAACTCATCACTTGATGTAGGTATGTTTTTACCGACGTAGTTTGCACATATCGGAAGTTCTCTGTGGCCTCGGTCTATTATGACTGCAAGTTGAATTTTAGCGGGTCTGCCGAGTTTGATTATTGCATCCATTGCGGCTCTTGCTGTGCGACCGGTAAAAAGCACATCGTCCACCAAAATGATATTTTTATTTGTTACATCAAAATCAATTTGAGTACCGTTTAGCTGTGGAGAGGAATATTTTTCTGACAAATCATCTCTGTATAAAGTTATGTCAAGCTCGCCGAGGTGCACTTTCAAATTTGAAAAACTCTCAATATTAGTTTTGAGCATTTTAGCAAGCGGTACGCCGCGTCGTTTAATTCCCACAAGATAGACCTCTTCATAGCCTTCACTGTGTTCAATTATTTCATGAGCAAGGCGGGCTAATGTTCTTGTCAAAGTTTGGGTGTCAATAATTATCTTTGAGCTCATCTTTAATACCATCCGTGCAACAAAAAATACCTTGACGCAATGCGACAAGGTACACCTACACAAATATTTCTTCGCGTTACCTTGTCGGCATCTCGTACCGAATTAAAGGACTGCTTTACTTTTTGGTATAATACCATATCAAAGTGTAAAAGTAAATAGGAAAAAGTCGTTTTTTGAAACTTTGTGTAAACCTATTTTGCTTTTGGCCTTTATGTGCGATTGACAAAACCGATGTGTGTAATTATAATTAAAGGACTTTAAATAATCATTTGAACGGGAGGGTTTTTATGCAGCCCATAATCAATTATGCTATATGTGCCGTTTCGGCCTATCTTATAGGCTCGCTGAGCTTCGGTATAATTATATCAAAACTGTTTTATCATAAGGATATTCGCAATTTTGGCTCTAAAAGCGCGGGTATGACCAATATGCTCAGAACCTTCGGAAAAGCCCCGGCAATAGCTACTTTTATATGTGATGTCGGAAAAGGGATAGTTGCTGTTGTTTTGGCAAAAAAACTGCTTTGCGGAGATGCTGACCCACTGGTCTGCGGATATATTGCTGCCGTCTTTTCAATACTCGGTCATATGTTTCCTATCTACTTTAAATTTAGAGGAGGAAAGGGTGTCGCTACTGCTCTCGGAGTTACAACAGCTCTCGCATGGCAAACATTTCCGATAGTGATGATTCCGTTTGTTATTATTGTTGCCGCCTCTAAAATGATTTCTCTCGGTTCAATTATTTCGGCGGTAATATTACCGATAGCGACTTACTTTGTATATTACTTTTGGTATCCCGAATGTTCTCCGGTTGTTCCGACCGTTGCAACTGCCGTTATAGCCTTGCTCATAATTTTTATGCACCGGACAAATATAAAGCGAATGGTTCGCGGTGAAGAAAACAAGCTCGGAGCCAAGAAGTCGGACGAATAATGATTTAATATAACAAAAAGCCTGTTCTTAAGAACAGGCTTTAACTATTAAGATTTACAATATGTAAACGCCGGATTCAAGCACGGCTATTTCTCTGCCGCAAACTCTGAGATAACGATAAATCGGTTCGTCAAAAAGGCGAAAATCATTTACCGAAAAATCTTTAAGGTTGATAGTTCTTATCTTGCAAGAGCCGGCATTGCAGATAAACAACTCGTTACCGTATATACTGAGCGAATAGGGATTATCAAAAGCCGTTGAAGAATCTCCGCCGATACGTAAACTGAATTTTTTGTGTGTAACAGAGTAATTTATAATTGCATTTTGCTCCGGTACGGTACACCAAATTAAAGGTCCGTCGGCAGCGACGCCTTGAACAGGGGAGTCATGATAAAATAAATCCCCGCTCCATTTACTGTTGCCGTCTTTGTCAAAAATTCCGGTTTCGCCACTCGGATAGACAACTGCAATATCCTTATTTCTCATTACGGCCGTGTCGCAGGAGATATAATCACCTATATTATCGCAAATCGCCTTAAAAGCATTGCCGAATTTATTAAGCTGATAAACGCTTTTTGTGACCGGAATCGGTTTTGCTCTTTTTATATCGTACCCATAAAACGTAACCTTGCATCTGTTATCGTCAAGCATTTCTTTTTTAGCAAAAATAATTCCGTTTGAATACGGAACTATATCGCAGATTTCAAAATCCACTATTTTTTTCATTTTTATATCACCGTTATATGTAAAAAACTAATATTATATTTAATTACATAATATAATACTCGTTTTTTTCCCTTCGGTCAACCGCATTTGACTATTTTTGCGTAGTTTTTGAAAATTTGTAATATTTTAATCTCTCTATAATCTTGCAGTTGCTGTTACAATCGGTACAACCGCGACATTTTAAAATCCTTTTACCGTCATTCAGTATTCTTTCTTCAACAATTATATTTTTGTCAAGCTTTTTGCAAAATTGCTCGAATGTGTTTATTATTTCTCTCATAAAATCACCTGCTTAAAATATAGCGGTATTTCACCGGTTGGGAAAAAACGGCACTTTTGTCATAAAAGCATATGTTGTCCTCATAGTATAGCGTATGAAGGGGAGAATGTAATGACAACTGCAATATATATTGTTCTCGGTATATTCGGTTTTATCATAATTATTTCGATGTTCCGCACAAAGAAATTTTTATTATCGCTTTTCATGACGGCTTTACAGGGTATAGCCTCGCTTATAGCCGCAAATTTTATCGGGGGATTTTTCGGTGTGCATTTAAGTGTTAATGCTTTTTCACTCGGTGTGTGCGGCCTCGGCGGACTGCCTGGAACCGTAATGCTGCTTATAACCGATACACTTTTTAAAATATAGAAAAACCTCTTGATTTTTATTGATGCATATTGTATAATAACACCCGTCGCCGATATGGACGTTTAGCTCAGTTGGTAGAGCATTCGCTTGACGTGCGAAGGGTCAGCGGTTCGAGTCCGTTAACGTCCACCATTTTAAACAGGACTTTAATTTGTTCGTAAGCAAAAAGTACCGTTTTTATAGCATCCGCTTTAGCCGGGTGTTATTTTTTTGCCTGATTTGTGTTGACTGTGATTATTTGAAATGGTAATATTATTCTTAATATTTTGTATATGAGGAGTAGCCTATGGGGCCAAAAAACAAGTTCAAAGCAATATTTTTGATAGTACTTGCTTTTGCGGTGTCTTTAATGCTTGTTTTCGGGACGATTGATTATATAGCAAATCACCGCACCTTTGAATCGGGTGTTATAGCCGGATGTTTGACAGAAGAATATAATTTTAATAAATGAAATTTGCTTTAAATGTCTTTTCAAAATGAAAAGGCATTTTTCTTTTTTTGCTTTAATATACATTATCGGGTGATTTAAATGTATAACGCTTACGAGCATGAGCCTAACGGCATCGCCTCCGGCAAAAAATACGATTATTGTGAATACCGAAGAGGACACGAGTCCGGTGAACCCAAAGTGAAAACAGACTTCTTGCTGCCTGTTTTGAAGGTGCAAATTATACTCTGTATTGCAATAGGAATTTTTATGTTTATAATGTTTAAAACTCAATCGTCTGTCTTTTTATTTCTTCGTGAGTCCTATTATAATATTTCATCTACCGATATTCCGTTTGCAGAGGTTGTGAAAAGCATTAAAAAATCTGCCGATTTTGTTTTTGAGCCTATAAACGATACCGACAAAGTCAAAAAAAGCGACGAAACCGAATCGTATAGCCAAGAAACTTTCTCACTTACTTCGTATGATGATAACGAGCTTACCGGAATCGGCGGAGAGGATATATTGACCGCAAAAGAAAAAACATCATTTGCGCCGGTAAGTATGTCTCAAAAAGCTGTAATGCCGGTAGAAAATGCAAAAATCACATCAAAATTCGGCTATCGTGTAAATCCTGTTACGGAGGAATATGGCTTTCACACCGGACTCGATTTGGCGGTGCGGGAGGGTACGCCTATAAGAGCGACCTTCGGCGGAACCGTCATAAAAGCACAGGAATCCAAGCTTCGCGGCAACTATGTTGTCATTTCTCATTCAGATAATGTCGAAACTGTTTATTGCCACTGCAAAGAGCTTTTTGTTTCGGAAGGGGACATCGTTTCGGCAGGTGACATCATTGCGCTTGCAGGCATGACCGGGCAGGCTACAGGACCGCATCTCCATTTTGAACTCAAAATAAACGGGTTGTGGTGTAACCCTGTTTGGATACTTGATATCTGATGTCTTTTTTTATTAAAGATACCGAAATTAAAATCGGCTTTTTGTTCGCGGCATCTGTTGCAGCACTTTTGTGTTTTGATGTCGGACCGCAGGTGCAATTGTCCGTCCTCTCGGGAATTCTCCACGAGGGCGGACATGTTTTTTCACTTTTGCTTTTAGGAGAACGTCCGCAGAAAATCTGTTTTGGCCTTTTCGGTCTCACCGTTTTGCGTCGTAACGATATTAAGCTAAATTATAAAAACGAAATAATTACCGCTTTTTGCGGTCCTTTTGTGAATATAGCGATTTGTGTATGTACGCTGTTGTTCTATCTTAATTACAGAGATAATCAAGTTTTGTTTTCGGTTGTTGCTATAAATGCTGCACTTGCTTTGTTTAACCTTTTGCCTGTGTCGGGGCTTGATGGCGGCAGAATACTCGAGTGTGTGCTTTTGAAAAGATTTTCTGTCGAAAAATCCGAAATAATATTATGTGTTACGTCGCTTGTTGTTTTAATTCCGCTTACGGTGGCGGGATTTTTGACGCTTGTAAAAAGCAGATATAATTTTTCGTTGTTATTGCTGTCTGTTTATCTTTTGATTCTTCTTGTTTTTAAAGGGTTAAAATAAGCTTAGCGGTTGCATAAAATCTGCATTTGTTGTATGATATCTCTACTAATTTTTATGAGGTATGGTATGCTGTCAAAAAAACAAGAGTTTCTTTTGCAAAAAGTGCAAAAGCCGGCACGATATATCGGCGGCGAAGTAAACAGCGTTGTAAAAGATAAAAGTAAAATTAAATTCAGGTATGCCTTTTGCTTTCCGGACAACTATGAAATAGGTATGTCGCATCTCGGTATGAAAATACTTTACAGCCTTGTTAATGAACGCGAAGATGCATGGTGTGAGCGAGTCTTTGCTCCTTGGGTGGATATGGAAGAGGAGATGAGAAAGAACAATGTTCCTCTGTTCGCTCTTGAAAGCGGCGACAGCTTGTCCGAATTTGATATGATAGGATTTACGCTGCAGTATGAGTTGAGTTATACTAATATTCTTAATATGTTGGATTTGGGCGGCATTTCGGTTAAAAGTAAGGACAGAAAAAGTCTCACTCCGCTTGTGGTGGCCGGGGGTCCCTGCGCCTGCAATCCGGAGCCTATAGCGGATTTTATTGATTTGTTTATGCTCGGAGAGGGCGAAGAGGTTACAAACGAGCTTATTGACCTTTTGGAAAAACACAAGGAAATGGGCTCGGATAAATATGAGTTTTTATGTGAAGCGGCCAAAATACAGGGCGTATATGTACCGTCACTGTATGATGTAAGTTATAACGCCGATGGTACGGTTAAAAATATTGAGAATAAAGCCACTGCACCGAAACGAGTAAAAAAACGTATTATCAGTGATCTTGACAAGGTTTATTATCCTGACAGGTTTGTTGTGCCGTTTATTGATGTTGTGCACGACCGAGCTGTTTGCGAGATTTTTCGCGGATGTATTCGAGGCTGCAGATTTTGTCAGGCAGGGTTTATCTATCGCCCGATTCGTGAAAAAAACTACGAAACCGCAAACCGTCAGGCCAAAAGGCTTTGCGACTCCACCGGATATGATGAAATATCGCTTTGTTCGCTCAGTACAAGCGACTATACGGGAATAGACAAGTTGATACCGGAAATGTTTTCTTGGGCGCTAAAAGAAAATATAAATGTTTCGCTCCCTTCGCTCAGAGTCGATAATTTTTCTGATGAACTTATGGACGAGCTTAAAAAAATCCGTCGCAGCGGTCTTACGTTTGCGCCGGAAGCCGGTACGCAAAGATTGCGTGATGCCATTAACAAAAACGTAACGGAAAAAGAGGTTATAAACACTTGTGAAAAGGCTTTTGCAGGCGGATGGACTGCCGTAAAGCTGTATTTTATGATGGGTTTGCCAACGGAAACTCTTGACGATATCGCAGGAATAGCCGAGCTTGCTCAAAAGGTGGTTGAGCTTTATTACAGTAATCCAAATAAGCCTAAAGGCAAAGGTGTTACCGTCAGCATAAGTGTAGCCTCTTTTGTTCCGAAGCCGCACACTCCTTTTCAGTGGGAACCGCAAGATACCATGGATATGCTCGTCGAAAAACAAAAGCATTTGTTGTCTTCCGTACATTCAAAAAAAATTCAGGTGTCATGGCATCAGTCTCCCACAAGTTTTCTTGAGGGCGTTTTGGCTCGCGGTGACCGAAAAATCTGTGACGTTATTTATTCCGCATGGAAAAAAGGTTGCAAATTCGACAGCTGGGATGAATTTTTCGATTTCGATAAATGGATGAAAGCGTTCGAAGAGTGCGGCGTCAATCCTTCGTTTTATGCCAATCGTAAACGTGAGTATGATGAGATCCTTCCATGGGATCATCTTGATTACGGTATAAGAAAAGAATTTCTTATTGATGAAAATAAGAAAGCGCATATGAGCGTTACAACTCCAAATTGCAGACAAAAGTGCGCCGCCTGCGGTGCAGCAAAGCTTAACGGAGGAAAATGCGATGCAAAATGTTAGAGTCTTTTTTGAAAAAACAGGTATGACGAAATACATATCGCATCTTGATCTTATGCGTTGTATGACGCGTGCCATAAAACGTGCGGCGATACCCGCATGGTATACGGAGGGCTTTAATCCGCACCTTTTTATTACGTTCGCTTTACCATTGACTCTCGGAGTTGAAAGCTTGTGTGAATCCATGGATATCAGGCTAACGGAGGAAATGGGCTTTGAGGAGGTTAAAAACAGACTGAATGTTAATTTGCCTGACGGTATCAGAATAACTAATGTTGCCGTGCCGGTTTACAAAGCAAACGACATAGCTTTTGCCGAATATAAAATTACGTTCCACACAAGAAAAAACGAAAAGATAAAAAATGAAATAGAAGAGAAACTGTTATGCGATGAACTGCTTGCCGAAAAGATGGGAAAACAAGGGAAGAGAAAAGTGCTGAAAACAATCAATCTGAAAGAGTTCGTCAATTCTTACAGCGTTATTGCTTTAAATGATAAGACGGTGCTTACTGCAGTACTTACGGCAGGCAGTAAAAATAACATCAATCCAAATCTTTTTGTTGACGCGCTTAAGCTCGGAGATGATGTCGATTTTTGCGAAATATTAAAGCAAAAAATGATGACTGAAGATCTCAAAAGCTTTGAATAATATTTTTTAAACAATAAATTTTATAATCATTTAAAAAGTGCTTGCTTTTAGAAAAACAATGTGATAATATATATAAGCATTTTGTGCGTTGGGTTTTTATAAACACTAACGGCAGTTAATGGCAACATTAAAGCTGACGGTCCTCTGCATTTGTATTTAGTGCACGAACGTCTGATAAAAATTAGGAGGACATTATGGACGCATTAAAAGTTATTACCGATGGTATGATCAAGGAAGAACGCCCTCATATCAAAGTCGGTGACGTTGTAAAGGTACACGTTAAGATTCGCGAGGGCGAAAGAGAAAGAATTCAGGTTTTTGAAGGTACTATAATAGCTCGCAAGGGCAGCGGTGTTTCTGAGACGTTTACCGTTCGTCGTGTTTCTTACGGTGTTGGTATTGAGAGAGTATTCCCTGTAAATTCTCCCAACGTTGCTAAGGTAGAACTTGTCAGAACCGGTAAGGTACGCAGAAGCAAGCTTTATTATCTTCGTGACAGAGTCGGTAAGGCTGCTAAGGTTAAAGAGCGTATATAAGCTGATTGAAAAAGAGGGTGGCTTTTTGCCGCCCTTTATTTTTTGTAAAATGCTTTGCTTTTTCAGCGTTTTTGTTGTAAAATATTTGATAATGCTAAAATGTAAGTTGGTGAGTTTTTTGAGAAAAGTAGAGCAGTTCGAAGTCGATTATCGTGAGCTTTGCAGAGCTCCGGCGGAACACACAAAGCACATAAAGGCTGTATTTGATTGGTTCGATTCGGTTATATATGCTCTGCTTGCTATTTTTGTGATATTTGCTTTTCTTTTCAGACTCGTCGGTGTGAGTGGTCAATCTATGGAACCGACCTTACATAACGGCGATTGGCTTGCGGTGCGCGCTGTTAATACAAAAATAAACCGTGGGGAAATAGTGGTTGTGACGCAGCCCAACAAGCTGAATGAGCCTATTATAAAACGTGTGATAGCTGTTGCCGGTGATACAGTTGATATTGATTTTCGTACAGGTAAGGTTACTGTTAACGGAGTTGTCTCGGATGAGCCGTACATAGCGGAAAAAACCGAGAGATCATTTGATACATCTTTTCCGTTGACTGTTCCGCAAAACTGTGTTTTTGTGATGGGTGACAACAGAAATCACTCGCTTGACAGTCGATCATCCGTGATAGGATTTATAGACACGAGGTATATTCTCGGTGTTGCTGAGTTTAGATTAATCCCTGTGGGAGATTGGAAGATAGATAGCAATGGAAAATAACAAAAAAAGAGCAAGCGGTATTTATGATTTTGCTTCGGTGCTTGTAAGCGCAATTATCGCGGTAACGTTTATATTTACTTTTCTGTTTAAAATATCTTCGGTTAACGGCCCGTCGATGTTGGATTCGTTTCACAACGGAGACAGAGTCTTTATTACTGCTGCCGGATATCAGCCGAAGTACGGTGATGTTGTTATAATATCTCAGCCCAATCAATATAATGAGGTACTTATTAAAAGAATCATAGCGGTTGGCGGTCAAACTGTTGATGTGGACGCGACTGCGGGTACTGTTACGGTTGACGGCAAAGTTTTATATGAACCGTATATAAGAGAGCAAACTTTAACGCAGGGCAATATGAATTTTCCGCTGACGGTTCCTGAGGGATATGTTTTTGTAATGGGTGATAACCGTAATCATTCTACGGACAGTCGCTATAAATCAATCGGACTTATTGATGAAAGATATATAATGGGCAAGGCTTTTTACAGGGTAGGGGATAAAACGCTTTTGCCGAGCTATGGTGTTAGTTATGAATGATACTATAAAACAAAATGTACAATGGTTTCCCGGGCATATGGCGAAAACGCGCCGAAAGATAAAGGAAAGCCTGCCGCTTGTTGATGCAGTCGTTGAAATACTTGATGCTCGCATTCCGCGAAGCAGCCAAAATCCGGAAATTGCTGAAATAATCGGGGAAAAGCCGCATATAGCAATACTTAATAAGTGTGATATCGCAGATGATGCGGCTACAAAAAAATGGCTTGAATATTTTCGGCAAAACGGTATATATGCTTTGGCACTTGATTGTAAAACCGGTAAGGGCTTAAATCGATTTGTTCCGCTTGTAAATGAAGTACTCAAAGATAAAATACAGAGCAATATTGATAAAGGCATGGCCGGTAGACAAATACGTCTTATGGTAGTCGGTATTCCCAATACAGGTAAATCGTCATTTATAAACAAAATGGCCGGCAAAAAACGAGCCGAGGTTGCGGATAAAGCGGGAGTTACAAGGCATAACCAATGGTTTGCAATAGGCGGAGGGCTTGAGCTTCTGGATACTCCGGGCGTTTTGTGGCCTAAATTTGAAGATCCGGAAGTCGGCGATAAATTAGCTTTTGTCGGGTCGGTTAAAGATCAAGTTGTTGATATTGAAACGCTTGCTGTTCGTTTTCTTCGCGTTATGCGCGATTTTTATCCCGAAAGGCTCACCGAAAGATATAAAATTGAAAACTTTGAAGAGCTTGAACCGTATGAAATACTTGAGCTTATAGGCAAAAAACGCGGTATGATTATGCGCGGCGGCGTCGTCGATACCGAGAGAGCTTCCGTAATGCTGCTCGACGAGTACCGTGGGGGTAAGCTCGGAAAAATTACTTTGGACGGAATTTATTGATGGTGAATTTTGAGATTGAAAAAGAATACATTTCCGATGGCTTTAACTGTATTTGCGGAGTGGACGAAGCAGGACGCGGACCGCTTGCGGGACCTGTATGTGCTGCTGCGGTTATACTGCCTGTGGGAGCCGTGATACCAGGGCTTGACGACTCGAAAAAGCTGACCGAAAAAAAGCGTGAGGCACTCTATGACATTATTAAAGAAACGGCTGTGTCTTACGGTATCGCTTTTGCAAGCGAAAAGGAAATTGACGAAATGAATATACTTAACGCAACTTTCCTTGCTATGAAACGCGCCGTGGAAAAACTTGGTGTGAAACCTGATTTGGCGCTGATAGACGGAAATCAAAAGCCGCATACGGGCATTAACGAAGTTACCGTTATTAAAGGCGACGGCAAGTCGATGTCAATAGCGGCAGCGTCGGTCCTTGCCAAGGTAACGCGTGACAGATATATGCTTGAACTTGATAAAAAGTATCCGCAATACGAGTTTAAAAAGCACAAGGGTTACGGGACCAAGCTCCATTATGAGAAGCTTTTAGAATACGGCATTTCGGATGTACACCGCAAGACTTTCCTTAAAAATTTGGAGGACAAAAGGTGAATAAGGCTGTTACGGGAAAGCTCGGTGAACTTGCGGCCGGCAGATATCTGCGTGAAAACGGATATGAAATAATTACCGCCAATTACCGATGCCGTCTTGGAGAAATTGACATAATTGCAAAGCAAAACAAATATATATGCTTTGTTGAGGTTAAGACGAGATCTGAAAATTATAAGTACGCACCTGCCGACGCCGTTACTTTTTCTAAAAGGAAAAAGATAATAGCGGCGGCAAAGCTATATATTGCGTCACACAATGTTGATTTGCAACCGAGATTTGATGTCGCTGAGGTGTTCGTTGAGAAAAATCAGGTTGCAAAGATTAACCTTATTACAAATGCTTTTGACGGAGAGGGAAAATGAATCTTATTGATTTCCATTGCGACACCTTAAGTGAATGTTATAACAGAAAGTCCGAGCTTTATAAAAATGACCTTCATATAGATTTAGAGCGCGGAAAAAGAGTATTCAATAAATATTGTCAGGTGTTTGCCGTTTGGATACCGGATGAAAAAAGAGGCGACGAGGCATACGACTATTTTAATAATGTTTACGCTTTCTTTGAAAAACAGCTTTTAAAGAATTATAATACTGTGGCATTCTGCTGTTCTTCCGGTGAAATGGACAATGCCTTTGGCGAAAATAAAATTGCTGCGTTTTTGTCTGTTGAGGGCGGTGCGGTTCTCGGCGGCGACATAGATGTGATCGATGCATTGTATGAAAAGGGCGTTAGAATTCTTACCCTTACATGGAACGGTCAAAACGAGCTCGGCGACGGCTGCTTTACCGAAAATGCAAAAGGACTCTCGCCGTTTGGTGTTAACTGCGTCAAGAAATTGCAGAAAAAAGGAATCATTGTTGACGTTTCGCATTTAAGTGAACGCGGCTTCTACGATGTGGCGGAGTATTCAGAAAAACCTTTTATTGCAACCCATTCGGATTGTGATATTGTTGATAATCCGTTTGCCGAAAAACGCAATCTTACAGACGCTCAGATTAGAATTATTACAGAGCAAAAGGGTATAATCGGACTTAATCTTTATGAGAAATTTCTCGGTGTGGAAAACGGAGCAGGCCTTTGTTCGGTTATCAGACAGATAGAGCATTTTTGCTCGCTTGGAGCTGAACACACTATTTGCCTTGGGTGCGATTTTGACGGATGCACAGTAAGCGATGACCTTTGCGGGATAGATAAACTGTACAAAATAGCTAACGGGCTTGCGAGAGAAAATTACAGCGATGAATTGATAAACGGCATTTTCTTTGATAATGCAAACGCTTTTATCGTTGCAAATATGTAATTTATATGTTAAAATACATCTGATTTTTCAGTTAGGAAGTGCAAATTTATGTATTACACAAGTACGAGAGACAAATCAATCAGGATTTCTTCGGCTGAGGCTATTACAAAAGGTATTTCGGCCGAGGGCGGACTTTTTGTTCCCACGGAAATTCCGCATATTACGCTTGATGATATAAAGAGAATAGGTACACTTCCGTATACCGGCAGGGCAAAAGAGATTTTGAAGCTCTATCTTACCGATTTTACCGAGGATGAGCTTAATTATTGCGTAGAGGGTGCATATAAAAAGTCGAGCTTCAGCTCCGAAAAAATTGCGCCGCTTTATAAGATATCTGATAAGGAAAGCATACTTGAGCTTTGGCGCGGTCCCACATGCGCTTTTAAGGATATGGCTTTGCAGCTTTTACCGTATCTTCTTTCCGTATCTGCTTCCAAGACTCTCAAGGATACTAAGATTGTTATTCTTGTCGCAACCTCGGGTGACACAGGAAAAGCAGCACTTGAGGGCTTTAAAGATGTAAATAATACTCAAATACTTGTCTTTTACCCTGTTGACGGTGTGAGTCCTATGCAAAAGCTTCAGATGACTACACAAGAGGGTAATAATGTAAGCGTGTGTGCTATCAAAGGCAATTTCGATGATGCACAAAGCGGAGTTAAGTCTATATTTACAAATTCGGAAATTAAGAGGAAATTTGCAGAAAACCATCTCGCGTTTTCATCGGCTAACTCAATTAACTGGGGCAGGCTTGTTCCTCAGATAGTATATTATGTATCGGCATATTGTGATATGGTCGAGAACGGTTCGCTAAAGCTCGGTGAGGAAATGAATGTTGTAGTTCCTACCGGCAATTTCGGCAACATCCTTGCCGCTTATTATGCCAAGAGAATGGGCGTGCCGATAGGTAAGCTTATTTGTGCATCCAACTCTAATAATGTACTGACAGATTTCCTTAAAACAGGTACATACGACAAAAATCGTAATTTCTATTGCACGGCATCTCCGTCGATGGATATACTTATTTCAAGTAATCTTGAAAGGCTTTTGTTCCACCTTTCGGGTGAAAATGATGCTGAAGTAAGAGAATATATGAAATTGCTTGCAAACAGCGGTAAATATACTGTAGGGGAACAGCTCTTTGAAAAAATCAAAGAATTATTCAGAGCCGGCTATTGTGATGATACCTTGACAAAGGCGACTATCAAGGAAAACTTTGATAAATATCATTATCTTTGCGATACGCACACGGCTGTCGCTGTCAAAGTTTATGAGGATTATGTCAGCGAAAGCGGCGATAAAACGCCTACAGTAATAGCGTCTACTGCAAATCCGTATAAATTCTCCGCAAGTGTTTTGTCAGCTCTTACAAGTGATATTCAATCTACCGACGAATTCTCAATGGTTGATGAATTGCACACGCTTACAGGCGAACCCGTACCGCCGCAGCTTGCTACGCTTAAAGATAAGAAAGTAAGATTCGGTGATGTAACGACTAAAGACGATATGGCAAATGTAGTATTCAAAATGCTCAACATTTAATCTGTTCATTTCCGGATTTTTGTTGTCTGAACGGAGCTTTGGTATGTCATTATTTGCTATCGGCGATACCCATTTGTCGCTCGGCACAGATAAGCCGATGAATATTTTTCGCGGATGGGACAACTATGTTGAAAGACTCGTTTCAAATTGGAATAGGGTAGTTGACCCGGGTGATACTGTTGTTATAATGGGTGATGTGTCTTGGGGAATGTCTCTTTCCGAAGCATACAAGGACTTTGAACTGCTGAATTCTTTGCCCGGCAAAAAGATAATAATGAAGGGCAATCACGATTATTGGTGGAACACCAAGAAAAAAATGGACGAGTTTTTTTTCAAAAACAAATTTGAAACTCTGTCTGTTTTGCATAACAATGCATACAGGGTCGGTGACATCAGTATTTGCGGAACGAGAGGTTGGTTTTTTGACGCGGAGACCGATCTCGACAAAAAAGTTGTAAAACGTGAAGCCGAAAGACTTCGCCGCTCAATAGAGTGCGGAGAAAAATTAGGCGGTGAGCCTGTTGTATTTTTACACTATCCGCCGATAAACAACTTGCAAATCTGCGACACGATTTATGATGTGCTGGTTGAAAAGAATATAAAGAGATGTTATTATGCACATCTTCACAGTGCCTCTGTTCATAATTCTTTTAACGGTGAAAAAGACGGTATTCATTTTCAACTTTTATCGGCAGATTATCTTAAATTCTGCCCTAAACTGATAGAAAAAATAAATTAATAAAAAAGTATGGTAATTTAAGGTCTTATCTGTTATAATACCATAGTTACTGTAAATATTCAGGAGGAATTTGTATGAGTTTAAAATCTTCAAACAAGGTGGATACCAATGTTTGGGAGCTTGAAGTAAGCGTAGATGGCGACACTTTTAAGGATGCCGTTACAAAGGCTTATCTTAAGCAGAGAAAGAACATTACCATTCCGGGATTTAGAAAAGGAAAGGCTCCGCGTGCTTTTATTGAAAAATATTACGGCGAGGGTGTGTTCTATGAGGACGCTCTTGAGGCTATATATCCCGATGCGGTAGCTTCCGCTATTGAGGAAGCGAAGCTTGAACCGGTTGATACACCTTATGACCTTGAAATTCCCGAGATGGGCAATGACGGTGTAACCATGAAGTTCAAAGTAACTGTTAAGCCTGAGGTTGAGCTCGGCGAGTATAAGGGCCTTAAGGCTACAAAGAAATCTACTAAGGTTACGGCAGATGAAGTTAAAGCTGAGCTTGCAAGGATGCAGGAGCAGAATTCAACTGTTTCGGATGTTGATGACAGAGCGGTTAAAAAGAACGATATAGTTGTTATCGACTTTGAGGGCTTTGTTGACGGCAAGGCGTTTGAGGGCGGAAAGGCTGAAAAATATGAGCTTACCATAGGCTCAAATCAGTTTATTCCCGGCTTTGAAGATCAGATTATCGGCCACAAAATCGGGGATAAGTTTGATGTTAATGTTAAATTCCCTGAGGATTATCAGGCTGATCTCGCTTCTAAGGATGCTGTGTTCAAAATTAAGCTTCATGGTATAAAGGTTAAGGAAGTACCGGCACTTGATGATGAATTTGCTAAGGATGTCAGTGAATTCGATACTCTTGACGAGCTTAAAAAGGATATTAAGAAGCAGCTTGAAAAGAGAAAAAATGATGATGCCGAAAACGAGCTTCATAATACACTCCTTGAGGAAGTTGCAAAGGGTATAAAAGCTGAAATTCCCAAGGCAATGATTGAAAAAACGATTGATGATGACGTTAATGAGTATTCATATCGTCTTCAGTCACAGGGCTTAAAGCTCGAAACATACCTCAAATATACCGGTATGGATATGAAGGGCTTCCGCGAAGGCTTCAAAGAGAGAGCAGAAACACAGGTAAGACTTAATTTGGCTCTTGAAAAAATAATTGAAAAAGAAAAAATTGAGGTTACCGAAGAGGATATCGAAGCGGAATACAAGAAATATGCAGAGGCATATAATATGGATATAGACACTATCAAAAAGGCTGTTTCCGCTGAGTCTCTTAAGCCGGAGCTCGCTTCCAGAAAAGCAATTGATTTAATTGTTGACAGCGCTGTTGTCACAGAGGAAAAAGCTGCAAAGAAGACAGCTGAAAAGAAGCCGGCAACAAAAAAGACAACCGCAAAGAAACCGGCAGCCAAAAAGACTTCTGAAAAGGCTGATGATAAAAAGTCGGCTGATAAAGCGGAATAAGATTCGAATTTTATTCCAATAATCTAAATGCTATTTTATGCGGCGGGCGCTTTTGCGTTTCGCCGCAGGATTTTAGGAGGAAAAACCATGGCTTTAGTCCCCTATGTAATTGAACAGTCATCTCGCGGAGAGCGTTCGTATGATATTTTTTCACGTCTTTTAAATGACAGGATAATAGTTCTATCCGATGAAGTAAATGATGCTACTGCAAGTCTTGTTGTTGCACAGCTTTTATACCTTGAGGGGCAGGATCCCGAAAAGGATATCAGTCTTTACATTAACAGCCCGGGTGGTTCTGTTACTGCCGGATTTGCCATATATGATACTATGCAGTATATTAAGTGTGACGTATCGACAATCTGCATGGGTATGGCTGCCAGCATGGGAGCATTTCTCCTTTCTTCCGGTGCAAAGGGAAAGAGATTTGCGTTGCCCAACAGTGAAATAATGATTCATCAGCCCTCAGGCGGAGCTCAAGGGCAGGCTACCGAGATTGAAATTACCGCAAAGCAGATTCTTAAGATAAGAGAAAGACTTAATAAGATACTTGCCGATAATACAGGTAAGCCCATAGATATAATTGCTAAAGACACAGAGCGCGATAACTTTATGTCTGCTGATGAAGCACTTGATTATGGTCTTGTTGATAAAATACTTTACAAAAGATAATTTCGGAGGATTTTTTGATGTCAAGAGATAATGACAGCAAAGGTAAGACCATGCGTTGCTCTTTTTGCGGTAAAACGCAGGATGAAGTCGGTAAGCTTGTTGCCGGTCCCGGCGGTGTATGCATTTGTGATAACTGTATTGAACTTTGTCTCGAGATAATTGAAGACGGCGGCGGATTTAAACAAGTCAGAAAAAACAGAGCGCAAACCGATAAACCGCTTCCGAAGCCTCACGACATAAAAAAACTTCTCGACGAATACGTTGTAGGGCAGGACGACGCAAAAGTTGCATTGAGCGTTGCGGTATATAACCATTATAAAAGAATATATTACGGTGCTAAAAGTGACGTGGACATACAAAAGAGCAATGTTATTCTTTTGGGTCCCACAGGTGTAGGCAAAACAATGCTTGCCCAAACCCTTGCAAAAATCTTGGATGTGCCGTTTGCAATTGCTGATGCCACAACTCTTACCGAAGCGGGCTATGTCGGCGAAGATGTCGAAAATATTTTGCTGCGTCTTATTCAGGCGGCCGACTACGATGTTGAAAAAGCCGAAAAGGGCATCATATATGTTGACGAAATAGATAAAATTGCAAGAAAGTCTGAAAATCCGTCAATTACACGTGATGTCAGCGGTGAGGGCGTTCAACAAGCCTTGCTGAAGATTCTTGAGGGAACTGTTTCCAATGTTCCGCCTCAAGGCGGCAGAAAGCATCCTCAGCAGGAGTTCATTCAAATAGACACAACTAATATCCTGTTTATCTGCGGCGGCGCTTTTGACGGAATAGAAAAAATCGTCGAAAACCGTACCGGCAAGTCTACTCTCGGCTTTGGCGGTAAAGTTTTGGATAAATCCAATTTGGAAACTGAAAAGATATATTCGAAGGTTATCCCTCAGGATTTGGTAAAATTCGGTCTTATACCGGAGCTTGTCGGCAGACTTCCCGTTATAACAACACTCAACAATCTTGACAGAGAAGCACTTATAAGAATTTTAACCGAACCTAAGAACGCGCTTCTTAAACAGTTTAAGGAACTCTTTAAAATGGATGGAGTTGAGTTGGAGTTTTGTGATGACGCGCTGTCTGCGGTTGCGGATTTAACCCTTGAAAAAAAGACCGGAGCAAGAGGTCTTCGTTCGATAATTGAGAAAACTTTATTACCTATTATGTATGATATTCCGTCCGACAGCGATGTAAAAAAGGTCGTTATAACAAAGGAGTGCGTACTGAACGGTGAAAAGCCGCTCACCGAAACAGCTAAAACATCTGTTAAGGAAAAATTCAGAGCTAAAACTTCTGCCGGACCTAAAAATGTTGGTTGAATGTATGACCGGTTGCTTTTGCAGCCGGCCTTTTTTGTGTTAGCAGCTTCTTTACTCTTTACGGCAAAGACTAAATTGCCTCTATAACATCTTTAATTATTGCTGTATTTGTGTTATAATGTAATCAAATTATTATAGGGCGGTGAGAAGATGAAACCTAAGAAAAAAATACGTAATTTGGATTTTTCGAGTGAAAAACAAGCCAAACAGAAAAAAATGCGTTCTTTTATCATCGCCTTTTCTTCTTTTGTTATCATATTGGGAACAATTTCGGTATTTATATTTATGAAGTCGGTTGATTTTAATTTGAACAATTTAGTTCAAAGTACGACCGTCTCGGACGAATCAACTTCAGATTTGACAACCGCATCATATGCTTTATCGGGTAGGGTAGGTATTTTACTTGTATTTACCGATGATTCCGGGGAATTGATCAGCGTTTCAGCTCTCGACTGTAATATGGACATCAAGTGTATTTCCGTGGTGCAATTGCCGGCTGAAACCTCAGTGGGTTCCGACAGTCTTAAAGCCATTTATCAAAAGGGCGGTGCTGCCGCACTTGAAAAGCCGCTTACGGATATATCGGGGCTCAGCTTTACTAAGTATATTAAAATGAGTCAGACACAGCTTAAAAAGGTTGTATCGAAAATAGGTGATGTTACTGTTCGAATCCCGTCTGACATTAATTATAAAGGTGCGGATTTTTCTCTGTTGCTTGATGCAGGTGATCAAAATCTTACTTCCGACTTGTTTTGTAAGTACTTTTTATATGCCGATAATTCAGGTAAGCGAGATGCAGCGGTCTCCTTACTGAATGCTTTAATGACAGCAAAGAATGTTACCGCGCAGGATACCTTATTTAACTTTATAATGAATAATACAGATACTGATATTTCCGTTGTGGATTATTCGAAGGTTTCCTCCTCTTTGACGCTATTTGTGCAGGAAAAGAGCGGAAATGTTGCTTCTGCCGCAAATGAATTTCCGGAGGTAACAAAGAAGAATGAAAAGTAGAACCAGCTTTTTGTTACTGTTATCCTTGTGCTTGGCGTTGTTATTATCGTCGTGCGGATTTTCGAATTATAACCTTCCGACCGATTTTTCATCGGTCGAGTTAATATACGAAAATGACCCGTCAAGATATTACTATAATCAGCTTACTGATGACGGTAAGACAGCGTACACTCTTATTGTAAATAATATCAGCGAACATCCGGAAAAAATTGAAATTCCTCAAATTGATGAGGATGAATTCGGCAAAGTGTTTTATGCGGTTACATATGATAATCCGGGAATTTTATGTTTCGGTATGACAAGTTCTGTTAAAGCTGACGGAAATAAATTCTTTTATGTGCCGGAATATTCGGCAAATAAGGAAGAATGTGACAAAAAAACAAATGAACTTAATTCAGCTGTTTCGGAGTTCTTAAAGACTGTTCCGGAGAACAGCAGTGATTATGAAAAAGAATTGCTTACACATGATTATATCTGCGACAAGTGCATTTATGTATATAATGAGGGTGAAAGCTTAAAGGGTTCGTCTTATGATGCGATCATAAACGGCGAGGCTGTGTGTGAAGGCTATGCGCGGGCTGCAAAGCTGTTTCTTGATAAACTGTCTGTAATCAATTATTTGATTTGCGGTGATGCTACTAATTCGGATGGCAAAACCGAAAGTCATATGTGGAATATTGTAAATATTGACGGTAAAAACTATCATCTCGATTTAACCTGGGACGATTATGATAACGATAGTGCGGCAGTAAGTCATTCATATTTTAATTTATCCGATGAAATGATTAAAGCAAATCATTTCAATCTTGCTCCGAGTGATAACAATTGTGTTTCGACTGATGCAAACTATTTTAAAGTAAATAATTTGATGTTCGAGAGTTTTACCAAAAACGAAAAGAAAGCTATGACTTCTACTGCGGTAAAAAATGTGAGAAACAGCTGTAACCAAGTAGAAGTGTGTTTTGTTAACGCTTACGCATTCAATAAGGCTATTACCGATTTAGCTGATAAAAGCGGTATTTATGATGTCTTAGATGATGTCAATAAGCAATGCGGCAAAAAGTTCTCTTCTGTTACATATGCCGAAGACGATGATATATATACGGTACAGTTTGTTTTTGAATAGAGGTTAATTAAATGGATAAAGCAAGAATCGAAAAAGCTGTCAGAGAAATTCTGATAGCAATAGGTGAGGACCCCGACAGGGAAGGCCTTGTTGAAACACCTAAACGTGTAGCCAATATGTATGAAGAGATATTTGCAGGACTTGACAGTGATCCTCATAGGCTGCTAAAGGTGTTTGATGAGGGCGATAATGATGAAATGGTTGTAGTTAGGGATATACCCATGTATTCTATGTGTGAGCACCATTTACTTCCTTTTATCGGCAAAGCTCATATCGCATATATTCCGGCAGACGGAAAGGTGATAGGGCTTTCAAAGCTTGCAAGGATTGTTTCGGATTTTGCTAAAAGGCCACAGCTACAAGAACGTCTTACTTCGCAGATTGCCGACTTTCTCGAGGAAAATCTTTCTCCAAAGGGTGTTGCGGTGGTTGTTGAGGCAGAGCACCTTTGTATGACAATGCGCGGAGCGAGAGCGGCAGGAGCCACTACCTTTACGTCGGCACTGCGTGGTTCAATGCGAAAAGATGCCAGAACGCGCGCAGAAGTAATGTCGCTTTTGAGAGGAGCAAAATAAAGTGTTCTTTTTTCGAGGAAAAAACTTCAGCTTTGAGTTAAATACACGTACATATGTAATGGGCATTTTAAATGTAACTCCTGATTCGTTTTATGACGGCGGCAAATGGAATTCGCCCGGTGCAGCACTTAACCACGCTTTACAAATGCAAAACGACGGAGCCGATATAATAGATATAGGTGCGCAATCCACAAGACCGGGGCACAAAGAGCTTTCGGAGGAAGAGGAACTTTCAATTATTAAGGAGTATATTGATGCGATAATTCCGAAGCTCTCGGTACCGACTTCTGTTGACACTTTTTATCCGGCGGTAGCTGAATACTGCTTAATGCACGGAGTGGCTGTTGTAAATGACGTAAGCGGAAGATTCAATCCGGATATTGCTTCCTTAGTGAAAAATTACAATGCCGGTTGGATAGTCATGCATACAGGCGGCGGTGATGCCGACAGAATGACCGATTACGAAGAAAATGTTGTCGGAAATGTCAATGCTTTTTTTGACTATATGTTGGAAAAGAGTGAAAACTTCGGCATAAAAAGAGAACAGATATGTCTTGATATGGGCATCGGATTCGGTAAAGATTATGAGGATAATCTTACCCTTATAAAAAATATAAAGCGGTTGAAAAGGCAGGATGTTATGTTGCTTACCGCTCTTTCAAATAAACGTGTAATTAAAGCAGCATCACACTCCGACGCGGAAAACTGTTTGTTTGGAACGATAGCCGCAGATACAGCTGCTGTTTTCGGCGGAACGGATATGATACGTGTGCATGAAGTAAAGGAGTCGAAAATTGCGGCGGATATGGCTGATGCCGTTTTCAGAGGGTGATGCAATGGATAAAATAATCGTAAACGGATTAAAGCTTTATGCATATCACGGTGTAAATCCTGAAGAGAAGGAAGATGGACAGCTTTTTATTTTAGATATAACCGCATTTCTTTCTCTTTATGTTCCGTGCCAAACGGATATGGTAGAGAATACCGTGAGCTATGCTAAAATAATAAAAACAGCGCGCAGAGCTTTTTTAAGCGGAAAATTTGATTTGCTCGAAAAGGCGGCACAAACAGTTGCCGATGCTGTATTAAATGAGTTTTCCGAAATTAAAGCTTTGAAAATAACTGTTAAGAAACCTCAAGCGCCTATTAAGGCTGATTTTGATTATGTTGCGGTTGAAATTGAGCGCAACAGAAACGGAGTGGCAGTATGAAAGCAGTAATCGGTGTCGGAACAAATGTAGGAGACCGACTTCAAAATATCAGAGACGCAAAAAAAGCGTTTGGGCTTGTTCCCGAAACAAAAGTTACAGAGGTTTCTTTTGTTTACGAAACCGAACCTTGGGGATATGACCAACAGGATAATTTTTTAAATTGTGTTATGACTGTTGAAACAAATCTGTCTTCACGAGCTTTACTTGGGGTCTGCCTCGGAATTGAAGCGGGGATAGGAAGAGTGCGCACAATTAAAAACGGGCCGCGTGTTATTGATCTTGATTTGCTGTTTTATGAAAATGAGACGGCGGATACACCGGAGTTGATGTTGCCGCATCCGGGAGTAAAGGAAAGAGCGTTTGTTCTTTATCCGCTGCATGATGTTTTTCCGGATATGAAAATATTTGGATATGATTATTCGGAAAATTTCAAAAACTGTGATGGCAATACGGTTACTTTTTATTCGGAATTATAAGATAATTAAGGAGCATTAAAGCTATTTATGCAGTTTATTATAATGGACCTCGAATGGAATAATGCATATTGCAAAAAGCTAAAGGGGTATATCAATGAAATTATAGAATTCGGTGCCTGTAAGGTAGATAAAGATTTTAATGTGATTGATGAGTTTTCGGTAATTGTAAAAGCACAGGTCGGAAAGAAACTACAGGGTAGGGTAAAAGCACTTACGCATATTACCAATGAGGATATATCTAACGGAGTTCCGTTTTTTAAAGCCCTTTCAATGTTCAGAAATTGGGTCGGTGACGATGAAAATGTGTTCTTTTCTTGGGGAGACGGAGACATCAGAACTCTAATAAAAAACTATGAGTTCTTTTTAAAGAAAAATCGTATTCCGTTTGTCAATAACTATTGTGACGCACAAAAATATTGTCAGTCTTTTATACCCTCGGCTTCGTCTTCGCAACAAATCGGGCTTTCTGCCGCTGCTTTCGAGCTTGGAGTTAATCCGGATGAATTTCCGCATCACAGGGCACTTGATGACAGCTTGCTTACTGCAGCTTGTTTGAAAAGGGTAAACGACTCGGAGAGACTAAAGCGTTTCATTACCCCGTGCAATCGCGTGTTTTATGAAAAGCTTGCATATAAACCGCACATTATACGTGATATAGATAATCCGATAGTTGACCGTTCGGTGTTTAACTGCGTTTGTGATGTTTGCGGCGGAAAAGTTAAAAAGAAGAAGGACTGGCGTTTTGTCAATCAATCTTTCAGAGCGGATTTTTATTGTCCTAATTGCGATCGCAACTTTAAGCTGTGCGTAAGATTTAAGCAGTATTATGACCGCATTGATATTAAAAGAACTTTTTCCGAAATTGTCAAAGTAGATAAATCTCAAGAAAATGTTAAAGCTTAATAAGTGTTAAATACAAAAAGAAACCGGCTTCAAAATGAAGTCGGTCTCCTTTTGTATTTTTTTATTTAAAGTAGCTTTTATTTGATGACTCTTACTCTTATGGCGAAGTCCTGAGACGAAATTGCGGTTATTGCATCGTTCGAAACCTCCGTATCGGTATCAAGCATGGTATATGCATATTCTCCGCGTGATTTATTCACCATATTATCAATGTTTATATTTTCTTCGGCGACGATTGCTGTAATGCGGCTGATAACGTTAGGGACATTTTTATGAATGATGGTAATTCTTGTTTTGCCGCTTCTCGGTACAGATACAGCGGGCATATTGACGGAATTTATTATATTGCCGTTTTCTATATAGTCCTTTAATTCGTCAACGGCCATAACGGCACAATTGTCTTCAGATTCCGGTGTAGAAGCTCCGAGATGCGGGATTGTTATCACACCGGTTGCGTCAATTAACTCATCTTTAAGAAAATCTGTGGCGTATGCGGCAACTTTACCGTCAGCGAGAGCGTTAATAATATCCCCGGTATTGACGAGATCTCCTCTGGCAAAATTAAGTATGCGTACCGAATTTTTCATTTTGGCGATTGTTTCGGCATTTATAAAGCCGCGAGTTTCGTCAGTCAGCGGAACATGAAGCGTTATATAGTCGCAATTTGCATAAATATCATCAAGGGTAGCGGCGTGCTTTACGGCGCGGGAAAGCTTCCATGCCGCATCAACAGAAAGAAAAGGATCGTAACCGTAAACTTCCATTCCGAGAGAATGAGCTGCGTTTGCTACAAGCACCCCGATTGCGCCAAGGCCGATAACGCCGAGCTTTTTACCCTTGATTTCCGGTCCTGAAAAAGCGGATTTTCCTTTTTCGACAAGCTTGGAAACTGCATCTCCCTCACCCTTGAGCGTTTTTGACCATTCGATTGCGGGCACGATTTTTCTTGATGATAAAAACAGCGCACACAAAACAAGTTCTTTAACAGCATTCGCGTTAGCACCGGGAGTATTAAAAACTACTATTCCCTGTTCGCTGCATTTTTCAAGGGGAATGTTGTTGACTCCGGCCCCGGCTCTTGCTATTGCAAGAGTATTTTCCGAAAAATCATATTCGTGCATTGATGCCGAACGGACAAGTATCGCATCCGGGTCTTTGACGTCATTCGAGCATACATAGCATTCACCGAATCTGTCAAGTCCGTTTTTTGAAATTTTATTTAGTGTTAAAATATTGTTCATTGTGAATTTCTCCTGAGTTATGAATTAGCTTTTTCGAAATCGGACATAAAATTGACCAGCTTTTCTACGCCATCGTAAGGCATGGCATTATAAATTGACGCTCTCATACCGCCCACTGTTCGATGTCCTTTAAGATTAACAAGACCGTTTTTGGTTGCTTCTTCAACAAATTTTGCGTTGAGCTCGTCACTGTCGGTAACAAAAGGTACATTCATTAAAGAACGATCCTCCGGAACAACCGTACCTCTGAACATTTTACTGTTATCGAGGAAATCATAGAGAAGCTTTGCCTTTTTATCATTGCGTTCTTTCATTTTTTCAAGACCGCCGAGCTTTTCTATCCATTCAAGAACAAGCTTACATATATATATTGTGTAGCAGGGCGGTGTATTGTAAAGCGAATTTGCGTCTGCGTGAATTTTATAGTTGAGCATTGTTGGTGTTATGTCTCGTGCATTGCCAAGCATATCTTCTCGTATTATGCAAATCGTAAGACCTGCGGGGGCAACATTTTTTTGTGCTCCGCCGTAAAGCATGGCGAATTTTGTTACATCTATAGGCTCCGAAAGGAAACAAGATGAAATATCCGCGATGAGAGGAATGTCACCCGTATCCGGAATTTCGTGATAAACGGTTCCGTAAATAGTATTATTCATACAAATATATACATAATCCGCATCGCTTCTGAACATCGATTTATCAAGTTTTGGTATATATGAGAACGTTTTGTCAGCAGAAGAAGCAACGGCTTTTGCATCACCGTATTTTTGAGCCTCGGCAAATGCCTTTTTAGCCCACTGACCGGTGATAACATAATCGGCTTTGTTTGAACCGTTCATAAAGTTCAGCGGTATTGCCGCAAATTGCGTTGAAGCTCCGCCTTGCAAAAACAGAACTTTGTAGTTGTCTGGTATATTCATAAGCTCCCTGAGAAGCCTTTCAGCTGTTTTTATGATATTGTCATAAACTTTGGATCTGTGGCTCATCTCCATTACCGATTGACCCGAACCCTCATAGTCAAGCATTTCGGATGCAGCCTTTTTTAAGACCTCTTCCGGTAACATAGACGGACCTGCTGAAAAATTGTAAACTCTGGACATGTTGATATTGCCTCCAAAAATTATTTCTGCTACATTATATCAATCTGTGTTAATAAAAGTCAACGAATTGACAAAAAAATAACAAAGAAAAATGCATATTCTGCGTTTTGTACATAAAAGTTGTTGCAAAAATTAACAATCTTACTAAAATTTTAGCTTATTCTTTATTTGTTGACACTTTTTTATTGCAGATAAATCTTATTCATTGTATAATAAACTCTAATTAATTAAGTAGGAGATTACATAAATGGACCTTTTTGACAATAATGCTCTTAATATGCCTATGGTTGCATTGAGAGGATTGGTTGTTTTCCCTAATATAACATTGCACTTTGATGTTGGCAGGAAAAAAAGTATTTCTGCCGTCAAAACAGCAATGATAACAAAGCAGGACATATTTCTTTCTACACAAAAGGATATGTCGGATGAGGCCGAAAATATTGATGCGGTGTACGATATAGGCGTTGTTTGCGAAATAAAGCAAATTGTAAGAATACCCTCAAGCGATTGCTTAAGAGTAATAGTTGAAGGAAAGTACAGAGCAGAATTGTTAGCTTTATCGGATGTGAATCCATATCTTACGGCTGTTGTCAAACGAATTGACAGTATTCCTTATTCGGAAAAGTACAATTTGAGAGCAGAGGCTCTTGTCAGATATGCCAAAGGGTTGTTTAACGAGTATTCTATAATAGCTCAGAAACTCCCAAATGATATAAATATGGGTGTTGCCAAGCTGTCTGAACCCGGTGCGCTTGCCGATTATATTGCCGGAAATATTCCTCTTGATTATCCGCAGAAGCAGGAGGTTTTATCCGAAATTGATTCGCTTAAGAGAATACAAAAACTTGTAGATGTACTCGGCAAAGAGGTTAAGCTTCTTCAGCTTGAAGAGGATATAAATGACCGAGTACAGAGCCAAATAGATGAAAATCAAAAGGAATATTACCTTCATGAGCAGTTAAAGGCTATTAACGCCGAACTCGGCGAAGGAGACAATCCCGCTTCAGAGGCTGACGGCTATCGCGAAAAAATACTCAAGCTGCATCTTGATGCCGACAGCGAAAAGAAGCTGCTAAATGAGTGCGACAGGCTTAAATATGTGCAGCCGAGCAGCCCCGAAAGTGCAGTATCAAGAAATTATCTTGATAAGATTTTGGAACTTCCGTGGCATATTTACTCAAAAGAAAATCTTAATATCGATAATGCTCGGAGAATACTTGACAGAGATCATTACGGACTTAAAGACGTTAAAGAGCGAATTCTTGAATTTATTGCTGTGAGAAAACTGTCGCCAAATATTAAGGGGCAGATAATATGTCTTGTCGGCCCTCCGGGCGTCGGTAAAACCTCTGTTGCAAAGTCTCTTGCCAAGGCGCTGAACAGAAAGTATGAGAGAATATCTCTCGGCGGTGTTCATGACGAGGCAGAGATAAGAGGTCACAGAAAGACTTATATCGGTGCAATGCCGGGCAGTATAATTGAAGCTGTTATCAGGACTAAAACCTCCAATCCTTTGATTTTACTTGATGAAATTGACAAGCTCTCGAGCGACTATAAAGGTGATCCGTCAAGTGCTTTATTAGAAGCTCTTGATCCAGAGCAGAACAATACATTCCGTGATCACTATATTGAAATCCCGTTTGATTTGAGCAAGGTGCTTTTTGTTACAACAGCTAACGATAAGAACGAAATACCAGCTCCCTTATTGGATAGAATGGAAGTTATTGAACTTTTCAGTTACACACACGAGGAAAAGTTCAATATAGCCAAAAAACATCTTATACCGAAACAACTCAAGGAAAACGGCATCAAAGCGTCACAGCTTCACTTTACCGATAATGCCATACACAGTATAATAGACGGTTATACAAGAGAAGCCGGAGTCAGAACGCTTGAACGCACTTTTGCAAAGGTAATGCGTAAAGCTGCTGTTAAAATAACCGAAGGCTATACCGGAAAAATCTCTGTGAAGCCGACCGGCCTTGAGGACTATCTCGGTCCCAAAAAATATAAGCCGGAATCTCAGGGCCATAAGGATGAAGTCGGTGTTGTAAACGGTCTTGCATGGACTTCTGTAGGCGGAGAAATGCTGAAAGTCGAGGCAGTTAAGATGCCGGGAGCGGGAAAGCTTGAGCTTACCGGTTCTTTGGGCGATGTTATGAAAGAATCCGCAAGGACGGCATACAGTTATATCCGTAGTATTTCGGAAGCATTGCCTCTTGATATGGATTTTTATAAAAATACTGACATTCATATTCATTTCCCCGAGGGAGCTGTTCCTAAAGACGGCCCTTCTGCCGGAATAGCAATAACAACTGCGGTTGTTTCCGCACTCACGGGTATACCGGTAAGAGCTGATATTGCTATGACGGGTGAAGTTACTTTGACCGGTAATGTATTGCCGATCGGCGGATTAAAAGAAAAAACAATGGCAGCATACAGAAACGGAATTAAAACCGTTCTTATTCCGGAGGAAAATGTTTCGGATTTGAAAGAAATCGATGATGCTGTTAAAGAAAATGTCGATTTCATATCGGTGTCAAAAGCCGACGAGGTATTGTCTCTCGCGCTATCCAAAAATGTAGTCGTCAAAGATAATAAACAAAGGAGCATAAAGCTCAAACAGGACAGAAGCCAAACGGCCTCTGTATGCCAACAGAACTAAGAGGTAAAAAATGAATTTGAATAAAGCTGAATTTGAAGCGGCATTTGGAACATCGTCGCAGCTGCCGTCTTCCGATTTGCCGGAAATAGCTTTTGCGGGTAGATCAAATGTGGGAAAATCATCTTTGCTTAATCGCCTTTTTAACAGAAAGGCACTTGCAAGAGTGAGCTCAGTTCCCGGTAAAACCGCTACGATAAACTTCTACAAGGTTGACGATGCCAGATTTGTGGATTTACCTGGATACGGATATGCAAAAGTATCGAAATCTGAGAAAATAAGATGGGCTGAAATGCTTGAAGGCTATTTTAAGACGGGTCGTAACATAAGACTTGTCGTTCAGCTTATCGATATGAGGCACAAACCGAGCGCAGACGATCTTATGATGATTGACTTTTTGCGCTCAACCGGTTATCCGTTTGTTATTGTTATGACTAAGAGCGATAAACTTAACAAAACGCAGTTTGCCGAAAGATCAGCGGCAATTTACGATGAAATACCGGATTCTGAAAATGTTACTATTATTCCTTTTTCTGCAACTAACGGATTGGGCAGGGAAGAGATAACCGAGTATATAAATAATGCACTTTAAAGGAGAGAACCAAATGTTTGTATCAGACGGATTAGGAGTTAATGAGAGCGGCCATTTGACCGTCGGCGGTTGCGATACCGTATCTCTTGCAAAAAAATACGGGACACCGTATATGTGCTATGATGAGAATATGATAAGAAAAAACTGCCGTGAATTTGTAAAATCAATGGAAGAAAACTACGACGGTAACGGGCTTGTATGCTATGCGAGCAAGGCTTTTTCCTGCCTTGAAATGTGCAGAATATGCAAAGAAGAAAAGATGGGATTAGACGTTGTTTCGGGCGGAGAAATTTTTACCGCCGTTAAGGCCGGTTTCCCGTCGGAACGCATTTGTTTCCACGGCAACAATAAGACTAATGATGAGCTTACAATGGCTCTTGACAATAATGTCGGCAGAATAGTTGTCGATAATGTGGAGGAGCTTAAAAGGCTGAGCACGTTGGCTTCGAAAACCGGTAAGGTTGCAAAGATAATGCTGAGAATCAAACCCGGTATAGATGCGCATACACATTCTTTTATAAGAACAGGTCAGATTGATTCAAAATTCGGCTTTGCTCTTGAGACGGGCGAAGCTATGACCGCAGTTAAGCTTGCGGTTGAAACCGACAGCATTGACCTCTGCGGACTTCACTGCCATATCGGTTCGCAGATATTTGATATTGCGCCGTTTGAACTTGCTGCAAAGGTTATGATTGATTTTATTTCTGAAATCAAAGAAACCGTAGGATATGAAATCAGAGAACTCAACCTCGGCGGAGGATTCGGCATTAAGTATCTTGAATCGGATACCCCGAAGCCGTTTTCGGAATATATGAAGAGAGTTTCTGTTGTTGTCAAGAATGAAGCAGAGAAGAAAAATGTTAAGCTTCCGTTTATACTTATTGAGCCCGGTCGCTCTGTGGTCGGAGCAGAAGGCGTTACCGTTTATACAGTCGGAGCCGTTAAGCATATTCCGAATATCAGAACCTATGTTTCGGTAGACGGAGGAATGACCGACAATCCGCGTTATATTCTCTATCAATCGGATTATGATGTAATGTGCGCCAACAAAGCAAATGAGCCCAAGACTGAAAAAGTAACCGTTGCCGGTAAATGCTGCGAAAGCGGTGACCTTATACAGGAAAATGCTCCGATACAAAAAGTTGAGGCAGGAGACCTTTTAGCTGTGCTTTCGACAGGTGCTTATAACTACTCAATGGCTTCAAATTATAACAGAATTCCGCGTCCTATAGTAATAATGGCAAAGGATGGAGAATCGCGTATAATTATAAGACGTGAAACATACGAAGATATTACACGTAATGATGTTTAAAATGAAAGGAATTTAAATGTCTTTTACTCATTTGCATCTTCACACAGAATACAGTCTGCTCGACGGTACCTGCCGTATAGGGCAGCTTGTTGATGCTGCAAAAGAGCTCAACATGGATTCTTTAGCCATAACAGACCACGGAAATATGTTCGGTGCCGTTGAGTTTTATAAAGCAGCTAAAGAGAATGGGATAAAGCCCATTATCGGTTGTGAAGTTTATGTTGCTCCACGTTCGCGCCTTGATAAAGTTCACGGGATTGATAACGAGCGTTTTCATCTCGTTTTGCTCTGTAAAAATAATACGGGATATGAAAATCTTATCAAAATTGTGTCTGAATCGTGGGTGACGGGATTTTATACAAAGCCGCGTATTGATAAACAGCTCCTCGAGAAATATCACGAGGGGCTTATTGCTCTGTCTGCCTGTCTTGCGGGAGAAATTCCGAGAAAACTGTTGCAAGACGATTATGACGGAGCTAAGGAAGCTGCACTTTGGTATGACAAGACTTTCGGTCGCGGCAATTATTATCTCGAAATACAGAATCACGGAATTGCCGAGCAACTCAGGGTTTTGCCTCAGATAGTTAAAATTTCGCGTGAAACCGGTATACCGCTTGTCGCTACAAACGATGTTCATTATATAAAAAAAGAAAACGCAAAAGTACAAAAAGTTCTTATCTGTATTCAAACTAACCATACAATAGATGAAGATACGGGTTTGGAATTCGGAACCGATGATTTTTATCTCAAATCTGAAGATGAAATGCGTGAATTATTCGGAGATTATCCAGATGCGGTTGATAATACTTCTGTTATAGCTGATATGTGCAACGTTGAGTTTGAGTTTCACAAAACCAAACTACCGCATTTTGATGTTCCCGATAATATAGACCATTTTGAATATTTTCGTAATGAGTGCTATAAGGGCTTGCGCAGAAATTACGGAATTGCTCCGGAGCAGAAATATATCGACAGACTCGAATACGAACTTTCGGTTATCAATAAAATGGGATATGTTGACTATTTCCTTATTGTTGCCGATTTTATCAGCTATGCAAAGCGCCATGGTATTCCCGTAGGTCCCGGCAGGGGTTCGGGAGCCGGCAGTATAGCTGCTTATTGTATGGGAATTACAGGTATAGACCCAATTAAATACAATCTGCTGTTTGAGCGTTTTTTAAATCCGGAGCGTGTAAGTATGCCGGATATTGATGTTGATTTTTGTTATGAACGCCGAGAAGAAGTAATTGATTACGTTATAAGAAAATATGGCTCGGATCACGTTGCGCAAATAGTGACTTTCGGTACTTTGGCCGCAAGAGCGTCTATTCGCGATGTCGGCAGAGCACTCGGGATACCGTACAATACCGTTGATACGGTTTCCAAAATGATTCCGCGCGAGCTCGGCATGACAATAGAAAAGGCTCTTACGAAAAATCAGGAGCTTAAAGCGCTTTATGATAAGGACGCCAAAATCAGGGAGCTTGTCGATACGGCAAAATCAGTTGAGGGTATGCCAAGGCACACCTCAACTCATGCGGCGGGCGTTGTTATAACCGATAAACCTGTTGATCGATATGTTCCGTTAGCAAGAAATGATGAGTCCGTGGTTACGCAGTATACCATGACTACCATTGAAGAACTCGGACTGCTTAAAATGGACTTTCTCGGTCTCAGAACACTTACGGTAATAAGTGATACCGTAAAATCGGTAAGAGAAAACAATATTCCCGATTTTGATATTGAAAAAATTTCGCTTGACGATAAGGCGACATATGATATGTTGTCGGCAGGGTATACTTATGGTGTATTTCAATGTGAGTCGGCGGGAATAAGAAATGTTATAACCCGTCTGAAACCGCAGAATATAGAGGATATAATTGCTGTTATTTCTTTGTACAGACCCGGTCCTATGGATTCGATTGATATGTATATAAATAACAGACATAATCCGAAAAGCATCAGATATAAGACGCCGCAACTTAAAAATATTCTTGATGTTACTTACGGCTGTATGGTATATCAAGAGCAGGTTATGCAAATATTCCGGGAACTTGCGGGATATTCTTTCGGACGAGCCGACGTTGTAAGACGAGCTATGTCAAAGAAAAAGCACAAGGTAATGGAGCAGGAGAGGGAGTATTTTGTAAACGGATTGAAAAATTCCGACGGTTCTTATGCGTGCGACGGATGCGTAAGGCGCGGAATACCTGCCGAAGTTGCCAACAGCATTTTCGACGATATGTCATCTTTCGCTTCATATGCGTTCAATAAGTCTCATTCTGCCGCATATGCTGTCATTGCATATCGTACGGCATATCTGAAATGCCATTTCCCGGCGCAATTCACTGCCGCACTTCTCACGAGTGTTATTGATGATTCAACAAAAATAGCACTTTATATAGACGATTTGGCAAGGCTGAAAATAAATGTTCTGTCACCGAGCGTCAACGAGAGTTTCAGAGCATTTACCTCTGACGGTAAGAGCGTTCGTTTTGGGCTACTTGCTATTAAAAATCTCGGCTACAATTTTATTGATACTATTGTCAAAGAAAGAAGCTCTAACGGAAAATACAAATCACTTTATGATTTTTGTAAAAGAACATATGGCAAGGATTTTAATAAACGAGCCGTTGAGGGCTTAATTAAAAGCGGAGCACTTGACGGACTCGGACTTAATCGTCGTGAAATGCTTACAAATTTACCTCTGATTGTTGAGAATATCGAGCGTGACAAGAGAAATAATGTTGACGGACAACTCGGCTTGTTTGATTTGAGTGGAGTGGCTTCTGGCGGCAATGAACCGCAATGTAAGCATTGTGATGAATTTCCGGCACTTGAACTTTTATCGATGGAAAAGGAAATGACCGGTTTGTATCTTACGGGGCATCCTATGGTTCAGTACGAGACGCTTTCTAAAAAGCTTCATTCCGACAGCGTTCTTGAAATGGTGAATACGGAAGAAAATGTTTCGGGAAAATATACGGATAACAGCCCGGTACGTGTCCTCGGAATAATAACTTCTATAAAGAAAAAAGTTACAAAATCAGACAGTACCATGGCTTTTTTAGGTTTTGAAGATGTTCATGCAGCTATTGAAGTCATAGTGTTTCCCAAACTTTTGATCAAGTATTCAGAGCTTTTAAATGTCGGAAGCGTTGTGTTGCTGTGCGGCAGATTGTCTCTCAGAGAGGACGAAGAACCGAAAATAGTTATGGACAGCGTTTCTTTACCTCCGGATGAAAACAGTATTGTTACCGCCGACACAGCTTCCCCAAATTCCGACAAGCCGAAAAAATCGGTGAGAAAGGGCCTTTTTGTGAGATTCTGCACAAAGAACTGTGAGGAAGTTAAAAAGAGTACAAATCTGATTACTATTTTTGAGGGGATGTTACCCGTATATTACTATTTTGATGATGCTAAAAGCTACGAGAGACAGCAATTTTCGACGACTGCCAATGACCCTATGATTTCAGAGTTAAAAAGAATTAACGGTGAAAAAAATGTTGTTGTACAACTCTAAGAAAAATGTCAAAATTGCTTGACAATATTTTTCATTTGTGTATCATTATATTTTGAATGTATTTATTTGAGGTGATTTTTAATGAAAACGATTGGCGTATTGACAAGCGGCGGAGATGCTCCGGGCATGAATGCCGCAATCAGAGCCGTTGTAAGATCGGGTTGTGAAAACGGCTTCCGTGTAATGGGAATCAGAAGAGGTTGGAACGGTCTTATGCATGGTGATATGTATGAAATGAATCTTCGCAGTGTTTCTAATATTATTAACCGAGGCGGTACAATTCTTTATTCTGCAAGAAGTCCGGAATTCAAGACCGAAGAAGGTATGAAAAAAGCAATAGAAATATGCAAAGAGCATAATATGGAGGGCGTAGTTGTTATAGGCGGAGACGGTTCTTTCCGCGGCGCTCGTGACCTTTCGCTCAGAGGCATCCCTTGTGTTGGTATTCCCGGAACGATTGACAATGATATTGCTTGCTGTGATTACACAATAGGTTATGATACCGCAATGAACACGGCTATGGAAATGGTTGACAGACTTCGTGACACGACAGAGTCTCATGATCGTTGCTCGGTTGTTGAAGTTATGGGAAGACGTGCGGGTTATATAGCACTCAACGCCGGTATAGCTTGCGGTGCAACAACAATTCTTATTCCGGAAGTTGATTTCGATTTTGAGCGTGACGTTATCGACAGAATGAAGAAAACTCAAAAAACAGGAAAAAGACACTTTATAATCATTGTTGCCGAAGGCGTCGGCGGCGTAGAAGAAATGGCGAAAAAAATCGAAGCGGAAATGGGCGTAGAATCCCGTGCAACTGTTTTAGGCCATGTGCAGCGCGGCGGCTCGCCGACAGTTCGCGACAGAGTTGTTGCAAGCCAAATGGGTTATAAAGCGGTTGAGCTTTTAAAGCAGGGGATAGGTAATCGTGTGGTAGCTATGCAAAAGGATGAAATTGTTGACTTTGACATATTCGAAGCTCTCAATATGAAAAAGTCGATTGATCTTGACCTTTATAAGATGGCTCATGAGATATCTATTTGATGAAAAATATTGTTTTAATCGGAATGCCGGCTTCGGGCAAAAGCACAGTCGGCGTTATCCTTGCAAAGACTCTTGGTATTGGCTTTGTAGATACTGATCTTGTAATACAGCAACGTGAAAATGCACTTTTGCAGGACATTATAAACGAAAAAGGGCTTCAATGCTTTCTTGATAAAGAAAGAGACGCAATATTGTCGCTTGAGTGTGAAAATTGTGTTGTTGCGACCGGCGGAAGCGTTGTTTTTCGAGATGAAGCTATGCAAAAGCTTAAGCGTAATTCCGTGATTGTCTTTATAGATGTTCCGCTTAAAAATGTAAAGGCAAGGCTTAAAAATATCAAAACGCGAGGCGTTGCTGCGCCTAAAAATCAGACAATAGACGATATTTTTTTTGAGAGACTTCCTCTTTATAAAAAGTATGCCGATATTACCGTTGATACAGCGGATTTATCTCCGGAAGAAACGGTTTCAAGGATTATTTTTTCATTAAAAAATTAAATATATTATATGCAGGCTTTACGGTTTATTCGGAAATAATATTTCCGTGTAAATTAACCGTAAAGCCTTATTTTTTCATAACATAAAATCCGCAAAAAAGTAAAAATTATAAATGCAGTGATCACTGTATATACGGAGGTGAAAAATGAAAAAATTTTTTAAAGCTCTCAGCATTTTCGGATTGTTAGCTGCCTCTGTTATATTTGCATTTGTAATTTACGGTATAAAAAGCATTCCGGACAGTATTCACCTGGTGAGTGACGAAAAGCTGAAATTTAACGAGATATATTCATACCGGATATCAAGCGGTGACGTTTCGGTTTCCGTTAATTCCGAGAATGCGGCAAAGGGCACTCTGCTTAGTGAATACACTGTGGATATTTCCGCTCTGAAGGTTATTCCGGTAAAATCCGCCGATGTTATTGTTTCTGAGAGAAAATATGTAATTCCCTCAGGTGATGTATTTGGCATACGCATGTTTACAAAAGGCGTTGTGGTTGTCGGTTCTGATGATGTCTATACTGAAGAAGGAATTTCAAATCCCTCTAAAACAGCGGGCCTTAATGCCGGGGATATAATATTGACTGTAAACGGAAACAATGTGAACTCAACATTGGAAATTGAAAAAGCGGTACAAGAAAACGGCGGTAATGAATTGAAGCTGTCGGTAAAGCGCGGAAAAAAAGTTCTGAATCTGAAATTGACGCCTGCTTTGTCAAAAAATGATAATTGTTATAAAGCCGGTATATGGGTCAGGGACAGTATGGCGGGGGTAGGCACGATAACTTTTATTGACTCCGCCAGCAAAGTGTTCGGCGGACTCGGACATGCGGTATGTGATGTTGATACAGGTATAGTTATGCCGCTTGCCGACGGCGATGCCGTCAAAACAAAGATAACCGGTTGCTATAAAGGTTCTTGCGGTTCAACAGGTGAGCTTTGCGGCGTATTTCAGGATACTAATATAGGAACACTTTCGTTGAATACAGCTTGCGGAGTATACGGGTTTTTGAATAATATCGTTTCAACAAATGAGGCCGTACCCATTGCAACAAAGCAAGAGGTTAAAACCGGTTCGGCAAAAATAATATCCACTGTTGATGAAAAAGGCCCGCAGTACTATGATGTAAGAATCGTGAGAATTTGTAATAACGACAGCAGCTCATCTAAAAATATGATAATTGAAATTACAGACAGCTCTTTAATAGAAAAAACAGGCGGTATAATTCAAGGTATGAGCGGCAGTCCCATTATTCAAGACGGTATGCTTATCGGTGCTGTGACGCATGTGTTTGTTAATGATCCGATTCGCGGATATGCTGTTTTTGCCGATAATATGCTAAAAGTATCCGAAGCCTTAAATGCTGAGAGGCTGCTTGAAAAAGCATCGTGAAAGGTACCGGAACGGTATTTGCCGTTCCGGTACTTTAATAACGGTATGATATTGCGTAAAAAATAACAGCTGCCTTTATTGCACTTTTTCTGTTGTTGTGGCGATAATAGAATTAATTTGAAAAAAATATTTGCTTTTTATAAAAAAGCTCTTGTCAAGATATAACTAATATGGTAAAATATGTCAGAAATAAAAAATTTGGAGGTATACAAAATGAAAAGCGGTTTAAAAGTAATGATGGTGTCAGAGGGCAATGATTTCGGGCAGACTTGTGCGGGAGTTCTGCGCTCTTACGGTTGCGATGTGAAAATGGTGCCGAAAAACGGTGCTGAAATATTACATAAAACCGAGACCGAAAAGCCTGATGTCGTTGTTATGGACGCATTTATGACAGCAATCGATGCTTTAGGTGTGCTGAAAGAAATGCCGAAGATGAAACTCGAAAAGAAGCCTTTAATGATGGTTATGTCAAGCGTCGACAATCAAAGATTTGAGCAGGAATTATTATCTGCCGGTGCAGATTATTATTTCTTGAAACCTTTTGATATGAATATGATGGCTGAAAGAATAACTCAGTTGACAGGCTGGAGAGACAATTCGAAGTTCGGGAAACTTCACCCTGCTGACAGCTCTGCTGATTTGGAAGTCGTTGTCAGCGACATTATGCATCAAATTGGTGTTCCGGCTCATATAAAAGGTTATCAGTATTTGCGAGAGGCAATTATTTTATCAATAAACGACAGCGAAATGATGAACTCTGTAACAAAAGTTTTGTATCCAACTGTTGCTAAAACTTTTTCAACAACTTCTTCAAGAGTTGAACGTGCCATACGCCACGCAATAGAAGTTGCATGGGATAGAGGCGACGTTGACGTTCTTAGTTCTTACTTCGGCTATACAATACAAAACTCTCGCGGAAAGCCCACTAATTCTGAGTTTATTGCCATGATAAGCGATAAATTAAGACTCAGTATGAAAATATCATAAAACAGTTAATTAAAATGACCGCCCGGATTAATTTGCCGAGCGGTCATTTTTTTATAAATATTTGATTAAACCTTTGCTTTTTTCCACACGCCTGAGAGATACAGCGCAAGAGAAGCTAAGCTTGCGACTATCCAACCTATCGGCCATGACCACCAAATTCCGAGTTGCCCGATATGCGGTGTGAGAATAAATGCGAATATCACGCGAAGTATGAGGTCGGTGAAGGTTGAAACCATAAAGCTTAGCATAGCTCCGGATCCACGTAATATGCCGTCAACAATTATTTTAACTGTTGCTAAGAAATAGAACGGTGATACGATTTTTAAAAACTGGACGCCGGCTGTTATAACATCGGTATTATTGTGTGTGACAAATATCATCATCATATATTTCGGAAAAATGAAAAATGCTATAAAAAACGGAATAGCAACCAATAATGCGATTTTCAGTCCCGATCCGAACCCTTTCTTTACTCTTTCGGTATTATGTGCTCCGATATTTTGCGCTGTGTAGCTTGAAATGCCGTTGCTTAATGTGACAAGTGTTGTTATTGTAAATGTATTCAGCTTCATTGCTGCAGCAAAACCTGCAACAACGGCAGCACCGAAACTATTAATAAGACCTTGTATGAATACATTGCCTACCGAGACGAAGCTTTGCTGCAATATGCTGGGTACGGCAACCTTTGTAATTCTCAGCAACATTCTTCCCGAAAAAAATTTAGGCTTTTCACTTTCGATATTACTTATCTTTTTCAGTAATGCAATAAAAGCTAAAATGCCGGACACTCCTTGTGCAATGAACGTTGCCCAAGCAACTCCGGCAACTCCCATTTTCATAGGACCGGCAAATATTAAATCGAGCGCAATATTAGTAAGAGAAGAAAAAATTAAAAAGTACAATGGCGTTTTTGAATCACCGAGAGCCGTAAAAACAGCTGTACTTATATTGTATATAAACAGAAACGCCATTCCGGCGGCGTAAATATTAAGATAAGTAACCGAATCAGCCATTATATTATCCGGTGTTCCCATTGCCTTTAAAAGCACTTTTGATGATGACAGACCGACTGCAGTCAGTATAAGAGATAAAATAAGAGATGAGATAATAGAGGTATTGACAGCCGTTTTCATATGCGTAATGCGTTTTCCACCGAACAACTGTGAGATTACAACAGAGCATCCGATATTTGAACCGTTTGCGACAGCGATAAAAAGCATTGTGATGGGATATGACGCGCCGACAGCGGCAAGTGCGTTAACGCCGGCAAACTGGCCTGCCACTATACTGTCAACAGTGCTGTAAAGTTGCTGAAACATAACGCTGATTATCATTGGTAATGTAAATTTCCAAAGTGTTTTATCAGGATTTCCCTTAGTCAGATCTGTGACCATTTTTTTCCTCCATTGCTTTTGTATTAGTAATTATACCTAAAAGAAAGCAATTTGTGAACATAAAATGATAAATTCAGACAGATTTACAGTTTTCTCGAGTTTTAGTTGAAATGTTTGTAAAGTTAATGTATAATGATAATATATTTTTACGTGGGGCGATTTTATTGAAACTGCTTGAAGACAGAATTGTAAAAGACGGTATTGTTAAGCCCGGCAATGTACTCAAAGTTGATTCTTTTTTGAATCATCAGATGGACATTTCTCTGTTTAATGATATGGGCAAGGAATTTAAACGTCTTTTCAATGATACCCCTATAAATAAAATACTGACCATTGAAGCCTCTGGTATCGGTATAGCTTGTATTGCGGCGCAGTATTTTGATAATGTTCCTGTGGTTTTTGCAAAAAAATCTCAGACTGTTAATATTGACGGAGAGGTTTATTCCACTAAAATTGAATCATTTACTCATAAAAGGGTGTATGATGTTATACTTTCAAAGAAATATCTTTCTTCAAAAGATCACGTCCTTATTATTGATGACTTTTTAGCTAACGGGTGCGCTTTGAATGGACTTTTGGATATTGCACAAAAAGCCGGTGCTACTGTTGAAGGCGTCGGTATTGCGGTTGAAAAGGGTTTTCAACGCGGTGGCGAACTTATTAGGCAAAAAGGTATACGTGTCGAGTCTCTTGCCATTATTGAGAGCATGGATGCGGATAGTGGAAACATCGTATTTAAGGAACAGTGACCTTTTATTTTGTATGATACAGGGGGAGAGCTTCTGTTCATAATATTATGTCAAAAAACTGGAGGAAACACAAATGAAAAAGGTTCTCAGCATTCTTTTGTCAGTTGCTATGATCGTTCTTTGTTTTGCAGCGTGCGGCAAGACTGACGGCGATAAAAGCTCGACTGGCAAAGCAGCAAATGTCAAAGTAGGATTCATATTCCTGCATGACGAAAACTCAACCTATGACAAGAACTTTATTACTGCAGCTGAAGAGGCTTGCAAAAAAGCCGGTGTTGAAATTCTTAAAAAGACCAACATCAGCGAAACACAGGCTTGCTATGATGCAGCAGCAGAACTTGTTGACGAAGGATGCAATGTCATCTTCGCGGACAGCTTCGGCCATGAGCCTTATATAATTCAGGCAGCTAAAAAGTTCCCGGAGGTTCAGTTCTTACATGCAACAGGAACTAAAGCTCATACCGAAGGCCTTTCTAATTATCATAATGCTTTTGCTTCAATATATGAAGGCAGATACCTTGCGGGTGTTGCTGCCGGAATGAAGCTTAACGAAATGATTTCTTCCGGTAAGATTACAGCTGACAAAGCCAAGATGGGTTATGTCGGTGCTTATACTTACGCAGAAGTTATTTCTGGCTACACTTCTTTCTATCTCGGTGCTAAGAGCGTTTGCCCGTCAGTTACCATGGAGGTTACCTTTACCGGTTCTTGGTATGATGAGACTGCCGAGAAAGAAGCCGCTCAGAAGCTTATAAACAATGGTTGCGTACTTATCAGCCAGCATGCTGACTCAATGGGTGCTCCGACTGCTTGCGAAGCTGCAGGTGTTCCCAATGTTTCATACAATGGTTCAACAGTAAGTGCTTGCCCCAACACATTTATTGTATCTTCAAGAATAGATTGGGCTCCTTATCTTGAGTATGCTATTGATTGCGTTAAAAACGGCAAAGCAATTGACACCGATTGGACAGGTACTCTCAGTACAGGATCTGTTGTTCTTACCGATGTTAACACTAAGGCAGCTGCCGAAGGCACACAGGCTAAGATTGATGAAGTTAAGGCAGAGCTTGAAGGCGGTAAGCTTCACGTATTTGATACCTCTGCATTCACTGTAACCGTATCTGACAGCAAAAACAAGAATGCTACTGTTGATGCTGACGGTCATCTTACCGGATACAAGGCTGATATTGACTCCGATGCAGATAACACCGGTGATACTGAGGTCGTTTCTGACGGTTACTTCCATGAGTCAGAAAAGCGTTCTGCTCCTTGCTTCGATGTACAGATAGACGGTATCACTCTTCTTGATACAAAGTTCTAAGATTAAATACACAGATTTATACTGTATCCGTGGCCGATGAAAATCGGCCACGGTATAGTTATTTATTGGGAAATAGTTTTTCAACTGTTTTCAATTATTTTCAGGACCTTATTCTCGAAAGAGCATGGTTTTGAATTTTAAATTTGCGTGAGAAAGGCTGTGTGGATATTTATGGGTTCTCCTTTTGCCTTGGAGTTGAAAGGGATAACTAAGACATTCGGCAGTACAATAGCTAACAAAGACGTTGACCTACAAGTAAAAAACGGTGAAATACTATCTATACTCGGAGAAAACGGCTCTGGTAAGACAACACTTATGAATATGGTTTCGGGAATATATTACCCGGATTCCGGCGAGATTTATGTAGGCGGTAAGGAAGTTGTTATTAAATCTCCGAAAGATGCTTTTGATTTAAAGATTGGAATGATACATCAACATTTTAAGCTTGTTGATGTTTTTAACGCTGTCCAAAATATTGTTTTGGGTGTAAAAGACGGAAACAAATATAATCTGAAAGAGGCCGAAAAGAGAGTTAAGGCTATATGTGATAAATACGGTTTCGTCATTGACTTCGATAAGAAAATTTATGAAATGTCTGTTTCGGAAAAGCAGACAGTAGAAATAATTAAGGTGCTTTACAGAGGTGCTGATATACTAATTCTTGATGAACCGACCGCTGTTTTAACACCGCAGGAAACTGAAAAATTATTCGACGTTCTCAGAAGAATGCGTGAGGATAATAAGTCGATTATAATAATTACACACAAGCTGCATGAGGTGCTTGAAATATCCGATAGGGTAACAATTCTCAGAAAAGGTATGTATGTCGGAACGGTTGAGACGAAAGATGCAACGGAACAATCCCTTACGGAAATGATGATGGGTGAAAAAGTCACTCTCAATATAAAGAGAACTGAGCCTAAGAATACCGAACTACGTATTGATGTTAAGAATCTTTCCGTTAAAAATCACGAGGGTAAGCTTGTGCTTGATAACATCAACTTTACTGCTAACAGCGGCGAAATACTCGGTATTGCCGGTATTTCCGGATGCGGGCAAAAAGAATTACTTGAGTCAATAGCGGGATTACAGCAGACTGTAAAGGGCTCAAGCATATTGTACAAGTCTAAAGACGGAGAAGAAAGTCAGTTAGTCGGGAAATCTCCCAAAGAAATCAGAAAGCTTGGAGTTGCTCTTTCTTTTGTTCCGGAGGATAGGCTCGGAATGGGTCTTGTCGGCAATATGGATATTATTGATAATATGATGTTGAGATCTTATAAGGGCGGTCATACGGCTTTTCTTGAACGCAAAGCCCCTAAGGATCTCGCGAATGCGATTATCAAAGATCTTGAAGTTGTTACGCCGAGTGCAGAAACTCCGGTCCGTCGGCTTTCCGGCGGTAATGTTCAAAAGGTTCTTGTTGGTAGAGAAATTGCGTCAAATCCGACAGTTTTAATGGTTGCATATCCCGTCCGCGGACTTGACGTAAATTCTTCATATCTGATATATGACCTTCTCAACAAACAAAAAGAGCACGGGACATCCGTTATATTTGTAGGAGAGGACCTTGATGTTCTTATTGAGCTCTGCGACAGAATAATGGTTATGAACAGCGGAAAAGTAACAGGTATAGTTGACGGCAGAACTGCGAAAAAAGATGAGATTGGCATTCTTATGACGAAAAATACTGACGTGGAGGGAAAAGCATGAGTAATAAAAGTGTTCGTGAACCTCTTTTTCACGTTGCAAAAAGAGGCTATGTTCCCAAATATAAATCTTGGGCTATACGCCTCGGTTCAATCGTTGCCGCTCTTATAGTATGTGCTGTTGTTACTATGATTTTAACCGGCGAAAATCCGATAAGCGTTTACAAAACTATGTTTGAGGGCGCATTCGGAACCGAAAGAAAAATTTGGAAGCTTTTACAAAGTCTTGCAATGCTTCTGTGCGTTTCGCTTGCAATTACGCCGGCTTTTAAAATGCGATTTTGGAATATCGGCGGTGAAGGGCAAGTTCTTATCGGAGGTCTTGCTACCGCGGCGTGTATGATTTTGCTCGGCGGCAAAGTCCCCAATGCACTTTTGATTATTATAATGCTTGTTGCAAGTATTATTGCAGGTGCCGTTTGGGCTTTGATTCCTGCGGTATTTAAAGCTAAGTTTAATACAAATGAAACTTTATTTACCTTAATGATGAACTATGTTGCAATTCAGATTGTTTCGTATTTCTGTATGTATTGGGAAAATCCCAAGGGCTCTGGCAAGATCGGCGTTATTAACAGCAATACCATGGACGGTTGGCTTCCCACAATCGGAAAGTATGATTATCTTCTGAATATAATAATTGTTTTGATAATAACGATTGCTATGTATGTATATCTCAAGTACAGTAAGCACGGCTATGAGATTTCGGTTGTAGGTGAATCTGAAAATACGGCAAGATACATAGGGATCAATGTAAAAAAGGTTATTATGAGAACTTTATTTCTTTCGGGTGCTATTTGCGGTATAGCCGGATTTTTACTTGTTGGCGGAACCGATCATACCATTTCGTCGACAACGGCAGACGGTAGGGGATTTACTGCAATAATGGTATCCTGGCTTGCAAAGTTTAATCCGATTTATATGATTTTGACATCATTCCTACTTGTTTTCCTCGATGCGGGTGCCAGTCAGATTTCAATGGTGTTTAATCTCAACGAATCATTTTCTGATATATTGACCGGTATAATTCTGTTCTTTATCATAGGTAGTGAATTCTTTATTAACTACGAATTGAAGTTTAGAAAAACGAAAAAGGAGGTAAAGTAAAATGTTTTCATTGATTACTTTTCTCCATAGAGCTATAATGCAGGGTATACCGCTCCTTTTTGGTTCGACGGGCGAAATTATGACTGAAAAGTCCGGAAACCTTAATCTCGGTATCCCGGGTGTTATGTACATCGGCGGTATGAGCGGTGTTATAGGTGCGTTTCTTTATGAAAATTCGCTCTCGTCTCCATCCGATGCAGTCGGATTTCTTGCGGTTATGATTCCGCTTTTGTGCTGCGCTTTGGGTTCTTTACTCGCAGGTTTGATTTATTGTTTCCTCACAGTTACTTTACGAGCCAATCAGAATGTAACGGGTCTTGCACTTACTACTTTTGGTACGGGCTTCGGAAACTTTTTCGGAGGATCTCTTATTAAACTTGTAGGTTCAGACGTTCCGTCGGTAGCACTTACAACAACAAGCAATTACTTCAGAACAACATTACCGGGAGCAGAAACCACCGGATGGTTCGGTAAGCTGTTTTTATCGTACGGATTTTTGGCATATGCAGCTGTAATAATAGCAATTATCTGTTCATATTTCCTGAATCATACCCGTCACGGATTAAATCTTCGTGCGGTAGGCGAAAATCCTGCAACTGCAGATGCTGCAGGAATAAACGTAAACAGAGCCAAATATCTCTCTACCTGTATAGGAAGTGTTATTGCGGGCTTCGGAGGTCTTTATTATGTAATGGATTACGCCAACGGCGTTTGGTCAAATGACGGCTTCGGCGACAGAGGCTGGCTTGCAATTGCGCTTGTTATATTCGCTATTTGGCGTCCGAATCTCAGCATACTCGGTTCTATAGTATTCGGCGGACTCTATATTGTTTATCTTTATGTTCCGGGTGCACTCCGCACACAGGAGCTTTACAAGATGATACCATATGTAGTCACAATAATTGTTCTTATTCTTGTAAGTGTAAGAGATAAGAAAGAAAACCAGGGACCGGCATCACTCGGACTTTCATATTTCAGAGAGGACCGATAATTCAAGTAATTATACTTTCTAAACTGTCTGTTGTTTTAAATAGACGGATTACAGCAAAATATTAATCAAAAAAGACAGCATAAAGAGTAATTTTTACTCTCTGTGCTGTCTTTTGCTATCTGAAAAAATATTTTATTTGCATCTTTTAATTTAAGTCTGTTTACGGTCGGGGAAAAACAAAAAAATTAAGTTACATCAACATGGTTTTTACCAAATCTTTACTATTTTGTTATTAAAAAGTAATACGAAAGACCTATAATCAATGTATGTAAAATAATAAATACCGGTAAACCTATCATAAATTTTTTGTGAAGAGTTTTATGCCTTATTGCCTTCATAGTTACATACATTGCGGCAGCTCCTCCGAGGGCGGCAAAAGTCATTAGAGTCCTTTCGGGAATTCTCACGGCTTTTTTTATTGCAGCTATTTTGTCGTAAACGGTTATAATTACCGACGGGATTGAAATAGAAATGTAGTAGACAAGTATGTATTGCCAAGCGTCCATAATATCACCGTTACTATAATATAATTTAATCATTTGCTTGTCAATGCGAAAAGGAAGGCTTTAAATGTTTAAAAAAGTTACTGTTATTTTATTTGTGTTGCTGCTTCTATCGTCATGCAGCCTAAAGAACATAAATCTTACTGAACCCGAAAGCGCATCATTTGACAGCGGTAACGACAACGGCCCTAACACCGATGATATTATTGCTGATGAATATCGCGGCGTGTGGATAAACTACAATGAATTGTCAATGAAATCAGTCGGTGGCGGAACTGCCGAAGACTTTAAAAATAAGATCGATACAATGTTTGAAAATATCAAAGCATTCGGGCTTAATACTGTTATTTTTCAGGTCAGACCCTTTTCTGACAGCTTCTGCTCCTCCGAAATTTTTCCATGGTCATCATATGTAACAGGCGAGCAGGGAAAGAATCCAGGATATGATCCGTTTCTTATAGCAACAAATGAAGCTGAAAAATACGGATTAAAAATTGAGGCGTGGATAAATCCGTACCGCGTAAGCTATAAAGATAATTTTGACGACTTAAGCGAATCAAACCCGGCTAAACAATGGTACACAGATAATCCTTTGACGGATGATCTGATAATAACGGGCAGCGGAATTTATTATAATCCATCATCAAAAAGAGCACAGAAAATAATCATCGACGGCGTTCGCGAAATAGTGAAAAATTACAATATATCGGCTATACATATGGATGATTATTTTTATCCGACCGTCGATGAAGGAATTGATGTTGATTTATATACAAATTATCGCAATGAAGGGGGAGAGCTGTCTCTTGATGATTGGCGCAGGGAAAATGTTAATACTTTTATAAGCGGGCTGTATTCCTCCGTTAAGTCAATAAAACAAGACGTGAAAGTTGTGATAAGTCCTGCAGGGGATATAGAAAAAAATTACTCAATGTTGTACGCGGACGTTTTAAAGTGGTGCTCACAAGGGGGATACGCGGACATTGTTATGCCACAGCTTTATTATGGTTTTAAAAACAGCAGTAAGCCGTTTTTAAAAATGTTAAATCTATGGTCGGAGGCGGTTAAAAGCGGTAATGTTAAGCTGTGTGTAGGTCTGGCGTATTATAAAAGCGGAAAAACGGACGAGAATGCGGGGGACGGAATAAATGAATGGTGCGAAAACGGCAATATATGTTCCGAAGAAATAAGATATTCAAGAAGGAAGGATAATTACTGCGGTTTTTCCGTGTACTCCTATTCTTATTTATTTGCGGAAAACAAGTCGGAAAATGCCGAAAAGGAATACCTAAACATGAAAAATGTGTTATAATAATTAAAATTGATGTGGGATGTTAAGATGCAAGGATTAAAAGAATTGTTTAATAAACAACGTGTAATACTCATATTGTGTCTCGTTATTTTAACGGCGGCAATTGCATTGTTTGCCGTCAGTTCAAATAGTGCTGAGTCATTATCTGTTTTTCGTTATACCGATAATAATTCCGCCGCGAAAAATATTCCTTATACTGATAATTATGGATTGGGACAGGCAAAGCTGTGTATAATAAACGTTCCTTATTCCGAAACTATACCTGCCGACAGCGTGAGTGATAAATCTGATCCGCATTGTTCACCGCTTCCGGACGGTACGATTGATTACTACGTTGATGAAAAAATCATTGATAATAAAGAATATGTGTTCCTCGGTTCAGGCAAAATAATAAAAAAAGACGAGTGCAATGTTGTTGACGGCTTTGTTTTGCCTGAAAATTCAATAAGCGTTGCCTCCGTAAACACAGAAAATCAGACAGTTTTATTGCTTAAAACTGATTGGAAAGTACCGTTTAATACAGATTTTCCCGATCAACAATACTATACCGGTTATCTTGAACGTGCATATAATGTTAAATCTTTTAATGCATCGTATTTGGATTTTACTTTTTACTATACTGACAGTGCTGTCGGAAAACTCAATTTTAACGGCAGTAAAATAATAGATCGCGGCGAATGGCTAAAATGTGATAACGGAACTTGTGTATTGCGTCTGTATCTTAAAACACCGGGTGTGTTTTACGGTTACACCGTTTCCTATACGGCAGACGGCAAGCTGTCAATTGTTTTCAAGGATGCGCCGGACAAACTGTCAGATGCAATCGTAGCACTTGATGCCGGCCATGGAGGTAAGGATTGCGGAACTATCGGTGTGAACGGTATATATGAGTCGGAGGTTAACCTTAATATAACTTTTTTGGTTAAGGAAAAATTGGAAAAAGCAGGAGTAAATGTTGTATTGACACGTTCCGATAATACTTTTTTGTCTGTTGATAAAAGACAGTCTATGGCTCGTTACAGCGGCGCTGATTTGTTTGTTTCGGTACATAACAATTTTTCCGAGAGTGTTTCGTCTCTTTCGGGTCCCGAAGTGTATTATTACAGAGCAAATTCTGAATTGCCTGCACGTCTTATTTTAAACGGACTTGAAGAGAGCTGGAAAAATATTTATGCAGATAACCCCGGTATGAGAGCAAAAATTATACAGCCGGACGGCAGTAAGCGCTTCTTTCCGTATAAGGTTACAAGAATTGAGGAATGTCCGTCGGTTCTTGTGGAGTGCGGTTATTTTTCAAATCCCACAGAGTGTACCGTACTCAGTAACCGTAATTCACAAGAAGTTATAGCTGACGGTATAGCAAGAGGCATAATTTGCTATTTGAATGATATGATATCCGAAAATAAGACTTGATTATTTGTCGATATTTTGTTATTTTATTGTTATAAACAATAAAAGGACAGTATTATGAAAAGCCGTAGAATTTTTAAAATAATATTAATTACAGCCGTATTGGTGATTATTCTTTCTATTCCGGCTTTTGCGACTGCAAAAAACGGTGTAGTTAAAAGTCAAGCGAATGTTAGAAGTGGGCCCGGAACTTCGTATTTATTGGTTTATAAAAATCTTCCGGCGAACACTCAGATAATCATTATCGACAGGGTCAAGTGTAACGACGGAACAACTTCTAAAGATTGGTACAAAGTTGAATTTAATTACGGCGGTCAGTTTTACGAAAACTGTTATATTTCAACAGGACTTGTTACCGTTACAAGCGACAGCGGTATCTCGGACGAAGTCCCCGAACTCTATAAAAGCTATATAGATAATCTAAAAAAAGCACATTCGAATTGGAATTTTAAGTTTTTATACACCGGTCTTTCGTGGGATGAGGTGCTTGAAAATGAAAACGTTAGCGGCAGAAGTGCTCTTCAAGTCCCTCCGTACGATAAAAAATACTTATCCACGACAGATAAAACATATAATCCGTCAACAGGCACTTGGACACCGATTGACGGCAAGACTTGGTTTCAAGCGTCAAGCGATGTTGTCTCATATTATCTTGATCCGAGAAACTTTTTGACAAAAGAAAGTGACATTTTCCAATTCGAAACATTGTCCTATGATAAAAATGCACAAACTCTTTCCGGCGTCGAATCAATGTTAAAAGGTACTTTTATGGAAAAATCCAAAATCAGTACCGGAGAAAAAGAGAATGTCGGAGGCTCTTGTGATTTAAATTCGGACAATAAAACCGACATAGCGGACGCCATGATGCTGTTTCAGTATTCTGCAGGCAACCTTGCTGACTTAGGCAGCGGCAAAGATATTGCCGACCTTAACGGAGACGGTGAGATTGATGTTGCTGATGCTATGATATTATTTCAATATGTAGGCGGTTCAAGAAAAACGATTGGCAATAATGCAGAGACTGATGTTACGGTAACATATGCACAGGCGTTTATGAACGCCGCCGAATCGTATGACGTCAGCCCATATCATTTGGTATCGCGAGTTATTCAGGAGGTCGGATCTAACGGTAGTCGCTCCGTAAGCGGTACAGAGCCCGGGTATGAGGGAATATATAATTATTATAATATCGGTGCTTATCAAAGCAGCGATCCGGTAATAAATGCGCTTAAATGGGCTTCAACGCCCTCATCCAATGAAAAATACTTGCGCCCTTGGAACAACAGATATAAAGCGATACTCGGCGGGGCTAAATACATAGCTACGGGTTATATCAGTGTCGGTCAAAATACTCTGTATCTTCAAAAGTTTGATGTGGTTGCAAACGGCGGTCTGTATTCACATCAGTACATGTCAAACATAATGGCCGCAAGCTCAGAAGGAATAAGAACATATAATAAGTACAGTAATATGGGGCAGCTTTCAAACTCATTTACTTTTCTTATTCCGGTTTACGATAATATGCCGAATCTTCCTGCCGGAGTTAAGCCGACAAGATAATATTAAAAAGCTCTGAGATATCTCAGAGCTTTTTTTCGTAAAGCGTATAATCTTGATTTGCCAGAGTGTCTAAAAGTATTTTATTCGAAGTAATTTCACGTCTGCTGATAATTCCGGCAAGTCCCTCATTTCCTTTCTGATGGTGGTCTGATCCGGCTGTCTTTTTTAGCCCGAATTTTTCCGCCCAAAGAGCAGCAATGTCGTTGTGTGAGTCATGTTCAATATTTCTGTTGCACACTTCAATACCGTCAAGATATTTGACATTTGTTATTTTCATTCCGAATCTGAACGGATGAGCCTGATATATCATTAAGCCGTTTTTTCGCGCAAGCGCGGAAAAGCTTGATATATTCATATTTAAAAGATCTTTATTATCTCTCAAAAAACTCTCTTCTACGCCGTAAACAAGATAATCATTCGGGTCACTATCGGAATCAAAACGAAGCTCCATGCCCAGTAATATGTTTATTCGTCCATTTGCCGCTTCTTTGGCTGAATTAAAGCCCTTCAAAAAAATGTCAACTTTATCCTGCCAATTAAGACTGTCATAATTATATTTGTAATAAGTGTGTGTGCTGAAATGATCGGTTACGACTATTGTATTATATCCGAGAGATATATAGCTTTCAACTGTTTCCGCCGCCGGCATTTTACCGCAATTACTGGTTTCTTTTGTGTGCAAATGCATTTCAGTTAAATATTTATTTATCATATATACACCTCTGAAAAAACTAATTTTATTTTACAACTTTTTCGTCTGTGTGTCGATAGTTAACAGTTTTTTCTGCTAAAGTTACAATATTTTTAAATTGCTTTTTTTGTGATTGTATATTATTATATTTTTAAGTTTAACTGACCTTGGAGGAAGAAATCATGAGTCCATGTAATTGCGATAAGAATAAAATCAATCTTTCGCTGATTGACGATGTGTTGGATGAATATGCAGCCGTTCCCGGCAGCCTTATTACAATACTGCAAAAAGCACAGGATATTTACGGATATCTGCCGACCGACGTAATAAAATACATTTCAGATAAAACGGGTATAAAACCCGCTAAGATAATGGGCGTTGCGACTTTTTATACTCAATTCAGATTAAAACCCGTCGGCAAATACCTTATTATGTTGTGTAAGGGTACTGCGTGTCACGTAAACAATTCCGATCTAATTGAAAAAACTATTATAGAAACCCTCGGCATACACGACGGTGAAACAACCGACGATGGTCTGTTTTCGCTTAAAAATGTTGCGTGCCTCGGCTGCTGCAGTCTTTCTCCGGTTATGATGATTAACGGTGAAACATACGGTTCGCTTACTCCGGATAAGACAAAAAAAATAATCAACGATATCAGAGATAAGGAGTGCGCCTTATGAAAATTGTAGTTGGAGAAGGCAGCTGCGGTATAGCTGCAGGAGCTGCTAAGGTCTATGACAAGCTTGCGTCTGCTTTGGACAAGAGTAACGAACTTACCATAACAGGATGTATAGGTATGTGCTTCTTGGAGCCGATTGTTGACATTTATGATAACGGCACTCTTACGCGGCTTGTAAAGGTTTCGGAAAACGACTGCGAGAGAATAGCAAAGGCAGTTAACTCCGATGATTTGTCAACGGTAGAGGACCTTAAAATATCCGAGGACGACGAGCTCTTTTTAAAAAAGCAGACTCGAATTGCTTTGAGGCATTGCGGCATTATAAATCCCGAAAAGATCAGCGACTACGAAAATACAGACGGATATAGGGCTGTAAGAAAAGTTCTTTCCGAAATGACGCCTGAGCAGGTAATTGAGGAAATCAAAATTTCCGGCCTTGCCGGTCGCGGCGGTGCCGGGTTTCCGACGTGGTTTAAATGGAATGCCGCGCGTTCTTCGGACGGCACGGAAAAATATTTGATTTGTAATGCGGATGAGGGCGACCCGGGCGCATTTATGGACAGGGCTGTTATCGAGGGCGATCCGCATAACCTGATAGAGGGTATGCTTATAGGTGCATATGCCATAGGTGCGAAAGAAGCAATTGTTTATGTAAGGGCGGAATATCCGCTTGCTATAAAACGACTCGAAAAAGCCATAAAACAAGCAACCGAAAAAGGTTATCTCGGCAACAATATTTTCGGTAGCGGATTTTCTTGTAAAATGCGAATTAAGGCAGGAGCCGGTGCTTTTGTGTGCGGAGAAGAAACCGCGCTTATTGAGTCTCTTGAAGGTTCACGCGGTATGCCGCGCCTCAAGCCTCCTTTCCCGGCACAGGCCGGTTACTGGCATAAGCCGTCTAATATAAATAATGTTGAAACCTTTGCCAATGTTTCGTGGATAATATTAAACGGCGGAGCCGCTTTTGCCTCTATGGGAACCGCCGACAGTAAGGGTACAAAGGTATTTGCGCTTACAGGTAAAATTAAAAAAGGCGGTCTTGTTGAGATTCCGATGGGAAAAACCTTACGTGATGTTATCTTTGACATCGGCGGAGGAATTAAATCAGATAAAAAATTTAAAGCCGTTCAGATGGGCGGCCCTTCCGGCGGATGTATTCCGAATGACTTACTTGATACCGTTATTGATTATAAAGCACTCGGTGCTACCGGGGCAATTATGGGCTCGGGCGGTATGGTTGTTATGGATGAGAGCACGTGTATGGTCGGTATGGCGAAATTCTTCCTTGATTTTACCGCTAAAGAGTCATGCGGTAAATGTGTGCACTGCCGTCTCGGAACAAAGCGTATGCTTGAAATCCTTACGCGAATAGTAGACGGTAAAGGGGAGAAAGGCGATATAGAGCTACTTGAGGAGCTTTGCTATGCCGTTAAAGATGGTGCGCTTTGCGGCCTTGGGCAAACTGCGCCTAACCCGGTGCTTACGACGCTTAAATATTTCAGGAATGAATATGAAGCGCATATTAAAGATAAAAAATGCCCTGCCGGCGAATGCACAGCGTTGGTTACTTATAAAATAGATAAAAATAAATGTGTCGGATGTACATTATGTGCAAGGAACTGTCCTGTATCTGCAATAAGCGGTACTGTGAAAAAACCGCACGAAATAGATTCGCTTAAATGCATTAAGTGTGGTAAATGTAAAGAAAACTGTCGTTTCGGTGCGATAGAGGTGTTATGATGAAAGAAATCAGTGTTATTATTGACGGTAAAAAAATAAAAGTACCCGAAGGCACTACCGTGTTACGGGCTGCTGCCGACAACGGCATAGAAATACCGAATCTCTGTTTTGACGGAAGAGTTGAGTTGTACGGTGCCTGCGGACTTTGTGTTGTTGAGGCTGAGGGAATACCGAAGCTTTTACGTGCTTGCTCAACAAAGCTTAATGACGGTATGATTATACATACTGAAAGTGAGCGAATCCTGCGTGCCCGTAAAACGGCTTTAGAGCTTCTTTTATCGGATCATGATGGAGACTGTAAAGCACCGTGTACACTTGCTTGCCCGGCTAATACGGATTGTCAAGGGTATGTGGGGCTTATTGCAAACGGGGAATATAAAGAAGCGGTTAAGCTGATAAAAGATAAAATTCCTCTGCCGTCATCCATAGGTAGAATCTGTCCGCATCCTTGTGAAAAAAAGTGCAGAAGACAATTTGTTGACGAACCTATTTCAATAGCCGGTCTCAAAGCTTTTGCTTCGGATATGGATATGGCAAGCAACGACAAGTATGTGCCTTACGTCGAGCCTGACACAGGCAAACGTGTTGCAATTGTCGGCGGCGGGCCGGGAGGACTGACAGCCGCCTATTTTCTCAGGAGGCTGGGGCACAGCGTCAGTGTGTTTGATATGATGCCGAAAATGGGCGGAATGCTCCGATACGGTATACCTGAGTACAGACTGCCTAAAAAGCTTCTTGACAGAGAAATTTCACAGATAGAAGCCCTCGGAGTTAATTTAAAAAATAATGTTAAGCTCGGCCGCGACATTGAACTTGAAGAATTACGACACGATTTTGATGCCGTAGTTGTAGCTGCCGGAGCTTGGAAAAGCAGCTCAATGAGAATTCCCGGTGAAGAATTGAACGGTGTTTTTGGTGGTATTGATTTCTTGCGAGAAGTGTCGCTTGGGAATGCTCCAGTAATAGGCAAAACTGTTGCCGTTATAGGCGGCGGAAACACCGCAATGGATGCGTGTCGCACCGCAGTTCGTCTCGGGGCTGAAAAGGTTTATGTTATTTATCGCCGTACAAGAAATGAAATGCCTGCCGAAGAGCTTGAGATAACTGAAGCAACCGAAGAGGGTGTTGAGTTTAAATTTCTTAATAACCCCATTGAATTTATTGGCGAAAACGGAAAGCTTAAAGCCGTAAATCTGCAAAAGATGAAGCTTGGCGAACCGGATTCGGGCGGAAGGCGCAGGCCTGAACCGATTGTCGGTGACACGGAAATGTTATATCTGGACTCTGCCGTTATGGCTATCGGTCAACATCCGGATTTATCAGGTCTTGACGGTTTGGATACGACAAAACGTAATACTATATTTGCCGATGAGGGAACATTCAGAACGTCACTTGACGGAGTTTTTGCAGTAGGTGACATTACAAATAAAGGCGCAGATATTGCAATTTCGGCTATCGGAGAAGCACAAAAAGCAGCCGTGGTCATTGACAGATTTTTAAATGGCGAAAGCGTAAAATACAAAAAGCCTTTCCGAGTTGAAAGAGAATTGCCATCGGATTATTTTGCCCGATTTGAAAAAGCAAAACGCCAGACTGCAGCTGTTTCACCTGCACTCGAGAGGAAAAGCAGCTTTAAGGAAGTCTCTAAGGGATTTACCGAGGAGCAGGCCAAAGCCGAGGCGATGCGCTGCCTTGAATGCGGTTGCCATGATTTCTTTGATTGTAAGCTTATAAAGTATGCAAATAAATACAATGTTAAGCCGGAAAAATTTAACGGAGCGAAGCACAGCAGAAACAATGAAAACAAATCTTCGCTTATAATAAGAAATGTTGACAAGTGCATTCTTTGCGGACTTTGCGTCAGAGTCTGTGACGAAGCAATGGGCAATACGGCATTAGGTCTTATCGGTCGCGGATTTGATACTGTTGTTTCGCCTGAGTTTGGACTGCCACTCGAAAAAACGGATTGCTCTTTTTGCGGTCAGTGCGCGGTTGTTTGTCCGACGGGTGCAATTATCGAAAAGCAGCCGGGTGTCAAAAACCTTACCGTTAAGGAAGAAATCGTAGATTCCGTGTGTAATCTTTGCTCCGCACTTTGCAAAACCGAAATCCACAAAATCGGAAATACTGTAATTCGAATTAAACCGTCAGGGGAGAACGGTCTGCTGTGCAAAGCGGGTAAGTTCTCTGTGTTTGCCCTTAATGATTTAAAATCCCAGATGTTAACCACCCAAAGTGAAATGCTGCAAGCGGTCAAAAAGATTGTTTCGGAGGCTGACAGAAGTAATATTTCGGTTGTTCTCGGTCCATCTGTCACCGTGGAAGAAATCAAGTCTGCATTTAATATTACAGATAATGTTTTTGCAGAGCTTAATCCGTCTGCCGCTGCATTCAGAGCTTTTGAAAAATACGGGGTAAAATCAGTTGAGGATATGCCTTATAATGATGTATGTATTCTTGTAAAGAGCACATTCGGCAATGTTAAAAAAGGCACTTTAATTGCAATTGACTTTAAACAAAATGCGGAAGCCGATATTTCAATAGTGTGCGCACATTTTGTCTCCGACAGCGGAACATATATTGATACTGATGGTATTAAGCATTTGAATTGTGCGGTAAACAGTGCTCTGCCGACGGCTTTGTCGGTTATGAAGGCACTCATAATCAAAAACTTTGATGAAAAATCCGAAGATGTTCATGAAAGCTCAGCGATTCACAAAGAAATAATCAGAAAGGGCGGAGCGTACAGGCAGAACCTAAGCGATTCGTTAGTAAAGACTTTTACAGACAATTACTAAAATATTTATCTGTGAGATTTATAAAAATTTCATAAAGGAGTTTTCACTATGAAAAGAAAAACAAGTAAATTTTTTGCAGCGTTAATATCGGTAATTGTTGCCGTTACGGTATTGACTGTTACTGTTTTTGCTGCGGACACAAAGGGCCTTTCGTCGGGTCTTAAAAAATATCTTTCAAATCACGAAAACACACAATTTGATTTTTCGGATACCTCGGTTGTTGACAATGACGCCGATTGGACTGTTTTTGTACTTTCAAGATGCGGCGAAAAAGATGTATATCCGGAATATTCGGAATACATAAATAACGCAGTCAAAGAAAATTATGCGTCATTAAAGCCGAGTGATTTAGCAAGAATTACGCTCTCGGTTAAAGCGTATGGATTGGATCCTGAAAATATCGGAGGAAAAGACCTCATTTCCGCACTGAAGTCAGTTGATTATTCCTCTCAAACCTATATGAGCAGCATTACTTATCCTCTTACGGCTCTTAACTTTGCAGAAGAAAATATAAGTGCCGAGATGCTTGATACAATGCTTAAAACAATAATAGCCGGTCAGCAAAGCGACGGTGGATTCCCTTATTGCACCGTAGATATGGGATACGGAATATCATCGGACGTTGATACAACCGCTATGACCGTTCAGGCCTTGGCTAAATACTATAATACCGATGAAAGAGTTAAAGACTCTGTTGACAAAGCCCTCGCTTATATCAAAACCCAACAGTTTGATGACGGTTCTTTTGGATCTGTGGCTTGGAACTCTAAAAGCGGCGAGAGCACCTCTCAGGTGATAATCGCACTTTGCATGCTTGGAATTGATCCCACGGGAAGCGAATATTCTAAAGCCGACGGCAACCCCGTGTCTGCATTGGCTCAGTTCGTCGATTCTTCTACGGGTGCGGCGATTGACTACAGCAATCAGCCGAATACACTCTCTTCTTATCAAATGCTTATGGCTCTTAATTCCTACGAGAGATTTAAAAGCGGCGAGGCCAACATTTACACATTTGAGCATGCTCCGACTCCGGAACCCGGCTCTGATAAGACGTCAGGTACCACATCGGTTACCAAAACCGAAACGGCTGAAGCAACAACCGTTAAGACTGTCGACATTCCGAGAACAGGCAGTTCAAACATAATTTTAATGTCTTCTGCCGCTTTAATGGTACTTTCGGGTGTCATTATTGCTTCAAAAAAGAATAATGAAGAGCAGTAATCTCAAAAGGCTCTGCTATGTTGTTTTAGTCTTTGTATTAGCATTTTCAATGTCTTCATGTAAACGTGAAGACATTGTTTCAAATACAGTTGTTGACAGCACAGAAAGTACGTCGCTGTGTGAAACAGAATCCGCAACCGAAAATGTTGATGAAAGCTTTAGTGCTGATTCGGAACCGGCGAGTGAATTACGCTCTATCGAAAAAATTTCAGCCAAACAGAAGCACATAAAATATGATAACGGCACTGTTAAGGAGACTGACGACAACAATAACGTCGGCAACGATGCGGAACAAATTGAAAACAATACAGCTAACACTTATACATTATCAATAACCTGTATTAATGCGGTTAACTATGCGAACAGCCATAATATGTCTTTGCCTGCCGCAATTCCGTCTGACGGTGTAATACTAAAATCTGTTACAGACGAATTTAACGCCGGAGATTCTGTTATGAAAGTGTTAAAAAGCACATTAAAGGCTAACGGCATTTCTTATCAGATTACATCAGGAGGATATGTAAGAAGTATAAGCGGTCTTGCAGAATTTGATTGCGGTCAGGGAAGCGGATGGATGTATAAGGTTAACGGTGTGCTGCCAAATGTTTCATGCAAAAGCTACAAGCTGACGAACGGTGACAAAATAGAGTTCGTTTTTACATGTAACCTCGGTAACGATGTTTGATTTTTACTATAAAAAGCTTCGGGTGACATTCTTTTCACCCGAGGTTTTTCTTTTTTATACATTGTTTTGTTAACAAAGTGTAAATTTCGTTGATAAATCAGTGTTTTTACTTGTCTATTATTTTTTGCTATGCTATTATATTAAAATATAAAAGTAAATTTGGAGTGACCGTTTTTGTTAATAACCGAGACATTTAAGGACAATGGATTGTCAACGTCATTTGAAGTTTTTCCGCCTAAAAATAATGCACCTTATAAGCCGGTAGAGGACGCCGTTGATAAGCTTGCCGTTTATCATCCCGACTTCATCAGCGTTACATACGGGGCAGGCGGGGGTACATCTGTTAATACTCCGAAAATAGCCGCTCATATACAAAATGACCTCTCTATTCCTGCACTTGCTCACCTTACGTGTGCTTCTTCTACCAAAAAAGAGCTTGACAAAATTATAAACGATCTCGGTGCTGCCGGCGTTAATAATATACTTGCTCTTCGCGGAGATCTTCCTGACGGATATGACCCTGATAATCCCGATTATTATCATTACGCATATGAATTGATTGAAGCTATTAAATCAAAAGGTGACTTTTGCATAGGTGCTGCATGCTATCCGGAATGTCACCCGGAAGCCGAAAGTCTGCAAAAGGATATTGAAAATTTAAAAATAAAAGTTGACAGCGGCGTCGATTTTTTAGTTACACAAATGTTTTTTGATAACAATGTAATGTACAGCTTCCTTTACAGAGCATTGAAAGCGGGCATAGATGTTCCGGTTATAGCAGGCGTTATGCCTGTAATTAACGCTAAACAAATTAAGCGTTCATGCGCTCTTTCGCAGACCTCATTACCGCCGCGATTCAGACGTATGATGGACAGATTTATTGATGATCCGGAAGCTTTAAAGCAAGCCGGTATAGCATACGCCACGGAGCAAATAATAGATTTGATATCTAACGGCGTAAGCGGCATACACATATATACAATGAATAAACCGGAGGTTGCCGGAAAGATAATGGAGAACTTGTCCTCGGTACTTTCTGCGAGGTGATTTACATGTTCGGCTACGTAAGGATTTATAAGCCTGAGCTTAAGATTAAAGATTACGAAATCTATAAAGCCGCTTATTGCTCGGTATGCCGTGCGCTCGGAAGACATTACGGCGTTATTGCAAGAGGTCTTTTGAGCTATGATGCAACTTTTCTTTATTTGTACAGAGCTGCAATTTCCGAAGCTGCGGATTGCAAATACGAAAAAGGTGTGTGTCCGTTTAATCCTCTCAAGAAATGCGGCTATATATGCGGGCAAGACAAAGCGTTTGAGTTTGTTGCGTCGGTTACAGTAATTTTATCGTATTTTAAATTGATTGACAGTATTAACGACAGCGGCTTTTTCAAAAGAGCTTTTTGTCGACTCGCATTACCGTATATGAAAAGAAAATATAAAAAAGCAAAAGCTCTTTATCCGGATTTGTGTGCCGTTATAGAAAAAACTATGAACGAACAAGCTCAAATTGAAAATGAAAAGACCTTATCAACAGATCTTGCGGCCGATCCAAGTGCAAAGGCTTTGGCTGCTATAATGACTTATGGCATACAAAACGAAGAAAAGAGACTCATATCGAAAAGAGTCGGTTATTGCCTCGGCAGATGGGTATATCTGACCGATGCATACGATGATATTACAAAAGATTTAAAGAGTCATAATTACAATCCGTTCATTGAGAAATATAAGATTGAAAGCAAAGCGTTTGATCGTGAACCTATAATCAAATCATTGCGGCTTACCGCAAATGAAGCTGCGCTTGCTTTTAATTTGCTCGATATAAAATGCTATAAAGAAATTCTTGAAAACATTATTTTTGATGGTCTTGAGAATCAACAAAAAATGATTACTGAAAAAGATAAAGAGGTGAGCAGATAAATGAATACAGATCCGTACAGAGTTCTTGGTGTCGGCAGAAATGCCTCAAATGATGAAATAAAAGAAGCATACCGAACGTTATCCAGAAAGTATCAGTCGGACAATTATTCGAGCAGTCCGCTCTCCGATATTGCCGAGAAAAAAATGGATGAACTTGACAGAGCATACGATGCCATCATGGCCGAACGCTATGGAGACAACGCTGCATCTTATGGTCCTTCTTACAACACTTCCGCTCAACACAACGGTTATTACGGTGCTGATAACGGCTATGGGAATTCACAGTATCCGGATGTAAGAGCGCAAATTCGGTCCGGAAGAATTGATGATGCTGAAACGATTCTTGACGGTATTCCGAAGGATATCAGAAATGCCGAGTGGTATTTTTTAAAAGGTCAGGTTCAGCAGAGGCGTGGTTGGTTTGATGAAGCATATAAAAATTACTCCACCGCTTGCAGTATGGAACCTCAGAATCGAGAATACACAGATGCTTTTAACAATTTGAATAATAACGCATCAGGCGGATACCGTACTTCTCATGAAAAAGGAACAGGGTGTAGTGCTTGTGACATTTGTTCGGGACTTATGTGTGCCGATTGCTGTTGCGAATGTATGGGCGGCGATTTAATTCCGTGGTGCTGAGCTATGAATATGAGCTTTTATAAAAATTCGACGAAAACCGCAATCGGCGGTATTATTGCCGCTTTGTCAATTGTTCTTATGCTTTTGACTTCGGCGATACCGACACTTACGTATGCTATACCTGCTATTGCCGGCCTTTTGCTTGTTATAATAGTTATTGAAGTTAACAAAAAATGGGCTTTCGGTGTTTATTTCGTAGTCGGCGTGCTCTCGATGTTGCTTGTTGCCGATAAAGAGGCGGCCGTTATGTATGTGATGTTTTTCGGCTACTATCCGATTATTAAGGCTATGGTTGAGAAAAAACTCAACAAAGCACTGTCTTGGACCGTTAAATTTATAATATTTAATATCTCAATGATATTGGCGTTTTTAATTGTCACCTATGTATTCAAGGTGCCGTTTGAAGAGATGAAAAAGTATGGTGCCGCAGCTGCTTGGATTTTGTTGGCTCTCGGCAATGTTGTGTTTTTAATCTATGATATAGCTCTTACGCGTCTCATTACTTTATATATGCTGAAGTGGCGTAAAAGCTTTAAAAGGATATTTAAATCATAAACGGAACTTTTTTACGCTTGTTTCTCTTTTCAAAAGAGAAATTATGAGTTATAATATAAAAAAACATTTCGGAGGTTAATTATGCTTTCTAAAGAAAGAGTACTTGAGGTATTAAAAGAAGCAGGTGTTTTACAGGAAGGACATTTTCTTTTAACATCAGGCAGACACTCAAATAAATATCTTCAGTGTGCAAAGATTTTCTGTAATACAAAGTACAGCGAAGAGCTCTGCGCAGATCTTGCTAATAAGTTCAAAAATGACGATGTGGAAGTAGTAATCGGCCCCGCCATGGGAGCAGTCCAAATGGCGTATGAAGTCAGCCGCGCTCTCAAATGTAAAAACTTTTTTACCGAGCGTGATGAAAACGGCAAGATGACTCTCAGACGAGGCTTTGTTATTGAGAAGGGTCAGCGTGTTCTTGTGGTAGAAGATGTTGTGACCACAGGCGGCTCTGTTCGAGAAGTAATAAATCTTGTCAAAGAAGCAGGCGGTGTTGTTGTCGGTGTTGGTTCTATTGTAGACAGAACCGACGGAAAAATTGATTTCGGCGTTCCGTATAAGGCTGTATATTCGGCTGATGTTGTTTCGTGGGAAGCTGCTAATTGTCCGCTTTGCCGTGAAAGCGGATTACCGCTTGTCAAGCCCGGTAGCAGAAAGATAAAATAAAATGTCCGACTCAAGCCGTAATTTGCACGAAAACCATCGAGCAAGAGTAAGGAAAAGATTTGAACACGAAGGTTTGAAAACTTTTGCCGACCATAATGTGCTTGAACTTTTACTTTTTTATTCCATTCCGCAAAAGGATACAAATGATATTGCTCACAGATTGCTTGACGAATTCGGCTCTCTTTCGGCTGTGTTTGATGCACCTAAAGATGTGCTTATGAATGTTGTCGGTGTAGGAGAAAATACAGCTACCTTAATTAAGCTTATGCCGGAACTGTTTTCTCGTTATGAGCAGGATAAAATCAAAAACGAAAGTATTGTTCTTAATTCTGCCGAGGCTGCCGGTAAATATTTTATGTCGCGGTTCATCGGGGCTAATACCGAAAAGCTTTATGCTGTTTGTCTTGATAATAATTGCAAAGTGAAAAAGTTTGTTGAAGTTTCGGAAGGTAATCCTGATTACACCGATCTTAATATGCGAAAACTTGTAAGTGAGGCTATCAACACAAATTCCTCTTCGGTAATTATATCGCATAATCATCCATCTGGAGTTGCGGCTCCTTCTGCTGCCGATGTTGATGCGACGCGAGCCCTTATTTTGATGCTGAAAAAGCTTGGAATTAGGGTAAATGACCATATAATAGTTGCAGGAAAAAATTACTTTTCAATGGCAACCAGCCGAAAATTCGAGTATTTGTTTATGTAATAAAAAACGCTCTCAAATGAGAGCGTTTTTTAATTATTGGTTAGAATCGATATTAAATATATTTTTTTATTTTCTGATTTATTTTTTCGCGATTTTCAAGCAGCCAAGAATTACTGTGCGGATATTCGGAAAAGGTTATAGGCTTGTCTGTAGAATCCTCCATAAGCTTAACAACGGCTTCTTTTCCGATTTTTGTTTCTAAAAGCTGCAACGCCATCATATCCTGCAGTCCGTCATAAAACACATTTAGCCTTAGTGAATTTAATGGCGTAAAGTTATCTCCCGGATAAACTACGAAAGAATCTCCCGAAGCAAAAGCTTTTCCGGCATCGGTAACCTTGTATGGGTCAATAGGCTTTCTGGAATACTGGCTGAAGTAAAAATTGTAGCCCCAGTGAAGAAATCCTTTGACTGAGTATTTGTACATTTGGTAACCGAGAATTCTGTTCCTGACAGACGGCATTGAAAAAAATCTGTTAGAAACATTTTTTGACGATTGTGCACTGCAATAATATGTCCAAAGCTCTTCGGTTTTTCCTATAAAGCTATCAATATAGTCGTTAGCAGGTATCGGGTAGCGAACATTGCAAATTTTAGCAAGCGGATAAGAAGACATCGCATCTATTATTTTGTATTCCGGGAAAAGATGATGGATTATTCTGCTTGCTTTTTTATATGACATAAGAGAACTGAACGGGGGCTCATCAGACACATGAACCAATACATTGTCTTCAAGATTTTCTTTTCGCAAAAAACTTTTTAACGCAAAGGCAAATTGACGTAAAAAGTGTTTGTATTCAATTCCGGTTGCTTTTGTGTTCCACCCGAAGATTTTCTCATCTTTCCCATTTACGCAAGCTTCTATTTTAGGTGCGTGTTTCGCTCCCCATTGTGTGAAGAAGTGTGACAACTCAAAGTATTCGATTCCACACTCTTTAGAGATGCTTATCCACTTTTCCAATAGCGAAAAATCAAAAGAGTAAGCACCGTTTCCGGCAGTATTTATCTTAACGAGTTGAACGGTAGGACGTTCCTTGCCGATTTCGGTATCAAGCGGCGGTGTGAAAATCGGTGTTAAAACGCAGTTCATACCGTATTTTACGGCTTTATTCAAATAATTACGCAATGTTTCCCAATATTCATCGGTAAATGCTTTGAAGCCGTAATACGTCATAAGGCAGTCGGTGTGAATCCAATTTGTGTAAATAAGAGTTTGCTTTGGCAAAAGTGCGTCAATTACTTCAACTGATAACTCTGTTTTATATGAGATGCTCTTTGTTCTTGCTGTTACTACTATATTGTGGTTGCCGCTTGGTAAAAGTTTTTCCCCGCTAGGAGAAATTTCAATCCAAAAGGCGAAGGTTCCTGAAGAGTCAAAAGAACAGCCTTCGGAAACAGGAAGTAAAAGATCGGGATATAGTCCCGGTACTTTTTTTATGTAAAAGTTATCGGTTCTTTTCGGTGCCGCCAAGTCGCTAGGCACGTTTTTGACAACCGAGATGTTAAGAAAATCATTTAGCGAGGAGGCTATATCAATATTTATAAATTCACTATCAGTTATATCTAAAGCTATTTGAAAAGACTTTTTTTCATTTTTCAGCATTGAAAAATGCTTTAACTCCGTGAGGTCCGATACATCTGAATCGATAAAAATTTTTTCAAGTGATGAGACTGCTTTAATTGATTTTAACAAAATTAACACATCCGGATACTTTTTTGTCTATTTTACAAAAAATTGAGTCATTTGTAAAGCCGCAATTGTGTTATAATTTGCTTGCACATATTAAACAGTAATGGTAAAATATATGTCTGTGAAAAAATTTGTGAGGGTGAATAGTTTGAAATACAGAGAAAATCTCAGAAACGTAGCCATTATAGCTCACGTTGACCACGGTAAAACTACACTTGTGGATCAGCTCTTAAGACAGAGCGGTACATTTAGGGATAATGAGGTGGTTCAGGAGCGCGTTATGGATTCAAATGATATTGAACGTGAGCGCGGAATTACCATTCTTTCCAAAAATACATCTGTTCATTATAAAGGAATAAAAATCAATATTGTCGATACTCCCGGTCATGCCGATTTCGGCGGTGAGGTTGAACGTATACTCACAATGGTTGACGGTGTTCTTTTGCTTGTTGATGCCTTTGAGGGCTGTATGCCGCAGACAAGGTTTGTTTTAAAAAAGGCACTTGCACTTAATAAAAAAGTAGTAGTTGTTGTTAATAAGATTGACAGGCCGGGGGCTCGTCCTGCCGAAGTTATAGACGAGGTTCTTGATTTGTTTATTGAACTCGGCGCGAATGACGATCAGCTTGAGTTTCCGGTTATATATGCTTCCGCTAAAGACGGATATGCATCGCATAATCCCGATGACAGAAGCGGTGATATGCGACCGCTTTTTGAAGAAATTATCAGTGAAATTCAGCCGCCTGAGGGCGATGTTGACGATCCGCTTCAGTGTCTTTTCTCAAGCTTGGATTATGATGATTATATCGGACGTATAGGTGTCGGCAGAGTACAGCGCGGCAGAATAACGGTTAATGATAAAGTCGTGCTTTGCAGAACCGACGGTACGCAGGAAAACGTCAAAATCTCTCGCCTTTATCAGTTTGAAGGCCTTAAAAGAGTTGAAGTTAATGAGGCTGCTGCAGGAGATATTATTTGTGTTTCCGGTATAGCGGACCTCAATATCGGGGAAACTATATGTGACCCCGAATGTGTAGAACCATTGCCTTTTGTTAAAATAGACGAGCCTACTCTTTCAATGAACTTTATGGTAAATGACAGTCCGTTTGCAGGAAGAGAAGGAAAATTTGTCACTTCTCGCAACATTCGTGACAGATTGTTTAAAGAAGTTGAAACTAATGTCAGCATGAAGGTTGAGGAGACTGATTCCACAGACTGCTTTAAGGTTTCCGGCAGAGGCGAACTACATCTTTCTATTCTTATTGAGACAATGAGACGTCAGGGGTACGAGTTTCAGGTTTCTCGTCCGCAGGTTATCACAAAGGTTGAAAACGGGCAGCTTTTAGAGCCTATTGAACTTTTGATAATTGAGGTACCCGAGGAATATGTAGGGACTGTAATGCAGAAAATAGGCTCCAGAAGAGGCGAACTCGAGAATATGGGAACGCGCGACGGCGGTTCAACACATCTGGAATTTAAAATACCTGCAAGAGGTCTTATCGGTTATCGTTCCGAGTTTATGACAGATACCAACGGTAACGGCATTATGAATAACGTGTTTTCGGGATATGAGCCTTACAAGGGCGATATTGAAACCCGTGAGCGTGGTTCGATAATCGCTCATGAAACAGGCGAGAGCACAGGCTACGGTCTGTTTAATACGCAGGACAGAGGTCGACTTTTCATAGGTCCCGGTGTTGAAGTTTACGAGGGTATGATTGTCGGCGAAAGCTCACGAAACGAGGATATTGTTTGTAATGTTTGCAAAAAGAAGCAAATGACAAATACCCGTGCGGCAGGCTCTGACGATGCACTTCGTCTTGTTCCTCATACCGTGCTCAGCCTTGAACAGTGTATGGAGTTTATCAAAGATGATGAACTTTTGGAGGTCACTCCCGAATCTTTAAGGCTCCGTAAACGTATACTCGCAAAGGATCAGCGACTTAAACAGCAATTCAGAAAGAAGTGATTGTTTGATTATAGATTTCCATACTCATGTTTTTCCCGACAAAGTTGCGGTTAAGGCACTTCCTAAGCTTGCTGCGGGTTCAGGTGGTATGGAGCCTGTTTATGATGCAACCGTTGACGGTCTTGAATCGTTTCTTAGTAAAAACGGTATAGACAAAGCGGTTGCCCTCAACATTTCTACTAATACGCATCAGCAAAAAAGTGTTAACGACTTTGCTGTTTCGCTTCTTAAAAGTGACAGAATAATTCCCTTCGGAAGCGTCCATCCTGACAGCCCCGATGTTTTCGACGAATTGGAAAGGTTAAAAGCGGCCGGTATAAAAGGAATTAAACTTCATCCCGACTATCAAGGCTTTTTTGTGGACGAAAAACGTATGCTGCCGATTTATAAAAAGATTTCGGAGCTGGGCTTTATTACCGTATTTCACGCCGGTGTTGACATAGGATTTCCGGAGCCGGTGCATTGCACACCTACGATGCTTTTGAGAGTCTTAGACGCTTTCGGTGACGCACCGGTTGTTGCCGCGCATTTCGGCGGATATCTTCTGTGGAAAGAAGTTTATGATGTTCTCTGCGGCACCGATATTTATCTTGATACCGCGTTTTCATCGGGCAAAATGCCTCCGCGATACGCAAAAGAAATTATCGACAAACATTCTCCCGATAGGATTTTGTTCGGCAGTGATATGCCTTGGAGTTCTTCTGTTAATGAAGTTAACTTTATTAAAAGTCTTGGATTAAATGCTCGGGATGAAGAGAAAATATTGTCGGGTAACGCTGAAAGGCTGTTAAATTTATAATAAATAAAATAACCTCTTGACTAATTTCGGTTAAGAGGTTACAATTATGCCATTACGCTTTAACAGATAAAAGCTTTAAAGCACAAAATCATTAAAGAGGAATGAAGAGATGGAAAATAACACCGTTTTATGGATTACCATTGCAGCATACATAATTTGTCTTGTTGTAATAGGTATTGTGGAAGGCAGAAAGGCAAAAAGCATTGCCGATTTGACGGTAGGCGGCAGAAATGCAGGCGCGTGGCTTTCGGCATTGTCTTACGGAACAGCTTATTTTTCGGCTGTAATGTTTGTAGGATATGCAGGCAAAACAGGTCTCAGTTTTGGACTTTGGGGCGTTCTTGCAGGTCTCGGAAATGCTGTTTTCGGCTCATTACTCGCATGGCTCGTATTAGCGAGAAGAACGCGCGAGATTTCCGGAAGACTTAAAATACATACAATGCCCGATTTCTTTGAAAAAAGATATAACAGCAGAGCCATGAGAATTTTTTCAGCTGTGGTTATCTTTGTATTTCTTATTCCGTATTCGGCATCAGTTTACAGCGGTCTTGCCAGCGTTGCTGATGTTTTACTCGGAATAGACGATACGATTTTTCTTATAATAATTGCCGTTCTTGCAATACTTTTGGTAACTCTCGGCGGCTATCTTGTACAGGCACGTGCCGATTTTGTGCAGGGTATTGTTATGATGTTCGGTGTTGTTTTCCTGATAGTTGCAATTGTAAGATGTGATAAGGTCGGCGGAATTGACGGCCTAATTGAATATGCGCATACAGACGCAGGTCTGCCGAAATTAAACGGTTCGCAATGGGTTTCGCTTATGGCAACGGTTCTTATGACGAGCTTCGGTACATGGGGTCTTCCGCAAATGATACAGAAATACTTTGGTATAAAGGACGACAAACAGGCGAAAAGGGGAGTTGTTATATCAACCTTTTTTGCATTGCTTGTTGCGGGCGGCGGATACTTTATCGGTTCGCTTTGCCATCGCTTCTTCACGGTAGGTGTAGATATGCCGTCAGCCGATTACATTGTACCTAATATGCTTAAAGCCGCTAATCTTTCTTCAATACTTCTCGGAATAATAGTTGTGCTTTTGCTGTCGGCTTCGGTTTCGACGCTTTGTTCCATAACTCTTTCGGCAAGCTCTACGCTTACCATTGATCTTGTTGCGACGAAAATAAAGCCTGATATTGACGATAAAGGAAAAAGCAGGCTTACAAAAATTTTCTGCGTGCTGTTTATTATACTTTCTTACGTGGTCGCAAATACAAAGACCCCGATACTTGATATGATGAGCTATTCTTGGGGCATAATCTCGGGCTCGTTCCTTGCTCCGTATGTACTCGCTCTGTACAGTAAAAAGCTTAATAAGCAGGGCGCGTGGGCAGGCATTATAACCGGATTTGTAATTGCGATAATTCCTGCCGGATGCAAAATGCTTAACCTCTGCGGTGTAAATAGCAGTCTTGTTTTAAAATTACTTGCACAAGGGCCGCTTTATGCGTGCATAGCTATGATAGCTTCAATTATTATGTGCCTTGTTGTAAGCTTTGTCACAAAAAACAAAACAGATAAAGAAAATGTCGAATTCTTTTATAATGGTGTTGTAGACAACGAATAATTATGCTATAATTATTTAAATTTATATATTCTGCCGCAGCTGTTAACTGCGGCTTGTTGTCTGTATAAATTCAGAAGATTGGAAATGGTAAAATGTTTTTTCAAAAAGATGTCGAAACAATGAAAAGAAAGGATATTGAGGCTCTTCAGCTCGAAAAGCTTCGTCATATGGTAGATTATTGTTATCGTAATGTTCCTTTCTACACAAAAAAGCTTGATGAAGCTCATGTTACGGCTGATAAAATCAAGTCTCTTTCTGACATTAAGTACATACCTCCTACAACCAAGGCAGATTTGCGAGACAATTATCCGTTTGGGATGTTTGCAGTGCCCATGAGCGATATTGTCAGAATCCATGCTTCATCCGGCACTACCGGTAAACCGACCGTTGTAGGGTATACAAAAAAAGACCTTGATATGTGGTCGGATTGTGTTGCTCGTATCGCCGTAGCGGCAGGGGCAACAAAAGAAGATATAGTACAGATTTCTTTCGGTTATGGTATGTTTACCGGTGCTCTTGGGCTTCATTTCGGTCTTGAAAAAATAGGATGTGCCGTTGTTCCGAATTCGAGCGGCAATACGGAAAAAGCTCTAATGTTTATGCGCGATTTTAAGACCACCGCGCTTGTAGCTACACCTTCGTATGCCCTTTATATGGCAGAAACCGCAAAAAAACTCGAATATCCAATGAGTGATTATCATCTGCGTCTCGGTCTTTTCGGTTCCGAAGGATGCACACCGGAAATGAGAACACAAATCGAAAAAGGCTGGGGACTTTTTGCAACCGATAACTACGGAATGAGTGAGCTTATAGGTCCGGGTGTTTCGGGCGAATGTACCGAGAGATGCGGTCTTCACATTAACGAGGACCATTTCCTTGTTGAGGTTGTTGATCCGGAAACTCTTGAACCAGTTGACGAGGGTGAGGACGGTGAACTTATTGTAACGCCGCTTTCCAAGGAAGCTTTCCCGTTATTGAGGTACAGAACAAGAGACATTTCCAATGTTATATATGAACCTTGCAAATGTGGAAGAACATTTGCGAGAATGGAAAAAGTCAAGGGCAGAAGCGACGATATGCTTAAAATACGCGGAGTTAACGTATTCCCGTCACAAATTGAGAGCGTACTTGTCGGAATGAAGAATGTCAGTCCGCATTATCAGCTTATCGTCAGAAGAGAAGGCTTTGCTGATACTCTTGAAGTTCAGGTTGAGCTTTCCGATAATTCTCTTCTTGAAAGTTTCGGTATGATTCAGGATCTCCAGAATTCCATAAAACATAATCTTCATACGGTTCTCGGCATTCAGTGTAAGGTCAGCATTGTTGAGCCGATGACAATTGAGAGATTTGTCGGAAAAGCAAAAAGAGTGATAGATTTAAGACACGAAAAAGACTAATTTGGGGTGAAATAATGAGTAAAAAACTTTTAATCGGTAATGAGGCTGTTGCCCGCGGACTTTACGAGGGCGGCCTTAGGGTAGCTTCAAGTTATCCCGGTACGCCAAGCACAGAAATAACGGAATGCATCGCAAAATATGATGATGTTTACAGTGAATGGGCTCCTAACGAAAAAGTAGCCATGGAGGTTGCTGTCGGTTCATCTATCGCCGGCGCTCGTTCTTTCTGCGCTATGAAACACGTTGGGTTAAATGTAGCTGCCGATCCGCTGTTTACCGCTTCTTATACAGGTGTTAATGCAGGTATGGTTATAGCTGTTGCCGATGATCCGGGGATGCATTCCTCACAGAATGAACAGGACAGCCGCCACTATGCTAAGGCAGCTAAGATATTGATGCTTGAGCCGTCTGACTCCGAGGAATGTCTCGAGTATGCCAAAGCGGCTTATGAGCTTTCGGAAAAGTTTGATACTCCCGTCATAATAAGATTGACAACAAGAGTCGCCCATTCAAGAAGTATAGTTAATATCGGTGAAAGAAACGATATAGGCGTTAAGGAATATGTTAAAAATCCGGGTAAATATGTTATGATGCCTGCCATGGCAAAGAAAAGACATATTGTTGTAGAGGACAGAATGGTTGCAGAGCGCGAATGGGCCGAAACCGCCTCTATAAATACCGTTGAATATAACGATAAGAAAATCGGTGTTATCTCTTCCGGTATTTGCTATCAATATGCAAAAGAGGCATTGGGCGACCGCGTTTCGTATCTTAAACTCGGCTGTGTAAATCCGCTTCCGATTGAACTTATTAAGAACTTTGCCGCTAACTGTGACAAGGTCTATGTTCTTGAAGAGCTTGACCCGTTTATTGAGGAGCATTGCAAGCAGATAGGAATAGATGTTATAGGTAAAGACGCTTTCACATTACAGGGCGAATACTCACAGAACCTTATAGCAAAAGTCATTTTCGGCGAAACAAAGCCGACTATGAAAGCGGATATTGATATTCCCGCACGTCCGCCCGTGCTTTGCGCCGGTTGTCCTCATAGAGGTCTTTATTATGCGCTGAAAAAATTAAAATTGACAGTAAGCGGCGATATAGGCTGCTATACTCTCGGTGCACTTCCGCCTATCGGTATGATGGATACCTGTGTTTGTATGGGTGCTTCGGTATCTGCACTTCACGGCAGGAATAAGGCTGATGAAAACAACTGCAAGAACTCTGTAGCGGTTATCGGCGATTCAACATTTATTCATTCCGGTATTACAGGACTTATTGATATTGCTTATAATCAAAGTAACTCAACCGTTATCATACTTGATAACAGCATTACGGGTATGACCGGTCACCAGGACAATCCGACTACAGGAAAGACAATTAAGGGCGATCCAACTACCGCAGTCAGCTTAGAGCTTCTTGCAAAGGCTGTCGGTATCGACAGAGTCAGAGTAGTAGACCCGTATAACCTTAAAGAGTGTGAAGATGTAATCCGTGAGGAAGTTACCGCAGACGAACCGTCGGTTGTAATTTCAAGAAGACCTTGTGCTCTTTTAAAATATGTTAAACACAATCCTCCGCTTAAGATAAACAAAGATAAATGCGTCGGTTGTAAAATGTGTATGAAGATTGGCTGTCCGGCTATCAGCATGAGAGACGGAAAGTCGGAGATTGATTTTACACAATGCGTCGGCTGTAATGTATGCAGTCAGCTCTGCAAATTTGACGCAATAGAGGAGGGCAAATAACATGGAAACAAAAAGTATTATGATTGTCGGAGTCGGCGGACAGGGCACTCTTCTTGCCAGCAGAATACTTGGCGCGGCGCTTATAAGTAACGGCTTCGACGTTAAGGTCTCGGAAGTACACGGTATGAGTCAGCGCGGCGGATCGGTTGTTACTTATGTAAAATACGGTTCAAAAGTTAATTCACCCATAGTTAATGAGGGCGAAGCCGATTTGATTCTTGCATTTGAGCAGCTTGAAGCTGCAAGATGGCTTCAGTATCTTAAAAAAGACGGAACACTAATAATAAACACGCAAAAAATCGACCCGATGTCGGTAATAATAGGTAATTCGGTTTATCCTGACGGTGTACTTGATGCTATTAATAAAGCAGGAGCAAAAACTACAAATCTTGATGCACTTTCTCTGGCTGTCTCGGCAGGCTCTGCCAAAGCCGTAAATGTCGTTCTTATCGGTGTTATGGCCTCACATATGGATTTGAATCGTGATGTTTGGATTAACGCTATTAAGAATACTGTACCTGAGAAATTCCTTGAGATGAATCTCAAAGCATTTGACCTCGGTTACAATTATAATAAGTAAGAAAGAACGGAGATATTCAAATGCAAAACTATTTCACCCCGGACATTGAAACCGCTTCAAGAGATTATCTTACTGCTATACAGTCTGCAAGACTGATTAAAATGGTTGAAAACTGCTACAAGCACGTGCCATTTTATAAGCAGAAGTTTGATGAGATTGGTCTTCTGCCCGGTGATATTAAATCAATAGCGGATATAACTAAGTTGCCTTTTACAATTAAACAGGATCTTCGCGATAATTATCCTTTCGGCCTTTTTGCCGTTCCGAAAGAAAAGCTTGTACGAGTTCATGCTTCTTCGGGAACAACAGGTAAACAGACTGTTGTAGGTTATACCAAGCATGACATTTCCATTTGGAGCGAAAGTGCTGCGCGGGCTTTATCTGCAGCAGGTGCTACAAAAGGTGATTATATACATATATCTTATGGCTACGGCCTTTTTACGGGCGGCCTCGGACTGCATTATGCCGCTGAAAAACTCGGAGCAACCGCAATTCCCGTGTCATCCGGCAATACTAACAGACAAATGCAAATTTTGCAGGATTTCGGTTCAGACATTATTTGCTGTACTCCGTCGTATGCCATGTATATCGGTGAGTCGTTAAAAGCTGCCGGTGTCGATTCCGCGAAGCTGCCTTTAAGAGTGGGGATTTTCGGTGCGGAAGCATGGAGTGAAAATATGCGCAAGGAAATCGAAAGGTCACTTAATATCAAAGCTTATGATATTTACGGTCTTTCAGAAATTGCAGGACCTGGCGTCGCTTTTGAATGCTCTGAGCAAAACGGTATGCATATTAACGAAGATTATTTTTATCCCGAGATTGTTGACCCTGACACACTTGAAGTTTTGCCGGACGGAGTATTCGGCGAGCTTGTGTTTACGTGCATTGGGAAAGAAGCCCTTCCTTTAGTGAGGTACAGAACACATGATATTTCCGCCCTTACTCACGAAAAATGTGATTGCGGAAGAACGCTTGTAAAAATGCTTAAACCCAAGGGCAGATGTGATGATATGCTCATAATCAGAGGCGTTAATGTTTTCCCGTCACAAATTGAGCATGTAATTCTGTCTCTCGGCATGGAGCCGAATTATCAAATAGTTGTTGATCGAAAGAATAATCTTGACATAATGACAGTCAAAATTGAAATGTCGGATGCTCTTTTCTCTGACTCGGTTCGTGTGATTGAAGAACAGGAGAAAAGGATTAAAGACGCAATGCATGCAACTCTCGGTCTCTCTGCAATTATTAAGCTTGTTGAACCTCGCTCTCTTCCTCGTTCGGAGGGCAAGGCAGCAAGAGTAATAGATAATAGACACATTTAAGGAGGCAAATGTTATGGCAATTAAGCAGATCTCAGTTTTTGTTGAAAACAAACCCGGCAGGCTTGCCGATATTACGGGCTTTTTGGCTGACGGCGGAATAAGCATACGTGCTTTTTCAATTGCCGATACAACGGATTTCGGCATTTTGAGACTTATTGTGTCGGATACCGATAAGGCTGCAAAAGTATTGAAGGAACACGGTGTTGCCGTTTCCATAACAGAGGTTGTCGGGATTTCTATTCCGGATGTTACCGGTGCTTTTGCCAAAGTTGTCAAGCTTCTTTCCGATGCAGGAGAAAATGTTGAATATGCTTATGCTTTCTTAACTCCGGAAGAAGGGCATGCCTATGTTATTTTCAGAGTTGATAATAACGAAAAAGCTTGCGAGCACCTTAAGGAAAACGGCGTCGATGTTATCGAAGAAAACTCTCTGCTGTAATTTAATCAGTTTGAAGCCCGGTGCTGTTGCATCGGGCTTTTTCTGCGAATTTGCGGACGTTTTTAATTTACTTTTTTTATTCGCTGTGATAAAATATTTAATAATAAAATTGTAGGTAGGTGATTAAGAATGATAGGAACAAATATAGCAATTGACTTTGGTTCTTCCTCAACGGAATTATATGTTCAGGGGAAAGGTGTCATTCTTGATGAGCCTACTATGATTGCTGTTGATGTTGAAACCGGTATGCCGATAGCAATAGGCAATGCGGCATACACTATAAATGGTAGAACAGATGATAGTATTGAGGTTATAAGTCCGATTGTAGGAGGTATTATCTCTAATTATACTATGGCAGAGCATATACTGAAGTATTATTTGCAAAAGATTTTAAAAAACAGCGTTATAAAGCCGAATGTCGTAATATCGATACCGAGCGGAGCTACGGGGCTTGAAAGACGTACTTTCCTGGATGTTGTTACGGCAGCCGGTGCCGGGCGAGCTTGCCTGATTGAAGAGTCACTTGCTTCTGCCGTCGGCATCGGAATAAAAAATGACTCTCTTTCCGGCAGATTGCTTGTAAATATGGGCGGCGGCTCAATCGATGTTTCGGTTGTAACCATGGGCAGTATTGCTGTGGCTAAGTCGCTGAAAATAGGCGGAATTTCAATTGATGAGGCAATAATGCGTTATTTAAAGAAAAATCGTGATATTTTAATCGGTCCTCAAACTGCTGAAAGACTGAAAATATGCTTGGGTAGTGCTGTTCCGCGTGAAGAGGAGCTTGCGGTTATAGCCTCCGGCAAAAGCTGCCTTGACAATATGCCTATATCCTTTGAAGTTACTTCCACTGAGATTTTTGACTCAATAAGCGAGCAAATAAATATGATGATACAAGGTATAAAAGATGTGTTAGAAAAAACACCTCCTGAGCTTGTTGGAGACATTTCGGATAACGGAGTTACTTTGACAGGCGGCACTTCTCTTTTGTGGGGAATGGATAAGCTTGTTGAAAACGAAACCGGTATAGAAACAAAAATTGCCGAGGACGCCATGTACTCAACAGTTAACGGCGCCGCTGCGGCAATCAATGATATTGAATATTTAACCAATAACGGTTATACATTTCAAACGGTACGCGAAGTATAATCAGATTTTGATGCCTTCGCTTGCATTTTTGAGAAGCTCACAGGATTCTTTAAGCTTCTTTTCTTCTTCAGCTGTTATGTCAAGAGTAACTATTTCTCTGACTCCGTCTCTTCCTATAATGCTCGGGATACCGGCATATACTCCGTTGATGTCATATTCTCCGCGGAACATTGAAGAAACGGTTAATACGCTTTTTTCATCGCCGAATATAGCTTTTACGATTCTTACCAAAGCCATTCCTATTCCGTAATAGGTGGCTTTTTTTGCTTCTATTATTTTTTGTGCAGCTCCTGTAACATCTTTTGCTATTTCATCAAGGTCGGTAAGCTTGAATCTATCCGGATTGTTTTCAACAATGCTCATTATGCTTTTTGTGCCGACGAAAGCTTGCGACCAAGGTACCATCTCGCTGTCTCCGTGCTCGCCGATAACGTATGCGTGAACATTTTTCGGGTCGACGTTAAAATAATCGCCGAGAAGATAACGAAGTCTTGCCGTATCTAGCGTAGTACCGGTGCCTATAACTTTTTTGCAGTCGAATCCCGAAAGCTGCCATGTAATCTTTGTCATAATGTCAACGGGATTGGTTGCAACAAGGAAAATTCCGTTGAAACCCGAATATATTATAGGAGAAATTATTGTTTTGAAAACCTCTGTGTTTCGTTGAAGTAACGACAGCCTGTCTTCTCCGGGCTTTTGACCTACGCCGGCGCATATAACTACTATGTCCGCATCTCTGCAATCGGTATAAGAACCTGCATATATCTTCATATTTGTTTTAGCAAAGGATAAACCGTGATTAAGGTCCATGGCCTCTCCTTCAGCTTTTTGTTTGTTTACATCAATCAACACAAGCTCATCGCAAACACTTTCGCAAAGCATAGCGTATGCAAAACTCATTCCTACAAAACCTGTGCCGACCAAAGCTATTTTCTTTGTAAATCCGTATGTGTTCATTTGTTTCATCCTTTCTTTGCTTGTTGCTGTACGTATTTTGTACGCGTTGCATTTTTAGTATATCATTAAGCCTGTAAAAAATAAACAAAATTCACTTGTTTAGGAAAAGTTTCAGCATATTATTCATATGCAAGAGAAAAAAACAATTTATACTATTGAATATTATGAATAAATGATGTAAAATCCGCGGATTTTTTATCGCCGCTATTCTTTTATATTGAAATCCGGCATCGCTTGTGATATAATTAACAAAATGTTGATGCTGAGCAAGTGTAATTTATATAATTTGCTGCAATTAACGCAAGAATATAAAAAGGGGTTGTTATTTATGGTCTTAACAAAAGAGCAACAAGCACTTTTGGACGGCGAAAAAGGCGAAACCATGGCAAAGGTTATGAAAACTCTTGTTATGTACGGTGAAGCCTTCGGCGCAGAGCGTATGGTTCCCGTTACAAGCAAGTATGGGCATACAGTTATCAGCTTCGGAATAGGGGTTATGAAGCCGATATATGAGCTGTATGATACTCTTCTTGAAGCCGGTGCTGTCAGTAAGCAGCCATTTTCGGCCGACCCGAGACCGCTTGATAAAAACGTGCCGTCATCATTTTTGCAGGACATTGTATTTAAGTTTATGTACAGTCAGCAAGAGAGGTATGAGTCACAGCTCAAACACTTCGGACTGATGGGTGATAAGGCGTATACGTGCGCCTGTTATCTTCCAGAGGTTGGTAATACTCCTAAACGCGGCGAAATTCTGTCCTGGGCTGAGTCCTCGGCTGTTGTATATGCCAACAGCGTTCTCGGAGCGAGGTGCAACAGAAATTCAGGTATTATTGAGTTGATGGGTTCAATAGCAGGATTTGTTCCTGAATTTGGATTGCTTACCGATGAAGGCAGAAAAGCAGATTGGATAATAGAAATCAAAACAACCAAAAAGCCTGAGGCCCAGATACTCGGTTCTGCCATAGGAATGAAGGTAATGGAAAAAGTACCTTATATAAGGGGCCTTGATAAATGGATAGGAACCGAATTGAATGACGAGGCTTGTGCCTATCTCAAGGATTTCGGTGCCGCGACAGCATCCAACGGCTCTGTGGGTCTGTATCATATAGAAAACCTGACGCCGGAAGCCGTTGACTACGGTAAAAAGCTTTTAAGGGATAACGCGCCTACATACATTATTGATGACGCCGAGCTCGAACGTGTTAAAAACAGTTATCCTTGTATTTGGAAAGACCCGAATGCAACGCCTAAGCTTTGCTTTATGGGCTGTCCGCATATGACATTGAAACAACTTGAAATTTGGACGGAACGCGTTGAAAACGGCTTAAAGGAGTCAGGTAATAAAAAGGTTCTTGTTCCGACGGTATTTACATCCGCTCCGGATATAATAGAAGAGTTTAACAAAACCGAGTATGCCGAGCGACTTAAAAATACCGGCGTTATATTGAGCTATATTTGCCCGCTTATGTATATGAATAATCCGTTATCAAAGAAGATGCCTGTTATTACTTCATCAAATAAGCTTCGTACATATACAAGTGCAAAGTTTTATTCTGATGACGAAATTGTACGTATTATAACAAAGGAGGGCAAATAAGATGAGTAAATCATTTAAAGGTCGCGTTGTTACTCCAGGCAGAGTTAAAGCTGAAGCCCTCGTTTCACACGGTGGTTTTAATACGCTTGCAAGCTTTCAAATGGCTTTGATGTTCGGCGATAAACAGGTTAAGTGCGGTGACCAAAATAACAGTGATATTTATAAAAAGCCCATGATAGGCAAAGCGCTTTGTTTACCGGAAACCATCGGTTCAACAACAGGTGGAATGGTACTTTATGCGGCTTGTGCTCTCTCTAAGCAGCCCGCTTGTATGTTGTTCTCTAAGCCGATTGATTCGCTTGCTGCCTCCGGTGCAATACTTGCGGCAAATTGGACAAATGCGTCTATGCCGGTAGTTGATATGCTCGGTGATGAATTTCTTGACTATGTTAAGGACGGTATGACGGTTTCAATCGGGGATGACGGACTCGTCACGGTAGAATAACGATTGTAAAATTTTATAGGACGGTGATAATATGAAACAAGAATATGAGGCGTTGTTTACGCCGTGGCACATAGGTAATGTAGAAATTAAAAACCGTATTGTTCAATGCTCAATGGGCGGTACTTCTATATTCGGCTGGATGGAGCCTAACCATTTTGACAATGAAGCTGCAAATTTTTTACTTGAAAGAGCTAAAAACAATGTCGGTTTGATTTTGCCGGGTATAGCACCTATACGCGACACCTTCGGAGGTAAATGGTTATATCAGAATACAGGGAAATTCAAGCAGCTTAAAGCTTTTATGGAAGAGTACCATAAAACCGGCGCAAAGCTTTTTATACAGTTAACGGCAGGCTTTGGTCGTTCTATGGCAGTAAATGACCTTATGGAAAAGGTATATTGCAATAAAGCTTTACGTGTGCTTGCAAAGCCTATTTTAGATGTTGAGTACCTTTGTGCAAGCGCATCTCCCAATCCGAACAGATGGAGCGATAAGGTCCCGTCGAGAGCCTTAACAATCAAGGAAATCAACGAAATGATTGACGCTTTTGCGAAAACCGCTAAATTATGTAAGGAAGCAGGAGTGGATGGCATTGAAATTCACGCTGTGCATGAGGGATATTTGCTTGACCAGTTTACGATGAAATATACCAATCAGCGTACAGACGAATACGGCGGTTCTTTTGAAAACCGTTACCGTTTCCCCGTCGAAATAGTAAAAGCCGTAAAAAAGGCGTGCGGAAAAGAATTCCCGGTTTCCCTCAGATATTCGGTTGTTTCAAAGACCAAGGGCTTCCGCCAAGGGGCATTGCCCGGCGAAGAGTATACGGAAGTCGGCAGAGATATGGAAGAATCTGAGCGCGCCGCAAAATACTTGCAGGACGCAGGCTATGATATGCTCAACTGCGACAACGGTACATATGATGCTTGGTATTGGGCTCATCCTCCCGGATATATGCCGGAGAACTGTAATTTGGAAGATGTAGAACATATAAAAAAGTTTGTCGACATACCTGTTGTTTGTGCCGGCAGAATGACTCCTCAAGAGGGAGCGAGCGCTGTTAAAGAAAATAAAATTGACGCTGTCGGATTTGCAAGACAGTTTCTTACCGATCCCGCATGGGTTACAAAACTGATGGAAGACAGAGAAGAAGATATCAAACCGTGTATTTGCTGTCATAACGCCTGCTTTAATATGGCACATTATGAGGGCGTGCCGAATATTCAAGATATGGATGACACTTCGAATATGTCTCGCTGCGCGCTTAATCCGATGACAATGCAGTCAAAGAAGTATAAGATTGTCCCGGCAAGAGTTTCAAAATCCGTTGCTGTTATCGGTGGCGGTATCGGAGGTATGGAGACTGCTTTAGTTGCCGCTGCACGCGGTCATGCCGTTACTCTTTATGAAAAGACCGATAGACTCGGAGGTATATTTATTGAAGCTGCCGCTCCTTCATTTAAGGAGAAAGACCGTGATTTAATTGAATGGTACAGGCGAGCAATAAATAATTCGTCCGTAACAGTTAAGCTTAACAGTGAGATTAAAAGATTTTCGGATGTTTCCGCAGACGAGATTATTGTTGCTACCGGCTCGGCAGCTAATAAACCTCCGATTCCGGGAATTGAGTATGCAATGGACGCAACAACATATCTTGACGGCATAGATGTAGGGGAGGATGTTGCAATTATCGGCGGCGGTTTAACCGGCTGCGAAATTGCTTATGACTTAATCCTCAAAGGCAAAAAGCCGACTGTTATCGAAATGAAAAATGACCTTATAGCAGTTAAGGGCGTTTGCCTTGCCAATTCATCGTTTCTCAGAGAAATGTTAAAATATAAAAATGCTCCTGTTTATCTTAATACAAAGGTTAAAGAGATATTAAAGGACGGAGTAATTGTTGAAACAAGCGACGGTAAAACACAAAAAATATCTGCCGATTCAGTTATTTTGTCTGTAGGTTATCATTCAATGCCTTTGTTCCCGGAGAGTAAAAATGTCCATTTGGTTGGCGACGCGGATCACGTCGGTAACCTACGAACCGTTATATGGCGTGCTTGGGACGTAGCTATGAAACTTTGATTTTATAATACTATAAAAACATTAAATCCCGACAGAGCTGTTATCTGTCGGGATTTTTATTGGTATGTTATTGATTTATTTGCACTTTTATTATAAAATGTGGAAAGATTTTTTATGAGGTTCCAAACGATGAAAAAAAGCTATAAATCAACAATGTGTGCTTGCTTTACAGGGTATATTGTGCAAGCAATTATTAATAATTTTGCGCCGCTTTTATTTGTAACATTTCAAAAAACATTTGATATACCGTTATCGCAGATAACCGCTCTGATTACGGTTAACTTTGTCATACAGCTGCTGATTGACCTTTTATCGGCAGGATTTATCGATAAAATAGGTTATCGGGCATCGGCTGTATTATCGCACGTATTTGCCGCGGTCGGTCTGATTTTGTTAACGGTACTTCCCGAGGTATTTGCATCGCCTTTTGTCGGGCTTTTAATAGCTGTTATCATATATGCCGTCGGCGGCGGTTTACTTGAGGTTTTGGTAAGCCCTATTATGGAAGCGTGCCCTACCGAAAACAAAGAAAAAGCTATGAGCTTACTTCATTCATTTTACTGTTGGGGACATATGGCGGTAGTTTTGCTCTCAACGCTGTTTTTTACGGCTTTCGGTATATCAAATTGGAGAATATTAGCGATATTTTGGGCTTTAATCCCAATAGTAAACGCAATATTTTTTACACAGGTACCTATATATTCTTTGCAGGAGGAAGGGGAAAAAGGGTTAACGCTAAAGGAACTTTGCCGCAACAAGGTTTTTTGGCTAATGATGATAATGATGGTGTGTTCCGGAGCCAGCGAACAGGCAGTAAGTCAATGGGCGTCAACATTTGCGGAGCAAGGTCTCGGAGTCAGCAAAACCGTCGGTGATCTCGCAGGACCGCTTGCTTTCGCCGCTCTTATGGGAACTTCACGTTTGTTATACGGAAAATTCGGTGATAAATTAAATCTCAATAAGTGTATGTTTTTTTCGGCGTGTCTTTGCGTTATTTCATATCTATGTATTGCGTTGATTCCCGTTCCTGCAATAGGTCTTATAGGCTGCGCTTTATGCGGATTTTCTGTCGGCGTATTATGGCCGGGCACGTTCAGCAAATCTTCTGCAGCAATCAAAAGAGGCGGAACTGTTATGTTTGCAATGTTGGCTCTTGCGGGAGATCTCGGATGCTCCGGCGGTCCTACTCTTGCCGGTTTGGTTTCGGGAAACTTTAACAATAATCTCCATATTGGTATTTTGTCGGCAATTATCTTCCCGGCGATTATGCTTTTATGCTTATTGATAAGCAAGTATAAATTATCGAAATCATAATACTTTTCTATACAGTAGTTGAATAACGTGTAAATCCTGTCACGATGAGATTCCGTAAATAGAGAAATAGAGAATATCAAAAAGGAGTAATGTTCATAATATAAAGGAACGACAATCTTACGTTGAGGATTGTCGTTCCTTTTTTGGTAGAGACAGGGGGATTTGAACCCTCGACCTCACGGATGTGAACCGTGCGCTCTAACCAACTGAGCTATGCCTCCGAATATTATATAATTATAGCACGAAAATAAAAAAGTGCAAGAAAAAAATCAACCGTTAAAGAGAGCACAATTAACTAAAATATTGAACATAATGTAATTTTATGTTATCTTATTTATTAGAAAATCCAAGGAGGATAAAATGGAAAACTTTGCAGATTATATCGACGGATTTATGACCGGTGCAGTAAAATATAAGCCGTATGTTTTGCTTTCGGCAACCTCTCTTAACGGTGAGCTAACCTTATCAATGTGTGTCAGAGGAAATGAAAAAGATAAAACTGTAGCATAAAAGTTCTTTGATCTTATGGAAAAGAACATAAAAGTGATTGCTGAAGAAAAAATATAAACAATTTTTTGCTAAATGATTAAAATAAGCGGTTGTTTTGTCATACAATCGCTTGTTTTTTATAATCAGCAATTGTGTGTTGCGTTTTTTTGTGTTATAATACAAAAGAGGTTTTGAAAATGGTTTTAATTTTATATGGTTTTGTTGTTTTTTTGGCGACACTTTTAGGGTCGTTTGTAGGACTCGGCGGCGGAGTTATAATCAAGCCGGTCCTCGATGTTATCAATGCACACTCTCTGACTGAAATTTCTTTCTTTTCGTCTTGTGCTGTTTTTGCGATGTCGATAACATCAACTACACGTCATATCATTAAAAAAACGCCGATAAAGCCGTCTATTGTGTTGTTGGTTGCTTTGGGCTCGGTCGGCGGCGGTCTGCTCGGAAATTATCTTTTTAATTATGCGTTAAGTGTTTCTTCAACTCCGAATACTGTAAGAGGCATACAGTCTGCAATATTGGCTGTTTTTTTAGTGTGCGTTATTATTTTTGTATCCGGTAATTTTAAAACATTTAATGTTAAAAATCCCATAGCAATTTTGCTGTCTGGATTACTGCTCGGTACCGCGGCGGCATTTTTGGGTATTGGCGGCGGACCGATAAATGTTGCTTTTTTAACTCTTATGTTTTCGTTTACGATGAGAGATGCAGCGGTGTATTCGGTGGCTGTTATTTTCTTTTCCCAATGTGCAAACATTATATCCACATATATAAAAACGGGCTTTTCCGGATTCGATATGAAGGTGCTGCTTGTGATTATCCCTGTTGCGGTTATCGGAGGGTTCATAGGTTCGATTTTAAATAGGAAATGCAATGAAAAAGCAATTAAAGTCACGTTTACAATTGCCGTATCTTCGGTTGCTGCACTATCTTTATACAATGCTGTAATGTCATTTATATAATATAACGGAGGAACATAATGAGGCCAAATATTATTTTTTATTTCAGCGATCAACAGAGATGGGACACTGTTAATGAAACCGTTACTCCAAATCTTATGAAGCTTGCCGAAAACGGTGTGAATTTTACAAATTCATATACGTGTCAACCGGTTTGCGGACCGGCTCGCGCTTGCCTTCAAACCGGTCTTTATGCGACGCAAAACCAATGCTATTGGAATGGAATTCCGCTTCCGCAAAACATTAAGCCGTTAGCGGAATACTTCAACGAAGCAGGATACGAAACAGCTTATGTCGGGAAGTGGCACTTAGCCTCCGACAGACTGCCGAACGTAGGCTTTCACTGCGAAAAAAGCGCAATTCCGGAGAACCTGCGCGGCGGTTATAAAGATTGGTGGCGTGCATCCGATGTGCTTGAGTTTACATCACACGGATATGATGGATATGTCTTTGACAATGAAAACAGAAAAATTGATTTCAAGGGCTACCGCGCTGATTGCATAAACGATTTCGCCCTTCAATATCTTGAGCAAAAGACATCGGATAAGCCGTTTTTTATGTTTGTATCTCATATTGAACCACATCATCAAAATGATCATCATTGTTATGAAGGCCCTAAGGATACTGTAGATAAATTTAAAGACTATCCTATACCACCCGACTTGTCGTTTTTACCCGGCGATTATAATAAAATGTATCCGGATTACATAGCTGCAATAAACAGACTTGATGATAATGTCGGTAAGCTCGTTAAAAAGCTGAAGGAAAAGGGACTCTACGATAACACAATTATTATTTATACAAGCGATCACGGCTCTCATTTTAAGACCCGCAATCTTGAGTACAAGAGAAGTTGCCACGACAGCGCAACGCATACGCCGTTGATTATCAGCGGAGGGATGTTCAAAGGCGGTGTAGTTGATGACAGGCTTGTTAGTCTTATAGATCTTCCTCCGACATTGCTTGATATGGCAGGAATACCGATACCGAAAAGCTATTCGGGCATATCACTGCTCAAGGAAATGCGTGAAAATAAGGAACGCGACTGCGTATTTATTCAAATAAGCGAAAGTCAGTGCGGAAGAGCTATACGCACCAAAAAGTACAAGTATTCCGTAAGGACTCTTGCTCCTACCGGATATGTTGCCCACAACTCAGATGTATATTTTGAAGATTATTTATATGATCTATCAGTTGATCCGATTGAGAAAAACAACCTAATAAAATCTCCGGAATATGCTTCAGTAAGGGCTGAACTCAAAGATATGCTGATAAACGAAATGGTCAAAGCAGGGGAGCGTAAGCCAAAAATTTTACCGGCTTTATTTGTAAGAAAAAAATAACAGGAGTTAAGGGAATGGAAAAGAAATATTTAACTTTAAAAGAAAAAATATGTTTTCCGCTTTCTGCTTTCGGCAGAAGCGGAATATATACTATAATGACAATGTTCTATCTTGTCTTTTTGGTTGACGTTGCCAAACTAAACGCTGTTACAGCAAGTGCTATTATACTCGGCGGCCGTATTTTTGATGCGCTCAACGACCCAATAATGGGAATGATAGTAGATAAGACGAGAAGTAAATGGGGAAAAATGCGTCCGTACTTGCTTTTCTCTCCGATACCGGTTTGTGTGTCGACTATCCTTTTGTTTATTGCTCCTTTCCAAAGCAGCGCGGCGGCTACTGTATATGCTGCGTGTACATACGTGCTTTGGGGTGTTTGCTTTACGATACAAGACGTTCCTTTTTGGGGACTGACTTCGGTTATAACACCAAACGAAAAAGAACGTACACAGTTTATTTCAAACGGACGTTTGGGTTCTACTTTCGGTGGTATTCTTCCGGCACTTCTTATTCCTATTTTACGTCAGTCTTCTCTCGGATTGCGCGGCGGTTATCTTTTCGGCGCAATTCTCTTTGGCGTCATGGGCGCGCTTCTTTCAAGTCTTGCGTTCTTTACTACTAAAGAGCGAATAGAGCCGTCAACAACGACACCTACTTTTAAAGAGACTGTTCATGTTGTCGGTCAAAACAAACTGCTTTTACTTGTAATCGCAGCAGCGATACTCGGTTCTACAATGGTTATTGCCAATATATCTGCCGACTATATAGCTAACTATTTAATAATTCAAGGTTACACGGACTTTGATGTTCTTGCTTCTACAAATGATGTTGTAGCCGCTTATAAAGCGGGCGGATTTTGGATACCGCGCGGAACTATTCTCACGACTTTAACTGTTGCCATTGGTGCCGGTATGGTGCCGGCCATGGTCGTATTCCCGATGCTTCGCAAGAAATTTGATTTGAAGCAGATTTACATCGGCTCGTCTATTTTCGGAGTCATTGCACACTGTGTTTGCTATTTGCTCTTTATGAATGATCCGGGGCATATTAATATTTATATCCTTTGGGTATGTCTGTTCTTAATGGGATTTCCTCTCGGAATTTATAATGTAATTACCTATGCTTTCATAGCTGACTCGGTTGATTATATGCAATGGAAAACAGGCAAACGATCTGAGGGTGTGTGTTTTGCTTTCCAGACATTCCTTTCAAAGGTTACAGCAGGTATAGCCGGAGTTGTAACAGGTTGGGTTCTTGAAATAGGTAAGTATCAAAAGCCGATTGACGGTAATCTTGATATAAACGGCAAACAGATTTTGGCTCAGCAAACACCTTTCACTCAAAAATGGCTTCTGATTATGGTAACTCTTCTTCCTGCTCTTGGCTTCCTTTTAACAATGATACCGATGTTTTTCAATGATTATACCGGAAAGAAGAAAGAAAAAATACAAAATGAACTTGAAGAGATACGTAAAAAAGAGCATGAGTTGAGTTCCGCTGTAAAAGACTGAACTATTATTTATTTAAAATAGACAAAAAGACAGGCTGTATTTTTAGCAGCTTGTCTTTTTTTATAATTATTGCAAGAATTAAAAACAAATATTGCAAAATCGAGTAAAATATTATAAAATCTATAAGGTTAAAAAAGTATTTTTAAATCTTGGAGGCAAGAATAATGCAATACAGCAAAATGAAAAAGGAAGAACTTGAGGATTTAAAAAGTGAGCTTAAGAAGCAATACGATGACGTTAAGTCACAAAATCTTAAACTCAATATGGCGAGAGGTAAGCCGTCGCCCGAGCAGTTGGAGCTTTCCATGGATATGCTTAATTCATCGCTTTCGTCTTCTGATTGGATATCAGAAGACGGTACGGACGTGCGCAATTACGGCGGCCTTGACGGTATTCCGGAATGCAAAAAGCTTTTTGCGGATGAGCTCGGTGTCGCTCCCGAAAACATTATTGTCGGCGGCGCATCAAGTTTGAATCTTATGTATGACTATATTTCACAGTGTTATACGCACGGTGCAGGTGCCGAGCCATGGTGCCGTCAGGGCGATGTTAAATTCATATGTAATGTTCCCGGATATGACAGACATTTCGGTATATGCGAGCATTTCGGCATTAAAATGATAAATGTCAGAATGACAGAAACAGGACCTGATGTTGCAAAAATTGCCGAGCTTGTTAAAGATCCTTCGGTAAAAGGTATGTTCTGCGTACCGAAGTATTCCAATCCCGACGGAATAACGTATTCGGATGAAACAGTTCGTGCGTTGGCCGCTTTAAAACCGTCTGCGCCTGATTTCCGTGTAATATGGGACAACGCTTATATTGTGCACGACCTTTGCGATGATGCTGATACTTTGCTCAATATTTTTGACGCCTGCAAGGAATTCGGAACAGAGGATAATTTCATTGAATTTACTTCAACATCAAAAATAACCTTCCCCGGAGCAGGTATTTCGGCAATAGCTGCTTCACCGAAGAACATTGCGATGATTAAAGACAGATTAAAGTCGCAGACAATAAGCTATGATAAGATGAATCAGTTAAGACATGTTAAATACTTCAAAAATGCCGATGGTATTAAAGCACATATGAAGAAACACGCTAAACTTCTTGCACCTAAATTCAATATAGTGCTTGAAACGCTTGAAAAAGAGCTTAAAGACAATGATCTTGCATCCTGGTCATCTCCTAAAGGCGGATATTTTATAAGTCTTGACGTTAACCATTGCAGCGCAAAACGCGTAGGTGAAATTTGTAAAGAACTCGGTGTCGTTCTTACTACCGTAGGTGCAACCTTCCCGTACGGAATAGATCCCGATGACAGAAATATCAGAATTGCACCTTCTTATCCTTCAACTGATGAGCTTCAAAAAGCAGCCGATATTCTTTGCCTTGCAGTTAAGCTTGCAACTATAGAGGCTTTGGTGTAAAATATACTCATAAAATCTATTTGTTTGCCCTAAGTATTACAAAGGGGTTATGAGTATGCTAAGAACAAAAAAATATAATAATGAGGCAGCTTCTTATCCGTATGTTTCCGCGATTATTGTAGCTGCCGGAAATTCAACAAGAATGGGCGGCGTCAATAAGCAGTTTTTGCTAATTGACGGCGTCCCTGTGCTTATCAGGACTTTGAAGGCATTTGAAAATTCGGATCTTATTAAGGAAATAATCATATCGGCACGCGAAGAGGACATCCCTCAAATATTTGCTATGGTAAAAGATTATTCGGTTAATAAGGTCAGTAATATCGTTAAAGGCGGCTGTACGCGCCAGGAAAGCGTTTTTAATGCTGTTAGGTGTTGCATGACAGAGTCCGATTATATTGCCATACACGACGGTGCAAGACCTCTTGTGAACAGAGAAACGATTGAAAAAACGATTTTTGCGGCTTTTGATTTTAATGCCGCTGCGCCCGGTATCCCGGTTAAAGATACAATAAAAACCGTTAGTGAAGAAGGAATAGTAACTTCAACGCCGGCGAGGGATTCGCTAAGGGCAATTCAAACACCGCAGGTATTTAATAAAAAAATGTACTTAAGCGCTATGCAGGGCGTTCCGAACAGTGAACTTTTTACGGATGATTGCGGCTTAATTGAAGCATACGGTAAACTTGTCAAAATTGTTGATGGAGATAATACAAACATCAAAATTACGACTCCTGAGGATTTAATCATTGCCGAAGCAATTATCAACAAAGGAGAAAAAGATGAATTATAGAATCGGGCATGGATATGATGTTCATAAGCTTCAAAAGGGTAGAGAATTAATATTAGGCGGAGTTCATATTGAAAATGATGGAGTTGGCCTTTTGGGCCATTCAGACGCAGATGTACTTGCCCATGCTGTTAGTGACGCTTTACTCGGTGCAGCTGCGCTCGGAGATATCGGAAAGCATTTTCCCGATACTGACGATGCCTATAAAAATGCCGACAGTATGGTTCTTTTATCTAAAGTGTGTGATTTACTTAAGGAGAACGGTTATTCTGTCGGAAATATAGATGCCACGGTTTTGGCTCAAAGCCCGAAGCTTGCGCCGTATATTGCGGCGATGCGCACAAACATTGCAAAAGAATGTAAAATACCGTTGTCTGATGTCAGCGTAAAAGCGACAACAGAAGAGGGGCTTGGCTTTACAGGAGCAAAGGAAGGAATTGCGGCGCATAGTGTGTGTATTATAATTAAAGAGAAGGAGATAAAATTTATATAATATGCAGACTCAAAAAACATTGATGTTGATATTGAACTTTGCCATAATATGTTGTGTTTTATTCAGCGCTGTTTTATTAAAAAAGCTTTATAAAAAAACCAAAAGAGAAAATGCAACAGCTCCGGACGATAAAACCACAAAAAAATATCTACGTTTTCTTATGGTAATTTTGATAATTCTGATTGTTTTAAGTGTTATCGCAATGATGTTAGGCATATTCAGTAAAATTCACATTTATAGCTAAAACCACTCGTCATAAACGAGTGGTTTTGTATTTTATTGACAAATATTTGCTCTTTTGTTAATATGTTTATAAATAATTTATTGGGGAGCATCATATGGATAAAATCATTGAAATATCTCATTTGAGCAAGTCGTATGGAGACATAAAGGCTGTTAATGATTTATCCTTTAGTGTTTATCACGGTGAATTGTTTGCATTTCTCGGCGTAAACGGCGCAGGAAAGTCCACAACCATTTCAATTATATGTGGGCAGATAAAAAAGGACAGCGGAAAAATAGTAATCTGCGGCAAAGATACTGAGAAAAATTTCAACAGTGTTTCATCGGATATCGGTGTAGTTTTTCAAAACTCCGTACTTGATAAAGCGTTGTCGGTAAAAGATAATCTGCGCAGTCGTGCCGCTCTGTATGGCATAACGGGCAAAGAATTTAAAAATCGTCTTGATGAGTTATCGGAACTTCTCGGTTTTGAAGATATTCTTAACAGAACCGTCGGAAAACTGTCCGGAGGACAAAGACGACGTATTGATATAGCAAGAGCTTTGCTTCACAATCCCAAAATACTGATCCTTGATGAGCCGACAACAGGACTTGACCCTCAAACAAGACAGCTTTTATGGTCGGTTATAACAATGCTTCGCAAAACTCAAGGGCTTACCGTCTTTCTCACAACACATTACATGGAAGAGTCGGCGGACTCCGATTATGTAGTGATACTTGATGCCGGGCAAATTTCGGCAGAGGGGACTCCGTTAGAACTGAAAAATAAATATACAGGTGACTTTATTACTCTGTATGGGGAATCAGCCGCTCTTGCCGAGAGTCTTGATCTGCCGTCGGAAAAATTGAACGGCGCCGTTCGCATTGCTGTTCCGAATTCCGAAAAAGCAACCGAACTGATAATTAAAAATCCTGATATCTTTAAAGACTATGAGGTAATTAAAGGAAAAATGGATGATGTTTTTATGGCGGTTACAGGTAAAAACCTGAGCGGAGGTGACGTAAAATGATGGGTCTCGGCAATCTTATCAGAAGAAACAGCAAACTGTTTTTCAAAGATAAGGCAATGTTTTTTACTTCACTTATAACTCCGATTATATTGCTCATTTTATATACAACTTTTCTCGGAAATGTGTATAAGCAGAGCTTTTTATCCGCAATACCGACAGGCTTTGAGTTGTCGGAAAAACTTATAAATGCGGTCGTTGCAGGCCAGCTTGTGTCATCACTTCTTGCTGTATGCTGCGTAACTGTTTCGTTTTGTTCAAATATGCTCATGGTTCAGGATAAGGTCAGCGGCGCGCGTGCAGATTTAACCGTAACTCCTGTAAAAAAATCAACGCTTGCCGTAAGTTATTATATCTCGACGCTTATTTCTACACTTGCAATATGTGTTGCGGCTTCAGTTATTTGTTTTATTTATTTGTCAAATATTGGCTGGTATCTTTCATTTAAAGAGACGGTTTTATTCTTACTCGATGTGATATTACTTGTAATGTTTGGAACAGCGCTTAGCTCTATAATCAACTTCTTTTTAAACTCACAAGGTCAGATTTCCGCAGTAGGGACCATAGTCAGTGCAGGATATGGATTTATCTGTGGCGCATATATGCCCGTCTCAAGCTTTTCTGCCGGACTGCAAAAAGTTATTTCTTTTTTGCCGGGTACATACGGCACGGGACTTTTACGCAATCACGCTTTAAACGGTGTTTTCAGCAAACTGTCCGAAATGGGTATGCCGAAGAAATTTGTCACCGTATTTAAAGACAGTATTGACTGTAACTTGTACTTTTTCGATAAATGCGTCAGTATAGAAGCGATGTATGCTGTACTGTGTTGTTCGGTGGTTGTGCTGGTGTTAGCATATATTATATTAAATGTTGCAGTCAAGAAAAGATAAATAAGTTTTTAATTTTTATATCAGAATATAATAAAAAGGTCACGGTAACTAAATTTGTTACCGTGACCTTTTCTATAACTTAATAATTATTTACCAAAAGTAAGAAGTAAATATCCGGCTGCAACAGCAGAACCGATAACTCCTGCAACATTCGGACCCATAGCGTGCATTAAAAGGAAGTTAGAGGGATTGTATTTTCTTCCCTCAACCTGAGATACACGAGCCGCCATAGGAACAGCCGAAACACCTGCGGAACCTATAAGTGGATTAACTTTACCATGAGTTACGAGGTTCATAAGTTTGCCAAACAATACGCCGCCTGCAGTTGAGAAAGCAAATGCGACAAGACCGATTACTATTACAAGTATAGTTTTGGTAGCGAGGAATGTTTTACCTTCTGCTGTGGCGCCTACGGTGGTACCGAGCATTATTGTTACGATATTGCAAAGAGAATTCTGAGCAGTATCACTGAGGCGTTCGGTTACGCCGCATTCTTTGAAAAGATTGCCGAGCATAAACATACCGATAAGCGGAGCGACCGACGGAAGAACAAGTACGCAAAGAACAGTAACAACAATCGGGAAAATGATTTTTTCTGTTTTGCTTACGGTTCTAAGCTGATCCATTTTGATTTCGCGCTCTTTTTTGGTAGTTAAAAGCTTCATAATAGGGGGCTGAATCAGCGGTATAAGAGCCATATAAGAGTATGCCGCTACGGCAATGGGTCCTAATAGCTGCGGAGCGAGCTTACTCGTTAAATAAATAGCTGTCGGTCCGTCTGCACCGCCGATTATAGCTATTGAAGCTGCTTCCTGAGGCGTAAAGCCCTCAAAACCGGGGATAAGGTTGGTTGCGATTGAAATAAGAAAAGCAACATAAATACCAAGCTGAGCAGCAGCGCCGAGAAGAAGACTTGAAGGATTCGCAAGAAGCGGTCCGAAGTCGGTCATAGCACCTACACCCATAAAGATAAGGCAGGGGAATATACTCGATTTAACACCTGCGTAAATCAGTCGCAAAACGCCGGTATCATACCAATGGGCACCTTCAACAACTTGGCCGCTGTATGACGACATCATAAGCGGATCATACATAATATCAGGATATATGTTAACAAGTAACATACCGAAAGCAATCGGAACTAAGAGAAGTGGTTCAAATTTTTTGACAATAGCCAAATATAAAAGAACAAATGAGACTAAAATCATAACCCAGTTTTGCCATGACAACGATACAAAACCGGAGCTTTGAAATATCTCCACCAAAGCATTTACAACAGACATTTATTGACCTCCTCAGTTCAAATAAGCAAGGACGTCATCAGTTGCAACCGAGCTGCCTTTTGCGGCTACAACCTGTGAAACTGTACCATCCGAGGGAGCTACAATTTCGTTTTCCATCTTCATTGCTTCAAGAATAAACATAATGTCGCCGGCCTTAACGCTCTGACCTGCGGTAACATTTACTTTAAGTATTGTTCCGGGCATGGGAGCTTTAACAGCGGTTCCGCTTCCTGAAACAGGAGCAGGTGCGGGAGTAGCAGGTGCCGAGGGCTGTGTAGCCACAGGTGCTGCCGGAGCAGAAGCTGCAGTAGGTGCAACGCTTGTTACTATTGCCTCACTTAACTCGTCAACTTCGACTTCATAGTCTTTTCCGTTTAAAGTAACTACATATTTCATATTGTTAACCCCTTACTTGTTTTCTATAAGCTTAATTGAATTGAATTTTAATCTGTTCAAAGGAACTCCGCTTTCTTTGCTGACTATTGCCATAATTACAGCCGCAGTCTTTTCATCGGTTTTATAAAGATTCAATGTTCCCAATGTTTGATTTTCCGGAAGAGCGACACCGCCTTGGGGTTTTACAACCTCTTTAACGGCAACGGATTTTTTTGCGTTCTTTGCATTCGGCTCCTTTACAAACAATCTGATGAGCTTAGAAAGAAGCTGAACAAGAACTGCCAAAACAACAAGGACAATGAACACAACTACAATGCCGGTTATTGAAACATTAAGAGCTTCACCTATGGACATAACACTGTCTAATAAATACATCTTAACACCCCTTAGTCAATTCTTTTTATTGAATATTTAAAAGTATTTTTTTCTTTTTCTTCGCGTTTATCAAAAAATGCTTCAGCTTGAGTCGGGAATGCAATATAAGAAAGAACATCTTCGTCGCTCTTTGCCTTTTCTCCGATTTCTTTTTTAGCCTTTTCAAAGCCGGGTTCGAGAGAGTCGGCAAATCTGCCCTTAATAGGTTCTTTGTCGCCGAGGACCTTTTTCATAAGGTCATTATCGATTTCGCCGGGGGCACGACCGTATTCACCCTTAATATAAGCTTTTACTTCTTTGGAAATATTCTTATATCTCTCTCCGACAAGAACGTTAACAGTTGCCTGAACGCCGACCATCTGACTCATAGGTGTTACAAGCGGGGGATAACCGAGATCCTTTCTAACCTTGGGGGTTTCAAGGAGAACATCATTAAACTTATCCATTTTGTTCTGTGCGGTAAGCTGTGCAACAAGGTTAGAGAGCATTCCACCGGGAATCTGATAATTGAGTGCATTTGTGTCGGTTGAAAGCACAAGAGGATTTAAAGAGCCTTTTTTTAAATATTCATCTTTTATAGGTTTAAAGAAGTCGTTGATATCTTTAAGGACGGAAAGGTCAAGGTCAATATCATAACCTTCCTGTTTTAAAGCATAAGCCATAGTTTCCGTAGGAGCCTGTGAAGTGCCACCGGAGAATGAGGATATAGCAGTATCTATTACATCACATCCTGCTTCAACGGCTTTCTGAAGAGTAAGCATACCGAGTCCTGTGGTACAGTGTGTATGAAGAATAATGGGAGTTTTTACATTTTCCTTAAGAGCCTTTACCATATCATAAGCTTCTTTTGGACCTAAAATGCCTGCCATATCCTTAATGCATATAGTCTGGCAACCGAGCTCTTCCATCTGCTTGGCAAGCTTGATGTATGATTCAAGATTGTGTATTGGGCTTTGAGTATAGCAAATTGCGCCGGATGCAATGGCACCATTCTTTAAAGTCTCGTCAACTGCAACTTCAATATTTCTAACGTCGTTAAGAGCATCGAATATTCTTATGATATCAATGCCGTTTTCAATTGATTTTTTAACGAACATTCTTACTACATCATCGGGATAATGGTGGTATCCGAGTAAATTTTGACCTCTTAAAAGCATTTGAAGTTTTGTATTGGGGCATTTTGCTCTGATTTTACGGAGTCTTTCCCACGGATCTTCGTCGAGGTAGCGAAGGCAGGAGTCAAATGTTGCACCGCCCCAGCATTCAAGTGAATAATAACCCGCTTTGTCCATTGTTTCAAGAATGCCGTCAAATTCGGAGTAAGGCAATCTCGTTGCAATAAGAGACTGATTTGCGTCTCTTAAAACGGTTTCAGTAAACTGTACTTTCATATATATTACCTCCAAAAAAGTAACAAAATAATATCAAACACAATATAAAATCCAAATTGCTCCAATTTAATATTAATTATACAATATATAGTTTTGTTTATCAACATAAAAAATACATCAAAAATAAATTTGGTCAAAAAGAAAAAAAGAGAGACTTTACGGCCTCTCTTTTTTGTTAATTTTATAACGATATGTTTTTGGCTAAATATTTTTGCAAAGCTCATACGCCTGAGAGGTTGCATCTGCAATTCGGCCTGTTTTTTCCGCATCGCCAATGAGATAAACATTTTTAAGTTTGCCGTTTATATCATCGTAAAGCTTATTTTCGGGTCTTACGCCGAGAGAAAGAACAACATAGTCCGCATCGACCAAAAGTATATTCTCCGTATCCACCTTATTAAGCTCTATCCCTCTGTCGGTAATTTCCGTAAGCTTATGACCTACAATAAACTTAACGCCGTGTGCTTTAAGTCTCGGCATACAATCATCAATGTGCTGCATCCAAGTGCCGGGAGCTATCGAATCAGCCATTTCAACCACGGTAATATCATTGCCGTTTTCAGCCAACATTTCAGATGTTTCAAGGCCCGTCATGCCGGAGCCTATGACCGCAACCTTCTTATTTTTTAGCACTACCGAACCATCAAGAATATCGGTTGTCGTGAAAACGTTATCTTTATCGGAGCCCTTAATTGATTTAGGCTTAATTGCTTTACCGCCTGTAGCTATTATAACAGCATATGGATTGTATGACTTTATAATACTTTCGTCGGCAATTACATTATATTTAATTTCGGCACCGTAATGTGTTGCGTTTGTAACCAAGTCCTCAATGCACCAATTGATTTTTTCCTTAAGAGGGGGCTTATTAGCGAGTTGTAGTTGCCCACCGGGGAAAGCGTTCTTTTCAAGAACTGTCGGTTTAAATCCTCGCTTAGCTAAAACTTCCGCGCTCATTAGACCGGCAGGACCGGCTCCGACAATTACAACAGTTCTGCCGTTGCCGTTGGCAATTGGATGCTCCGATTCTTTGCCCAATTTAGGATTCACAGAACAATGAGCATGTGTTCCTTTATATGCGTTTTTCTGCATACTTTCCATACAATACAGGCAACAGATGCATCTTTTGATTTCATCCTCTTTGCCCGCCTTAACCTTGTTTACCCAGTGCGGATCGGCTATGTGAGTTCTGCCGAGGCTGACAAAATCTTGAATACCTTCCTCGAGCTGTTCTTCCGCTTGCTTAGGAGAGCGAATTAGGTTAGCAGCCAATACTGGGATTTTTACTTCCTTTTTTACTGCTGCGGCCATATATTTTCTCCAGCCGGGCTCAAAAGAGGTAGGCTCCAACCAATAATTATATGTATCATAACCGGCACAGGAGACATCAATGGCATCAATCCCTTCTTTTTCAAGAACTTTCGCCATCCTAACTCCGTCTTCAAGCTTATAGCCGATTTCGGGTTTACCGATCATAGAATAACATTCATCAACAGATAAACGAACAACAATCGGAAAATCATTGCCGCATGCAGCTTTAATTCCATTGATAATATCAATTAAGAATTTCATTCTTTTTTCAAAGCTTCCGCCGTACTCGTCATTCCGCGTATTCGTGTATGGGCTCAAAAATTGCTGAATCAAATAGCCGTGTGCCGCGTGTAATTCTACACCGTCCGCACCGGCCTTCTGCGCACGAACCGCACCGTTTATAAACTCTGAAATTATCTTTTTGATTTCCTTAACAGACATTTCCCTGTTTAAACTCTCAGCAGAGTATGCTCTGTCACATTTTGACGGAGAAAATGTACGAAGCACAAGGTCTTTCTGCATGAGCATTTTGCCGGCAGGAGCAACCTTATAAAACATTTTATCATATAGCTTACCCATTATTCTTTCGGCACCTATCGATACCGGTACGGTACCCATAAGTAAGCCCAGATTTTGTCTGCCGGGGTGGTGAAGCTGAATGAACATTTTGCAACCATGTGAGTGAACTCTGCTTATCATTTCCGCAAGAGGTTTAATATGATAGTCGTGGCTGATTGCAAGTTGAGCGAAAGCCGATGCTCCACTGAAATCATCAACTCTCGTTATCTCGGTAATAATAAGCCCGGCTCCTCCGATAGCACGTTCCTCGTAATAATCCATCATTTCCTTTGTCGGACAACCGTTAAACTGACCGAAACCAAGCATCATAGGGGGCATAACAACACGGTTTTTAATTTGAACCGTACCGATATTCATAGGGGTGAATAGCATCTTATATTCCATTTTGGCACTCTCCTAATCTTTTTTCGGGAAATGTTTTTCCTTTATCTTAACATAAAAACGGACACTTAACAATGATTTATTCTTTTTTTACAGACTTTATGAGGGAAAAGATGCCGGACAGCAATAAAAATGCTGCAAACATCTTTCTAACAATCGCGCTGCTAATATGAGATAATGCTGTGTAGCCGATAATAACCCCAGCAATTCCGCCTAAAACAATCGGCCAAATATATTTAAAGCTGATAATTTTCTTTCCGGCATAAACTAACACAGATATAACAGCGCATGGAAGAAAAAGCAATAAATTATAGCCTTGAGCAGTAAATTGCTCAGTGTCAGTAAAAAATGTTAGATATAAAATGTAAAGACTACCACCGCCGAGACCCATCGAAGTTATTATCGAAGATACGAAAATGGCAAGCAAATTCACAAAATCGTTCATTTAAATAATAACCTTATTCCGGCATAGATCATAAAAAAAGAAAATGCTACCGACAAGAATCTGTTTGAAAGCTTAGAGAAAACAACCGTACCTATAATCGCTCCCAAAGCCGAAGCGGGAAGAATTGTAATTATACTGTTAAAGCTTGTAAATCCCTTTTTAATATACATATAAAATGATATTACGGAGAGAGGCAGAATAATAGCGATCGTGTTTGCCTGAGCCTGTTTTTGCGACATACCGGCAGCTTTAAGAATCGGAACCGAAATGATTCCTCCGCCTGCGCCGAGAGTGACGTTTATGATACCTATCGGAATGCCGATCAGGAATTTCTTTATCGTACTAATATTTATCACCGATGTTATGTTTTACCGCAAAAAATATTATATTCATAAAAAACAGCGAAGTGAAAAATCACTTCGCTGAAAAATTATTATTTTACTATTTATTTTTTTTGCTGAACAAGGCATTTCTGATAACACTATTCGGGTCCTTTATCAGCAATATAATTATCCAAACAATGAGACCCAATGCAATAATCGAAAAACCTAAAAACGTATCGTTCAGCATATCCTCCGGAGCAGGAGTAAAATATGCTGCCTTCAACTCGGAGTACTCAAAAACCGCATCAACGAACCACATAACGGAAGCACCCCAAAAGAGATAGCACGGAACGTTAAGCAAATATTTTTTTCGTTCAGCACAAAAGTACCAAACAGCAGTTGAAATAATTGCTGCAAATACGCTGATAAGTAATGTCATTATTCCGTTAATTCCTTTTCTTTGGAAATTTTTGTTTCTTTAATCTTAACGACCAAAAGCATAATTCCCCAAACGGCAGTAACCAAAAGAGACATTGCAACACCGACGGTTGCCATTTCATGAAGCATTGTAGCTGCATCCTCGGCGTTTGATGCGCCTGTAAGGAAGGGGAAATAAGGAGTTAACTCTCCGTGCCAAAGGTGTTCAAAGGCAAGAAGTAAAACACCGCCCCAAAGTAAATTGCGAAGCCAAGAAAGCTTTTTTGAAACCGAAATTTTATACTCAGGAGCCTGGACAGCACCCTCAGGCAGCTTACATTCAAGCTTCTCCTGTGAAATTTCATGCTTTTTTGCGATTTGCACAGCTACGGTTGCAATAACAGCTTCTGCAGCCGGTACTACGAAACAAGCCATAATTTACCTCCGGTAAAGTAAAATTTGAATGATAAAAGTTTATCAATACTAATAATATAATAATTCTTTAATAGAAGTTTGTCAATTGAAAATTGTCTAAAATTTCATAAATAAACAGATTTTTTTGTTTTGACTTATTTTCTTATGATTATTGACAATTGTATGAATAAAAGCGTAAAATATATCCAAATAAATTTTATCGGGAGAATATTATGGATAAAGTAAGAGTAATTGAAATAAAACAAAGTGTTTTTAAAAATAATAACGAACAAGCCGAAAAGCTGAGAGGCGAGCTTAAATCCAAAGGTGTATTTTTATTAAACCTTATGTCCTCTCCCGGTTCAGGTAAAACCACCACACTGAAAGCTACAATAAATGCGCTTAAAGATAAGCTGAAAATCGGTGTTATGGAAGCAGATATTGACAGCGATGTTGATGCAATAAAAATTGCCGAAACAGGTGTAAAATCAATTCAGCTGCACACAGGAGGGATGTGCCACCTTGATGCAGCCATGACTAAGCAAGGTGTTGAGGCTCTCGGCACCGATGGGGTTGAACTTGCAATTCTCGAAAATGTCGGAAATCTTGTTTGTCCCGCAGAATTTGACACAGGTGCCGTTAAAAATGTAATGATATTATCTGTTCCCGAGGGTGACGATAAACCGCTTAAATATCCTCTTATGTTTAAGGTAAGCGATGTTGTGCTTATCAACAAAATCGATGTTTTACCTTATTTTGATTTCGATGTTGAAAAGTGCAAGGAATATATCAAGCACAGAAACCCAAACGCAAAAATCTTTCTTATCTGCGCCAAAACAGGCGAGGGGATTGAAGAATGGGCTACTTGGCTTAATGATGAAGTCAGAGAATGGATTGACAAATAAAATAAATGATAATAAAAAACGCTTGATGAAAATCAAGCGTTTTTTTATGTCTGGAACAATTAATTGTTAAAAGCGCCTTTAATTGACTCCAACGTTGCTGTAAGGTCACTCTGAGGAACAAGCATTGATATGTCTACTTCCGAAGTAGTTATCATTATTATGTCTGTATTAGCTTTTGCGGCAGCCGCAAACACCTTGGCGGCTACACCGGGTTGACCTTTCATAGCTTCTCCGAAGACAGATATTTTGCAGTTTCCGTTGCTTACCGAAAGTTTAACATCGGGATACAAATCTCTTATTTTAGCGGAAAGCTCCAAAATTTTTCCCAAATCGTCACCGCTGACTGTAAATGACAAATGCGGCTTGTTGCTGTGCGGCGGTGTTTGAGAAATCATATCAACATCAATATTATTTGTCGAAATCATATCGAAAATTTTTGATATGGTATTCATATCGGCAGGTGAATCGTTGAGTGAAACAAGCGTCACATCTTCGACTACTGATATATTTTGAATGGTTTTCATACAAACGACCTCCTTATTTAGCATCAACAAGCTGACGCATATTGTATAGTCCTGCAGGTTTTCCCTCTAAGAAGAGAGCGGCATTTATTGCACCTGTTGCAAAAAGCTCCTTGGAACGCGCTGAATGAGAAATTGTAATTATCTCATCATGACCCGCAAAAATTATTTCATGCTCACCGACTATTGTTCCGCCGCGAATCGAATGAATGCCGATTTCGTTTTTGCTGCGCTTTGCTCTTTTCGAGTGTCTGTCAAACTCATATTTCGGTTTAACCGACAATGCATCGGATATACTGTCTGCAAGCATAAGAGCTGTTCCTGATGGCGCGTCAATCTTTTGATTATGGTGCGCTTCGACAATTTCAATATCAAAAGAGCCTTCAAGTACACGTGCAGCCTTGGCGGCAAGCTCCGATATTAAATTTACGCCGATAGACATATTCGCCGAGAAAAACATAGGGACTGTTTTTGAGCACTCATTTATATCGGCAATTTGCTCTTCGCTGAGGCCTGTGGTAGCTACAACCGCAGGGCACTTTTTTGCAGAAGCATATTCCAAAAGTCCGCTCAAAACAGACGGGTGAGAGAAATCAATTATCACATCGGCATCAACACCGCTGATTGAGTCAAAAGATTTAAACACCGGAAATTCCGCTTTTCCGTCACCTATATCTACGCCGGCAACTATTTCGCAGTCGTTTCTCGAGGAAACACAGTCTCGTATAACATGGCCCATTTTGCCGAAGCAACCGCTTAAGATTATTCTTATCATATTTTCACATCCGTAAATCTTAATAATTACTTAATAAGTCCGTACTTTGCCAAAACTTTTCTCAAGTGTTCGGTCTTTTCCTCGGACATATCGCATAATGGCAGTCTGAGAGGACCGACGTCAAAGCCCATCATACGCATTGCAACCTTGACGGGGATGGGATTAACATCCATAAACAGAGCGTTACAAAGCTCGAGATACTTAAGCTGAAGCTCGGCACTCTTTTTAAAGTCACCGTCAAGTGCGGCAGCGGCAATATTATGAGCCTCCTGCGGCATAACATTTGAAAGAACCGAGATAACGCCCTTGCCGCCGAGAGACATAATCGGAGTTATTTGATCATCATTACCTGAATAAACGGCAAAATCATCGCTGCAAAGGGAAATGGTTTTTGCTATTGAAGACAAATTTCCTGTAGCCTCTTTAGCGGCATAAATGTTTTTATGCTTTGAAAGTTCGGCATAAGTTTCCGGTTTAATTTCACAACCGGTTCTACTCGGTACATTGTACAAAATAATCGGTGTGGAGACACGGTCGGCTACATAAGTAAAGTGTTTAATAAGACCTTCCTGAGAAGCCTTGTTATAGTAAGGAGTTACCATAAGCAGACCGTCAACGCCGGCTTTTTCGGCCTCATTTGACAAATTCAAAGCATATGCTGTGTCATTGCTTCCGGTTCCTGCTACTACGGGAATTCTTCCGGCAACAACATCAACTGTGTACTTGATTACTTCTGTGTGCTCCTCATGAGAAAGTGTGGCACTTTCACCTGTGGTACCGCATATAACGATACAATCGGTTGAATTAGCTATTTGGTATTCAAGAATTTCTTTAAGTGCCGGATAGTTCACCTTACCGTCAGAAGTAAACGGGGTAATTATCGCAACACCTGCACCTGTAAAAATGGGCTTTTTCATTGTTATCCCTCCGAATAAAATCAGTCCATGTAGCCTTCGGCACAAAGAAGTTCCGCAAGGAGAACAGCTCCGCCTGCAGCGCCTCTCAGCGTGTTATGAGAAAGGCATACAAATTTATAGTCGTACTGGGTATCTTCACGAAGTCTGCCAATTGATATAGCCATACCGTGTTCAAGCCCTCTCTGCAGTTTCGTCTGAGGAAGATTATCCTCGGTAAAATAGTTAAGGAACTGTTTGGGAGCACTGGGGAGCTCGAGCTCCTGAGGTCTGCCTTTGAAATTCTTCCAAATTTCAAGCATTTGCTCCTTAGTGGGCTTATTTTCAAATCTTACGAAAACCGCGCCCATATGACCGTTTGAAACGGGAACGCGAAGACACTGAGCAGTAAAATTGGGGGAGGTGGCGTCAACAATTTTGTCGCCCTCAATATGACCCCAAATTTTAAGCGGTTCTTTTTCGGATTTTTCTTCCTCGCCGCCGATAAAAGGTATTACGTTATCGACCATCTCGGGCCACGTATCAAACGTTTTTCCTGCTCCGGAAATAGCTTGATAAGTGCAAACCAAAACATCTTTTACGCCGAATTTCGAGAGCGGGAACAAGGCGGGAACATAACCCTGAAGCGAGCAGTTAGGTTTAACGGCAATAAAACCGCGCTTTGTGCCGAGACGCTTTCTCTGCGACGGTATAATTTCTATGTGTTCTGGATTAAGCTCCGGAAGAACCATAGGAACATCAGGGGTGTGTCTGTGAGCACTGTTGTTTGAGACAACGGGGCACTCGGCCTTTGCATATCTCTCTTCCAATGCTTTTATCTCATCTTTTTTCATATCTACGGCACAGAAAACAAAATCAACCATAGAAGCGATTTTTTCAACATCTTCCGTAGCATTCATTACTACCATATCTTTAACGGCGTCGGGAATATCCTCATCCATGCACCATTTGGCTCCTACAGCCTCTTTATACGGTTTGCCGGCTGATCTTGAGCTTGCGGCAAGTACCTTTATGTTGAACCAAGGATGTTCACTCAGCAATGTGATAAATCTTTGTCCTACCATGCCGGTCGCACCGATAATACCAACATTATAATTTTTTCCCACTTGTATTTACCTCCAAAAAATGTTATTCTATTGTCTGCAAAAAAAGACCGGTTAAAAAACCGGTCATCATTTGTCAAAATAAGGCTTGCATTATCAGGAAAGATAATGTCGATAGCTCTCCATCACAACAAAATGATGACAGTCGCATTGCTGTTAACAATGTGCCCAAAAAGCATTGCCCGGAGCAATTGCTTTTTTCGGCAAAAATCCCTTTCACATATCGGTTATCAACGTCCGGCGTCTGTCAAAATGCTACTGATGATTTCTGCACCTCTATCGCAGTTTTATTTATAATATCATTTTTATTATATATAGTCAAATATTTTTGAAAAATTTATATACATATCGGAGATAAGCCATGAAAAAGCATGATTTTTATTATGATTTACCAAACGAACTTATTGCGCAGACTCCTATTGAGCCTCGTGATGCGTCAAGAATGATGGTTGTCAATAGGCAAACAGGGGAAATTGAGCACAAGCATTTTTATGATGTTGTAGACTATTTAAATCCCGGCGACTGCCTTATTTTAAATGACACCAAGGTTTTGCCGGCACGACTTTACGGTATTAAAGATGAAACCGGCGCAAAGGTTGAATTTCTGCTTTTAATGCAAAAAGAAAAAGACGTATGGGAAGTAATTACCGGCCCCGGAAAGAAAGCAAAGACCGGCTCCAAATTTACATTTAACGACGGTATATTATATGCCGAAATAACCGCTGTGCTTGACAACGGAGACAGAATCGCTAAATTTACGTACGATACCGACAAATTCGGTAATTTCTTTGAGGTACTTGACAAAATCGGTGAAATGCCGCTTCCGCATTACATCACGCACAAGCTCGAGAACGCAGACCGTTATCAAACTGTATATGCTAAGGAGCTCGGATCTGCCGCAGCTCCTACGGCGGGTCTTCATTTTACGCCGGAGGTTTTACAAAAGATAAAGGATAAAGGCGTAAAAATCGGCTATGTAACCTTACACGTAGGCATAGGCACTTTCAGACCGGTTAAAACCGAAAACATCGAAGAACATAAAATGCATTCGGAGCACTATCATCTTCCAAAAGAGACGGCAGATCTCATAAACGAAACACACAATAACGGCGGAAGAGTGGTAGCGGTCGGAACTACATGCTGCCGTACTCTCGAAAGCGTGGCAACATACTGCGGTGAAATATGTGAAAAGGATGATTGGACAAGCATTTTCATATATCCTGGTTATAAATTCAAATGCATTGATGCGCTTATTACAAATTTTCATCTACCGGAAAGTACGCTTATAATGCTTGTATCGGCTTTTTATAACAGAGACGACGTTTTGAAGGCATACGAAGAAGCAGTTAAAGAGAAATACAGATTTTTCAGTTTTGGCGACTGTATGCTCATTGTTTGATTTAAGGAGATTTTATGTTAAAAGTTATTAAAAAGGTCGGCAATGCAAGGCTTTGCGATTTTGAAACCGTACACGGAACCATACACACCCCGGCATTTATGAACGTAGCAACGGCGGGCGCAATAAAAGGCGGTCTTTCTGCCGTTGATCTTGAAAATATCGAAACACAGGTTATGCTGTGCAACACATACCACCTTCACGTAAGACCGGGGGATGATTTGATTCACGACCTCGGCGGTCTTCACAAATTCACGGGGTGGAGCGGTCCTATTCTTACAGACAGCGGTGGATTTCAGGTCTTTTCGCTTGCTAAACTCCGCAAAATAAAAGAAGAGGGCGTCAGCTTTAATTCTCATGTAGACGGTCGCCGTATTTTTATGGGACCGGAAGAAAGTATGCAAATACAATCTCATTTGGGCTCTACCATTGCCATGGCTTTTGACGAGTGTGTTGAAAATCCTGCCGAATATTCATACTCCAAACAGTCATGCGCACGAACTGTAAGATGGCTTAAAAGATGTAAGGCAGAAATGGAAAGATTAAATTCTCTGCCTGACACCATAAATAAAAACCAACTCTTATTCGGAATCAATCAAGGGTGCACTTTTGATGATTTGCGCATAGAAAATATGAAAGAGATTGCCGATTTGGATCTTGACGGATATGCCATAGGCGGGCTTGCCGTCGGCGAACCCAAGGAAGATATGTATCGTATCATTTCGGCTGTTGAGCCGTATATGCCTGCGCAAAAACCGCGGTATCTTATGGGTGTAGGCACGCCCGGCAATATAATCGAAGGTGTAAGCAGAGGCGTTGACCTTTTTGACTGCGTAATGCCGAGCCGCAATGCAAGGCACGGTCATCTTTTTACTCACGCCGGCATTATAAATCTCAATAATGAAAAATATAAAAGAGATGATACCCCGATTGAGCCGGGCTGTAACTGTCCGACCTGTCGGAATCACTCAAAGGCCTATATAAGACATTTGTTTAAAGCAGGGGAAATGCTTGCATTCAGACTTGCCGTAACACACAATCTTTATTTCTATAATAAATTGATGGCTGACATCAGATTATCTTTAGAAAATGATACATTCCCCGAGTTTAAGAAGCAATATGTTGATATACTTGACACAAGAATATAATTCGTCTTATTTTATATCTATGTTGTATTTATCTATAATATAAACATAAAAAATAATTCGTATCTGCTGTTCGTTTTGAATGGCAGATTTTTTCTTTAGAACCAAAACCGAGCATTAAAAAGATATTTAACGCTTAATATAAAATGTTGCCGCCCATCGCAAAATTAGCCGCAAACTGAGCCACAAACCCTTTTACCGTCATCATTATACATTTTATAATACAAGCAGTCAAGATTTCGTATAAAACATATAAAAAATCCGAGTTGTCGTTTAGCAAAGAAACTGCTTACCGGTAGACAATTTAAGAAAGCATAAGGATATATGCGAAAATATTTAATAAACAGTTTATTAATTTTAATGTTAATAGTTGCAAATTTTTATATTTATATGTATAATAATTTGGAATTATAAATTGGAGGAACTCAAATGAACAATTATTTAATGTTATTAGAGGCCAATACTTCAGCCTCGGGCAAAGGCTCTTTTCAAATGATTATTTTGATGGTCTTGCTTTTTGTCGGTATGTATTTTCTGATGATTCGTCCTCAGAAAAAACAGCAAAAAAAAGAGCAGGAGATTCGTGAGAATACTCAGGTTGGCGACGAAATAACAACAATCGGCGGTATAGTCGGCAAGGTTGTTACCGTTAAAGAGGATTCTCTTATAATCGAAACAGGCGCAGACAAAAACAAGATGAAAATAACCCGTTGGGCTATTCAAACAAATGTTACTGCAAATGAGAAGATTAAAGCCGAAAGGGAAGCCGCAAAGGCTGCCGCTCTTAAAGCTAAAGAAGAAAAGGCAAAAGAAAAGGCAGATAAAAAGAACAAAGACTGAGAATAAGCGTTATAAAAAAATTCACCCTCTCATAGTAATCTATGAGGGGGTGTTTTTATGCGCAAACAAAAAAATTATGTTTTACCGTTTTGGCTCAAAAGCATTATAGCGGGATTTATATCGTTCATTTTTGAATTCCTAATGTTTTTGGGCGCATCAGCCTTTATACTGAAATCAGAATCATTTTCGGCCAATCGTTATCCATTAATATCCTATGCTGTTTTTGCCGTTTCGGTTATAGTTTGTTCGTTATTAACTATGAATAGAACTAAAATCAAGGCGGCACTCAGCTGTTTTATATCGGAATTCTGCTTATTGCTGCTAAATTTTCTGACAATAGCAATTATAAATGATTTAACGCTGAATATTAAAAGCTTATTGCTTATTCCAATCTGTTTTGTCTTGTCGGCTGTGATTGTTGTTATAGTCAAAGTAAAAAAATAATAGGCATTAACCGCAAGCTTCAGTCATAAAATGTACAAGTTTAAACAGGAGGAATTGAAATGGAAATCAAAGCTTTAAGAACTAAAAAGATAAAAGCCGCAAAGATTGGAATATTGAGCCAAAAAATGTTTTTGCTTATGACGGTTTTTATTATAGGACTTGTTTTTGGCACTATGAGCTTAAGAAATCCGGGAGATGATTATGCACTAAAAATTCAATCTTTCATTAAGAATTATTTTCTTGCCAAATCGTCACAGTCGTTATTCACTATTTTTGCCACGACGCTACTTCGCGACTGTGTGTTTTTATTAATACCGTTTATATTCGGATTATGTCTTATAGGCGAACCTATAGCGTGGCTTGAGCCGGTTTTTCGCGGACTCGGAATAGGCTTAATATCCGGATATTTATACAGAACATATAATATTGACGGTATGAAATTTTACGGCATTGTTATGTTAATTCCGTTTGTACTGTCTTCATCAATAATGCTGGCGGCGTGCCATGAAAGCATACTTATGTGCAGAGACATAAACAGGAAAATTAAGGATAATACCGTGATTCCAAACAAATTTATAAAGCTGTATTTGATTAGATATGCGGTTTTGCTTGTATCCGAAATACTGATTTCAATAATTTCGACAATAAATATAAGATTTTTAGCCGAAAAACTCACTCTTCCTTTTTAGAAGGATTTTTATTCGCTTTACTTGCTTTAACCTCAGCCAACGGATTAGCTTCGGAGGCTTTTCTTAGTTGTTCATCAACAATATGAGTATAAATCTCCGTTGTGCCGAGATTTTCATGACCCAATATATCCTTTAATACTAATACATCAACATGACCGTGCTGGTACATAAGAGTTGCGGCGGTATGGCGAAGCTTATGTGCCGAAAAGCCTCTGTTGCCGAGACCCGCTTTGTCCAAATACTCATAAACAATATGCTGTACGGTTTTAGGACTTATGCGTTGAAGCCGTGAGCTTAAAAACAACGCGTCTTTGTCCTTTTCTTTTAAACCGTCTTTGGGCCGAACCGCCATATAGTTTTTAATAGCATCCATACAAGCGTCATTTAAATATATTGTACGTTGTTTGTTGCCTTTACCTGTTATCGTAATTGTGTTATTGTCTCTTATATCATTATAGTTGATTGAAACAAGCTCTGACAAACGCAGTCCGCAATTTAAAAACAAAACAAGTATGCAATAATCCCGCTCTTTATGTTTTCCGTCAACGCTGCCGAGCAATTTAAGGCTCTCATCAAGAGTCAGATATTTCGGCTGTGATTTTTTGAGCTTAGGCGTTTCGAGCTCAAGCATTGGGTTTTCCTTAAAAAACATTCTCTGTACAGTCAGGTATTTATAGAACATTCTGATTGAAGTAACTTTACGTGCTCTTGCCGCCGAATCATTATTGCGCTCATTTTTGCAATATGATAAAAAGGCATATGCATCCATTAAAGTCACATTTTTCAGAAAATCTATATCAACATCTGTTATGTCAATTTTGTCAAACTCCTCGGAGGAGGGGACAAGCGCTTTTTGCCTCTTCAGAAAGCGCAAAAACATTTTTAAATCCAACGCATATTCATCAATGGTAAGCGATGATTTATTTTTAACAACATAAATGTGGTTTAAAAATTCTTTAAGTATAATAGGCAGATCGTCAGCAGTACTGTATTTCATTATTAAAGAGCACCTCCGTGTGAAACAGTTTCACATATGCTGATTGAATATATGAATTTGCCATAACACCGAACCGGAGTTCGTAAATTATGCCCAGGCAAATAAAGTAAGGATGATACGTTATTAAATTATTACTTATCAATTATACAATAAACTGCAAGAATTGTCTATTTATAGAATAATTTAGATTCTGCTAATTCTGCAAATCCAAACAAAAATAATCATTAAGACAAAGCAATGAATTAACATAGAGAAAACTAATTAAGGAAATAATTATTAAAATAATTTATAATATTTTTTATAAAGCAAATAATGCCGTAATTTAAGTAAAATGTAGATAACATTGCAGATAAAGTTACAACGCCGACTTAAGCCATATATTAACTTTAAAAGGCAAAAAGCCCATCAATAACCCTAAAGCCACCGAAAATGAGCGAAAGTGATTATACGGTAATTTCAAAGTAATTTAAGGACTTTTCCTGTTTTAACTCCCCTCAATTATACAAAACATTTATTTTGTATAATTGACAATTTCAAAAAAGCCTAAGACCTTTAGCACCTGCTCCGGTTGAAGCAACTAAAAGCAACTGCTATAAATCGAAAAATGGGATTAAGTCAAACACTGCGATTTAATCCCATTTACTTCATCTTTTTAATTATAATTACAGCTTCAGCTTATATCCGCTGCATTTCTGTTCTAACATGGCTTTAATCACATCTACAGCATAAGCCGCAGCTTCTACCGGCGGCATACCGAATCTGCTTATATTTGAAATTACCGTATAATCGCTTTCGCTCATTTCCGGATGAGGTTTGTATGCAATATACGCGCTCATACTTTCATCTGTAAGAAGTCCCGGTCTTTCTCCAATAAGCACGCAAACAACCTTTGCGTTTAACAAAGGGCCTATTTCACGGGCTGTATTTACTCTGCAATACCGTACAAAGAACGGCTTTCCAACACTTATGCCTTCTTCTTCAAGTCCGAGATGCAGTATCGGTAACATATTTGGAACGTTTGCTTTTGTTGACGGTGCAGACAACCCATCACCGCAATAAATTTGAACATCAGCACCGTATGTCGCGTTTTTTAGCAGAAAGTCTTTAGTTTCTTCGTCAAACAATCTTCCGTAATCAGGACGTGTTAACATCTCATATTTATCGTGACATTTTGTCCTTACTTCAAAAACACCGAGATCATCTAAGGTTTCTTTGCTGACTTCACTCATAACTGCATCGTTTGCCGCAGCATGTGCCGCCCTGAAGTCAAGATATGCTTTTGTTTTATATCTGCTGCCTGCCCTGCCTATTTCCAATCGCGCAGGCGTTGCACTTCTTAGACTGTCAAAATAATCGCCCATACCTTACACCGTCCGTTTACAGAAATATTCGCGGATTCCCCGCGTTTTTGCCAAGATGGCCGTTTTCCCAAATGCCGTACCCCTCAAGCCATTGCTTGAACTCTTCTATCGGCGATAGACCAAGCATTTCCCGTATCGCCGCGATATCATGGTAAGAGGTTGATTGGTACATAAGCATTACATCATCGCTCTGCGGAATCGACATAACATAATGACATCCCGCAGAAGCCAACATAACCAATAGTGAATCGCTGTCATTTTGATCAGCCTTCATATGATTAGTGTAGCAAATATCACAGCCCATAGGCAAACCGTGCATGTGTCCGCAAAAATTATCCTCAAGAGCGGCGCGTATCAGTTCCTTAGTATCATAAATATATTCGGGTCCTATAAAGCCTACGACTGTGTTGACAAGAAAAGGATTGTAATGACGAGCAAGGCCATAGCACCTACTCTCCATAACAAGCTGGTCTGCGCCGTTATGAGAATTAGATGACAACTCACTTCCCTGCCCTGTCTCAAAATACATATAATTAGGACCGATTGACGTACCCTTACTTGCCATCAATTCGTTCGCTTCCGCGAGCATGTCAACGTCTGTTCCGAAAGAAGCGAGAGCTTTTTCGCTTCCGGCGATTGACTGAAAACAGAGATCCATGGGTGCTCCGCTTTTTAAAGCTTTTAATTGTGTCGTGATATGGCTCAAGACGCATATTTGAGTGGGTATTTTTAAACGGCTCTTTACATCGTTAAACAGATTGAGAATATCAGTTGTGCTCTTGACATTATCAATGGCAGGGTTAAGGCCTAAAACCGCATCACCTGCGCCGTATGATAAACCCTCAAGCAGCGAAGCTGTTACGCCTTTTACATTATCGGTAGGATGATTAGGTTGTAATCGTACTGCAAATGTTCCTTTTTTGCCTATCGTCGTATTACATGTAGCCTCGATATGCAATTTGCGTGAAACGTACATTAGATCGAGATTCCCCATAAGTTTAGCCAAAGCGGCTATAACCTCGGAGGTCATACCACGGGCTTTTTTTAGAATTTCATCTCCGCTAATCATATTGTCGAGTATAGCTTCACGTAATTCGCCTATTGTAAGTGATTTGATTTTGTCATATTCTTTTTTGTCAAGATCACCGAGAATTATTCTTGTTACCGCATCTTCATTTGCAGGAACAGCAGGCTCTGCCGTAATTTCTTCGACTGTTAAATCGCTCAAAACTTCTTTTGCGGCTATTCGTTCTTTGGCGTTAGCGGCAGCAATCCCTGCGAGCGAATCACCGCTTTTTTGCTCATTGGCTTTAGCCAAGACCTCTTTAATTGAAGAGAATTTATACCTGTTGCCCAAAAGTACAGTTTCTAACTTCATTTCTTTTTTCCTCCGAAAACAAGGGTTTTAACAACTACCGGTACGGCCTTATTGCCTGCAATAGGTTCTCCGATGTCTATATAATCGTCTGACTTACACTCGATACCGTCAAGACAAATAAATGGATACTTTGGAGGCAACCGTCTGCGAAGACATTGCCCCAAGGCTTTTGAAAAATCTTCTTTAAGAATCACAACTAATGTTGTATCGTTATTAATCAATTCTTTACAAGCAGTTACTATCTTTTCAGAAAGAGTATCGACATCTTTGAATGACGGGGATTTCTCTCCTCTTATGCATATGGCGCACGCCTTATCGGATACACGCTCAAGCGATTCGATACACGGCAGATTTTTAATCGGTAATGCAACATCGGCATACTGTATGGTGCTTCCCGAAATATCCATACTGAATTGGCCTGCTCCGATAACTGTCGCCCGTATAGGATTATCAAGCTCAGTTATAACCTTGCACGGATAAGTTTCGGCGTCATTTCTAATTTCATCGGCAAGAATAACGCCGATATCACCGTATTTAAATAAATTATCCGTTTTTTCCTGCATACATTCAGAAACGCCGCCTGAAAAAGTAATGATTTCGGGGATGTATTTCCCGGATAGCAAACTATCGGTTATTAACTCGGTTTCAATAGTTTTTTCTTTACAAAAACCCAAAGCCTCTTTGATTTTTGAGGCAAGTATAGAGCAAAGCTTATGAATCGAATTTATGCTATCCGCATCATCAAAGCTTTTTATGTTTATGCCATTTGCGCGGCACAAATTTAATAACGACGATGATATAAAAATGCCATCGTCGTTACTTTTTCGTACGAGTCTGCCGCCGATATTTAAGCAACAGGTTTCCACACAACTTCCGTTTACAAATACCGAGATGTTGGTAGTGCCGCCGCCTATGTCAACATTAGCGGTACATTTTCCCTCGTTTTCGCTGATAACGTCTGCCCCGGCGCCTTTGCCGGAAAGATAAGATTCAAGCTCGCTGCCTGCCTGGGCTGCAATAAAATCGCCTGCAAATTCAGATACGGAAGAAATAACCTCCGAGGCGTTTTCTCTGCAGGCACTCTCGCCTGTAACTATAACAGCCCCGCATTTCAGCTCATCCGGTGTTACGCCGGCTTTTTTATATTGTTCTTTAATAATTGCTGTAACGGCACGGGCGTCAATTTTACCGTCGGGTAAAAGCGGTGTAAAAACAACATCACTTTTAAATAAAACCTTTTTTGATGTTATATGCACGCTCGGAACTGTACCGAAGCCCTCCGTCACACCTATGCCGATGCGGCTTATAACAAGATGAGTGGTTGTAGTGCCGATGTCTATTCCGGCACTCAGCATACTTTCCGTTTTCATATTAAGCCTCTTCGACCGCAGATAATGATTCTGCCGCCATTTCTGCTTCTATTGTTGATTTTTTTCTGCGATGAATAATAAATCTGTTGCACGGATAAGTCCATAATGTCGGAATCGTCATTCCGATAAGCTTTATAACCAGATCCCAAAGGTTGCCGGTAAGGTTGTGAGATTGTGCAAAGGTTGTCATTGCAGACCCTATCCAACCGTTGGCAAAAATTGTAAACACAACCATAATTGTATATAAAATCATACTAAGTGTCGGATTCACATCAGCTTTAAATGTAATTTTTCGATTGAGAATAAATGCAATTGCATATCCGATTGTTGTAGAAATGAGATAAGTATAAAGATAGCCTTTTGAGGTTATACCGATCATATTAAGTGCATCATTTACAACAGGCACTGAAGTAAGAACTTTAAATGCTGTATTCAGTAAAACCATATGTACAATCAACTCAACAGCAGATGAACTGCCCCCGGCAATCGAGTATTTAATAAACTTCCAAAGCTCAGCGTGTTTTTTTGACCAACGCGTAAATCCGTTATCTTTTTTAGTTTCGCTCATTTTTATCCTCCGGTAATTATAAGAATTTTGCAAGTAAAATGATTAGAATTATAATTGCAGCAATAATACCGATTGTTTTAACAATCATGGGTATGGCGGCATCGACCGTAGTCGGAGCTTTACTGGAAAGATAATCAAAAACAGGTCTTGACACTTTTTTGCCGACTAAATCTTCATATGTTCTCGAGTATGTCTTATAGCTGTCAGGTTCCTTTTCGTCAAGTATAAAACATCTGACACCACGCTTGGTTCTGTTACCGTAAGCATTAAATCCGGATGACGGGGTAAAACCGAGATCGACGTTTTTATAAGTACCGATAAAATTATTTTTATGGTCGTGACCTACATAGACTGCCATTATATCACCGCACTCTGAAAGGGCGTCGAATTCGCCGCTGTTGACATCGGGAATTGACGGCGGCTCTTTAAAAGTTCCGCCGACTCTGCATGTTTTTCCGAGTCTGTAATACTCGTGTTTATGCGTCCTGTATGCTTGAACAGCTTTTCTTTCATTCTTTTTAACTCTTCTTAGAATACAATAGTATTCCGGAAGCGGTATATGCTGGAAAACTATCGAAGGCACATATTTTCCGTTTTTCTCTTTAAGCTCATCACGTTTTGCTTTATACCAAGAAATTATTTTTTTATCAAATGCTTCATATCCGCCGCCTTTTGCATCGGTGCCGCTGTCAAAAAGATACAGATTGAAAGCATCTCTGTCGGAACCGTCCGAAGCTTTAATAGGTATATTATATGTACCGCCGCCGTCTATGCCTTCGGCTTGAGTTCCTATGCAATTTGGCAGGGCTTTATATATATCGTTAAACTGATCTTTATTGGAGATACCCACCTGCCTATCGTGATTACCGAAAGTTACGGCAAAAGGTATGTTGCGTTTTGTAACAGGTTCAAGCAAGGTGTTGATCGTTTTTGCAACGGCGTTCTCAAGTTCTTTCCCCTTTCCCTTGTACGACACTCCATATCCTTTGATTTGGTCGCCGGTATACACAACAAGATCCGGTTTTTCGTCTTCAATTGCCGCATCGAGCAAAGCCATAGTGTCAGGTGATACTTTAGGTATCTCCTGCATATCGGTAATCTGCATAATTTTAAATAGCCCGTCTTTGTTCATTCTCATAAGACATTTCTCCTACAAACACAAAAAAATAAAGGGACACGATGAGTATAAGCAATACTCATTGCGTCCCCTTTGACGTTGTATATTTAAGTACTATAAGATAGTACCACGTTAAAAGCTGATTTGTCAACCTAATTTACGTTAAATTATTGTAAAATGTCTGTATGAAGTGTTTTTTATGTAATTCACGATTCAGCCGCAGGACCGTTTTCGGAGTCTTTTTTATTTTTGCTGAGAAGCGCAAGCAGCTTCTCCTGAGCCTTTGCCCCATCGCCGAAAATCCTGCCTGCCGCATAGTCAAGAAGATATAATCCGTTAATGCTGATACCCTTATATTTTTGACCGTATTTCTTTGCAACGTGCTTTGCTGAAAGTGCGACGGTAGAGACGGTACCTATTGCCAAAATATCACCGAAAAGATTTGACCATCTGTTTTTTCTCATTCTAATCACGTAGTCCTTTCTTTTTTATAACTGCTGTTCCGATATAGGTATTATACTACCTATATCTGTTAGGGCATCGCCGTTTAACGACTGCGGCGTTATTCCATAGTTTTGCAAAAATGCTTTTATTCGGTCTTTATCGCTGTGCATTTCAAAATTACCGAAAAAAAGCAAAATATCTCGCGAAATCATCGCGGAACACCCGCCTATAAATCCGTAATCAAACCCATTCAGCCTAACACTACCTTTGCTGACTTTTAAAACATCGTATCCGTTATTGAGTAGGACTTTTTCTATGCCCGAGTCATCGGTTATTACGGCGTTTTCTCTTACAGGGCACAGCGAACACTTTGTATAACCTTGTTTAACATCGATTATACGCAAATTTCTGGATATGGCAACACCTAAAATTTGCGGCGAAACTGTTTTACTGTTGCATATAAAATCGGTCCCGATGATAACGCAGTTAAAAGGCACGTCCAATGGGTATTCGTAACCTAAATTTTCATCGGCGATAAAAGCTTTACCTCCGACGGAATCAATCCACTCCCCTATCCTGCGCTGTGTCTTGCTTAAATAATACAAGCCACTGCCAAACGACATAACCGACATATCAATATGCCCTCTCACGGGAGCTTGTAAAGCTTTTTCGGAGTCTCCAACAATAGTTTTAATACCCAAAGCGTTAAAATCGTTTATAAAGGGCTCTGCGGCGGCACCTACGATTATTTCTTTTAAATCAGAGTCGGGCAAAAACGGACTTTTTAAAAAATGCTTCATGTTAATTTATTATTGCTTCAAACGCCTGTCTTATGTTGCTTACACCGATTACTTCAATATCGACTTTTAAGTTTCCGGCAATTTTCTTTAGATTGTATTTTGGAACTATGCATTTTCCAAAGCCCAATTTTGCCGCCTCTTTAATGCGCTGTTCGCATGAGTTTACCGCTCTTATTTCGCCGCCGAGGCCGATTTCTCCGAATGCGAGAACATCCTCCGGCACAGGCTTATCCTTAAGACTTGAAACAATCGCCAACGCAATAGAGAGATCCGACGCAGGTTCATCAACTTTAAGTCCGCCTATAATATTTATATAGCAATCCATATTGCCGAGAAAATAGCCGGCACGCTTTTCAAGAACGGCTATCAGCATTGACATTCTGTTATAGTCAACTCCGTTTGCCATTCTTCTCGGAGTGCCGAAGCCGGTAGGCGTTACAAGACTTTGCACCTCAGCCATTATCGGTCTTGAACCCTCCATAATGCAAGCGACGCACGAGCCGGAAGTGTTTTTCGGTCGCCCGGAAATGAGCATCATCGACGGATTTTCCACCTCGTTAAGTCCGCTGTCAAGCATTTCAAAAACACCTATTTCGTTTGTGGAACCATATCTGTTTTTCACGGCACGTAAAATGCGATATGAAAAGTTTCGGTCGCCCTCAAAATATAAAACCGCGTCAACTATATGTTCCAAAACCTTGGGTCCTGCAATATTGCCGTCCTTATTCACATGACCAACTATTATTATGGGAATATTCAAAGTTTTTGCGGTACGCATAAACATATTTGTGGTTTCTCTTACCTGAGTTATGCTTCCCGAAGAAGAGCTGAGTTCCGCAATATTCATTGTCTGTATTGAATCTATCATAACAATATCAGGCTTTTCCGCGGAAATAAGTTCACATATATACTGTGCGTCCGTCTCGCAAAGAAGTGAAAGGTTATCGGCGGTTACCCCAAGTCTTGAGGCGCGAAGCTTTAACTGGTGTGCTGATTCCTCTCCCGAAACATATAAGATTTTAAGATTACTGTCTAAATACTGACATATCTGCAAAAGCATTGTGGATTTGCCGATACCGGGGTCGCCGCTTAAAAGGACAAGTGAGCCTTTAACCAAACCACCGCCGAGGACGCGATTAAGTTCGTGCAGTCCCGTGTCGTATCTATGCTCGGTATCAGTAACAATATCGTTTAATTTATATACTTTTCCGTGGAAATTGTCCGAATAAGCTCTTTTTGCCGTAACAGTTTGCGGAGCTTTCACTTCCTCGTTCATTGTGTCCCACTCATGGCATCCTGGGCACTGTCCGAACCATTTTGCAGACTCATACCCGCATTTTGAACATACAAAAACCGTTTTTAACTTTGATGCCACTATTACACATCCTTTGTATTTATATATTCCATTATTCCGAAAGCAATGGAAAATGCCATTTTTCTTTGATAATCCGAATTTTCAAGCAATTTGTTTTCTTGAGGATTTGAAACAAATCCGCACTCAACAAGCACAGCAGTTCTTTTTGCGTAATACAGCAAATAAATATTACTTCCTGATTTCTTAATAACACGCTTATTATCATTTTGCAAAAGACTGCAAACAGAATTTTGTATGCAATTCGCCAAAACTGCACTATCGGTAGTGTTAGGCGAATAAAAAACCTGAGTACCCCAAAGCGAACTGTTGGAAAATTTATTTTGATGGATACTGACGAAGATATTGTTTTCGTCTGATTCCATTATCGACATACGCTTATGTATATCGGAAACTTTCTGCTCACGCAGAGTTTTTGCGTTACTGTCGTGTATCGACTCGTCGTCTGTTCTTGTCATAACGGTATTAAGCCCGTATGCTCTGAGGATATAATTCAGCTTATATGCGATTTCCAAATTGATTACCTTTTCCGATATGCCGTCACTCGCAACTGCTCCGCCGTCGGCACCGCCGTGCCCGGCGTCAATCACGATTGTGTATTCACATTTTCCCGGTAATTTTCCGGTCGAAACATTACTTGTAGCACGTAGAAATTCAAAAGCATAAAAGCCTACACAAAAAGAGCATAAAATAAATATACATATGGGAAACACCCTTTTGCTCATAAAACATCACCCGTTAAATTTTATGAGCTTTTCGTGCTGATTATTATATTTATCAGTATATCATATTTTTTGCCGTTTTCAATTAAAACGTCCTATATATGCGATTGTTTTGTTCATCATGCAAAGGTGTTTTTACACGCTAAAATCATCATTATAAATTGTATCATAACACACTTTTGTTTTCAACAAAAAAGAGCAAGCCTCTTGGCTTGCTCTTTATCTTTAATATCAGAAAATATTAGCCCTTAACCATATTGGCAATTTCATCGGCAAAGTTTTCTTCTTTCTTCTCAAGGCCTTCGCCCTTAGCATAGCGGATGAAAGCGGTAACCTTGATATCTGCGCCGAGCTTCTTAGCTACGGAGTCAACATACTTCTGAACATTCATGCTAACGTCCTTAACGAACTCCTGTTCAAGAAGACAGTTTTCTTTATAATACTTGCCGACTTTACCCTCGGCAATCTTAGCAAGAACCTGATCAGGCTTGCCTGCCATCTTAGGATCCTCAGCAAGCTGAGCCTTTATTATCTCGCTCTCATGTTCAATAACGCTTGCGGGAACGCTTGCTCTGTCAAGATAAGCGGGAGACATTGCGGCAATCTGCATTGCAACGTCCTTGCCCATCTCCTTAAATTCAGCAGCAGCGGCAGTCTTTTCATCGGTATCAAAAGATACAAGAACGCCTACTGCACCGCCCGCATGAATGTAAGTTGCAGCAATACCGGTAACTCTTTCAAAACGGCGAATCTTCATATTCTCACCGATAGCAAGAACCATATCCTGAAGATTTTCCTGAACTGTTCTATCGCTTCCGTCAAGCTTCTTTGTAAGAAGATCGTCAACATCTTTGGGGTCTTCATTTATAACAGTCTTAGCAACGCTGAGAACAAAGCTCTGGAACTTATCGTTCTTTGCAACGAAATCGGTCTCGGAATTGACCTCGATAATAACGCTTGTCTGCTTTGCTTCATCGGTGTAAGCCATAACTACGCCCTCGGCAGCAATTCTGCTTGCCTTCTTGGTAGCTGCGGCAAGACCTTTTTCTCTGAGAAAATCTATTGCCTTATCCATATCGCCGTCAGACTCAACGAGTGCTTTTTTGCAATCCATCATGCCGACGCCGGTTTTCTCGCGAAGAGCTTTTACATCACTTGCAGTAAATGCCATAATTTATTCCTCCAGTTAATTAAACTTAAACAGAGCCCGCACTAAAGCACGGGCTTTGCTTCCTTCAAAATTATTCCGCAGCAGCTTCGGTTTCTGCATCGGCGTTGTCTTCAGCTTCTGCAGCTGCAGCGCCCTGCATACCCTGCTTGCCCTCGATAACCGCGTCAGCCATAGCACCGGCAATAAGTTTTACGGCACGGATAGCGTCATCGTTACCGGGGATAACATAATCGATTTCATCGGGATCGCAGTTTGTGTCAACAATAGCGATAATCGGAATGTGAAGCTTCTTAGCCTCTGCAACAGCTATTCTCTCTTTTCTCGGGTCTACTATAAACATAGCAGCCGGCTGTTTCTTCATTTCGGTTATACCGCCCATAAACTTTTCAAGCTTTTCGATTTCAAGCTCGAGCTTAGCAACTTCTTTCTTGGGAAGCATATCGAATGTGCCGTCCTCTTTCATTGCCTCAAGCTGACCGAGTCTCTTAATTCTCTGCTTAATTGTAGTGAAGTTGGTAAGCATACCGCCGAGCCAACGAGCGTTAACATAAGGCATTTCGCAACGAGCGGCTTCTTCTTTAATAGAATCCTGAGCCTGCTTTTTGGTACCTACGAAAAGGATTTCCTCACCGTTGGCTGCAAGATCACGAACAAACATATAAGCTTCTTCAAGCTTTTTGACCGTTTTCTGAAGGTCGATGATATAAATTCCGTTTCTTTCTGTGAAAATGTACTCAGCCATTTTCGGGTTCCATCTTCTTGTCTGGTGACCGAAATGTACACCGGCTTCAAGAAGCTGTTTCATTGATACTACTGACATTGTTTTGTCCTCCTTATTTTATCCTCCGCACAGATCACTTTAACGCAAGACATAAAAATGCAATTTTGCGATAATCACCATGCGTGCGAATTGCGGAAGCATTATACCATTATTTAAATGTAAATGCAAGTCTTTTTCACCTATTACCGAAAATTTTTTCCTGAAGAGAATAGGCTTGGGCTTTTCTTTTTTTCTCTTCGTCATTTGACAACGTAAATGTACCGTCCGATTTTTTTAATAAAACATTGCCCTCTCTGACTTTAAAAGGCAATGAATCAACCTCAACATTTAAGAACTTACCGTTGGGACACTCTAAAACCGCAATATTGTTTTCAACCCTGTCTACAACAAAAAACTCATCCATAGCTATTTCTCCGTTGATACATAAATGTGTTCACCGTCGCTGCCAACAACAATCGCACCGCTCACATCGGTACGCTTATACTGAATACCGAGCTTGTCGAGCATATCGAGAGTTTTTTCAGACGGCAGATTATATTGATTATTTACGCCGCAAGATATAATTGCAAGCGTAGGGTTAACAGATTTCAGAAAAACTTCCGAAGAAGATGTCTTACTGCCATGATGCCCGAGCTTTATCACATTCGCCGAAACATCAAATCCGGCATTTAAAATATCTTTTTCGGATTTTTTCTCGGCATCGCCCATAAACAAAAATGAATTTTTACTGTAAGTCGCCTTAATAACCGCCGAAGAATTATTCAGCTCCTCATAATCAGCATTAGGTGCCAAAACAGAAAAACAAAATCCGTTTAAATCATATCTGTCTCCGGGAGTTGCGGCATAAGCCGTTGCACCGCTCTCGGATATAGTCTGAAGCAAATTTGTATAAATGTTTGTATCGGGCATATTCTGCTCTGTGTAACGCGGCATAATTATATTGGTGATTTCAAAATTTTGAATAATTTTTGCGGCACTGCCGATATGGTCGGAATGTGCGTGTGTCAAAATAAAATAGTCTATTTTTTTAATGTCAAGAGCATTAAGATATGCGGCAACTTTATCGTATGCGTCTATATCTCCGGAATCTATCAGGATAGCTTGACCGCCGCAGGTTATAAGCTCACAATCAGCTTGACCGACGTCCAAATAGCTCACCATAAACGGATATGTGTCTGTACTCGCAGTCTCATTCACTCCGGCATAACGGTAAATCGAACTCCAAGTAGGAAATACCTTTCCCGGGAAATATGTAATTACAACGGAAACCATAAACAAAACAGCGATAATTGCGAATATCAATATCTGCTTTTTATTTGTTTTTCTTCTTTTTGCCATATCTGTTGTTACCATTTTTACCGTAAGATTGTTTTGCTTTGGTTTGTTTTGTTCCGGGACGCGGCTTTATAAGGCAATTGCTTCCGAGGCCGATTAAATCCTGTCTCCCGGCGCGTTTAAGTGCCTCTTCAACAAGATCATAATTTTTCGGATTAAAATACTGCATTAGTGCTCTTTGCATGGCCTTATCATGCGGATTTTTCGCCACATACACAGGCTCAAGTGTATACGGGTCAAGTTCCGTATAAAACATTGCAGTTGAAATTGTTCCCGGAGTGGGATAATAATCCTGCACCTGCTCTGGGTGCAAATGTTCTTTTTTTATAAATTCCGCAAGCTTAACCGCATCCTTTAGAGTGGCTCCAGGATGTGAAGACATTAGATATGGAACAAGATACTGTTCCTTCCCAATACGCTTAGTATAATCAAAATACTTTTTTGAAAATTCAATGTAAGCGTCTATATGCGGTTTACCCATTTTGTCGAGAACTGCAGCGGAGCAATGCTCCGGGGCAACCTTTAGCTGCCCGCTTATATGATATTTTACAAGTTCTTTGAAAAAATCATTATTTTTATCCTTTAGCATAAAATCATATCTTATACCGGAGCGAATAAAAACTTTTTTGATGCCCGGAATCCTTCTCAGTTCTCTTAAAATATCTAAATATTCAGTTTCATCCGCTTTGAGAGCGGGACAAGCACTCGGAGCCAAGCATTTTTTACCTTTACACAAGCCGTTTTTTAACTGTTTTTCACACGAAGGATACCTAAAGTTTGCGGTTGGGCCTCCTACATCATGTATATACCCTTTAAAATCAGGTAATTGTTTCAGTTTTTCAGCCTCGGCGAGAATGGACTTTTTGCTTCTTGATGTAACAAACCGCCCCTGGTGAAATGCTAACGAGCAAAAGTTACACGCGCCGAAACAGCCGCGGTTGTGTGTTATTGAAAATTTAACTTCTTCAAGACCCGGAACTCCGCCAAATTCTTCATACATAGGGTGATACTCACGAGTATAAGGAAGAGAATAAACGAAGTCAAGCTCATCTCTTGTTAACGGAGACATCGGCGGATTCTGCACAAGCATCATATTACCGTGACGCTGCTTCAGAAGCTTTCCGCGAATATGATCCTGCTCATCCTGCTCAATTCTCACGGAAACAGCATATTCCTTTTTGGATTTCAATACATTCTCGTAAGATGGACATTCTTTACCGTACAGCGGAGTTTCGGAAACAGGAACAGCATAGCATGTTCCGTTAATGTCATGCATCAGATGTATATCTTCACCGTTTTTCAGCCTGTTCGCCACTTCAAGCGTTTGCTTTTCTCCCATTCCGTAAATAAGCAAATCAGCCCCCGAGTCAAAAAGAATCGAGGGTCGTAGCTTATCTTCCCAATAATCGTAATGAGCAAATCTGCGAAGCGAAGCCTCAAGCCCGCCTATTATTATAGGAATGTTATTATAAGCTTCTCTGATTTTTTTACAATAAACGATTACGGCTCTATCAGGTCTTTTTCCCATTTTTCCGCCGGGAGAATACGCGTCCTTACTTCGAGGCTTTTTAGCTACGGTGTAATGAGCAACCATAGAATCAATATTGCCGGAAGAGAGCAAAAAGCCATACTTCGGCCTGCCGAAACGCATAAAATCGCATGTGTTTTTCCAATTAGGCTGCGACAGCATACACACCCGAAATCCTTGAGACGCCAGCACACGTGTAATTATAGCTGCACCAAAGCTGGGATGATCCACATAAGCGTCACCGGAAACATAAACAAAATCAGGGCTATCCCATCCGAGCGCAATCATTTCTTCTTTTGTTACAGGGAAGAAACCATTCATAATTTACTCCGGAATTTCCGTATCATCGTTTTTTTCATCGGAGGCAGTGTAATCTTTTGCAGCTCCACCCTGTGCCAAAGCATTCATCTCATACCACTGTTGCTTTGTTACGAGGACTTTTCTCGGTTTACTGCCTTCATACGGACCTATAATATTTCGCTCTTCAAGAGTATCTATAATTCTTGCGGCTCTTGCATAACCGAGCTTAAGTTTTCTTTGAAGCAGGGTTGTAGAAGCCATCTGCGCATCAACGACAACCTCTATTGCTTTCGGAACCATTTCGTCTGTTTCGCCGTCGGAATCATCACCGTCCGAAACAGCTCCGCCGTTTTTCTTCTTTTCCATTGCAGCCTGTCGCTCGATTTCATTCATTACTTCATCGTCATAAGAAGATTTCTCCTGCTTTTTAATGAAGTCAACAACAGTTTCTACTTCTTTATCCGAAAGAAAACAACCCTGTATACGTTGAGGCTTTGCAATTCCTACCGGGTAGAATAAGAGGTCGCCGTTACCTAAAAGCTTTTCAGCTCCTGCCGTATCAATTATGGTGCGCGAATCGATTTGGGAGGAAACCTTTAATGAAATACGACTGGGAATATTAGCTTTAATAAGACCTGTAATTACGTCAACAGACGGTCTTTGAGTGGCAATAACAAGGTGCATTCCCGCAGCACGTGCCATTTGAGCAAGACGACAAATTGAATCTTCTACCTCGTGCGGCGCTGCCATCATAAGGTCCGAAAGTTCATCTATAAAAATAACGATTTGCGGCATTTTTTTCTGACCGATACTCTCGCATATGCTGTTATAACCGCTGATGTCGCGCACATTGTTATCCGAAAAAGTTTTGTATCTTGACAACATTTCGGTAACCGCCCACGCAAGAGCACCCGAAGCTTTACGCGGGTCCGATACAACAGGAACTATAAGATGCGGAATTCCGTTATAGACCGTAAATTCAACCTGCTTCGGGTCTATCATAAGAAGCTTAACTTCATCGGGTTTTGCATTATAAAGTATGCTGACAATCATCGAGTTAAGGCATACAGATTTACCTGAACCGGTAGTGCCGGCAACCAAAAGGTGCGGCATTTTAGCAAGGTCTGCATATGTGCAATTTCCTGCAATATCTTTGCCTAACGCGACAAAGAGCTTTGATTTCGCATTTCTGTATTGATCTGTATCTATAATTTCGCGCAGAGTAACCGTAGAACGGTTCTTATTCGGCACTTCTATTCCGACAGCCGCCTTATTAGGTATCGGAGCTTCAATTCTGACACCCGAAGCTGCAAGGTTTAATGCTATATCGTCCGAGAGATTGGTTATTCGGCTGATTTTAACACCTGCGGCAGGCTGGATTTCATAGCGAGTTACCGACGGTCCCCTGCTTATATCAACAATTCTTGTTTCAACCCCAAAACTTTTAAGAGTATCAACAAGCTTAGTGGCATTCGCCTTGAGTTCGTCCTCATATTTAACATTTCGGCCGTTTTTAGGCTCGGCCAGACAATCTAACGAAGGCAATTGATATTCGACTTTCGGTTTGTCATTTTCATCATCGGATAATGTGCCTTTTACCGATTTTAACGCAGAAGCAGACGCAGAGCTTTTTGCAGCTTCTTCTATCGGTTTTGAAATTTGTGAATTTGCTTCGTCACCGTTCATCTTTTTAATTATATCATCAAGAAGCACCGGTTTTGATTCCGCAAGTTCATTTGTTTCAGCTTCGCCGGGTTCTTTTTTATCCACATTATCAAATTGGACAATATCGGCTGTTTTCTTTGATTTCTTTGCTGATTTTTCCGTAACCGGCTCCGGACCTAAATCAACATCGGGATTAAATGACTCTCGATTTCGCTCTTCCGCACTCGCGAGCTGCTCAAGCTTTTCCTCACGATACTCACTGACTTTCTTGACAGGACTGTAAACACCCTTCATCAATTTTTTTAAGGTTGTCCCGGTCATCAGCATTAAAAACAAGAACATTAATATCAAAATAATAGCTATCGCAGCCGGCTTGCTGCTGCCGGTAGCAAGCAATATCGCACCGCCAATTATTGCGCCGACAGCACCGCTGCCGACAAGTGAACCGTCAAATCTATAAGCATTGTAGGCATCTATAACATTTTCCGAAAAGTCAACAACCCCGTGAAAGCCGAAAATATGTATAGCAGCGGATAAAAGTATTATCAGCATTGCGGCCTCAAAAATCTTAACTCCGATTTTTTGGTCGGTCTTATCAAGCGTAGCCATAACTGCAACATATATTAAAACCAACGGCCATATAAATGCCGAGAAGCCGAAAAGGCCAAAACTGAGAGTCCGTAAACCACCCCACAAGCCTCCTCCGTTAATAAACGAAAGACATATAAAAAAGACCGAAACGGCAAAAAGAATTATTGCGGCAAGCTGCCTGTTAGCCGCCGCTTTTTCTTCATTTTGTTTTGTGCTTTTTGTAGGAGAAGGTCTTTTGCCTCTTTTCGGCGGAGAAACTTTCTTATTTTTTGTTGCCGGCATTTAATTCAGCTCCATTAAAATCATTAAAAGTGAATTTTGAATATCTGGCACGCAAGCGTAAATATACCGATTGCTATGCAATAATATCCGAAATATTTAAACATATCTTTTTTCAGTATCCATTGAAGTAATTTTATGCAAAGAACACCTACTACCATTGCAGTAATTATGCCTATCACGGTAGGCAACACTTCGATGCTTTGATGAATTTCAATTGCATCTTTAGTCTGAGATATATTAGCGGCAATTATTGCAGGAATACCAAGAATGAACGAATACTGAACCATATACTCCTTGTTTACGCCGCACATCATACCGGTTGATATCGTCGATCCGGAACGTGAAAGCCCGGGAAAAGCCGCAGCAAACGCCTGAGCTACACCTACGGCAAACGCATCTGTTGTATTGACCTCTCTCACAAGTTTCTTTTTCTTTGATATGTATGTAGAAGTGAGAAGTAATACAGCTGTTAACAGGAAACTGAATCCCTCGACCCAAAGGTTGTCATCCTCAGCAAAACTGCCGCAAACGTCCATAAGCTTTTGACCGCCACCCACAGGTATAAGCAAGAAAAGCAACGGAATACACGAAAATACAAACATGATCAGCATTTTTCTTGTTCCGGTAATTTCCTTAAATTTAAATTTACCAGTAAAAATGTCCTTGATTAGTTTAAAGAACTCAATAACAAGAGCCCAAATAGTTTTGTAATAAACAATAAAGACTGCGATTAAAGTTCCCAAGTGAAGCATTACATCAAACAAAAGGGATGTATCGCTTGTGGTTCCCAACAGATAATGAAAGAGTGATAAATGTCCACTGCTCGAAACCGGTAGAAATTCGGTAACGCCCTGCACTATACCCAAAATAATAGCTTTTAAAACACTCATAATATCCTCCGATAATGAATTTTTGGATTAAAATATTTTGAAGATATATAATCATACGGATTTGTAGAACGCAAAGAAACTGCTGTACATTCTCCGTTAATGTTCCTATATTCAACATAACCGCCGTCAATAGACTTTACTGAATTTTCCGGCGTCGTAAAAGGAAAAATCTCATATGGCGAAATCACAGAATAAAGAACCATTATCTTTTCTCCTTTGTTATCATACCGTAAAGGCAATCAAGAGCATCGGATAAACCGCCGAGACTGTCAATAAGGCCCTCTTTTACAGCAGCTTCTCCGTCAAGAACCGTTCCGACATCCATAACGAGTTCTCCGGTTGCAGTCATAAGTTCTCTGAATCTTTCTGATTTCATCGAAGAATTATCTGCAACAAATCTTACTATTCTTTCCTGCATCTTATCAAAATAAGACAATGTTTGAGGAACACCGAGTACAAGCCCGTTCATTCGCACCGGATGCACAGTCATTGTTGCCGACGGAACAATAAAAGACTTTTTAGCGGAAACCGCCAACGGCACGCCGATTGAATGCCCCCCGCCGAGAACAAGCGATACAGTAGGTTTTCTCATACCGCTTAAAAGTTCCGCAAGTGCAAGCCCAGCTTCAATGTCTCCGCCGACGGTATTCAAAATTATAATCAGACCTTCTATATCTCTACTTTCTTCTATAGCAACAAGCTGAGGTATAACGTGCTCATATTTTGTTGTTTTGTTTTGCGGCGGCAATATAAAATGCCCTTCAATCTGCCCTATCACAGTAAGGCAATGAATATAATGACCGTCTTTGGAAACAGTAACCGAACCCGTCTCAACAATCTGTTTTATATCGCCGTCCGTATTGTCATCTCCGTCTACCGAAGCATCCGGAAATTCCGCGGGAGATTCCTTTGGAGAAATAGGTTCAATCAAATTACTATAAGTCATAACAATACCCCCATATAAAGTCAAATATCATTATGCCCATAATAACTCATTTTATAACTGTAGTTATTTTAGCACAAATGTTTTTTTATAGCAATAGCTGTTCCAGGTTGATATTTAAAATACTGTTATTGCCATTAGTGTAAAAAAGCACTTATTTTTTACTTTTTCTCAAATTGAATCAAAAATTCATTTAATTTATAAAAGAATTTAAACTTTTTTAAAATTTTTATTGACTTTTTCCATTATGACGAATATAATATAGTTTATTGAGGGGATCAAATATTTTCTGGGCAAAAAAATATTGTTTACCGCCTTTTTAAGCGGTAAGCTTTATTTTTTTGCTTTTTTTAGGTTATTCGTTTTCAAGCGCAAAGCGGTACACATAAACCTCTTATATTTATGCGGACTTGCTATGATATAATCTCTATTTCCCTATTATTAAAGAAAATCAAGTTATATGATGAAAATTCACTTGATAATTCATTGACAAAGTATTTTATATGGATTAAAATAAGATTGTTAAAAATGTGAAAAAGTTAGGAGCGATCTATATGGGTTACACAGTAGCTCAAAAGCTTATTAAGTCACATCTTGTCAGCGGAGAAATGAAAGTCGGCAGTGAGGTCGGTCTCAAAATAGACCAGACTCTTACTCAGGATGCAACCGGCACTATGGCATATCTTGAATTTGAAGCCATGGGCATTAAAAGAGTTAAAACAGAGCTTTCGGTTGCTTATGTTGACCATAATACCTTGCAGACAGGATTTGAGAATGCAGATGACCATCGTTTTATAGGCAGTGTTGCAAAGAAACGCGGAATTAGATTTTCTCGTCCGGGAAACGGTATTTGCCATCAAGTACACTTAGAACGTTTCGGCAAACCCGGAAAAACGCTTATTGGCTCTGACAGCCACACACCCACAGGCGGCGGTATAGGTATGCTCGCTATGGGTGCAGGTGGACTTGACGTAGCTGTTGCAATGGGCGGCGGCACATACTATATTACCATGCCGAAAATCGTCAATGTACATCTTACCGGGAAACTCAGCCCTTATGTTACGGCCAAAGACGTAATCCTTGAAGTCCTCAGAAGAATGACTGTTAAGGGCGGTGTAGGCAAAATAATCGAGTATACAGGCGAAGGCGTTAAAACTTTATCCGTTCCGGAGAGAGCAACTATAACTAATATGGGTGCTGAGCTTGGAGCAACAACGTCGGTTTTCCCGTCAGATGAAATAACCAAGGCGTTTCTTGAAGCACAAGGCAGAGTTGATGATTGGACAGAGCTTTCTGCCGACAGCGATGCGGTATACGACGAATTTATTGAAATAGACCTTTCTTCTCTTGAGCCTCTTGCGGCTATGCCGCATATGCCCGATAAAGTAAAAAAGGTTTCTGAAATAGGCAAAATTAAAATTGACCAGGTATGCATAGGCTCATGCACAAATTCCTCTTTAATGGATATGCTGAAAGTCGCGGCTATATTAAAGGGACATACCGTTGCCGAAAACGTCAGCCTGAGCATCGCTCCGGGTTCAAAGCAGGTGCTTAATATGCTTGCACTCAACGGAGCTCTGTCGGATATGATAAATGCGGGTGCCAGAATTCTCGAAAGCGCTTGCGGACCATGTATAGGTATGGGTCAGTCGCCTAATTCAAAAGGTATTTCTCTCAGAACATTCAACAGAAACTTTGAGGGACGTTCCGGAACCGCAGACGCAGGAATATACCTTGTAAGCCCCGAGACTGCCGCGGTATCGGCAATCGCCGGTGTATTGACCGATCCGAGAGAAAACGGAGAACCGCTCCACATCCTTATGCCCGACAAATTTATTGTTAATGACAATATGATAGAAATGCCAACTTCAGAAGATGACGCAGACAAGGTTGAGGTTATTTACGGTCCAAACATCAAACCGTTCCCAAAAACCGAAAAATTACCGGAGAGCATTGAAGCTAAAGCACTTCTCAAAGTCGGAGATGATATAACCACCGATCATATTATGCCGGCAGGTGCCAAGATACTACCCTATCGCTCAAATATACCTTACCTTTCGCAGTTCTGCTTCGGAGTGTGCGACAAGGAATTCCCCGACAGATGTAAAAAAGAAGGCAAAGGAATTATAATCGGCGGCGCCAACTACGGTCAGGGCTCTTCTCGTGAACATGCGGCTTTGGTTCCGCTTTATCTCGGTATAAAGGCAGTTATCACAAAATCATTTGCAAGAATCCACTGTGCAAATCTTATTAATGCCGGTATATTGCCTCTCAACTTTAAAAACCCCGATGATTATGACAAGATTTCCGAGGGCGACCTTCTCAGTCTTAAAAATGTAAAAGACGAGATACTCTCAGACAAACCCGTGATGTTGCTCAACGAAACAACCGGCGAAAAGTTCGAGCTTAAATATGATTTGTCAACACGCCAAAAGGATATTATCCTTGCAGGCGGTCTTCTCAACTACACAAGAGAATCATTATAATAGGAGGATAAAAATGACTGAAGAAAATTTGCAGGAAGCTTTAAAAAAGTTTGAAGCACTCGTTCGCGAGCAATCGGAACGTTCAGACAGAATTAAAGCTCAAAAGGACAGTATTGACTATGATAAACTTGATAAAATAGTTATCGGTGTTTGCGGCGGAGACGGCATTGGACCGATTATAACAAAAGAATCGGCACGAGTTCTTGAGTATATGCTTGAAGACGATGTTAAAGCCGGAAAAGTTGAGTTTAAAGTCATTGACGGACTTACAATCGAAAACAGAATTGCCCATATGCAGGCTATTCCCGACGATGTTCTGGAAGAGCTTAAATCATGTCACGTTATTTTAAAAGGCCCAACAACGACACCGCAAGCAGGCAGCGGTATGCCCAACATCGAAAGTGCCAATGTTGCCATGAGAAAAGCTCTTGATTTATTTGCAAATGTTCGCCCTGTAAAAGTTCCTGAAAAAGGAATAGATTGGACATTTTTCCGTGAAAATACCGAGGGTGCTTATGCCGTAGGTTCAAAGGGCATAAATGTTGACGACGATCTTGCATTTGATTTTGTTGTAGCAACAAGTGAAGGTTCGGAAAGAATTGCCAAAATGGCGTATGAGTATGCTCGTAAGAATCACAAAGATCGCGTATCAATTATCAACAAAGCTAATGTTATTAAAACGACAGACGGTAAATTCCTCAACATATGCAAAAATATCGGCAAGGAGTACCCTGAAATCACTACTGATGAATGGTATATCGACATAACCACAGCAAAGCTTATTGATGAAAAGCGCCGCAAAGACTTTAAAGTTTTTGTTCTCCCGAATCTATACGGCGATATTATAACCGACGAAGCTGCCGAATTCCAAGGCGGCGTCGGCACGGCAGGAAGTGCTAATCTCGGGAAAAGATATGCAATGTTCGAAGCTATACACGGTTCTGCTCCGCGTATGATTTCCGAAGGAAGAGGTCAATATGCCGATCCTTGCTCCATGCTCCGTGCTACAGTTATGCTTCTGTCGCACATCGGTAAACAAGACAAAGCAGATCTTCTTGAAAAGGCTCTGGATTACTGTATGTTCACCGATAAAAAATATGTAATTACCGGACGAGAAGACGGTGCAACGTGCAGCGAATTCGGAGATTATGTAATGGAAACCGTTCAAAAGCTTTCAAAGTGAGGTGAACTGAGTAATGGCAAAAAATGATTCGGTATCGTTATCTGTTGTTAAAAGACTTCCGAGATATTATCGCTTTTTAGGTGAAATAAAAAAGAACGGAACAGTTCGTATATCATCCGGTGAGTTATCAAAAAGAATGGGTTTTACCGCTTCACAAATTCGCCAGGATCTTAATTGCTTCGGTGGCTTCGGTCAGCAAGGATACGGATATAATGTTGAACAGCTGTACAAAGAAATAGGTTCTATACTCGGTGTCAACAATCATCTTAAGACTATACTAATAGGTGCAGGAAATCTCGGTCACGCCATAGCTTCTCATATGTCTTTTGAAGCACGCGGGTTTAACCTCATCGGTATTTTTGATAAAAACGAAGCACTTGCAGGCAAGCTTGTACGTAACATACCCGTAAGACATATTAACGGTCTGTATGATTTTTGTCGCGACAACTCCCCTGCTGTTGCAGTGCTTTGTATACCAAGCGATAATGCAAAAGAAATTGTTGATGAGCTTGTTAAGCTCGGTGTAAAAGGATTTTGGAATTTCAGTCATTATGATATTGCTTCCGATTACCCAAATGTTGCAGTTGAAAATGTACATCTTTCCGACAGCCTTATGACTCTCAGTTATCATGTAAGTAACCTTTAATTACAATCAATACAAAAAAACGATATCGAAGTTAAATCTTCGATATCGTTTTTTATTTATTCTCAATTAAACTTTTAAGAGACCTTAAAAAATCTTCATTTTGAAAATCTTTTCGTTTATGCGGTCCCTTTGTTCTGCCGCCAGACATACGAATTTCACGAGAAATATGCCTTGACTGCAAAAGATAGTCAATGTTATTGTCAGTATAAATCAAACCGTTTTGATTTATAGCCCTTGCATTCTTTGCAAGGCACATAGCAGCAAGACCATAATCCTGCGTTACCACAATATCGCCGGGTGATATAAGATTGACTATTTTGTAATCTGCACTGTCTTTGCCTTTTGAAACTGTAATAACACTTGCATAATTAAACGAAAATTCATGAGAAGTATCACATACAACATAGCACTCTATATTGTGTTGTTTGGCAAAATTAATGGCTGATTCGGTGACAGGACATCCGTCGGCATCAATAAAAATACGCATTTTATTCTTCTGCAAGTGCATTTAGTTTTTCAATACACTGCTTACAAATTTTATTTCCTTTATACTCTACAATATCATCTACACTATCGCAAAAAATACACGCCGGAACATATTTTTTTAAAACGATGGAGTCGTCATCAGTATATATCTCTACGGCACTTTTACCTGCTACGAGGTTCAAAAGCTTACGGGTCTCGGTCGGCAGTACCACCCTGCCCATTTTATCAATTCCACGGACCATGCCCGTAGATTTCATAATATTCACTCCTAACATTCAACAAAAAGCAACATTCGGAACTTCCTTTTGACATAATATAGCATTTTAAAATTATTATGTCAACGAAAATGCAATATCTATTTATCATTTCATATGAATATACATTGTATCGGTGATAGAAGTGATGAATTATATATGGTGTGCCATAATTCTTCTAAGCGTAATATTTTCATTTATTTGTGGCGACACAGAGGGCTTATCAAGTGCTATTATTGCATCCGGCAAACAATCGGTTGAATTTTTGCTATCTGTATTAGGGGTATTTTGCTTTTGGGGTGGCATTATGAATATTATAGAAAAATCAGGCTTAAATAAATTATTTTCAAAGGCCCTGTCCCCTATTATTAAGCTTTTATTTAAAGATGTAAAACCCAAAAGCAAACTTTTTGACGCAATAAGTCTCAGCATGGCAGCAGGACTGTTAGGACTTGGAAACGCCTCGACTCCGCTTGGTATATTGGTTATGAAAGAGTTTGCAAAAGACAGACCTAACGGATATACAGCCACAAACAATATGGTTATGTTTGTAGTCTTAAACTCAACAGCTTTAAAGGTGTTTCCGTCTACAATAGCAGCTGTAAGGCAAAATAACGGTGCCGCCAATCCCTTGGACTTTGTGGCGGCTTCGCTCGTAGCCTCATTTGCATCGGTTGCAACAGGTATTATTTTGACAAAGATGCTCGGTGGTAAAAAATATGAATAAAATAGGTGCTTACATATTTATTATTTTCATTGCAGGGACAGTATGTTATTCGCTCTTGAAAAAGAGAAACGTTTTTCAGGATTTTACCGATGGCGTGCCGTCAGGACTCAAAACCGGATTGGCCATCTTCCCGGCGATTACGGCAATGATGCTGGCAGTAAATATGTTTACAAAATCGGGTCTCTGCGATTACTTCACAAAACTTATAACGCCTATTTTTACAAATATCGGTATTCCTGCCGAACTGATACCTCTGATAACACTAACTCCGCTGTCAGGCAGCGGATCCCTAAGCATATTTGAAAATCTGCTCAAAGACTATGGTTGCGACTCATTTATAGGCAGATGTGCTTCCGCTGTAATGGCGTCAACTGAAACCACTTTTTATGTAATAACCGTTTATTACGGAGCAATAGGTATAAAAAAGATAAGGCACACAGCTTTTGTTTCGCTGTGTGCCAATATGGTTAGTGTAATTACAGCAACCCTAATGGTGAAGCTTATTACTTTTCAATAAGAGAAACACCTGTCATCTCAGCAGGTTTTGCAAGTCCCATAATGTCAAGCATTGTAGGCGCAAGGTCGCAGAGTCTGCCGCCATTTTGTTTAAGCTTGCAATCATAACCTACTACAATCAACGGAACGGGATTGGTTGTGTGGGCAGTAAACGGTGTTCCGTCTTCGGCATACATTTTATCTGCATTACCGTGGTCCGCGGTTATAAGTGTAACGCCGCCCATCTTATTGACTGCATCAACAAGCTTACCTACGCATTCATCAACAGTTTCAACAGCTTTTACCGCCGCAGGGAAAACACCCGTGTGCCCCACCATATCACAGTTAGCGTAGTTAAGAATTACAACATCGTATTTTCCGCTGAGTATTCTCGCACAAGCGGCGTCGCAGACCTCATAAGCACTCATCTCAGGCTTCAAGTCAAATGTTGAAATTTTGGGTGAGTCGATAAGGACTCTGTCTTCGCCCGGATATACTTTTTCTTCTCCGCCGTTAAAGAAAAATGTAACGTGCGCATATTTTTGTGTCTCAGCTATACGAAGCTGTGTTTTGCCGAGAGAAGAAAGATATTCTCCCATAGTATTTTTAAGAGCCTCAGGTGCAAAAGCGACCTTAACATTCGGCATAGTCTCATCATACTGAGTCATGCAAACATAATAAAGAGGGAAATACTTCCTTTCGAATCCCTTAAATTCAGGATCCACAAAAGCTCTTGTTATTTCTCTTGCACGATCCGGACGGAAATTAAAGAATACCACAGAATCATTTTCTTTAATTTTGCCGTCTTCGGAGCATACTGTGGGCATAACAAATTCATCTGTAAGATGCTTACCGTCACCATCGATTGTCTCATAAGACTTTTCGACTGCATCAACGGCGTTTGAATTGTGTACGCCTTCACCGTTGACCATAGCCCTGTATGCCATTCCGACTCTGTCCCACATATTGTCACGGTCCATAGCATAAAATCTGCCCATTAAGGTAGCAATTTTGCCAACACCGATTTCGCTCATTTTATCTTCAAGCTCTTTTATATACTCAACGCCGGATGCCGGAGGTACGTCACGACCGTCAAGAAGACAATGAACATAAACGTCCTTAATGCCGTTGCGTTTAGCGAGTTCCAGTAAGGCATAAAGATGAGTATTGTGGCTGTGTACGCCGCCGTCGGATAAAAGGCCTATCAAGTGGAGAGCCGTACCGTATTTTTTGCAATTTTCAACCGCACCCATAAATGCCGGATTCTTAAAGAAATCACCGTCGGTTATTGCTTTAGTAATTCTTGTGAGTTCCTGATAAACAACTCTGCCGGCACCGATATTTGTATGACCTACCTCGCTGTTACCCATTTGACCGTCCGGAAGGCCTACATCCATTCCTGAAGCCCCGATATATGTCATGGGATCATTCTTCATAAATTCATCTAACCGCGGAGTATTAGCAGCTTTTATCGCATTGCCGTAATCGGACGGGTTGTGGCCGAAGCCGTCCATTATACATAAAACAACAGGTTTTTTCATTCAAATCACCTTATCTAACTATTCAATCATTATTTAGAAGCAGCGGCAACTATTACGGAGAAATCCTGGGCTTTAAGAGACGCACCACCGATAAGTCCGCCGTCAACATTTACTTTAGAAAGAAGTTCTTCGGCATTTTTTGCATTCATTGAACCGCCGTACTGAACTGTTACGCTCTCTGCAGCATCTTTACCGTAGGCTTCCTCGATAGCAGCTCTTACAAAGCCGTTACCCTCATCAGCCTGATCGGATGTGGCTGTTACGCCGGTACCGATTGCCCAAACAGGCTCATAAGCGATTATGACATTTGCAAGCTGTTCCTTTGTTACATTTGTAAGTGCCATCTTAGTCTGGAATTTCAAAAGAGTTTCAGTATAACCAAGTTCTCTCTGCTCAAGTGTTTCGCCGACACAAATAATAGTCTTAAAGCCAGCGTTCAAAGCAGCAAGAGCACGAAGGTTAACGGTCTGGTCGGTTTCACCGAAGTATGTTCTTCTCTCCGAGTGACCGACAATAACGTATTCAACTCCTGCTTCCTTGAGCATGTCTGCTGAAACCTCGCCGGTAAATGCACCCGAAGCCTTAAAGTGAATATTTTCCGCACCGATTTTTATATTGGAACCTTTAGCAGCCTCAACAGCGGCTGGGATATCAATATAAGGCACGCAGAGAACCACACCACAATCTGCATCCTTTACAAGCGGCTTCATCTCCTCAATAAGAGCCTTAGCTTCACTCGGAGTCTTGTTCATTTTCCAGTTACCTGCGATAACAGCTTTACGAAGTGCTTTATTCATAATTATTACTCCTTTATCATAATTAACAGGTGAGTAAAAATACTCACCTGTATTTTTATTATTTCTTGTCGTTAAGAGCTGCAATACCGGGAAGTTCTTTGCCTTCAAGATATTCAAGCGAAGCACCGCCGCCGGTCGATATATGAGACATCTTATCAGCAAAACCAAGCTTCTGTATGGCTGCCGCAGAGTCTCCGCCACCTATAATCGAAATGGCGTTACTATCAGCAATGGCGGTAGCAACCGCTATTGTTCCGGCTGCAAAGTTATCCCACTCGGAAACGCCCATAGGTCCGTTCCAAATTACGGTACCGGCATCTTTAACAGCGTCGGCAAAGAGCTGCTGAGTCTTAGGTCCTATGTCAAGTCCCATCCAACCGTCGGGAATTTCGTCGGAATTAACAACCATTGCTTCGGTATCGGGTTTATACTCTTTACCCACCTTATTATCAACGGGAATAAGGAATTTAATACCTTTAGCTTTAGCCTTATCCATCATTTCCTTAGCAAGGTCAACTTTATCAGCCTCGAGAAGAGAATCACCTATATTGTGGCCGAGAGCCTTCATAAATGTATAAGCCATACCGCCGCCGATGATAAGAGTATCACACTTGTCAATTAAATTTGTGATTACGCCGATTTTATCAGAAACCTTTGCTCCGCCGAGAATTGCAACAAGCGGTCTCTTCGGATTTTCCAAAGCTCCGCCTATAAACTTAATTTCTTTCTGAATAAGATATCCGCATGCTGCGGGAAGATATGCGGCAACGCCGGCAGTTGAGGAATGAGCTCTGTGCGCAGAACCGAAAGCATCATTTACATAAAGATCTGCAAGAGATGCAAATGCCTTTGAAAGCTCGGGATCATTTTTAGTCTCGCCGGGTTCAAAACGAACATTTTCAAGAAGCATTACTTCGCCGTCTTTAAGCGAGGCAGCAAGAGCTTGAGCGCTCGGGCCGACAACATCGTCAGCCATTTTAACTTTAAGACCGAGAAGCTCAGAGAGACGAGCTGCAACGGGCTTCATAGAAAACTCGGGATTTACCTGTCCTTTCGGTCTGCCGAGATGAGAGCAAAGGATAACCTTGGCTCCGTTCTTTATAAGATACTGAATTGTGGGAAGAGAAGCTACTATTCTCTTGTCGCTTGTTATAACGCCGTTTTCCATTTTAACGTTAAAGTCGCAACGAACGAGAACTCTCTTACCTTTGACATCGAAATCTTCGACTGTCATTTTGTTTAAAGCACTACTCATTTTTTACATCCTTTCGGTTGTTAATTAACATTTTTCATCTTGTTTATTTTATAACAAACTTAGATTTTTTTCAAGTATCGCTATGGATAATGGACAGAAAATATTGATTATTTTTTGTAAATTTTGCACAACAATCAAATTGTATATGCAGACTTGATTTCTTCTGCCCTTTTAAGCACCATATTTTTCAGCTCATTTGGAGAGGTTACTTGAATTTTTCCCCCGAATTGAATAATCCATGAAACTAATCCGTCATTTACGGCTGAATTGGCATTTAAGACAAATTTTGACGGACCGTTTTTGTGTATATTAGCATCCTCTCCGAATCTGTCAAGCACATTTTCGACAATTTCATTACTGCACAATAAAGAAATCGGCTTAGGTTCGCCGGAAAACATACCGAAGTGCTTGCTTGCATAATCGGCGGAATCAAAGCTGAATTTGTAAGGAGACACTTCCGAAAACGGTCGGGAAAAAGAATCGTCAATAATCTCTGTGTGTTTGATTCTGTCAATTCTCATAATCATAAGATTATCGTATTTTTCTTTGTTACCGACAAGATAATAGTGGTCACTTGACCAAATTAAAGAATAAGGACTTATTATATGCTCTTTTTCCTCATAAGCTTGGTCAGGATTGTCCGATAATATACGTCTGCGATATATTATTTTTACTTTACGGTTATCGTTTATAGCACGGTCAAGCTTATCAATTGTATAATACAGCTCTTCATTTTTACATTTCGGCCTATTATCAACATAGACCTGGGATTTGATTTTTTTTGCCTGCTCTGCGCTTGTAAGAGTAAATATCTTATTCAGAAGCTGTTTTGTTTTTTTAGCCGAAATAAAATTTGCAGCTTGAACCGCATCACTTAACAGTCTCAGCTCGGCAAGCTCAAAGTCACGACTTGCAAGGAAGTAGCCGCCGCCGGAACCGTTACTCTTAATTATATCATATCCAAAATCAATCAAGATTGAAATATCGCTGTATATTGATTTCCGCTCTGCGGCAATACCGTGATTTAACAAGTAAAGCTTTATGTCCTCGGCATGCGCAATGTGATTCTCATCGGTATTCTCCTGCAAAAACTTCAGTATATAAAGAAGTTTAAGTTTTTGATTGTTTGTCGCCGCCATATATATCCTCTCAATATCTTAACTGACTGTTAATGTCCTTCAAAACATTCTCATCTATTTTTAAAACTGCTCTGTCATATGTATAAATTCCGTTAACTTCATTTTCAACATCGCTTACCTGAGTATAAACGGTACCGGATAAGCCCTTATCTATTATCGGAATAATTTGTCTGTCAAGCAATTTTTTATAAGCCTTCGTAAGACTTTCTTTGGATTTAAACATAAGATATCCGAATGCTTTTTTCTCATTCCAAGTATGGCCCCGAACTATATTCGAATAGCCACCGAATTCAGTAACAACAAAAGCACGCTTTTTTGATTTTCTCAGATGAATCGGGAGGATATATTTATGCATACTGTCAATATCTCCGCCTCCCTGATCATACCAACCGCTTGCGTGGTCAATAACACGATGGCTGTCAAGGCTTCTGACAAAATCGCAGACTTTCAAAGCATCAAACTGCCCCCATGCCTCATTAAACGGAACCCAGCAGTAAATTGACGTGACGCTGTAAAGCTGTTTTATCATTTCTTCAAGCTCTTCATAGTAGTTGCGACGCCATTTTTTATCGCCGCGGCTGAATTTGTTGTATTTGTTATCCTTGAGTTTGTAAATACCGACATTAGGTAAAACTCCCGCGTAGAAATCTCCGATGTACGCTCCGCCGCTTACCATATCCTGCCAAACAAGCATGCCGAGTCTGTCGCAATGATAATACCAACGCATCGGCTCAACCTTAATATGTTTTCTCAACATATTAAATCCGAGACGTTTCATTTCAGAAATATCAAATATCATAGCCTCATCCGTAGGCGCCGTAAGTCCTCCGTCGCACCAATAGCCCTGATCCAAAAGTCCCTTTTGGAAATACGGTTCATTGTTAAGGAAAAGACGTGTTATTCCCTTTTTGTCACGCCCTATCGAGAACTTTCTCATGCCGAAATAGCTTTTAACAGAATCTACCGCTTTATCTCCAACGGAAACGGTAATAAACAAATCATAAAGTTTGGGATTTTCGGGCGACCAATATTCGTACTTTTTAAGCTTGATTTCGTCATGCTGCTTAACTGTTTTCTCGGCTAAAACGCTGTCGCCGTCCATTATCCGGGCTTTAATTTTAACGCCTTTCATTTCGGCGGATAAGTCTATATCGATTGATATAAGATTGTTATCAATATCGGGAACAACATCAAGCTTTCTGATATAACAGCTGTCAACCGCCTCCAGCCAAACGGTCTGCCAAATACCGGATGTAGCCGTATACCAAAAGCCGTGCGTCTTGTTAACCTGTTTTCCTCGTTGCTGCCAGCCCGAATCCGTCGGGTCAAATACACAAACGGAAAGTTCATTTTCACCGTCACGTAAAAAATCGGTAATATCAAAAGTAAACGCGCAATAACCGCCGATATGTGAACCTACAAAGGTGTCGTTAATATATACTTTGCATTCCCAATCAACTGCTCCGAAATGTAAAAGAATACTCTTTCCTTTCAAATTGTCGTTTAATGAAAATTTTTTAAAATACCAAAGTCTTTCGGTGGGCTTTAATCCCTTTTCGACCTTTGACAAAAAACACTCGGGAGCAAATGGAACTAAAATCTTTCCGTCAATATCATTCGGCTTTTTCTCACTGCTGTCTGATATTTTATAATCATAAAGGCCGTTAAGATTTTGCCATCCGTCGCGCACAAGCTGAGGCCGCGGATATTCCGGCAGCGGCATCGTGTCTGAAACCTTGTCGGTGAAAATGCTTCTCATTGCTACAACTCCCTTTTGTACAATAAATGATAATTATTATATAACAAAATGTCTAATTTGTCTATTGATATTGAAAAAAACATTTGGTATAATAACGGAAATTTGCGGATATGGTGAAATTGGCAGACACGCAAGATTTAGGATCTTGTGCCGAAAAGCGTGCAGGTTCAAGTCCTGTTATCCGCACCATTGCTTCGCGGCTGCAACCGTGAACTACGAAGAACAAGCGTGAATATAGGCGTATCAAGGGTTTTTAGATAATTTCACCCTTTCTATCCCTCACATTCACTCTTGTTCACTCCATAATTACAGTAAATCAGGGATATTACAGTAAAAATCATACCTGACTTATACAATTTTAAATGAAAAATTAGAAATAAAATCGGCTCGTATGTCGGTTTTATTTTTTAATTTTTTTCGGTTAAGTGGTTATGATAAACTGTTTTCATTTAAATATGTATTCTATCAGCTTAATAGCACTATATTTGTACCAATATGTAACACTATTAGTTATAGCATAAAAGCGCCCCTCCTGATGTGCAACCTACATCAAGATGGGTATATTATATTACGAACGACAAAAATATTACGTATCAGCACACTTTAGATATTTGTTAACTACATTTGTGCTGATACGTAACATTTTAATAGCGTTTACAACATCTTGCGTGTCTATTTTTGATATATCAAATGACATTCTTTACACCTCTTTCACATCTACTAATGCAGATTTCAGGTTAACCCAAATCTTACACGTACCCTTGTATTTTATAGGGCAAAAGTTTTCGCATGAACAAATACAACACGGATTGCTTTTCACGAAAAAAACGTCTTATTTGCCCTTAAATGCAAAAAAACACCCCTACTTTCGTTTTGAAAGCAGGGGGTGCTTTACATGGTTAAAAACAATTCACTTGGACGCAAAGGCCGCAAGTATCAGCTATATTTTGTTATTGGCAGCTTTATATCTTCGCCATTAAGGGTAATAACATATTCGCTATCCATATTATTTATGCAAGCATAGTAATGATAAACCGGTTCAATATCTGCTGACTGATTCTGTATTACGGAGATGAAGTTGGAACCACGATTGTCAGTTATATTGATTTGACCGCCATCAGTATCAAACACCGCGATATAATAATCCGATGAGTTTTTATATCTGTATATATGAATAGATATTCCGTTGCAAAAATACTGAAACATATCTTTTGTTGCCAATGCACTGCTAATTTTCCAGCCTTTTTGCGTTTTAGGGACAATTTTATAAGTATTCACATTGTTTTTGCTTGCAATCACAAAGCTTGTTTCCGTTCCGCTGACTATATCGTCTATATCACAAGAGTTTGTATAATGAAATGCTTTCTCAGGAGTAGAAAAGGTAATAAATGCGTTTTCAAACGGAATCAGGTACAACAAGCTGACAGTTATTGAAACAGCTATAAATGCTGCAATACAACATTTACGCTTATCTATTGTTTTAGCATATTTAATAAGGACAAAGAGAACAATAGCAATTATGAACCCAATGCCTAATCTGAACATTCCATACAACATTTTTTTCTCCTTTCTTACTGTGCCGACACCGGTTGTGGAAACGTTTCCGGAGCTTGGGCTGGCTCACCTGAGGTTAGATAATAGGCAAGGGCTAAAAGCGCATATCCACTAAAACCTACATCGGTATATATTGTTTTCGTGGTTTTATCATCCCACTTAATTTCTGTAGTTCCAGTATATACAATAGCATATTCTATTGGTCATTCGATAACAACCGAAACAATTCTTTCATGTCGTTTTCAATATCATCAGTGTCTGAATATAGTGATACTTTTGCTTTTAAAAAGCTCCTTTCTATTGATGACACCATCCATGTAGCTGATAATGAATAGTAATCTGCTTCGCCATCAGCACTTTTTACTTGTACTTCTTTGCCGTCTCTCTGAACTTCACAACATACATAACACGCATAACCAATACAAAACGGCAAACGACGGTTAGAACGCCTCTCGGTAGAAAAATCAATCCAAAAAAGTCTAACTTTAAGAGAACAATCGTATTGTTCAAACAATGATGTATAGGTACTAATAATCTTAGAATATGTTTTAAGCATTATATCTTCATGATTTATGATATGCTGTGCCTTACTTTTATCATATGCAAATTTCATCAAAATCTCCTCCCAAATAGTGTCCAGTGAATTGAACGTCCTGTAATTCCACCTGTTTTTGGATTCCATGTGTTCCGTTGCCAGTGCCATTGCTGGTGAGGACCACTTTTATGAGGAGAGTGGAATGGAAGTATGCGATATAACATCTCATAAAGTGTCATAAAGATTTTGTAATCTCAAAACACACTCTCCTAAAGCGGTATGAGACAAATCATTTAGTGAATCTGTTATCAAATATGATGATTCCAAAAGTCTTTGTTTCTTTCCATACTTGAAATAAATTTTACCTTTATTTGCATACGATAGCAATTCGCTTATTTCAGGAACGATGACTTTTTGTATTTGTTCTAAATTCCACAATGACTCTTTCCCATCAAGTATTGCATTTTTTTCTTTTTCCGCACAATCCAATATGTCAACCAACGAGCAAATAAATAAGTTATTTTTCTTCATCACATTATCCTCCTATCCTAATACAGATATCCACCACTATACACCACCGCCGGATTGCCCGAATAATGGTGCGGCTGCTCCACCCGTAGCAACAGTCGCAGCGACTCCAATTCCAATCGCAAGTGCGCCAATACCAACTTTAACCAAATTTGTAGCCCATTTGGGCAGTGCCCAGTATCATCTGTCATATTGACTGGGTTGCTAAACCAATAAGTAAATAGATTGTTTTCGATAATGTGATCATTACCGCCGTCAATTATTTCGTAACCGTCCGCATTCAAGAACCTGCCGACTTCGGGAGAATAATAGCGTGGTTTGAGGTGGTAATAACCCGTCTCGCTGTCGTAATAGTAGCTTCTGTACCGCAGAGGGTTCGTTTGAGCCAAGGCGGTGT